>WLWD01002676.1_pt1 | contig 68120 bp, 43 predicted proteins | sample 6712731 | NCBI WGS metagenome assembly WLWD01 (sample SAMN12718690, study PRJNA576275) | sponge metagenome | isolation source: marine sponge | host: Mycale hentscheli | place: New Zealand: South Island, Marlborough, Capsize Point | collected 2014-11-01 | reverse complement strand
TTCATCAACACAGTATTGGAAGAATAAAAATGATTCTTTCGCCAACACAGTATGGGAAGAATAAAAATGATTCTTTCATCAACACAGTATGGGAAGAATAAAAATGATTCTTTCGCCAACACAGTATGGGAAGAATAAAAATGATTCTTTCATCAACACAGTATGGGAAGAATAAAAATGATTCTTTCGCCAACACAGTATTGGAAGAATAAAAATGAAGATATAAATGAGAAAGTCAACTCACTGGCTGTGATGCAACCGTTGACGTTTGTGAAGTAGTCAGAGAAGGCGTGGCCACAGCCAAGTGAGATTGGGAGCCGTTGACCATGCCCATTACTCCAGTTGTGTCTGAGTTGCTCTGAGACACCACCTGACTGTGAGAGGACACTGCCACTTGAGAGGTAGGAGACATGCTCATGAAATTATTGGAAGCATTGTTGCCAGAATTCTCCGCAACACCTTTGTGCTGGATCTGAGCAGTTGCCGTGGCAGTGGCCGTTGCCGTAGCAGTGGCGGCTGCAACGACGGCCGCGGCCGCTGCTGCAGCTGCTTGCGTCTTGTCTTGCATTTGGTTCGGTCCACGAGAGTACATGCCCCCTCCTCCCCCTACACCGCCTGTCTGGCTGGCATCCACGTATCCCGTAGCACTGGGTGGGTAGTTATTGCTCATGCCTATCATCGATGCAGACAGAGGGGCCACTTGATTAGGAGGAGGTCCCTGATCGCCGATTGGCTCATAGTTAACGAATGATCCAGGTGCTTTGTTGTTGTTCATATATTGAGGCTACACAAAATATAGCAATCAATAATTGGATTAGCTTAAAACTGGTCTAAACCGCCTTTTTTACCAAATGAAGCACCAAAGGTGCAAACACTCATTACTATAAAGTAGTTAGCTACTACAAAGACCCAAAGAATAATTAATTTGTTGTAGTATCAATATGTCGATATGTAGCTCATGAAAGTCGATATGTAGTTTGTGTAATGAAACGGTAGATGTAAATGCTGTCCTCATAAGAAAAGCTTAACATGCAAGAGACACTCACCTCACCAGTAGTTTTAACAGGGAACTCCATTTACAGCACTTCAGTAAACCACTAAAAATATGAAGCAAAACTACCGCGGGAAGCAAGAAATTATTTGCTCATATGATTACAGTGTCCAACAACCGCTTACAATCGTACAGCCAAATAACAACTAGATTTTTTGAAAAACTTAGTCAAAAAAACTTTGGCACATCAAAGGGACTTAAATTGTCCAGTACAACATTTTGATGCCTCCTCTTTCAATCTTTTAGAGGCCGCAGTCTCCAAGATCCACTGTTGTGTGATAGAATGGCTGACTGACTGACAAACTAAGTACTATAACCCTCTCACGCATGCACGCTGAAGGTTCATATGCTGATTACCCATACCATGTACAAATATACTGTTAAATTTTGATTGCTTGGTCATTGTAGTGTCTTTCACACCACTATTACAAACTCATTCATTCAATATTGTCTCTTGTCTTAGCAAATCCATAACCAGTAATGAAAATATTTACAGCACTCACCCAGAAGAATAGGGAGACATAAAGTGTGTGCTAATATAGCAAGTATAGAGTGTTGCGAGCATGATGAAATTACTTAGAACTCTCTAATTAAGCAGCAGAGCTATGTGAAAAAGCTTTAAAAAAATTTTTTTTTTAATTAAAAAATCATTTTTTTTAAAACCAGCTGCCAACTTAGCTTCACCCAATTCATGTGAAGTACCATATCAATATGTGAATAGCATAAGGACAGGACAATTTTCGGTCTATACAAATAAACAACTTTAACCTATGAACTCAGAAACTGCCCAGCATGCTTAATTCAATAACTACCTCACCACACAATGCCAAACTGAGTTTGTTTGGCTCACCATGTCGCAATGCCAGGAGCACAACCTTATTACATCAGAGGTCACCTCACTTACCTGGGCCATGGCCCGGCTGTTGTCATTGATAGCTGAAGGGAAGGGTCCAGAGGTCACTCCAGCATGCACCGTGGTGACCACCTGCACTTGAGCTTGCTGTTGCTGAGCAGGGTCTTGCACCCAGTGGGGGTTTTCCCTAAATGAGTACATCCTCAGTTCATATTCCCAACCACTAAAAAGTCCATTAAAAAAGAGACCTTGAAGGGAAATACCTTATTTTTTTTAGCTACCAGCATCATAGTATAACTACTTATGTAGTTACACTAGTGAACATCTGAAACTAAACCGGGATACTACAAGATACTGTACATGCATTATGATGGAAGCCATGTATGAAATTTCAGATATCCTAGCCACTAAATAATATTTTTTAACTTTTCGTAGTATCAATATTTTAAATAATTCATATGTTTCGGCTCCGTGGAGCCTTCAGTGACTTTTGAAAAGTGAGGGAAAAATTAATTTTATTTTCTCACTTTTCAAAAGTCACTGATGAAGGCTTCACAGAGCCGAATGTATGAACTATTTATTATTGATATTACGAAAGTTTAACATTTTTAGTAGCTAGCTATAAAATTTGTGTAGTAAGAATGGATATTTATGAGATACAGATATCCTGTTCCATCTAGTAACAAGTTAAAACGTCATACATAATGCACTGACTACAAGTAAATGGTTACACTGACCTGTGGTAAGAATAGTTGGTTGCTTGCTTCTGGTTGGCTGCATGCATTGCAGCTGCTTGGGCAATTTGCATGGCCGTCTGCTGTGAACGCATGTCCTGGTGGTTGCCATGCATACGGGCAGTCATACTATTTTGCCGAGCCACCAATAGCTTGTGCATTTCCTCCACCCACTGTGACAACATGACTGGAAAAACAAACAACACAACAAACAAACAAAAATAGTTGCATGGTTCAGCTATTTTATGTAGGGATCATTTCCTTGTTCTAGATACTGAGAGATTAAGGGGAGGGATCTTCATAAAACCATCATTAGAATATACAATTTGCCACTGTGTTCTGTATGTGTGTGCGTGTGTTTAAATTAATCAATAACAGATGAGATGATAGAGTGATACTTTACCAGGAATTGATTACAGCGGCTAATTCCAGAAAAAAATTGAGGGGAAAAATAAATAAATAAAATTGTAGTAACTGTCCGTCACAACAGAGAATCTGGTCACAACACCGCCCCAACTATTCTAGCAGAATGGTTCTGTAGTATTAGCTCTATTCCTACAGAGCCCATATTAGGTACCAGTACTGATTATATATAGATGAACCTGGTCCTATAGAGACCTGTATTTGATACCAGGACTTTCCTAGAGGACCTATATCTAATATAAATATTGATGAACTTAGTCCTATAGGACCTGTATATGGTACAAATACTAAAAACCATCTCTACAGGGTACCATTACCGTTAACCTGCAAATCCAAGCTCTAAAGCTAAATAAACTTACACCTCAGGTCTTCAAGTGCTGATAACCTAACCTAGGTGGAACTGTACCTGGTACTCGATCAAACCAGGCCTGTGTACGTATTTCAGTACCAAGGATCAATCCCAGGACCAGTATTACTAGGCCTAAAATCTACTGACATTCAGTGACTCAAATAGCAGCTGCTGTGGCTCAGATAAACAGATAAACAGATAAGAATAGAGCACTGCCAGGACTTCTGGTCATGCATCACTGAAAATAATCACTGATCCAGCACTGGCAGGCAAGGTACATAGTGTAGAGGGTATACTGTACATTTATACACACACTCTGTCCAAACAATAAGTAATAATAATAATAATAATAATAATAATAATAATAATAATATAGAATTGCTCTTCACAATTTTTCTCGGCCTTCTGTATTGGCTTTCTAAAAGCTTGGTAACACTTTATTCTGTGCTAGGATAATCTTTAGGCCAGCAGCTCTTCTCATCCAGGCTAGTTGACAAGTTCTGGTTCACCAAAGCTCTAGAAATGTTTCTGAATAGCTGTGGATACTCAGATACTCAACACTGAAATTTGCATTATACTTTTTAAGACTTAATTTCTAACAGGAATTGCTAAGCAACTTAATTCTCTTCCCTGGCAGCTAATTAAAATCAACTGAAATGTAATTAATAACTGGAGGCCGTATGTGTGAGAGAATGTGTATGAGTGTGTATGTGGGTGTGCTGTGGGTGTGAATGTATGTGTGTGTGTGTGTATAGCTCAGAATTCTGTTATATTACTTAAATATTTGCTATAAAACAGGATGTACAATCTGGTATTAATTTCAACACAGAAAACTTTAAGGAGCTTGGTCAAAAAGATAAATTAATTTCAGCCCAGACATCTCTATATCATTATGACTTTAGTGAAGTGCACTCAAATATGCAATAAATAAATAGCTAAATAAAAAAAATTAAATTTCATAATAATAATAATAATAATAATCCACACACTCAATGCACTGTGACTATTCTAAATAGCATTTATTATGCTAGGCACAGTAGCTCGGTAGTGTTAGTGTGCCATTTTAATCCAGAGGTCAAGGATTACACCACATACTCACACACACACACACGCACACATCCACACACTTCAGCTGGTCTCACTGCTCTTTAATCACAATCATTAATTAATCTAGAGCGTGCTTCCTAGTTTTTACAAACTTCAACCTCCTCACAGTATTTACTCTGGACAGCCCACGCATAGCTGAGCAATTCCAAATAAGGAGCAGTGTTTACACAGCCACTATGAGCCAGCAACACACACACAATTAAAAAAGGCGTAAAATCAACACAATGTATATATATGTATGTATAATAGTGTATTGTATGTATGTATGTATATATGTATGTATAGTGTATTGTATGTATGTATGTATGTATATATGTATGTATGTATAGTGTATTGTATGTATGTATGTATGTATATATGTATGTATGTATGTATAGTGTATTGTATGTATGTATTATGTTGTTCCTATAATAGAATAAGTTTAAACTGGGACTCAAAACGGCACTGAGAAGTTGCCAGTAAAATACTAGGAGCTATAAACTGTAGTTTAAGAACTCTGCATCATACAGAGGTTCTCAATAGAGCGTGCTACTAATTTCTACACATCAATAGAGCGTGCTACTAATTCTACACATCAATAGAGCGTGCTACCAATTTCATGATAATATCATCATGGATTTCAATTACATAGTATTGCTGTACTAAGGCTCCCCTCGTCCCACCATTTCGCGACCTAATCACAGTGTATTACCCAATAGGGTAGTTCAGAGCTCACTTCAATGAAGAGGAGAGACCCACTGGCTATATACAATTACTAACAAGGTGAAATCGTGTCAGGATACTTCATTTAATGAAAATTCCAGACTAATACCCAGACAAGGAATTAGCCACCAGACAGATGTCAATCCATCCAGACCAATCCTCAGCACTCAATTGAACTATAGGGGAAATGCCCACAGCAATTAAAAAAAAAATTTTTTTTTAACTTGGGTGGGGGTAACTTTTCCAGTTGAGCACCTGATGTAATAACACTACCAACACTTGTACAAGCCTTGTAGCTCTCTTGGACCGAAATGTTCAAGTTACCACGGAAGTTACAACCAAGTGTGTGTGTGTACCGTGTTTTCTATGCTTGTGGAGAGGGGGGATTAGTATTACTAATAAATAAAATAAGACAGCAAGTTTGTGGTAAAGGGTATACACAATGCTATTGACTTGTAATGCTATAACAATTAATTGCATTCAGAATTTCATCAGCATCAAATAAAATTAGAAACAATACTAAAAAAGAACTAATTATTACTACCACTTATGATCTAAATATTTCACCACCACCAGTAGCCAATAGTGACTGTACTGTACCCACTACATAATGGCTACTGGCACTATGACCCACAAGATACCAACATAGTACACTTACCAACATGCTGAGGAGAAAATCTGTCTTTGTTGTGGGCGCATACCAGGAGTAACTGGTAACCTGGGAGACAACAGGGAAAGTATAGTGAACAGGATGTATGACAAGAGGAACATGATCACTATAAGGTTCACGAACAAGCGTAACTAACCAACACTGCCGGTATTTCCATGACATCATGATATATGTAACTATTGGCTACACTGGTCAAACCTTTACATATTCCATTCTGGTCATGAGATAAAGCATCAGATGTGAAAACTCTCAGCTCTATTCACATTATATTAGCTAATAACTATCACAAAGATATCATATTCTGACAAACAGAAAGAAGTGCTAGGCACATGTAGCTATTAGTTTGGTGAAGTGCCAAGACATCCATCCAGAGGCAGCTGCTAGTAAAAGTTCCCCTCAATAATATCCAGACTCAATAAAGTACATAGTAAGAAAGCTCCATTACACATTCTAACTGAAGCATATGCCTTCAGGGTGTGCAGTGCGCTTGGGGTTACAGAGTTTAAGTGTTGCTCCATTCACGTCACAAGTTTCACATATATATACAGTAGTTCAGGATATTGTGTAGGGTTTCATACTGATGGAGGGGAGGGGTGAGAGTAAGGAACTGGGATTTTAAGGTCACCTCCAGCCCAAAATATTTTTTAAATAATTGCTAAAACAAATTGAACATTGATTAAATTATCCTAATAAGACTACGCTCGTAAAAACAAGGAGGTTTATAGAGTACTCACTCATTTTTCTCCCTAAATAAGCCAAGAATTTCATGTCCCCCCATCCCACCAAGTGAAAAATCCTGTATGAATCCCTGTTGTGAGTATATTTTAATCACTACTTTATGAGCAACTAGTAAGATTGTTCCTTGTCCCATTTCATGGGACTAGTAACTACACATGGTCAGTTCTCACGTCTCTCCTGACACTTTATCAACTTGTAGCAAATAAATTAAAGTGGACTGGGCATGTGCAGTGATACACAACATTCCAAAGAGTAGGAAATATTTCTAAACCAAGACTAAAACAACCCATAACACACACACACACACACACACACACACACAATAATTCCACATACACTAATGTACCTCATCCTAAACACAAGATCTAATAAGTACCTCAAGGAACACCTCAACCAGCAGCTGTAAAGTGATTGATTGTTCCAAGACAATTTTTTCTAGATAGGAAGAAGAAGTGGGCAGGACATCACTAGTTCTGCATAGCTAGTCAGAAATCATCAATTCCCCAATAGCATCTACTGCTACACCAAGATGTCCAGATGTTCCCTAAAACTACACCTGACCTATTCCTTGTAACTTAGCACTCCATACCATACCATGAAGGTCTCACCTGCATTTCTGCTCATGCCTACCCAAGCCTCATTAACTATGACTACCAATGCTTGTCCTTGTCACCAATCCTCTTAATAGCTTCTGCTACATCATGGATAGAACTTCAACCAACCAGGCATCGACATATGTCAACTCAAATCTACCTTGATATCCATAGCAACAGCAAACTGTCCATCACATAAAGAAATGGTCTAAGACTGTCTGAACATTTATAGCCAAGAATCTTGCACTCTGACCTAGAGAGTTCGCTGAACCCAAAGGAGGAAGGCTAAAAAAAGTGGCACTGACAGGTTTCCATAATGTGGTCCCAACTCTGCCCAGATTGATAAACCAGTGATATCAAATTGTTCGTGCCCCTAAGTTTAAAAAAGGAGCATGTTTGTACGTATTGTAAATACACATTATATCTTTCCCTTGCACACAAAAAAAGCACAACTTCAATGATTGGCAAGCAACTACTCAAGGGAAAAAAAAACTTATCTCTCAGAAAAATATATAACTCATTAAAGTATAATCAACGTACACATACAGACAGACACACACATCCTCTTTTCCCTGATATTGGCATGTATGTATATGCTACCTAATGTCATGAGATATTAATATAATGTGCAATGGTGATATTGGACTGGACTCAAGCAATAAACACTTGACTGAGTGACAATTGCACAAACTTGACCCAATGGAGTGCATTAATTGAAACCTTCCATAGTGATTACACTAAGTTCGAATACTCACACGTGTTCAGTAATTTATAAGCTCACTCAATGCACACACAAACATATTAACACATACATACATACTCACAACATACCCAACACATACGTACTTTAAAATTTAGACATGTACACACAAACATACACAAACACACACAACCTCGCTCTCACCTAACTCCAGGTCAAATCCCGGTGATGCGGAAAACCGGCTGACAATCTGCAGGCAGCTGAGTAGATTGACTTCATATTGCGGCTGAAATGCTCGAATGTCCTTGCACCACTCCATTAACTCCCGCGCCGCGGACACAAAACCATGGGTCGTACCCAGCTGCTGACGAATTACCTAGCAACACACCAGACAGGAGTAAATATAGTCAAGTACATGCCACAACGGCCTTAGTCCCTGATAAGATGGAGGAAATTAAATTTTACATACCCGAAGTTCAATATTGACTTTCTGGCAGCAGAAACGTACACTGGGCCAAACTAAAAATAGCAAGCATCCCTGCTCTTTGAGTATGGACTAGTTAGGGGAACAATACATTGTTTAATATCGGGGAGGGGGAGGAAGACGAGGAGGAGGGGGAGGACGAGGAGGAGGGGGAAGACGAGGAGGAGGGGGAGGTGCAATGCAATAAATCAAATCACATCTGAAAAAAAAGGAGTGGGAAAGTACCTAATGTAACCATGGGAAAATGGTAAGCTACAGTGGTTAGAGTGAAATACTCAGATACTTTATTTCAAGCACCTTGTTAGTCCCTACTGGCCCCGCCCACAAAACACAGAGCAACCGCCTTACCTGTAGCCGTTCATTGGTCTGGTGAATGTGTTTCTCCATCGACTGGAGAGTACAATTCTGTTGAGGAGCTCCCATAATAGTGTTAGGAGGCTACAAGACAACAAAGAGGAGAAACAAAATTACATTTTATGAAACAAAAATGTAGCATTAAGGCATGGACCGTGTGTGTGCATGGCGGTGTGTGTGTTTGTGTGTGTGTGTGTGTATGGCTGTGTGTGTGTGTGTGTGTGTGTGTGTGTATGGCTATGTGTGTGTATGGTTGTGTGTGTGTATGGCTGCGTGTGTGTGGCTCTGTGTGTGTATGGCTGTGTGTGTGTGTGTGTGTGTGTGTGTGTGTGTGTGTGTGTGTGTGTGTGTGTGTGTGTGTGTGTGTGTGTGTGTGTGTGTGTGTGTGTATGGCTGTGTGTGTGCATGTGCTTCAATGACACTAGTCTAGTGGTTGATGTCCCTGCCTCCTCTGGCTGGCTCTGTGGTGAGTGGACAACCATGATCGGTACAGTGCTAGTTGCTCCCAGAGTTTTCCCAACAAAAACAACATGCTCTGAGCATGCCCACATGATTGAATTAGGCTGTACTATACAACACATGTCAGAGTATAGGAACATTGGAAACCTTGCACAGTGCCCGCCCATTGTGCGTGGTATGATAAATATCACCTTCAATAATACAAGTTTGTGCAACTTTTATTTCAAATAATTTATATCTACTTGAGACGTGATGGTCAACTATTGCTATAGGATATAGTTAAAGAATTTATGGCATTATTTTGTGTGTGTGTGTCTGCATTGATTAATCAAGTGGACAAGTGTTTATAACCAGTACATAAGAACATTAATCCCAAGCACTGTGTATCCCCAAGTATGTAAACAGGATTAAGAGTCAAAGAAGTCCTTAATAGTTTGGAATTAAAAACATGCCCTCACCTACGTACATGCATATTCCATAAAACAGGGCATAACTTACATATCCTAGGACAACATATACAGTACATGCTGGAATAACTTAACATACTGGGATAATATATATATCCTGGGATAACACATAACCTGGGATAACATACACATCATAACAGTTAACTTATGGTCGGAATAAGACAGCTGCTAATCAGGAGTTTGGGCAATGCATTGCCTTATACAAGAGTGGAGAATTCTGAGTCAATTCCGACACGAAGAAGTCAAGCTAGCCAGGAAATAAATTACCCACCTCCATAAATTACCCACCTCCATCACCTCCCAAAAAGCGGGGCAGGGGGCAGGGGGGTGAAATAAATAAATTAATAAATAAAATACAAATAGTACAACTATTAGGTTGAAGTTCGCTCCCCTCGGTGTAAGTTTAAGAGCTGGCAGGAAGTCTTACAAGTGCTCACGTAAAAGCACTCTTCTCCAATGACCACTTTTGTATCATTTTACACCGTACAATGGTAGCCTAACATACATACATACATACACACCCAGTTTGGACAACGTACAGTTCTTATTTCTTGCACTTGAGACCGTGCCAACTCATAGTTCCCTGAGGCTAGTAAATGTGGCAGTTAGAGTAGTACAACCTGAGCTTGCAGCCTTCACTGCACATCATGCATGTATCACCCAAGTCACTGGTTGCCCATAGCAACTGATTGTTGTGTTTTGGGAAACTCTTGGTATCTAATGTTTTCAAGAAACTAGGTGACTTTTGAAAACTTGGACACAAAAGCTGAAAAACTTGCACAATAAAATAACACTTGGGAAAATTAATCATTTCTGTAGGACCAGTGTGGCTTAATTAGAAAAGCTATACCCATACCTATTAAGTCAACCATGAGGGATGATTTTTTTGCCTTACATAAACACAATGCAGTTGAAACACCCTCCCATAGCTGGCTATATTAGGATATTAGGACACAAGACTCGATCAATCCCAGCCAAACAACATTCCTATCACAACCAATCAGACAAGGCCAAGGTACAAAGTGCAAAACAAGCTAGTAAATATATGGGAGCTGCTGCTACAGGTAATGGGGAAACCCCCCTCCCACTCACTGAGTGCCACTATTATACAAGTTATTCATCAGTCGAGTACTCATCCCACTTCAAATGTCCTGATACTCACAGTGAGAAGTACTGACATTACCAGGTAGTCAACACAACCATGTAAACATGAGTCATAATACTATAGCCATACGTTACACACTTCAAGTCTAACTTAAAGACCTCCATCCAGGAATGACTCGCTAAAACACACACGTGGACTGTAATTAATTATGGGCATGAAACATGATACATTTAGTGCTTGCAAACCCTCATAAGTGTTGCTATGGGATTAAACCATATGAAGCTAAGCTAATCTTCAGCGCCTAAAGGTATTTCATTGCCCAAGTAATCAGGACTGTATATATGACTCATGAGTATTCTCTTTTGAGTTGAGAACTACAGACTCACATAACTGCACATCTGTGGCCTCAAATAAGCTTTTACCAGACCAGCTGCTAATCAGTAGAAATGGGAGTAATTGCCAACTGAGAGGTCCTTAGGGTCAAATCTCAGAGAGATCACAAGAGTTTCATTAAAATGTCCAGTTACAAAAGGTGGCACCAAATTGTGTATCTCACTAATCTAGCCAATAAACGCACATGCACATAGTACAAAACAAAAGCCATACATCTGCTAACACTCAGTCTCTATAATTACTATACAAGCAATGAGATCACCAAAACTTAGTACCCACAAGAGATTAGCTAAGTTCCAGTTTCATACTAATTATCCTGTAACCTTACTTTCTGTTCGCATTCCACAACCATACTTAATACATATTATGACCTTGAACTCAACAGGACTAGCAGCTTCCAAATAAAAAAAATGCATAACTTTACTACACACCAATATAATAACAGCCAAAATGGCAGATATTTCTGCCTACCCTGCACTGTCAGGGGATACAAAATTCCAACCACAAACTGAAAGATTTCTGGTCGTGTTATTGTGTTTTCAAGAGTGTATGATTCATACACATCCTCGTAATACTAACAATAACTACGCCTGGTTGCCATGGTTACTTCAACACTGCCCATGCTCACTCAGTGATGCATTTACAATTTGGTTTATGTATTTTTTCACATACGCACACATACTGCACACTGAGGTGAATGTAATTTGTACACAAAAAGTGTGGTTAGCACTGACAGTTGTTTTACTCTGCCATGTTAGGAGATGACTTACTTGTAGCTAACATTATAAGCGAAGCATTTCTGGGTCTAACCTAATGAGGGTCAATAAAGCACTACTATGGCATCAACATTTACTAGCAAATGCATTAGCATGCCCACACTAAATACAGCAATAAAAGAATGGATGGATTGCTAACATGACACCAGCATGTAGCAATCAATCCAACAACATCCAGATTACAAGATATGTAGCTGTTAACTACTGCTCAACACACACACCCATTACAATCCCAGATTACAAGATATGTAGCTGTTAACTACTGCTCAACACACACACCCATCACAATCCCAGATTACAAGATATGTAGCTGTTAACTACTGCTCAACACACACACACCCATTACCATATAGGATGTACTAATTATAGCACAACAATTTTCTTTTACTATACATACTGTGCCCCTTCATTATAAACCATGCCTAATTATAGAACTGATCTTGGTTCTTAGGGCCTCCCAACTTCTCTATATATGGCACTAGACACTAAACATCTACTCTAGTTTCTCCACAATATGAACCAGTCCCTAGTTAGAGGTCACACACACCCAGTATGTCTTAAGTGGCAGCGGAGCCCATAGAAACAAGTTTCTTACCACTTCATCTTGACATCTTGATTGACCACTAGATAATGAAGCAAACCAAAGAGGAAAGGTGACTACAACAACCACAGGCTCTTGGGGGGGGGGGGGGGGGGGGGGGGGAGGAGCTACACAATGGAAGGAATACTACTGACTTGTAGTTCATTGCGTGCTCTCACACTAAATATGCGGTGCTAATTACTAGATTTTTCGTCAATATCATTATTACCATAAAAAATTGGAGATTTAATAAAATCTTAAAGAGTTGCTTCTATGATTAAAAATAGTTGCTCTAGCCTAATCGTCCAGTCACGGTAATATTCCCATGCTCTACTGAACTCTTACAGTGGCACAAAGAAAATATTTTTAAAAACAGCGAAGCTTTAGATCAATTACTCTCATAAAAGGACCAAACTCTCATAAAAGGAGATAAGCAGGTTCCCTCTCAAACTGAGTCAAACTAACCCTGTCATGTGACTGGAACAACCACATGCAGTATAAATGGGCACACGCTGCTACACAACTACTGCTAAAGTGTTTCAGACCAATCAAGTGACAAATGCTGGAAGTTGTCATTACAATACAAACAAATCAACAATACAAAAGGACCATTACCATATTAAAGTACAGGACCATTACCATATTAAAGTACAGGACTACTGCCATCTTACAGTACAGGACCATTACCCATCTTACAGTACAGGACCATTACCATCTTACAGTACAGGACCATTACCATCTTACAGTACAGGACCATTACCATCTTACAGTACAGGACTATTACCATCTTACAGTACAGGACCACAGTCATCTTACAGTACAGGACCACTGTCATCTTACAGTACAGGACCACTGTCATCTTACAGTACAGGACCACTGCCATCTTACAGTACAGGACCATATATCTTACCCGAACTTTCCAAATTATTGGACAACTAAGCACTCTCTATACTTCAATAATACTCTACCAGCCAATCAGTATAAGAGATAGTCAGTTTACAGAGGATATGAAAGATACAGGAGCCTCTTTCCTGCAGCACACTTCAAAATAGTCAGTCTAGAGAAGACATGAGCTACAAATATAGATTCAGGAGTCACTTATAACCACTGAGAAAGTATCAGCCTACAGATTCTGGAGTTTCTATTCAAGAAGCAGCCAGCCTGAACCTATTCATGAAGAAACATGATCCTAATTAAAATGTCCAGTACCTGTACATCCCATCCACACCCTGGTATTCATGTTACCTTGCCAATGTAGCTCACAACCAGTTGCTGACAGCTAATTATGATATGATAATGGTAAATAATAATTATAATAATGATGTTGGTGATGATGAAAACAACAATATTAATAATAATAATAATTTTATATAATAATACAAGTCCCCATTACACACTGGATATACTAACTTTTGCAAATTTAGGAATGCAGTAGCATAAGGTATTTTATCCATTGAATTATCCTCTACCCCTCATTTAGCTACATAAGATTCCCTCTCCTGCTCGCGTTCTTCCTGAGCCATCTCAGCTCTTCTTATTCTCCTGCTCTTCAGTCCTGGGTTCCCTTCAATTCCTCTATCTATCTCTCCTGCTCCTCAGTCTCTCTGTCTTTCTATCCATGATTGTGGACTTAGGCCTTTGAAACTTCTTCCTAATCACCTCCTCAGTAATACTACATCATATACGAAATCTTTAGCTGCTCCAAAGAATTCAGGGAATCACTCAAAGCAAGTCAGTAGTGTATTTAAGAACTCCTAACAGCCTCAATGGAACCTGCCCTCGTCTATGTTTACAAAAGGTAGCCAGTGACAGAGATAAAGTGAGTCTTCACCAAAATAACCCAACAATTCCAAGAGATTATTGGATTGCTATGACAATGTCACATGAATGTGAGCAAGCAAGTCAGTGGGGAGGAATGATACAACATGGCGGCTCCAACTGTATTGTTCTCCGTGGCAAATGAATTCAAACAAAATGGTGGCTACTTTATTATGTGCTTTATGATGAGTTATCAGTAATAGACGAGTGAGAGAAGCAGGCGTGCACTAATTCAAACTAATTGTCTGCATATATATGTACACACACACCACATAGGTATATGAATGAACACACGTGCAGAACATTAGCAATTCAGTGATGGAGTAAAGAAATTGACAACCACCTTGTAGAACTAGTTTTTAATAAGCTGAAGTGTAATTCTGCAGATTCTGCTAAAGGTGAAGGTCGTGCATTTGTATGAGTAATAATACGGGTAACCGTACTATCCGGGATTGATAGCACGGGTAACACAATTGAAATAGCACGAAGAGAAATTAAGTGTTATAATCATAATGGTGGTTGGATCACATTGCCAACAGCTGTGCGGAGTGTTATTTAATTTCACAAAACAGAGCTCAAGGATAGTATCTGGCAATTTCTTACAGACAGTATTACAAGTGATCCAACATACACTAAATATTTCATGGAGGAATTTGGCATTTGTACATAATATTATGATAGGGGAGGAATTTTACAATGGCTCTCCCTACAGTCAGCACCATTGAAGGTTGAAGTACACAGCATGCAAGGTGTGAACAAGTAACTATAAGGCTTCCCCCCCCCCCCCCCCATTGCTATGGCAACACCATCCCAGCAACCTGATAGGCTGTGGAGGTCACTTGAGGAACATTTATCAACTAATACAAAATGATTACTGGGAAAGACATTAATGAGAAATTCCCAGCACACTCACAAAGTAAGAAAAATTAAGGAAATGTTATTATAATAAACTTCGTGATAAATTGGAAGATGAAGCAACATCCTGACTGCTATGCTAGCTACCCTTTGAATTCACTAATGTAGTATTAATTCACCCACCAACACATGTATGGTTACATTTGGTACAATACGTGGCTGCATGGTGTTTAAATGATAATTCAAGGAGTTGCACTTTTTTAAAAGCAATTGCAGCTATCCATAGAGGAAACTACATACTCCCAATACTCCCTGCACAAATCATACAAACGTGCATCCCAGTAAGGCTAATGAAGCCATGGCAATCTAATTAAAAACCCAATTAGTGCACACCACAAATTACTGGCTACAGGAAGTGTTATCAGCTAATACGAGACAACATGAAGACAATGCAACAACTCAACGCCAAATAACAGACTCAACTATACCAAAAGTGCCATCCTGACACCTAGCGATAGCTCAAATGTCTTTCCACTTTGCCAATGGTGGGTATACTAAAGGTCAAAGTATAGCTCTAATGTATACAATACCAGTGATGTCCACTTTACAAGTACAGCTATATGGTGACCTTGTTTAAACTCTTAACACCTACACTCAAAAAATGATGTAAGAATTTAATAACTCCACAACAACAGTAACTGTCAGTGTTAAGTACACATACTCTCATACATAGGCAAAGTACTGTGGGTTTTAAATGGGTGTGGTTAAGCACATAAATGTCTTCCACACCCAGCAAAGAAAACCTGTACGAAGCCCTGGCTATAACAGCGCTGCAGTACAGACCCTATAGCAACACAGCAGTACCAACCCTATAGCAACACTGCAGTACAAACCCTATAGCCACACTGCAGTACCAACCCTAACACTTGCAGTACCAACCCTATAGCAACACTACAGTACAAACATGGCAGTAGCACTGCAGCAGTTCAAACCGTATTTCAAGTAATATTCGAATACATTCATAATTAACTACGATAAGTAAACAATCCACTCGTTAGTGTACATATTTACAAGTGTGCAATGTAGTTGACATAGTAGCTGAGTCAGCAATGGTAATTTGTCGTGTGATTAGCCCATGAGACAATTAGTAGTGTCCTTAGAGATATACTCCAGCACTCACCAGCAAATATTAAAGTTTGGAAAATTAACCAACTCATTGGTTAAGTACATAACTATTGGGAGGACGGCTATAGAACATAATTGGCTGTATTGAAAATAATAAAATCCCACAATGGTACAGGAGAGTACAGTGTGTGTTTGAACATTTATTGGTGTGTGGGCATGTGTGTATATGTGTGCACGCTGTTGAGTAACAGCCAGTCCAGCTATGCAATTAATGTTGAATCCTCTGTGTTATCTTCCATCGTTGTCAAGGATGATGTGGGTATCTTGTTCAATGATTAAGCCATGGGATGTCTCGATTGGATCTGTTTACTTTTGTTTGGGTGAACACCCTGCACTTTCAGTTTCAAAATGAATTGGTGGGCGTGTCTGCATTAGAATGGATTCACCTACTCTGAGGTTAGCACAGGGTGCTTTGTTCATGGGTTATTTTTTAAAGCTGCTTCAAAATGAGGTCATGTGATCATTTTTCAAGTGGCAAAATTCCCTTACTTGCACGTCAACAGGCATGTGTAACGGAGAAGATTGGAGGTTTAAAGCTTGATCATAACTTCACTCAACCCTTGCATACTAAGAGCAGAAGGGAGGAATACATAACTTCCCCTAAAGTTCAGCGATCTTCCTCACTAGTCCTGCCATTGTGTCACTAAAGCCATATACCACAAGTAAGGTATGACACTACCGTTACTCAACAATGTGCGCTTTCAAAAATATAACTCTCTCTTTTTTGTTTGTTTTTTCTTTACAAAAGGTTTGTCAAACGAGCCATTGGCCATAGCTCTGAAAGAAAATACTTTGAGATTGGTCTTCAATCATTCATGTTCATCCAGCTTATTATGCTTTGAAGTAGTCAACTGTAAAGTGCCTCCAATGTAAGCCCTTACCAAGTGGAAAAGGGAAACACTTCTACAGTGCTCTTGCTTATGTAATCTGGTGCTAATCAACTGCTTCTCTCTGACCCTAACATTTCCAGTCACTGTCCAAAGGGAAGAGAGGGAAGGAAAAAAAGCAGTTGGTCCAAAAACATTGGCAGCCACAGACTAATAATGACCAACTATACATTTCCACACACATTCAACTGATTTCATAGTGCTATTTGGAACCACATAGTTTGTGATAAGCTGCCCACACTAAGCTGGCTAGTCACACTTCAGTGAACACCACCATCTATAGTGAGCCCAACTCCAAGCAGCACAAAAGACCAAGGAGATGCATGATGCAACAGATTGAATACTTACACATCTCATTTGCCTGCAAGCTACCAACACATTTACCTGCAGACCTACCTACCTACACATGCATACATAGAGTAATGCCATTACCAGTATTACACTGATGCTACCCATATTCCCAAGACAAATATCCCAATTATCTCCCACCCATTTCTCCACTCCCACCTCATAACACCAAGCTGGACACTGCATGACGTGGTGTGACAACGGTCACTACCTCTCACCTCTCTACTACCTTGCCCGCTACCATTCATAGAACTCCCTAATCTAGAGAGTGAGGTCAGTGTATTCCATTGCTGTGAGAAACAGCTGCACCGCTTCTTTTAAGTAGTCTAAAGATCAATTGCTGCTACTGTATACACAAGAGGTAACCCTTGAACCTTAAAAAAATGCTAGAAATAACAAAAGTGAAGATAACAGCCTAAAGGCACAACAAGATGCTACTTCAAGACTACTGTGTAGCAACAAGAAAAAAGTAAACACTACCAATTCTTTCCTGCCAGCCAAATTCATGAAGATGTGTTCACTCACATAGGATGCAACCATTATCTGCTTTTTCCAGGGCAACTTGCAAACCAAATATTTCTGTATATAAAAGGTACTTGCAAGTTGGTAAATTTGTAGTAGTTATTGTTGCTTTCAAGAATTGCTGTCAATAGAGGGAAAGGAAAAAGGTCAACCAACTGCAACGACATGTACACATGTATAGAAAGCAGGGCTTCATTTAGGGGAGGGCCAGGGGGCGCTTGTCCCCCCCTCCCCTTCCCCTTGAGTTCATTTTGCCACCTTGAAAATTATTAAACTTTTGTAATAAAGGTGGTTGCAAATGTTTTAATCATAAATTAATTGCTGCTCCAATTATTGTTTTAGTAATTGAAGCCCATGTTCTCTTCTATCTTAAATATGTATGAAAGTTGTGACTTTCCCTTGAGATAGCGCAAACTCAATCTTTCTCCTCCTTAGATGAATCCCTGAGTAAATGATATAGAGGGACACACTTGATCATGCCAATGAAGCACTACTATAGTGCCTCATTAGTCGGAGCACACAAAAGAGTTTTTTAAAAATCCACATCCACACACACACACACACACACACACACACACACACACACACAGAGTTGCGACTGAGTCATCTCAAGTAAAACAAATCCTCAAAGTGGCCGGTGTGAGGTGTTGGTGTGGTCCCAGCTAAGAAATAGGAGTAGCTAAGAATTACTTCTTATTACTACATAAGAAAATACATGCAGGGACAATAAAGTGATATATGTATAGATACAATCACCTTTAACCCATTCAACACTCACTGTCTGAAAATTAGCAAGTTGACTTGTTGACTCAGTGCCAACAAAATGGCAGCTGAGGAACTTCTGAGTACATTTATGCTTTTGACCTTATCAAAGTGACTCTTTCCTGCAATGTTTGCAATGTTTTCCCCATCACATCACGGGAAACACGAAGCTCCAAGTTGACACAGATGAAGAGAGCTAGCTTACAGTAGCTACAGAATCTCAGTAGAATCAAAAATTCAAGACAAGATAGAGCCTAGGACAAGACCTCAAACTGTTGCCAGTCAGTAATGACAGTGAAAGGTCGATAACAATCAAATAACTTGTTTTAAAACACATTTTAGGCAAATCTTTTTAAAAGGAAAGGATAAAACTATTTTGAAAATAGGAATGTATGACACTAGTAAAAATCACCACTCAATTAAATCCACCACCTCACACAATGTTGCAGCAAACAAAGGAAATTAACTCGGTGAATAAAATTTGGCTGTAAAAACAGGTACAATGGAGTGATACTGGCAATGAATTAATGTAGCCCTTTATGTTCAAGTGGTATGCTTTTTTAGATCAGCTTCCTCCTAATTCTTACACACCCCTGACAACGGGCTCATGCCTCCATATGGCTACTTGGCACTCACCCAAGAAAGTAATAGCCTGAGACACAAGGAACAATGAGACCCACCAACTTACATACACTCCAACAAGCCAAGCTTTCAGTTAGCAAGATTTACCAATAAAAGAATTCATTTTACAATAATTAATTGGAAAAATTGAAGGAAATAACTGATGCTATTGCAGTTACTGTTATTGTTGTTGTTGTTAATTCTGTACTACATGTATATTGCTGCCAATACTCATTCTCCATGTTATTGTGAACTACTCAGCTAGTCAATGAGTTGCTTCAATGAGCGACTTCTTATTGCCACGGGAGCCATAAAAAGTATAAGAATGACTGAATAGAAGATGACTATTGAAAGGATTCTCTAAAAGCACCCTGAAAATTATACTGCTACCTCACTGAAATAGCAATGACGAGATGCAATGTGTCTTTAACTTTCCTATAAAAGTCATACAGAAAGATAAGGAAAAGAGAAGGGAATGTCCCTAATTAAAACTGTGATATCGCCTCAGACACTGATATCACTATTCCCTACATTCAACCTTCGCTCTTTGCCCTAAAATCACGATATGAACTATTATAACTACTCTGTACAAAAACAAAAAATATACCTCACCATAAACACTGAACATAACTAAACACTTCTAATCTATCAAACAATGAAATCATAGTTTCAAATAGTATATCCAACACTTCCTTCCAGTTAGGGAGATAAAGAGCACTATGAACTATCTTTACTTCAAGGCTTGTCAACCAAGACTTGAGTCAGTCTATGCTGGCTTGTAGAAGGCTTGGAATTGTTGCCAGGAAATGAACAGAATGACAAGAGATATACACTCAGCAATGGATATTCTTAAGTGAGAGGAGATATACACTCAGCAATGGATATTCTTAAGTGAGAGTGTGTACAGAAGGCATGACAAATCCTCAAATTCAAACTTTTTTAGCACCATTAAATAAATAGCTTATCTGTGCACAGAGTTCCGGAATGTCAGTCCAATGAGCTGTGACCAGGCCAAGTTCACAGAACAGAATACTAACACACTCAAGTTCATAGAAGCCTTTATCACATGATGCTAAGTGAAGTGATTAAAGTGTATCCTAAAAGCTTCAGAATATTACTGGTTATACACTCCAGTCATCTTGTACGATCTGAAAATTCACCTACCATTCTGGACCAAGCAGATCATTAAAATTATAAGCACTAATGAAACTAACAGCTGTAACAGATAGTACTGGAGCAGCCTAGCTCAATGACATACACAGACCATTGCCTTCTGGTTTATTGTGCATGTCCATAAGTACTCCACTAAGTCGTACGTGCCCAGACCTGAAACTCCACAAGTTTATCACCTCATTTGTAAAGCTTGGCATTGGAGGAAGCAGCTCCAAGGAAATTTAACCCCGACCTCTAACCCAGATATTAGGCTTGTGGGGGAAAGAACTTCCCAAACCGGCATGCACGAGATTACGAGTGCACATAGTCACTCAAATGCATGCCTAGAACTACAAAATAGGTCCAACTGGTTTAATTAATCATATTCATACCTATACTGAGCATGCTCATAAAGTTTTTAATCTGTTATTTTGACTGGACATTACAGACAGGTAAATATTGTGCCTGCACAAGCAGTTCCGGAAAGCAGTGATGTTTATATTGGGAGTTCTTCCAACACCTGCATGGCTTCTCATTCCTCACTGGTGGCTATATCAACACTGCCTGCCATTGCCCTGCTACAACCTCTCAAACCCCTGCCAGAACACTGCACTAATGACAACTCTGACAAGTGAATAGACCTTGCCTAAAACCACAGAGATCACACGTCTATTCATAAGAGAAGCTGTTGAGAGAGGAGGGGGGGCTGGGGGGGGGGGGGGGGGGGGGGGGATTGTAGTGGGGGGGGGGGGGGGGGCGGGGGGGGGGGTGGGGGGGGATATAAAAAAAAAAAAAAAAAAGCAGTTAGCTGCACAGTAAAACAACCACATAGAGCAAACCAATTAGTAAAATGTCCCAGACCAGTGTTCAACTCATAGAAATTATAACCATGAATCCAACCTAATGATTTCCTATAATGGTACTGTACTAGTAATCGAAACTTCCACATACAACACACACACACATACACACACACACACACAACCCAGGGAAGCCCCACAGAGAAGCCATTTCAGATAAGAGTTTGACTGGCTGCCCTTGCACTGGTTAGCACAAGTGAGATGCTAAGTGAACTCCAACTCACATGCCAGCACAGTGTTACAATTGAGGACCACAATTAGCAATGTGTTCACACTATATGGAATGCAATTAATAGACATACTCTAGAATAAGCACACCATCAAGCAAGTAGGAGGGGGGGGGGGGAAAGAACAGTACAGAAAGTGTGAACCAACAGCAAAGAGAAAGAGTAAAAATACCAATCACTACTACGTCACAATTCATCAGCTGTTACATAAATAAGCTGTGAATTGTATAAGTGCTCTTTGCTTGGCAGATCTTCTCTTCGCTGAAATCAACGGTAAGCCCATTACTATGTACATGATTAAACTACAACACGAGACATGAATCTATTAGCTAAGAAACAGAAGTGAATATCCTTCCACTGCCTCTAATGAGACAACAAGCTCAAGAAGAATTTACAAAGCCTGTAATTCTGCATTGGATGATAACAGATAACATATTGTTGAACAAACAACAGTATGTTGAACTGGACTGTCTCTGACCACCTCTGGTATGGCACACACTTCCAAATGTCTGAATATATCCTCACAAGCTCCCTAGCAACCAGGTCCAAAAGACTATGGATAGACGAGCACCAAAATAATTAAAAATCAAACAAAAAAATAATACATATGTGTATATATTATCAAAATGTCGTGCTCATTTAAAACATGCCAGCACACAAACGAATGCCATGCAGACTCTGTGGTACTATCTTTTTATTGCTAACAGGTTACCATGAAAACTGAGACTCCTCTCACTGAATAATTCTTAATAGCCACAACCAACTACTCTTTCTTAATAAATTCATTGCATGAAATTACTTGTCGTGTTCCAATACAAAATAAAAACTCTTGGCAAACTCAAATTCACTTTACCTCACAGGACAATTAATGTCCTTCGAAAATCTTTAATTCTTATACACACTAATACGCTAATTGTGACACAATGCTTTACGAAATGGCTTAAATAATATCTATTGGCAATACGACCTCAGTAAGATGACACAATACCACTAATAACCTTTCCATCATACTACTATTCATAGAAGTAGTCAACTGGAGCACACAATGAATAAACATATGAGTATCGTAATCCCTCCAATACCTTTCTAACTCCTTCATCTTACCATATACCAGACATCCTGTAAAATATGACCCTTCTACCAAGAATGGCACCACTCTCTTACATCACTTGCTCAATCACATTATGCAGAGTGCATGGCAACTATAGCTAACCACCTCGATCAACATTCCTCCACTTCCCCTCTTAATCAATCAGATGGACTGTAATTGTGTACAAGAACTACTAACAATTCCTGAAAGGGAGGTTCCCTAATACAAAAGCTATCCATCCAACTGACCAAAAAGTTAATAAGATAAGTGCTTCATCCCATCCAGCCCAAGTAATTCAATGTCATTACAATTAAGCAACAGCTAAGTACATCACACCCATCCCTACCTCTACTTAACTTGGTTACCCACTACTCACGTAAGCTTGAAGGACCCTAGAAAATGACATGGCCACTTCAAGCAAAGTTTCAACAAAAAAAACAACAACTCAGGAACCAAACAACTAGCCGGGAGAAATTTTTTACAACCGAAAACCATTAGCATAAAAGAAATTAAAGAGAAAGTAAGAGTGCTAATGGGGGAGTCCAAGAGCTTTCTAAAAAGTATCTGAGATAAAGCTCTACGTGGATTTATACCATTAGCTACACAAGAAGTTGTGTAGGCATGTACTCCTAATGCAGACCTAATGATAGAAAGATGTGCACATAACACAGCGAAAACAGGACATCTTTTATCTTGTCCACTCACCAATGCCTTCCAACACAATCAGAGAATAAAGGAACTGACAAATCAGAAAGGGATTTATAGGGCCCATGACAGTGAATTCCCAACAGTATAATTATATGTGCTATAAATCATAATACAATTAACATGCTATACTTCACTGCTACATATCATAGAATGCCAACAACATCACCCTTAATTCAGCCATTCCATCAGAGAAATTCTCCATACAAACTGCCACTACAAATGGCTACCCAATGCTTAACTTCACAACCTCTGACTCATGAGAACTGAGTGTCTAAACAGAGTGTCGTGTTTAAACTATTACATTGACAGTTAATATTGAATTACCCATGCAATAATAATAATAATAATAATTATTATTATTATCATTATTATTATTATTATTATTATTATTATTAAATCTTCACTATTTTTAAAGCATACATAATATCACAATTGAAACTTTCAAATTTGCAACAAAGCCATAAATTAGTTAGAAAAAAAATAGTAAACTTGGAATAAAGATTGTATTTATAAACTGCTATGAAAGCACTTACTCAAGCACAAAAATGTTTTACCAGTTAAATAAAACCATATTGCTTTAGCAAAGCAACACACAAGGTATACATGCACTGGCACACATGTACATTCACAGAATATGAACCACCACCAACCAACCACATTTTCACCTCACTACACCATTCCAATTCTAGTGTGGGTAAGTAACTCTAACTACAAGTAAACTTACCATACTTCGTAGCGCTGAAATTGATTCCTAGTACACCGCTAATTCTTCATATACAGAGTTTCACTACAACTCGAGTCCAATAGATGCAACTGAACGAAAGGGTTCAACACCCAAGAAGGGGGGACCAGGTACACCGCCGAGGTGGGTAAAGGTTCCGAAATCTATACAGCCTTCCACTTTCAGTAATTGAGGATTTTTTCTTAAAGCAAGTTCACCTGAGCATCCGACCACAACCCGTTCCTGCCTAGTGTACTTTTACACTGCCATTACTTAGAATTATGGAGCCCAATGCATCCTCTCAGCGAATCGCATTTACTCCAAGGCTGGTGATGACCTCAGTGTACCTGCCCCTTTAGTGCGCGGAATTCTGATCTAGAATACGAATTAAGACTCCGGACTTTACGACACGGGCGGTCAAATTTTGAGAACGGGTAAGCCGTATAATTTTATAAAATATTTTCACGGTTGCTGCTGGTTATTGCAACCCAAATAATAACAAGGCGCTTGGCTGCAGGGAACATGCCAGTTCACACCACGTCTGCATATCGGAGCTAACTCCTAAGAAGGTGCAAACTAGAACAGACTTGTGCAGAAGACCTACTAGAATCTAAGGCTTAATATAGGTGAGTACTAAAAAAATAGCTGGGATTCCCAGCATTATTACAGGTAGCTAGCTATATAGCTATAGCTTTAGGTAATGTTTATTCTTTTCAGGATATGTCAAGCCTTGACCTGCCAAAGAGTCCAACTTCCAATGCAAATGTAAACCCAAGTAGACACAAACTCCTAGACACTCCTGACCCCAGGATTGGTCATACCAGAATAGATGATGAAGCAGACATTGAGAAGGCATACATTCTGGGTGAATTATTAGGAAGAGGTGGCTTTGGAGTGGTTTTAGAAGTTCAGAATAGAAGTTCTAAAACTAAGTATGCTATGAAAATTGTTAGCAAAGACAAAGTAAGTTATTTTTTAAAGGCTATATATTATCAATTTGGTTTTAGATTTCTAATATTATTAGCTACATACCAATTTTAAAGAAAATAAAAAGATAACAGATAACATAATATAAGCCTGCAAAACGGAGTGCCACTAAACAGCTGCCAGGATTAGCAGCTGCTTATGCCTAGGCTGTAAGAACGGTCAGATTATTCTATTATCTTATTACCGGCCTACAAAAGGGAGGGAGGAGCTCCGTTTTTACGGTTTAACGGTATAGGTGATTGGAAAATACATACCGGAAAACTTTAAAAGGTAAGGAGCGTCAGGAAGGTTGAACGGTTGAAGCGGAGAGAAGGCAGGCAAGGAGCAGCGCTTCGGCTCGATCTCCAGAATATCAGAAAGCCTTGAATAAACAATTATCTCCCTTGTTTGTAAGAGATTGTGTCAAATTTTGAAGTTAGCACAATGAATCTGTTGATATTTCCTTCTTTTTTTCTCACTTTTTGTCTGGGAATGTTAATATATTCCCACTATTTTTTATTGTATTATTATACTGATTGATTTTCACATTTTTAAGTGTTGATTATGACTCAGAACAATAATAATGATAATATTCATTGGTTTGCCAACAAAATAAATGTCAACTTTGAATTCAAAATATCTGGTTAAGTTTACTTAATTAAATTTATTCTAAATGACTAGATATTTTGACAATAAATCAGAATTTTTTTCTTCTCAAACCAGATGTGATAATGGCAGTGAAGTTTTATTATTTTTGTCTTGCGAAAGCACCCTGGATGTCCAATAAATGCTAGTATATGCACAGACTTCTTTTTTCACAACAGTAATTGGCAAGTGAAATAAAGCAAAACACTATCAAGAGTGCATGTACGCAAGCATAGTTGTCAGCAACTAGACGTACATATGGCACATTGATAATGAAAATTAAAATGACAACCATTTCATTCTATTTAAAGATTTCTGGTGTTGTAATTGATAACCACTTTCAAGCCTTGCAGAGCTGGACATCTGTTTACTAGTTCAGAATGCTTGAGAAGAATCTATAGAAAAATAATATAAAAGCTTTCACAGTTTGATATACTAATACAGTTGTACCTGTAACTAAATTACCACTCGATCTACTTACATGTTTCAGTCAGTCTCAACTGGTTTTACACCCAATATTAACCCAATGTTTCGACTTCTTGCTGAAGTCATTCAGGGTCAAAATACAGTGGTGACTGTAAATGTAAATAGCAATTGATAATAGGTACTGACTTTGTTTATGTGTGTGTGTCGATCTACTTACATGTTTCAGTCAGTCTCGACTGGTTTTACACCCAATATTAACCCAATGTTTCGACTTCTTGCTGAAGTCATTCAGGGGTCAAAATACAGTGGTGACTGTAAATAGCAATTGATAATAGGTACTGACTTTGTTTATGTGTGTGTGTCGATCTACTTACATGTTTCAGTCAGTCTCGACTGGTTTTACACCCAATATTAACCCAATGTTTCGACTTCTTGCTGAAGTCATTCAGGGGTCAAAATACAGTGGTGACTGTAAATGTAAATAGCAATTGATAATAGGTACTGACTTTGTTTGTGTGTGTGTGTCGATCTACTTACATGTTTCAGTCAGTCTCGACTGGTTTTACACCCAATATTAACCCAATGTTTCGACTTCTTGCTGAAGTCATTCAGGGGTCAAAATACAGTGGTGACTGTAAATGTAAATAGCAATTGATAATAGGTACTGACTTTGTTTGTGTGTGTGTGTGTGTGTGTGTGTGTGTGTGTGTGTGTGTGTGTGTGTGTGTGTGTGTGTGTGTGTGTGTGTGTGTGTATTATTAGCCAGGAAGCTTTTCTATACAACTTCTTGAAAGAGAGGTGGAGGTGTTAAAAAGGGTAAATCACCCTAATATTATTCGCCTTGAAGAAGTTTTTGAGTCATCCAAGGTAAATACATAAGTTTGATACTTCAATGGCCACTATCAAGTTAACATGTTTTCACTCAGACTACAAAGTTGCATTAAGAAATCAATTGCTAGATCAGCTATCACACCTGATATTCATTATGCAGAAGTTGCAATTACTGATATCAAATTTTGTAATTTTGTTGTAATAGCAAATTTTTCGCTTTTTTTATATTTATTTTTATTATAATTATTTCAGCTGAGAATGACTGAATAATTTTGTTGTTGTTGTTTTCTTTTTTTCCTACCTCTAATGTTAGTAAGTACACAGTAGGTTGCAAACTATATCACTGATACACATTTTGCTTCTAGCATATAGTAATTTGGTTAGTACAAGAATGGATCCATCAAGCCTGCAACTTGTAGTATCAGCAACTAAAGTGACAAGCTAGCTACCTAAAATTAAAATTAGTAGATACTAAAGTCAAGCTGTATTAGCCATTGATGATGAAGAGGAAAGTGCTGCCTGTTCATCTAGCCACCATAATACACTGCATTCAATGGTTGAAAGTGCAAGCATTTAGGTTTGCCCCTAGGGATACAAATTCTGTGGGTGTTTGCTCATATATTTGTCAAATTCATTCCTCTGAGTATGCAATATTCTAAAAGTAATTGGCTGCAAAACAAGTGTTTGTAGCAAAAGATGTAACCCATGAATCATCCACTCAAGAGGGGCAGTAATGCACAAGGTTGTAGAGATACCTGAGTATTGACATTGTGCTTGCATTTAGTGGATCAAGGTTAAATTAATGGGGACTATTTTTGCTATGTAATTTTTCAATCAGTCAGATGTCCAGCATTATTTTATTTATATGTAAAGTTGATGGAGTTTAGTTATTGCAGCATTGACTGTTTGCTGTTGTGGTTTTAGAAAATGTATATGATTATGGAGCTGTGTAAAGGTGGTGAATTATCAGCTGAATTGAAAAGGCGCCATTATTTTAAAGAAGAAGTAAGTACATTAAGAGCCTAAATAATTATATAGCTATGTGAAGTCCCTTTTATTATAGATAATAACGTGGATATATTGCAATATAGTAGTTCTCACTTAAATAATATAGTTAAAGAAATGTTGTGAATTTGTTGATTGAGTGATTGAAAACTATTATACTATTATAAAGTATCCCCAGTTGTACAAGAAACATCCCCTATTTTACAAGATAAAAATTCTCTCTCTAAACGTTTAAATGCCACTAATGTATTAAGACATTTTTCAATACATCATGTCCAATACTTTTCATCATCCAATTTCTTATCCTTTGCAGGATGCCAAGATTATAATGAGAAAGATTGTTGAGGCAGTGGTCTACATGCATGATTGTGGTATGTTATAAAAGCGTGTATACGTAGTACCAGTGATGTGCTGTGCACTGGCAACCGAGCCAGCCTAACTTTTAAATTAATGCCATGAAAGAACTATTAGCTTTTACCACTACAAGTAAATATTTATTCAACAACAAATTATTTTACCTGAAACTAATGTTCTAGCTCTTCATGTAGTGATGACATTTTTTTGTAGTTTTAATTCTTAACGAATTTTAGTTACTTAGAAACGTGTGTTTATGCCCTACCCAAGCTACTAATAAAATCATTGATTCTATGCTAAATAAAAAGTAGTAAGGTTACATCTAACTGTGAATTGGACTTTACATTATTTGAACATGGTATCAACTATTTGGTGACCAAGCGAAGCGAGCAACACACTATCAGGGGTTTCACAATCGAAATACTTTGACTCTAACATGTTGTGATGTTCACTAGTGGTCAATAAAATCCTTAATTTAGCATTCCTTACAAAAGCCTTGGTGTAGCGATCATTACCCATACCATCAAAATTAATTGTCTACCCAGTTGAATTAGGTAGTCTCTGACATGATCTAGATGTTGTGGGGCACAATTAGATCTTACAAACTTGCCTCAGTTCTCTATTCAAATTAGTGGCTGTGGTTAGCTATTTGGTCAGTGTGCTGTTTGCGAAAGTACACCTTGTACAACAGTTAATTCTTACATGAAAATCCAGTGTCAAGTCACAAAGAGAATACAAGGGAAGTCTTGTGTTGATAATTGAAATCAGTAAGTGGGTGTGTGTGAACGTTTTGTATGTTTAACTTCAAATGAAAATGAAAATTCCCTTTATCATTGAGTTATAGCTGTGGTTTGCTCAAGGTCACAACAAGCTGCAGTAAGAGTGGCTACTATTGAATATTAAATACCCTATACCTGTTGTTTTTTTTAACTCGGCCAGTTTGCAACTGGTGGCTTGGTTGTCAAGAACTACTGGTTCTCACATAGTAAAAAGATTTTGAAAAATAATACAAAAGAAGCTAGATCATTAACTTCAGGCAATGTAGCCCTTTTTATTGTGTTGTTTTGTGTACGTGTCTAATGCAGAAAATTAAAAAAACCGCCAACTTTGTATCAAATGTAATGGTTGTTTTACATCTAACTAGGTTGGCTCTATCAACGTTTGTGCTCAAGCAACTTTTAAATGTGGTAATAGTGTTTTTAACTAATTAGGGTAATTTGTAAACTAATAGTGATTTAACGTTATTCTATCTCAGTTATTAACCCCAGTGTAATTATATTGTGTATGGATATTATTGCCATGTTCTTTAGATATGGTCCATAGGGATTTGAAACTTGACAATGTGCTGATATCTACTTCAGACCCTACCATTGAATTCAATATTAAGGTTAGTGTAGTGACATACTCACATATAGCACTTAGGTTTGTGCATACATATATGTTTACTGTGAACCTGATGAAATATGTTCTCATGAAGTCTCTTGTCATATGTTGTGAATAGGTAACCGACTTTGGTCTTTGCTATGTAAAGGGGCTTCCTGGGTGTGAAGTGAGTTTGATGGACAACAGATGTGGCACTCTACTCTACATGGCTCCGGAGGTAATCCGAAACAGACATGACTATACTAAAATGTGTGATGTATGGAGTCTCGGAGTCATCATGTATTGCATGTAAGTTATAAAAATGTTTGCTGTAGATTACACTAAGTTAGAGTGTGATGTGTTGTACGTTATCTAAATGCCCAAATTAAATTGCTATATTTTCAACCACATTTAGGCTTTGTGGGCGCTATCCTTATCGAAGTAGCAGTTCCACCAAGTTGGAGGAAATGATATTTTCTGGGCAGCTTGATTTCTCGGGACTAGAATGGGACAATGTTTCGGATTCTGGTACGTTTGAAGGAATATCTCAGGAAGGCTAATATTACTTACTTTATCTAAAGTCATCACTTCACTATTCAAAATCCACTAATGGTACCAGATTACAAGTGAGGCATAAATAGCCTTTCAAAATAGACCTTAGATTATTTAGATACGGTACTGAAAATCTATTGGTGTGGCAGCTGTTTGTTTGTTGTTGTTGTTAAATCAAATGGAATAATCCTGGTCCTCCGAGTGTCCTATATATTAAAATTATCTACTAACTGAGAATGCTTCTCACTAGCTACAAAATAGACTGACCTCTAATCTGACAGTATGAAAAGAAGCAGAGGTATGTATTGATGGTAGTAGTAAAGAGAATCTGACAGTATGAAAGGAAGCAGAGGTATGTATTGATGGTAGTAGTAAAGAGAGTACCTCAGGACCTTTGTATGTAATAGTTTCTAGTAATTGAACTGATAAAACTTTGAATGTAGCAGTGAGACACTTTCAGGGATGTACAAAATCAACCCAATTATCCGTATGTATATACAATATTATATATATTTATTTATTTATTTGTAATCGGGCTGGTTTGCTCACCACTTGTGGTGAAACAAACCAATAGAAAAATTAAAATTATGTAAAGTGAATAACACTTTAACCAGTGTGTTTTTTTTTTCAGGAAGATGATAGTTAAGCTATAAAAGGTCATAAAAAATTAATCAATGAGAAATTACCCAGCAACTTACATGTACATCATATTGATATAGGTTTTGAAGACCACAAAATGTGTTGCCTAGCAATGAACCGTAATTACTCTTTTAATTAATTTTGAATTTTAAGTTATAGTAAAGTTATTGTTGTATAATCACTTTAGATATATATCAGAATAATAATTATATGGAAAAGATGAATTATGATGAGAAGAATAATTCATAAAAATAAGTTTTGTTCAGGTGCCACAATATGATGGCTTTGGAATATCACTCGTACAACAAGTGGTGGCATTGGTTTGTTAGTTTTTGGTTTTTGGGTTGTTTTTTGTTTGTTTGTTTGGAGTTGTTTTTTGTTTTTGCTTTTTGCCACATATCTGTTTTCTGAGTTTTATATAATACTTGTGCCTATAGTTAACTATAAAGGCAACATTGTTTCTGGCTTACTCTATGAATCTGAGCTCTAATAATCACCAGGACAACTTGTAGAGCATCTTTAAGGGCTATTATATCTTTATACGTAAGTGCTGTAGCTCCAGTAAACTCATACACGTTACTCGCTCTTTCTGCTGCTGAAAGCTGAAAATTACTATCTAATAAAAAGCTTTCAACTCTGTCCATATCCAACTGAGAAGCCATAACTGCTGCATCAGGGTACTAAATGTTTGACGTCACGATTTCTTACGCTACCATGTAGGTAAGCATTAATAAAAAAATGTGTACCTAAAGAATACCTACAAAATTGGACAAAGAGTTGTACAAAACTTAAAGTTTCAAATTAATGTGTGTAGTCTAACAAGAAATACAACTAGTAAACACGACTAATAAAGCAAATCTTTAGGGTTTTTTGGCTTTAATTAAGCGGTTACGTTTTTATGATTGTTTTGTGACCACTGGGTGAAAGGGTTAAAGATTTATTGTTATTGCAGAAGTGTTAAGTCCTTGTAGAAAACTTTTTCACTTTATGTAATTATTTAGCATGCACAACTGCTAATTGTTAGAAATAAAACACTATTTGGTGAAAGGTCTGTTGGGTGTGTGTGGGGAAGAGGGGGGGGGGGGGGGGGGGGGGGGGGGGGGGGGGGGGGGGGGGGGACATACTACAGTGCTCTATGGAATTATAAAATTACTCTTTTTGAGCCATACTAGAAGTGTAGATTGATAATGTAGTAGATCGCTGATTTAACAAAAAGTTAAGAGGCAATTTAAAGCAAGTGTGGCTACTTGCACTGTTTAAGTTAAGGTGTAGCAACCCTGGCACTGTGGAATCAAGGTATCCTCAGTGTAGAAATTGAATGCCTTTGCCAAATGCCATCTCAAAGTGTCAGATATGCTATCATTGTCTTATTGCTGTGTTTGTACAGCTAAAACATTGATTTCCAACATGATGTGCATTGAAACTACGGATCGATTTACAGCCAGGAGGATTCTTGATGATGTCTGGTTTACGGTATGTTACTCATAATAAATAATAATAACAACAACAATAAGTAATAATTATTTTTTAATAATTATTACTAGCAAGTCACTGCCACATAATGGCACTAATGCAGTAATATAAGGTATTTTATCAATTGTTATTATCCTCTACCATTTGGTTTAGCTGCATCAGTTTCCCTCTCCTGCTTCCTTCTTCCATCCTTACCTACTCTTAGCTACAATAGTCATCAATTCTATCATAGATAGAAACGCTCTACCCATTCAATTTTTGATGACACTTTACCAATCCGGCCCAGCCGATGAAAGTCGGATTCTTTACTGACACACAAGAATACTATTACAGTATATATAGATTATATTATTATGTTGTTGTTGTTATCTTTATTGTTGTAACTATTAGGGACAACAGCCAAAGAGATTTTTGAATGCGATGGATCTCATGAGAGATATGGCAATTGAACAGGCCAGAGAAAAGATGTGTGAATCTATGATAGAGCAAGAAAACAGAGCAGAGACAGACATCATCATCAGTTGCCCATCTGGAAGTCTAGAACCCAGTGGTACTTTTACCACTTCGCCCGAGCACACAATGGACGACACAGATGATCGCACCAGTTCAGGCAGGAGAAAGAGTAACAAACTGCAGGGGACAAAATCATTGGACCTTAAAAGGCCAGCAACTCAGGCATCTCCTGTCCGAAAATCTGTTCTCAAACACCAGCACCACAGTACTGGTGGATTACACTCGCCAAGCAGGCATGGTTATCAAAGCACTGCTATGCACTCAAAATCGTCTCACACTTCTCGACAAAGATTTGTATCTGAAGGGTCAAAGAATTCTCTCAGCCCGGTTACTTCACAGAGATCTAGAGATAGATCTTATACATCGGGATACCAGGCCAAGAAAATAGGTGAAGGAATGAGTCCATCTGGAAGCAGTTCATCTCATACTATTTCTGGAGGCTCCAGACGACATTCTGCCTCTCCAGTACCTGGAAATTCGCTTCACGAAACCACTGGCAAGAAAAAAACAATATCTTCAACCAGCACTCTGTCACCATCTACCAGCCCTCGCGTTAGCCCAAAAGGATCACCTCTAATTAGTCCAAAAACCAGTCCATCAACTAGTCCCAAAGTCAGTCCTCGAGCAAGTCCAAATCCAAAGAGAAAAAATGGGAAAACGAGCAAGATAGCGAAAAGAGAAAGTTCAGATTAAATGCTTCCAAGATTTTTTTCTTTAATAAAATTTTTTCTTCTATTTTTTCCATATCATATTAGATAGTATTCAGCTACCAATAAACCATAACTTTGACAGTGATTATCACTTTTAGCTAGCATTCCATAGACAATGCCTATTTTGATCAACTTTAAAATACACAAAACTTAATTGGCAGGTGTTTTTAAAGTTGCAGTGTTGTTGTGGAAAAACTTTGTAGTATATAATAATCCAGATAACATTTAGAGTAATCATTAATCAATTATCTCTAGTCAGTGTGGTTAGTATAGCCATATGTAACCTAACCTGTTCAAGAATCTGCAGGAAACAGATAATTTGCAGCTGTGATGCTTTCACAGCAGAAATAGTGAGCTTGTTCTTGTACAGTGGTAATTATGTACCTGAGGTCGAATTCTAGCTAAAAGTTTGTGAAGCTTCATAATACTGTATACAATTACTCTAGTAGGCCATATTATTACTATAAAAACTTTACAACCAGGTAAATATATATTTAAAACGGATATATGATGGACGGAGGACAAATTTGAAATGCAAGAGAGCAAGCAGCCTATAGATAACTAAAATAATAGCACAAGTAGCTAATAAAAAATAATAATTATAATACAGCTAAGTGTGTGAGGTGAATGATTTAAACAGTGAGAGTGACATCAAGGAAAATACAAAAACAAAATGCACACAAATTGTCTGAATGAAAATGTGCAACAAATTAATCCCAATTTTTTTGCTTGAGAAGAAATGAATGAGAATGAAGGATGAAAAGGTGAGAATGTGTTCCATATGCAATTAAAATATTGATGTTGTGTAGTGGAAGTGTTGATGAGTCATTGAACTCTTTCCAATATAACTTGTTTTGTATCTTGTTGGGAAACTGCAGTTGGGAACTGTAGGTTAATTGAAATCTCACAAAAGTGATGGATAGAGGGACTTTCAATGATGGGTGATGTAGGTGGAATTTTTCGCCTGATTAAATATAGAGACTGTTATGCTGCATATTTCTTTGATGTGAGCAGACTAAGATAAAATATCAGAAATCAAATACCTAAATTGCTATGTTGAGCGACTGTTTTGCTATATATAATCATGAAGTGTTCAAAGATATTCCAAGACTGGCACCATGATAATAAATTGTCGAGATCATTTTGAAATGCTGAATTAAGGGAGACAATAAGTTTGGCATCATCAGCAAACCAAACACAAATGAAAAAGAACTGAGAAAGGGTATGTCATTAACATAAAGATAAGCAAAAGTCCAAGTGCACTACCTTGAGGTACACCTGACTGGACAGGAAGTAAATAAGATTTACACCTTCAAATCTCAACAAAATATTCCCTATTTCAGTGATGCCAGTTAAACTGAGTTTACATAGAAGTTTATTGTAAGTGAATGAAAAAAGAAAGACAATCCAGATATTACCAGCTGGATAAGGGGAGATGTACTGTAATTCTTGACAAGGGCGATAGATAAACTCCATGCTATCTGACACAAGAACTACAAAGAAACATCAAGAGCTCCAACTCCACATTAGAAAAAGGTTTGTTGTTAGCTAACTCTAAAGAAGATCTGTAGCAGTTTGTATTATAAACTCAGGAGCTCATGCCACTGCTGAACTATTATTTTGGGTGTGTAGAATATAATTTACAAAGTTTCACACTTTTCACCTTATGCTTCAGTGTCCTCCCAGACTGTCCTACATAAACCTTGAGAACTAACTAGTAATTATGAAACATTGGAGTCTCTTTCTACTGAAGAAGAGAACTAATAGTAATTGGAGTCTCCTTCTACTGAAGAAGAGAACTAACCAGTAATTATGAAACATTGGAGTATCGTTCTACTGAAGAAGAGAACTAATAGTAATTTGGAGTCTCCTTCTACTGAAGAAGAGAACTAACTAGTAATTATGAAACACTGGAGTCTCTTTCTACTGAAGAAGAGAACTAATAGTAATTGGAGTCTCCTTCTACTGAAGAAGAGAACTAACTAGTAATTATGAAACATTGGAGTCTCGTTCTATTGAAGAAGAAAACTAACTAGTAATTTGGAGTCTCTTTCTACTGAAGAAGAGAACTAACTAGTAATTTGGAGTCTCGTTCTACGGAAGAAGAAAACTAACTAGTAATTTGGAGTCTCGTTCTACTGAAGAAGAGAACTAACTAGTAATTTGGAGTATCGTTCTACTGAAGAAGAGAACTAATAGTAATTTGGAGTCTCCTTCCACTGAAGAAGAGAACTAACTAGTAATTATGAAACATTGAAGTATCGTTCTACTGAAGAAGAGAACTAACTAGTAATTATGAAACATTGGAGTCTCTTTCTACTGAAGAAGAGAACTAATAGTAATTTGGAGTCTCCTTCTACTGAAGAAGAGAACTAACTAGTAATTTGGAGTATCGTTCTACTGAAGAAGAGAACTAATAGTAATTTGGAGTCTCCTTCTACTGAAGAAGAGAACTAACTAGTAATTATGAAACATTGGAGTATCGTTCTACTGAAGAAGAGAACTATTATCATGACGTCACTAAACTTGCAGATGATGCGTGACTATGCATCAGTTCCATGATTGAACAATGTGATGGTTACAGGTTGAATATTTGACACTATCAGTCATGAGATTGAGCACTGGGAGGAAGCTGATACTGCAGAATTACAATATTGTTTCTAGCTGAACTCCCCAGACTTCAGAAAAGTTTGGATGGATTCCGTATCAGCTCTAGTTCCACTGGTGCTTCCAAAATAGCTTCACTTAAGGTCCATGCCAAGGACTTACAACACTGTCTGACCAAACTAAAGCAGAGGCCAACTTAATGGCCCAGAAGACACTTATTGTCATGAGAAGAAAGCTCGTATGTATCCTTTACCTACCTTCAAGGGTGATCTTGAATTCTCATGCATCAACACTCTTTTACTTGGCATTTTATGCTGATGACTGTCTTACTGGTGCAAACAACTTGGAAGAAGCTACACACGTAGGAAAAGTACTTAACCATCTTCTTGACAAAGCACAGATGACTATAAGAAAATGGAGATCAAACTATGCTGAACTGAAGACAAAGATTCCAGAGGGTTTACTGGAGAAGGACGAAGTTCAATTGATTTCTGCTCTGTCTGCATGTCATAAAGCACTTGGTGTTCACTGGAATACAGCCAATGACTCACTCCATGTTGCTATACCAACACTTGAGGACATTGACTTACCAACCAAATGCCAGGTTCTATCTGATATAGCCAAGATGTTCTATGTGTTGGGATGGTTTTCCCCAGTAACAGTGACATTGAAGATACTTCTTCAGAAGATTTGGCATCTTGGGATTGAAGGGACCAGTCCATTCCATAGGATCTAGCAGATTACTGGAAGACATGGAGAAAGGAAATACCCTTAGCAAAAGAGCTTCCAATTCATCGCTGCTACTACCATCATAACAAAGAAAGACTAAGTATGCAATTGCATGGTTTTTGTGACACTTCACAAGTAGCATTTACCGGTTTAGTTTACATATGGGCTACTTACGCTGATACTTCAGTTTCTACTACACTGGCGATAGCCAAGTTTAAAGTGGCTCCAATGAAGACTCACACTATTCCCAAACTAGAACTGTGTTCTGAAGTTATGTTGAGCAAGCTTGCTGTCTACAGTAAGTACAGGGCTCAATATTGATCTGAAAAAAAAGTTTTTGCCTAGAGTGATTCTACCACTGCACTGGGTTGGATTAACACATCACCACATCGACTGAAAACGTATGTGGCCAACCAAGTTATGTCACTTGTCTATCGCATTCCAGCTCACTGGAGACATGTCTCTTCTTCAGACAATTCTGCTGACCTTGGATCTTGGGAAACCACAGCAGGAGTGCTTGTTAAATCTCAACTTTGGTGGTCAGGTCCATCATGGCTCTCACAGCCTCCTGACTACTGGCCAGTACAGTAGCTGCATATACAGACTACTTCACTCCCAGATATGAAGTCTTCAACACTCACGATTGAGACCCGTCAGCCTAATGAGAATTTCACTTTCAGATTTTCATCATTTTCGAGGCTAAATTCGTGTGGTCTCTTGGATGTACATACAGGTTCATCAATAATGCAAGGAACAAACTGCCAGACAGGGTCTTCTCATCTCAACTGTCTGTGCAGGAACGTCAAGCTTCCAGAAATCAGTATTATTCAAATTGCATCAGCAACATTTCATGTCCAAAGAACTTGCTACTCACTTCATTCTATCCTGGACTCTCATGATGTACTACGTGTTGGAAGAAGACAAGAAGGCACATCTTAGTAAACTTATAGCTCATCAGCTTCACATCAATCAGTAAACTTATAGCTCATCAGCTTCACATCAATCATCTCCATCAGGTCCTACATTTCTGATGGGCATACTTGCACGGTGCTACTACATGATTGGAGCTCGACGACATGTCAGTAACATATCTTGCAGTAGTGTTGTGCCAGAAGATATATGCTAGAACATCTAGTCAACTTACGGGAGAACTACCCCCAGTTTATTCTGAAAACTTGAAAACTTAAAGGACTTCCATTTCTATTCGAGTTAGTGGCTGTGGTAAGTCAATGCGCTATTTGTCATGGTTATAAGCCGTGGGCAACAGTATTTACTTGAAAATACATTGTCCACTATACTACTGCGAAGGTAAGTCTGTGTAGGTGCATGTCCATTTGTGTCAAAGCATTGTGTGTTACAACCACTACTTAGCTAAAGAATATCACAAAGAAAACTTTTAAATAACGTGTATTGTTCTGTTGTTGTTTTTTTCCTTCCAAGCAGTTGCAGAGAGTTGTTACTATGGCACTGAAATCCCTTTACCCTGTATGCTAAATTTAAAAACTGGACCTTATTTTCAGTAGCTTCAGTGTTAGAATCAATAGTATAGTCTTTAGGCTCGCTCGCCATTTGTGCTCAAGCACACCACTAGTATATATATATATATCGCGAACTCATTAGAGAGTCAGCTTCGCTGAATTACGTAAGTTAGGTAAAGCGTTCACAGTTCCAGTATTTTTCAATTAACGAGAATCCTGCTGCACTGCCTTACGCAACTTCAAAAAGTTGATAGCTACTCTTTTCGTGAAACAATTGTGAAGTCTTTGTCAAGCTGCGCTTCTTTGCCAAGCTGCGCTTATTTGCCACTGCTTTCGAAGTTTATTCAGGTAATTCTGTTATTCATGCCTAATTTATTATTGCTATTATTTAGCGATTTCCTTCACAAATCATCTTTACCTATACTTATATTTATCTGTAAAAAGAGTCTACTCGCTCGCCATGCATTTGCGCTATTCGAGCGCACCACTAGTAATAATTGGATCAGCTGGAATTTAATGGTCTCTAAAGTGGCACGACGCCAGAATGCCAGGGCATCGCGCGTCTGCGTCGTAAAGCGATATGCACATACGCTGCTTCCTTTGTACAACCGCGGTGTCCTGAGGTGGTGTACTCTTACCGGCGGGAGCCTATGGTGGAGTTTTTTCCTTCATATATGTTGCTAACCACTGCACACTGTAAATCACTCCTTCGTGGAAGGTGTTCACACCTCGGTCCACACGCAAGCAATCGAATCGAAAAGTAGACGACTCTGATGACAAAGATCAATTTATATACTCGATGTATCGAGATGAAAGGACGAATGAGGCAGTTAATCGAACTTAGTTGTGAGAATAACTAGACTCAAATATTTCATGATGAATAAAGTTATAAGACGTGCGCTGGTCATGTGACCGTGAATCTACGTGCTTAGCTACCTACACTCTATTTGCTATTAATGCCGAGACAAACCGAAATGATTGTTATTCTGCTGTTTACCTCCTTACTGTGTGGTGCAATAGGAGATAAGCCAAATATAATATTATTTGTGATTGATGACCTCGGCTGGAACGACACTAGTTACCATGGGGCGGAATACAATACTCCTAACATTGACAAATTCGCTAACGAGGGTATACGCTTGCAACAATATTACGTACAACCCCTGTGCTCACCTTCGCGGTCGTCATTGATGGCGGGGAGGTATGCTTATAATTTGGGATTAGCAAATGGAGTTATCACTAACGGGCATCCCTACGGTTTGAGCTTGGACGAAGTAACTATAGCGCAGCAGCTAAAGAGCGGTGGGTACTCGACTCACGCAATAGGTACGTCACATAAGGTCCACTAAACTTTTGAACGTTCATCTATCCACTTCCATTCCAACAAATAGAAGGCTGTTTAATTCAGTCATGTCCCCCCCAAAAATAAATGCAACTCCTAATTTTGCCTTTGAAAAAAATTCATGTGTAAGTTTTATTTATTTCTTCAGCCCTTTTTTGTGTTTAGCTAGTTGGCGAGCGAGCGTAGCGAGCGAGACACTTACAGGGGTAACACAATCGAAAATCGGGGATGTTTATTTATTTATTGGCGAGCGAGCGAAGCGAGCGAGCAACTCTAAGATGTAGTCTATGGAAATCCTGAATACGTCGTCGTTTAAACGCTCGCGCACATATACGTCGTCGTTTAAACGCTCGCGCACATACGTGGTCGTTTAAACGCGCGCGCACATACGTGGTCGCTTATGCTTTTTTCTAATTTTCTCTCGTTACTCTAGCTAATGGTAGTGTAGCTAATCATATACCATTCAACTATCATTGGTAGAGCTACTCATTCAAGCGTTTCATAGTCATGAATATCACTAGATAATGGAGCAGTCCACAGTGTGGGGTACTGATGTGGAGATCTTCACATTTGCCCACTTGCTGCAGATTGACATTCAGTCATATTCACAACTCAACACTACCTGGCAGAGGTACTCTCCCACTCTCAGGATTGAAGACACCATAAATATGATGCCAGGAGAAGATAGCAACATGGCTTTATACATCAAGCACATCCCATCTCATTTTCAGGTCGTGCAATCTGTCCTCTAATTTTAGGGTACTATCTCTATGCCAATTAGCTATGGCCAGCTTCCAGTATTATGCGTCTGTAAAACTGAGACTTGAATTACTGTCATGCTTAGCATGTGGACACTTCAGAGTATCCCCCATCCCCATTTCCCCCTTTACACGTTTCCCCCCTTTACATGTTTCCCCTTTACATGGTTCCCCCTTTACATGTTTCCCCTTTACACGTTTCCCCCCTTTTCCCCTTTTCTGTACTTTACACATTATTTTGTTATCATTGTTACTTTATCATGAGGAGTACCATTCTTTACCCTTTACCAATCATCATTTCCCCCTTTACATGTCATTACATATTCTACTACTAATCATGAGATGTGAATTCAGATTTGGCAACCTGCAGGAAGAAAACCAATGCAAATTCAAATCAAACGACCCCAATGCAATTGAAAGTGTCAACATTTCCCCAGAACTTCGCTCGCTCGCCCAACCAATGCTACACGAGCATTTTCTAGTTTATTTATTTGTATATATGTTTGGACGTACGTATGTCATTTTGTACTTTGACCCTCGCATTTTTGTGTTAGTTAGGTGGTCGACCCCGTCCCAAATTGCACTAAACAGAATCCTCTGGTTTATCGATTAGTACCCGTATCACCCTAGAAATTGAATTGTTTACCGTTTTGAATTCTTTTGCGGGTGCAGTTCAAACTTGACAACTTAAGGGACTTCCATTTCTATTCGAGTTAGTGGCGGTGGTACGTCAATGCGCTCTTTGTCATGGTTATAAGCCGTGCGCACAGTATTTACCTGAAAATACATTGTCCACTAGACTACTGCGAAGGTAAGTCTGTGTAGGTGCATGTACAGCTGTGTCAAAGCATTGTGTGTTACAACCACTATTAGCTAAAGAATATCACAAAGAAAACTTTTAAATAACGTGTATTGTTTTGTTGTTGTTATTGGGTTTTTTCCTTCAATTCAAGCAGTTGCAGAGAGTTGTTACTATGGCACTGAAATCCCTTTACCCTGTGCTAAATTTAAAAACTGGACCTTTCAGTGTTAGAAGTCAATAAAAATAGTATAGTTTCTTTAGGCTCGCTCGCCATTTGTGCTCAAGCACACCACTAGTTTATTTATATATAATGTTTGGACGTATGTATGTCATTTTGTACTTTGACCCTCCGTATTTTTGTGTTCGCTCGGCGTTCGACCCCGTCCCAAACTTCACTAAACAGAATCCTCTGGTTTAGCGACCATTACCCGTATCACCTTAGAAATTGAATTGTTTACCGCTTTGAATTGTTTTGCGGGTGCAGTTAAAACGCAAAAACTGATGGGAGCTCCATTTCTATTCGAGTTAGTGGCGGTGGTAAGTTAATACACTATTTGTCACAGTTATAAGCCCTACTCAACAGCATTTACTTGACAATTCATTGTCCACTAGACGAACCACGAAGGTAAGTCTTGCGTAGGTATGTTCAGTTGTGTGAAAGTATTGTGCGTTACAACTACTATTAAGAATATCACAAAGAAAATTTTAAATAGCGTGACTTGATTTTGTTGCTTCTTTTTCAATTCAAACAGTTGAGGGGAGTGGTTACTATGGCATTGAATCCCCTTTACCGTATATGCGTAATTTAGCAACTCAACTTTATTTTAGTAGTTTGAGTAACAACAGTATAGTTTAAAGCTCGCTCGCCATTTGTGCTCAAGCACACCACTAGTTTATTTGTATATATGTATGGACGTATGTATGTCATTTTGTACTTTGACCCTCGCGTTTTTGTGTTAGTTATGTGGTCGACCCCGTCCCAAATTGCACTAAACAGAATCCTCTGGTTTATCGGTCAGTACCCGTATCACCCTAGAAATTGAATTGTTTACCGTTTTGAATTCTTTTGCGGGTGCAGTTCAAGGGACTTCCATTTCTATTCGAGTTAGTGGCGGTGGTAAGTCAATGCGCTCTTTGTCATGGTTATAAGCGGTGCGCAACAGTATTTACTTGAAAATACATTGTCCACTAGACTACTGCGAAGGTAAGTCTGTGTAGGTGCATGTCCAGTTGTGTCAAAGCATTGTGTGTTACAACCACTACTTAGCTAAAGAATATCACAAAGAAAACTTTTAAATAACGTGTATTGTTTTGTTTTTTTTTGTTTTCCTTCCAAGCAGTTGCAGAGAGTTGTTACTATGGCACTGAAATCCCTTTACCTTGTATGCTAAATTTAAAAACTGGACCTTATTTTCAGTAGCTTCAGTGTTAGAAGTCAAAATCATCCATATAAAAATAGTATAGTCTTTAGGCTCGCTCGCCATTTGTGCTCAAGCACATCACTAGTTAGCTAGCTACTTGTATGAACTTTTACAGTTTAGTACCTCGATTATTCTTGTTGTAACTTTTGTTCGAGTTTTTTTATGTGTACAATCTAATAACCTTATAGCCTACTTAGATATTTTTTATTGTTGATTGTGTCCCAATCTCACAGGTAAATGGGATCTTGGAATGCACAAGTGGGAGTACACGCCCACTTATCGTGGCTTCGACACTTTCTATGGCTACTACAATGCTGATGAAGATTATTTCAACCATACATGTGGAGGAAGATACAGAGATCCTCAAAACCCAAAGCACTTTATTGGAACAGTAGGCGTTGATTTTAGAAATAATAAAGATCCTGTTACAAACCAAAATGGCTCGTACAGTACAAATTTGTTTAGTTCTCAAATTCAGAACATCATCGGGACACATGATTCCAATAAAGGCCCGTTTTTTATCTATGCTGCATATCAATCAGTGCACGGTCCACTGGAAGTGCCTCCACAATACACTGATCACTGCAGAAATATCATTGACAGTAACAGGAAGATTTTCTGTGGAATGATGCAAGCTCTAGATGAAGGCATTGGAAACATAACAAACACATTGGAGGGGACAGGATTGCTGGACAATACCATCATATTACTTACCACTGACAACGGTGGGCAAACTGCCAAGGGTAGCAGCAATTGGCCTCTGCGAGGGAACAAAGCCACTGTGTTTGAAGGCGGCTTGCGTGGCGTGGGATTCGTGTGGAGTAAAACTTTACCCAAGCTGAACTTTGACTACTCGGAACTGATGCACATCTCAGACTGGTATCCTACAATAGTACAAGGGATTGCTGGTTTAAAATTAGGCTTGAATGTCACTGAGCAACACTTGGATGGCTTCAACATGTGGGACTCCATCACACAAGCCAAACCCAGTCTTCGTAAGGAAATTTTACTGCAGCTAGACCCTCCAAACTATAGTAATCCTAGAAATCCATTTATGGGTCAAGCTGCCATCCGTGTTGGAGATTGGAAACTGATTAAGGGTCAGCCCAACTGTTCTATGGCTGCTGGTCCAGAAATGATCGGAGACAAATGTCCATCTGGTTGGGTTCATCACAATGGTACCATTGAAGAACCTCTGGATAATCCTTCCCTCGTGTGGCTGTTCAACATAGCAGAAGATCCTACAGAGAGAAGCAATGTGGCCGACAGTAATCCCGATGTAGTCAAAGAGCTAATGGACAAGATTGAAACCTATAACTCCACCCACATCGAACAACTCGGCCCTCCTTTTGATCCTGCTGCAGATCCTAAAAAATTTGGAGGGGTTTGGACTCCATGGATGGATTGACTTCTGATTTCACATCGTCATTTCATTGTTTAGTTAAGACTTCCTTAATTTGAGTTATTTTATTGACTAGTTGCTGTTATAGGCTACTTAAAAAACAAAAATATATATAAAAAGGAAAATCAGCAAACTGAGTGAGCAGGTATTCAATGAAAAATCTGATGACATAAAAAATAATTGAGCTAGTGGGCAACTTGTTCTAATGACAGTATTATTCCACAATTGATTCCATCTTCATTCTGGGTGTATTCTTTACTTATCCACAGGAAGCTTGTGACGAGTCACTTTTCTGCTCTTCTTTCCAGAACGATCCCTCTTTATCTTAGCGGGAGTGCGTGACTCCTCTTTGAACCGTGTATAGATTCTACATAGAAACACCATAACAACATGTAGTCAACACCACACTTACACTACATTACCTATTAATCTAAAAATCCAATTAGTACCCACCACTCTCCTTCTCTCTCTCAGATGTGAGCACCTAAAGAAATTTCATATTAAAATAGATATTTACTCTCTATATTCTTCAGTCTTGAGGTAGTCCATGAGAAGTTTGACACTGGAAGTTTGTGCAGCTTGTAGCTTTTCATCCAAGGCATGAATCAGAGGGTTGTCTTGAATACGAAAACGAGACTTCTCAAATTTCAGCCGAGCTAGACCAACAAAAGTGGCAGTAATATAATTAGTGCTAAATATTCAGTGACAACAACAACTTACAGATTTCCGGAGGTAAGACGTTGATTTGGTTGACTTGCAAGAAAAGAGTGTTCAATTTCTGGCACTGATAAATTTCTTTTGGCACTTCCACTATGTCATTATCACGCAATACCAGCTGCCAAGTAAATACAATGACACATGCAATTTCAAGATTCAGTTTGAAAATGTTCTCATAATATGAGTATTATGGGAACCTCACACTTTCAGTTCAGTAGTAATACTTGCACATGGCTAGGCCAGCTTTTCTGGCATTGGAGTCTGAACTCATTAATTAACCCTCAGCGCGCATGCGCAAGAGGGTTACAGTAGTCCTAGTGTCATTAACCCTCAGCGCGCATGCGCCCAGAGGGTTACAGTAGTCCTAGTGTCATTCATTCATTCATTCGTTCGTTCGTTCTGTCACTCTGTCTGTCAACAGGCACTTCTGGAAGGTAGGAACCAGCCAGGCTCTGAAAGCGGCATCAAACAGCAGTATTTCACGAAGTAAGTTCCTTTAATATGCCAGAATTTTGATTTTGGACTTCATTTTCCAGAAAAAAGCGAGTCTTTCCAGAGCCGTGCGATCGCAGGCTTACAACGGGAACCGCCCCTTAAAAAACTTGCTTGTCACGTGAGCCAGCTTGCAGGTTGCAAATCACTTTTAAATAGCTAACAATTACATCCGTTCAGCGTGAGGTGTTCCGTTGCGTAGTTGTTGAGTGAGCAAGTACCTAACCTAATAGTTGCTGGTTCGAATCTGCGTCGACAATATTTTTTTTTTTTTCATTCTGTTTTTTTTTCTTTTTTCTTTAGTCTTCTTGCCTTATTTTCCTCTTTCTTCCTACTGTTATTATTTCTTTCCTACCTTTTCCTTTCTTTTTTTCTAACTAGCGCTGAGGGTTTGCACTTCAGTGCTCTAGTTAACCCTCAGTGCGCATGCGCCTGAGGGTATATAGTAGTCAACCCGTCATTAACCCTCAGCGCGCATGCGCAAGAGGGTTACAGTAGTCGTCCTGTCAGTCATTCCGTCCGTCAGTCAACAGGGGATCTCGAAGATTACGGCTACCCAGGCTTTGAAAGCTACATCAAACTATAGCACTTCACAGAGTAAGTCCCTTTAATGTGCCAGAATTTTTAGTTTTGACTTAGTTTTCAAGAAAAAGCGAGTAGAATTTTAGTCCCACAATCGTACGTTACGGTAATGGGAACCGCCCCTTAAAAAACTTGCTTGTCGAGTGAGCCAGCTTGCAGGTTACAAATCACTTTTAAATAGCTAACAATTACATGGATAGAGCATGAGGTGTTTCGTGGAATAGTTGTTAAGTGAGCAAGTAGCTAAACTAGAAGTCCCTGGTTCGAACCCAAGTAGACGATTTTTTTTTTCATTTTTTTTTTTCATTTTTTTTTTTTTCTTCTTCTTGCCTTATTTTCCTCTTCCTACTGTTTTGATTGCATTCCTACCTTTTCCTTTCATTTCCTCTTTCTTTTGTCCCTCTTCATTGCCTTTTTCTCTTTCCTGCCTCTCTTCATGCCACTTCTCTTTTTTTTTGTTTCTACACTTTTCCTGTTCTTTATCATACTAGCTAGCTAGCGCTGAGGGTTTGCACTTCAGTGCTCTAGTTCATTCATTCATTCATTCATTCATTCAGTCAACAAGGGATCTCGAAGAGTACGGCTACCCAGGCTTTGAAAGCGACATCAAACTATAGCACTTCACAGAGTAAGTCCCTTTAATGTGCCAGAACTGTTAGTTTTGACTTAGTTTTCAAGAAAAAGCGAGTAGAATTTCAGTCCTACAATCGTACGTTACGGTAATGGGAACGCCCCTTAAAAACTTGCTTGTCACGTGAGCCAGCTTGCAGGTTGCAAATCACTTTATCATACTAGCTAACTAGCGCTGAGGGTTTGCACTTCAGTGCTCTAGTTCATTCTGTCACTCTGTCTGTCAACAGGCACTTCTGGAAGGTAGGAACCAGCCAGGCTTTGAAAGCGGCATCAAACAGCAGTATTTCACGAAGTAAATAAAGTTAATATGCCAGAATTTTGATTTTGGACTTCATTTTCCAGAAAAAAGCGAGTCTTTCCAGAGCCGTGCGATCGTAGGCTTACAGCGGGAACCGCCCCTTTAAAAACTTACTTGTCACGTGAGCCAGCTTGCGTTGAAAATCAACTTTTAAATAGCTAACAATTACATGAATTCAGCGTGAGGTGTTGCGTTGTGTAGTCGTTGAGTGAGCAAGTAACTAATCCAATAGTCTCCGGTTTGAATCCTTGTCGTTGCCATTTTTTTTTTCATCTTTTTTTTTTCTTTTTCCTTTTGTCTTCTTGCCTTATTTTTCTTTATTTTCCTCTTTCTTCCTACTGTTTTTATTTCTTTCATACCTTTTCCTTTCTTTTCTTTCGTGTACTGTTTTTCATTCTTTCTTCTTCCTTTTTCTTTTCTTCCTACCTTTTTTAATTCATTCCTCTTTCTTTTGTCCCTCTTCATTGTCTTTTTCTCTTTCCTGCCTCTCTTCATGCCACTTCTCTTTCTTTTTTTTGTTTCTACACTTTTCCTATTATTTTCTTTATCATACTAGCTAACTAGCGCTGAGGGTTTGCACTTCAGTGCTCTAGTTATTATTAGTAAAGAATTGTAAACAGAGCCACTGAAATCCCTTTACCAGACAACATGTGTGCAAGCAAGCTATGTACTGTTAAAAATACATGCTTTCAGCTTCCATACAAGTTCATTTGGCGAAACACCTATACAACTGGGTGACGGCAAAGCTTGTCTGAATAAGCAAACATTATTAAAACTATTAGCCAGTTAAATTACTTGAGGAAAAACAAACAAACAAAAAAAAAAACTTTTACTAAACCCAGTCAATCTGTGACAGTTTGTAATCTGCTCCCACTTACAATTTCCAGTTTGCTGAACTTGCCAATGTGAGGAGGGAACTCCGACAGGTCATTGTCTCCCATGTACAGTGCCCTTAGGCACTCTCCCAAGTAGGCAAAGTTAGCAGAGAAGGAAGAACTGGTGAGATTGTTGTAAGTCAGGTCGAGTATCTCAAGAGCAGGAAAAGAACCAAACCCACGGGGCAGTTCACAGAGTCTGTTCAACCTGCAAAATAATAAAAATAAAGTTTGATCCTAAGTATGTATGTAAGTATGAATGAATGCATGTTTGTATGTATGTATGTATGTATGCATGCATGTATGTTCGTATTTATGTATGTATGTGTGTATGTATGTATGTATGTGTGTACATATGTATTACATGTGTATGTAATCTAAGCATGATTATATATATATATACATGTATATATATATATACACACACACATCAAGTGAAATAGAGTATAACATTTTACAGAAGCTCTATTTAGAACTGTATGATACCACAATAAGTTCTGTAGTTGTAGCAACCGCTCTCACTAACTGTTTGCAGCTGGTAGTAGCTAACTATAGAGCTGCCCCACCCCCAACATTCTAAATACTTTAGTATTAGCTACTATGCTGAGGAACAAATGAAAACTATGACATTTAATTGACATGGATACGGTACTGGTAGTGAAGATAAAGGAAGTGGAAGGAGGTTAGAGAATCCACCATCTAGCCGTCGCGTTAATATGCAAGCCTTTTTATATGCAGAGTATACACTGATGGTAAAAACGCACTATAACTTTATGTCTATTAACCCTGGGTATGTTTAAATACTTTCAGCACTAATTGCTAGTAATAATAGCCACCACTTACCCAATATTCAACTCCTTCAATCTAGGCAGTGCACTAATAGTGCTGGGAAGATCCTACAAATAAATATATTTACTGATATTATCATCACAATCACTCACTAATCCACCACTCTATGTCCACTTTACCACCAAATCACCCACTGAAAATAGGCCACACCCATTTCACTACAGGCCTGACAATAAACGGATATTAGAATTACATGTTTTGACCAGTAGAATTAAATAAGCTCCCATTAAACTCCAAATTATCAGTCTATCCTTCTGTAATTTATTTATTTATTGAGATGCTAAAACTACTACTGCCGTAGTTGTATTGGTATAGGCCAGTTTAATTTAACTGATTTAGAGACACATGATCATGTAGAATTGAAACAACATTTCATTTACATACAAACATGTGTCAGTGAGAAACTGTTGTCAGTGCTTTCTCAGTACCTCTACTAATATCCCAAGTGTTTACACTAGCCTAGCTACAATAAAGGATTAGTCACTAATTGAACATAATATGTATTATTTAATTCACATAAAAAGAACATTAACGAGTAGAGAGCTCACTAGGAATGTTAGTTTTTATGAACAAAACTTCTATAGTTTATCAACTTTACTTCCTTGAAACTTAAGCGTAATGTTTAGCACAACACTAAAGCTGAAATGTATTACCCATTCAAAAGCATGTTGAGGTCAAAGTGTACTCATCATTAAACAGTGCTGAAGAGAAGAATATTTTGTAATCTCTAAGATCTAGTTCTCTGGAGCTATAGCTTAGTGGTTAATAAACAGAACACTGAAGTTAAGGTATGTATACTCTACTTCAGCCAACACATTGACACAGTCAGATTTCCCCCACCCTTTTCGAGTCTATTTTCAGTGGCCAAAAAAGTTCGAGCATTTAGGTCTTCCCCAAAGCTAACCTGGTTGTAAGGCCCACAGGTAGTCATTTCAGCCACGCTTTACCAAATACTAATATGACATACAGTGCTTCCAGCTTAAAGAGTGGATTTTTTAGCTTTTTGGTTAAGGTTGCTAATTCTGCTATAATTTCTCAAGTATGTGTAATAGAAAGCTAAAAATCAGTATTATTATACATTAATGTCATATTAACATACAGACAAAACAATTTTGTGGGTTTGTGGTTATTGTTGTGGTTATAGGTGATGGAACTGGGAGCTTCAAGACAGTGAATTTGGAAGTGTTTAAGCTGAAAAAAGAGAAATTATTTTTCCTTATCTCTATAACTTGGTATACAGATACTTTAATACTAGAAGTTTCATATGAGCCAGATTTTGTGGGCACACGAAATTTGAATCTCGAAATATTTTAAATTTTAAGAAAAAAAGTGTTTAAGCCAGGATTTTTGAATTTATTGAGTTATATCTCTAAAAATTTGACACATGATGTAAAATTGCCTTAAAATTATTACGTATAACTTTGGTAGCTATACCTTGAAAATTAAGTGAGTTGTGGCTTACGCACGGTAAGGGTCATCAAATGATGACGTTTAGAGCGGATTGTGAGCCTTTAGTACACGTAAACGCGACGTCACAAAACAGCGCATGCGTATTTGTGCAAGGGCACCAGTTTACCGCTAATTGTTACACGGGTGTGGCTGATTTAGCTACGGCTGTATCTCAGGCCCTAGGTATCAAGTTTTACGGCGCTATTATACTGCCTACCACGGCCAGCGTTTTAGCTTCCGTCTGGAGCTGCTGCACAACCCGTAGGACTCCAACTGCATCGCCCTGATGTTGTCAGAATATCGAATGCTGGGAGCCTTGGGAGTATTAAACTCCTTCAGCTTTTCTTCAGCTCTTGAAAAAGATGACCACTTGGATAGGCTTGGCTCCACGTTAGTAATATACCAGCCAACAATTCTGACTGATTTCGACTTCGTTTACTGCTGCTAGTAGAACGGTGAGAATCCATACAGCCGATTGCAGTTAGGGAAAGTCCCGTCTTACCGCTCGGGGAAATAACCGTTCGACCTTAGCTCGTTAACTAGTTACGTTTAATGACGAACTACCGCAAAATCTTGACGTCAAAAAAAAATGGCGTAAAATGTATTAGAGTGAATGAGAAAAGTGCTGTTCTCCGTTTTCCATTCTCTAAACAGGCAGTTTTACTATTGTAAACATTGTTGGGATGATGAAGAAAAGGTATGTGTATGTTAAATGACTGTAGTGAGGGTCTACACAGTAGTTTCAAAAAATCCACTCTCTAAGTTGGAAGCACTGTACATAATCTGAATACATACTGACAATTGGCTCTAAATTTGAATACCCTCTAGTGAATCCCTTTGCTACATTTGCTCACAAATTAAACTTATCAACCCGTCAAAGTGAAAATGAAGGACAAATATTGACAATTACCACATCTTAACACCGAGCAACTGCCAAGTTATCTTCAAACTACCACACCCAGCGAGAAGTGATAGTAACTGAATGCATCCATTGCTGCAACTGCAGGAAGAACTTCTTAAAGTTAACTCCTCCAACAAGACCCTCATAATTACCTGTCTCTGAATCAGTTAAACTGGACTAGACTGGCAACAAAATGTCTTCTACCAATACAACTATATGTATATAATATAATTATATATATATATATATATATATATATATATATATATATATATATACTTACATACTACACCTCAGATGCCTCAAATTACAATCTCAGGCTGGAATGGACCTAGATGATCTTCTTACCTCCAGCTGATTGTTGAAAAGGTTGAAGTACTCTAAGCTGCGTAACTCCACAACTTCAGGAGGTAATGATGTAATCTTATTGTGACTCAGCACTAGCCGGGTAATGTTGCCCAAAGAAACTGTTCAAACAAGAGAATAACAACAACTAAACTAATAGTACCAGCATCCACCATTATAACCTCCATGCATAACCACGACTTAGAATATGTGCATTCTACCAGAACTTATACTCAATAGCATCCATTACCACAATATACTGCCATCCTACAAACCACTAACAGTTTAGACATCACTAGAGGTTTATCTGGCACATGTTTATACCAAATGCTTCAAGTGATGACCACATTCCCTTATTTAGTCACATAGCCTCAAGTCACACCACCACCTAGCTGTGTACACTACTGACTGGACCTGGTAACATGTCACCATTTAGGAGTTAAAAATATGCACAGCAACATCGCCATAATTTACTATTGAGAGATACTATGATTACCCTCCAAATAGTTTAAAACAGTGGTACAAGACACAACTCTATAATCTTCAGAAAAAATATCCTATGTGCCCAAAGGCAGCTAAAGATACTCACACAATTCAGGGACATCTTCCAAATTTGCTACGCCCTCGTCGGCTAAATGGATTTCAGTGTCCTTTTTATGCTTAGCCGCTTCAACAGCTTTTCTTAAAGTGCGGCTCATCTCCTTCCTAGCGCTACTTTCAACACTTCGTTACTTTCAACACTCCGCTTTTCCAGTCAGATCGCGTAAACACAAACCTAGTAACAATCAACGAGATTTTGTTAGTGGGTATTAATCGTCCCCATACAATTCCTTAATTAGGGCGGAGCTTGACTCGCAGGTTGGTTACAGGTGGGCGTATTATTATTATTATTATTTAGCTACTGAAAGTTATGATTACTATTATTATCATAAAATAATAATAATAATAATAGCTAATAATGATAATAATAATAATAAATATTATTAATAATAATAATAAAATTATTCATTAAACCTAATCATCTTTAAAAATCTCACGTTTTTAAAATGTAGTTTAATAAAAGTTTGAATGTGGTTGCACAAAATTACATGCACTAGAAAAAAAATCCTTTAAAAATAAATGAGATTGTCAATCACTAATTATACATGTTTTCAATCCCAGGAGTTTTCCACCAAGTGACCTCCATGTGCTGAATTGTGTGCAGCATAGATGACATTGTCTGGTCCTACAGAGTAGTCTTCTGATGCTGAATATGGGATGAACTCTTCAAAGGCTAGTGTCTCCTCTCCATACACACGAGGGCTGCTTTGATTAGAATATGAAGTTGGAAGGGGGCTCTCTTGACTTGAAAAATTTGAAGGTGCAGTGTTTGATGTCAGAGGAGGAGGAGATAATGAAGTTTGTGGAGACAAAAGTGAATTGTGAGTGCTCATGTTGTTGGATGGCATTACTAAAGCATGCCCATAGGAAGCTTCACTCTCAAACTTTGGAATGCATGCTGCTGTCAATCCAGGCATGTCATAAGATTGCTTGCGAACTGGAAACTGCATTTTCATTGGAGGTGCTTCCATGTGTGGATATCCTAAGGAAGCTGCCATTGATGGGAGTGCAGGCGTCATCTGATCATATCCACCAGGGTAAAATGAAGTGCCATTATGTAGTGGAGGCGCATGGAGATCTGACACAACATCGGAGTAACCATGATGAGGAAACGGTGTCATTCCACCATAGTTTGGTGGTGGGGGGAAATGCGACCCAGTCGGCAAAAGCTGGCCGTGAACCATTCCAATAGGAAGGGGTCCTTGAGCAATGAAACAAGGATCTTTGCCAAGAATCCCACAAGAAGTGAACCCATGCTGGCTCTGATATTCTGATGTTGCATGGTGAGCACTCTGGGGCATTGGCTTCAACTTGGGCCTTGAATCGGAATTACCAATGTGCTTGTACATTACCTCAGGATCAATGCAAAATTGATACACATATCTCTCTCCTGATATCTTGCGTATAATTCCTTTGTCATAGTAGTAGCGGAGAGAGCGGCTTAATTTATCATAACTCATGTTCTTCTTGTTCTTGTGTTCACCCCACCAGATTGCAATTGCTTCAGGTTCAAGAAGACGAAATTCTCTTGAAGGGCTATTTGCAGTCCATTCGATCAGTTTGCTGTACTTTTTGTCTTGATCATTCAGCAATGCATATAAAAACTGCCAAAGTTGCATGCCACCTTTCCCTACAGTGGTGAGGGGGGGAAAACAGAAAGAAAAAAAAAGAAAGAAGAGTTTAACACCAATAAACGTATAAAATTCAATTAGTCCTTACTTTGAGGCAATTTAATGTTTTTAGGAACTTTTCCCTCTGGAACTTGAGAATTGCCTTCTTGGTCTGAAACCATTTTTTCTTCACTGTTTCTTCTGCTGAAAAAGTACTTTGAACTGGGAGAGCTCATATCTGAGATTTTTTCATCTTCCAAATAGCTGCTGCTGTTTGGTGAAGAGCTAGGGCTTGCTTCTAGTGAAGAATGTTGCAAATATGACCCAGTATTTTCCACTTTCTTTGCAAAAGGAGAATGACATGGAGAAGAAGCAGGTGAGGAAACAGCAGAAGAATCAATGACATCTCCACTCACAGCATCTCCTTCTCCTTCTCCAGTAATTATTCGCTTATGTGGGTCTCCTTTCATTTCGGAATTGCTCCTATTTCGAAGATCGTGTGAATTAACGCAAGGTTGAGAAACAAACGGGTATTTTTCAAGTTCTGAGAACAGTCGCTGCAGAAAAAATAAAAATAAAACATATGTCGAATAAAAAATCCTGCTCAACTTGCTACCTTATTGCGGTCTGACAGGGGAGACGCCGAAAGGCCCGTGCAAGACTCCATCGGAAGATTGGGTACTGGTACTGAAACGGTTTTCGTCTCACCGATTTTATAAGCATCGAACTGTACGCGCAACGACAGGGCACATGCGCAGTAAGTGCAGTCGCGCAACTGCCGAGTTCGCACACGATTGGGCAAAAAATACAGTGCTTCCAACTTAAAGAGTAGTACAAAAAAACAAAACAAAAAAACGAAAACATTTATTGTAGTGTGAAATAAGGTGCTAAATTCAGTAATATAAATTCATGACTAAACTGAGGTAGATTTCAAAAGTTAATTTTGTTTGTTTGTGTGAATTTAACAACTAGTAGACACTATAGTAAGTCAGGGGAGGATCCAGCCCCCCCCCCCCCCAGAAGGCCAGGCCCCACCCCTCCAAACCAAAAAGTATGGTGAACAAGGTTACCAAGTTTATAGGACAACTGCATGCTAATTTATGGTCTTCATTGATAAATAATGTCCAAATCATTTACATATTGTATTAAATTTCATAAATGTTGACAGAAGTATATTTGGGCCCCTCCCAGTCATTGATGCTAGATCCGCACCTGCAAGTTGGCATAATTCAAGTTAAGCTGATAAACCCACTATTGTGAACATACTCCAATGAATTACATTACAATGATAGTGATAGTAGAACAATCAAAATAACAGTTAAAATTTAGTCATTGTTTCCTGTAACAGCTACAGAGCTGCCAAGTAGTCTTTGATGTCCGCAGGATCCAATCGCTTGAAACCTTGCTCTGTACAAACCCCTATCTCAATGTTATCTTCAGTCATCTGTCCATCAAACCCTTCCTAAAAAGAGAGAATAGGTGGTAACTGATTACAAGTATAATTGAAACAGATTTTAAAAGATTCATAATAGTTGTCCTTACTTAATGCAATAATTCACCCTTCCTAATTAAACTACAGACTATACTATACAGTAATTATTATTATGATTATTATTGATTATTATTGATTATTATGATTATGATTGTTAGTATGGATTGATTAAATTATTATTATTACATTCATCCTCACTCATCATTAAAATTATCATCATAATGAATATTATTTTCACATTAAATATATATGAAGTGTGACAGTTCTATTCATTATATACAATGTGTCATAGTCTTTATTTTTTATATGTAGTGATGATAGCAGTAGTAGAAGTGCAAATACAATACAAACGTAATTAAATCAGGCGCAGGTGGAAAAGTCATAATACTACAGAATAAATCGCATAATCCTGACTGTTACTCCCTAAGAGTATATCACTGAGTAAATGTTACTGTGTTAAGGATGTCATTATTGTTATATCATTTCTATATGATTGTTATTATTATTACTATATTATTATTATTATTACTATTACAGTTTGTAGTAGTTGCGCACTTCCAGTGTGCACAAAAAAAATAATTTAGAAATGAATCACCAAAGGTGCAAACCCTCAACACTTAGAATACACTGGTTAGCTATTACAAACTCATCTCAGACCAAAAGAATAATTTAATGGCTATTCTAATCAGGTATCAAGATAGCTACAGCAATGAAAACAATACATGTAAACAGTGTCTTAAGAAGAGAAGAGCGAAACAGGCCAGTGACACTCACCAGTATACTTTCAACGTGAAACTCCACTTACAGCACTCCCTTAACTTTATAGCATAAAGCAAAACCAATGTGGGCAGCAAGAAAGTATTTGCTCAAGTGATTACAAGGGGACGTTACCAACAAAAGCTAGTACCTACGCAGAGCTGGCAACCTTGCATTTTCTCAAAAATCAGCCCGAAAGTCAAAAAAGCAGCTCAATAAAAGGTATTAAATTTTGTTCTGAATACCTAAATCAATAAATAGCAAGTAATCTCCAAAATCAGAGCATGACGGACCAACAGAACAAACTAACAGGACGGCTACTATAACCTTTCACACATGCGCGCTGTGGGTTAATAAAGACAGTTAAATGTGAAACTCAGTATGCCACTACTTCATCGCATAACGTTTTAAACAGAGGAAACTGCTATTATTTCAGTAAAGAATGACTGAATCAGATTACTTCACTTGTTGTTGCATTTTCACTATGCTTTATTACAATGAAGAATAATACGAATTGGTCAGTGAGCTTTGTTCGCTGCCAACCATTGTGGTACTGAGGGTTTGTGGTTTTTACCTACACCCTTTGATTGTCATTTCATTCAGTGCATTAAAAAAAAAAGGAAGTAAAAATCTGGTTGTCATCTAGAGGTAAAGCTGCAACACAGGAATGTGAACATTAGCAAGTGCAGAGTCATTCTTAAATGGAGTGTGGAGCTTTGAAAAAGAAACCAGAGAGATTAATGAGATGTATGCTATCTAAAGTGTGATTTCTGAACACATTAACAAGACAGTCATTGCAGAAAAGAAGACTGGTATCTACTGCTTTAAAATGTATCCATACTTGCTTTTAGTGACATAATGTAGTGTTCAACCTTCATATTTCATCTGAGAAAAGTTATTATTAGAAGGAAAAAAAAAAAAAAAGATGCTAGCTACTGATTGATGAAGAAACTTCGCCATGGTCCTACTAACCAGCTCTAAACAATCCAGTTCTCCTACAACTTGATGAAAAACTCCTCTGCCGTGGTCCTAGTTCAGGACTCTTCAGTTAGCCTGAAGTTTGTTGCCATTTGCCACATCATTGGCTACTATTGCATTCTATATATCAAAGCTCTGCACATCTCCCCTTACCGCAATGAAAGTACAGTAGACAAGGTTATACAAAGAGTCTACTCAATGGCAACACTAGTTGAAGTACTGAAAGTTGAACAAGTATCTTTTTTATGAAATTGAAATCACAGATGTTGGGTGGAAAGGGTGGTGCTTGCCCCCCATCCCTCTCGAAGTTTCTTCTCTTCTATCTAAATTATGTATGAAAGTTGTGACCCCCTTGAGATAACACAAGTTCAATCTTGACTCCTCTTATATTTATTTCTAAATTAACCCCTGACAAATATTAGTACTAAACCTTGCTTATGTGCAATCACTCCACAGTGATGAGTGAAACCCTGTACTCAATAGAGACCCATCTCTAGTGGTGACCTTCACTTATCTCTCTATCTCAAGTTGATTTGTTTTCCCTGCAGTGGTTTTGTACTTAATTTTTAAATTTATTTGAAAACTCCAGTATACTTATAGCGATTCACCACAGGCTAATTCAAATAGGGATTCAACTACTTTCATTTAGCCACCAGATCCAGATTGCACATGTTGATTTATTGAATGAACCCAAGAGAAAAAAATATTAAACCAAATGCAAACATGAGGGTTTATCAAACGAACCCTCGTCTGAAAGGTAGAAGCTTTATACAATGAGTATTAAAACTAACTATCCAAACCACTAGACTCACTTTAAGTAGTTATAGCTTTCCTAATGTGTATAAAGATGTATATTAAAATATACCTAAATAAACAATTCCTTAATTTAAACATTTTTGCCACACTGTATAATCAAATTAACTTTAGATGTTTGAAGAAAGGGGATCTGAGATAATACCAAATAAAAAAACTATGATAGGATAAAAAAGCTAAATTTATTAGTACATTTACATCTGTGACTGACGACGACGGCGACGAGCGTATTCATAAATAATTCATGAGCTAATGAGCTAGAACGCGCAGACGCACAATACACATGAATTTGCGCTGAATTACCGGGTAAACCTAGAGCGCAAGGTGGACTTGTTATTATAATTGAGAGAGAGATGCGAAAGTGCACAAAGACCTCACTAAAATAGTTTACAATACGCTACATTGGTCACCATTTTCACCCATGCAAACTTATAGAGTTAGCTGTAAAGTTTAAGTACATATTACTCAGCGATACTTCAATACACATGCAAAAAAAAATAAATAATAATAATAATAATAACAATTAATAAATAAACGTCAGGGGTAAGTTGCACTTACTCCTTCACCAGGCCATACTCTAGAAGCTTTTGGCTGTTAACTGAAGTTGGGCTAGCAGCATTAGCTAAAAATAAGTTCTGATCGTATAATCACGGTGTGGCCGAAAGGGGCATTAGATATTAAGCTGTATGACCTAAAGCTAACTTGCTCCATGAAGTAATAAATAAGTTTAATTATATGAAAAGGAAGAAAAAAACAGATCTCAATCATCTACTACTCTAGTTTGATATGTTCAAATAATGTCATCTTAATCTAACAGACAGACAGGAAACTGAGTACTATTGCCCACTCAGGCCTGCCCACTGAGAGAATTAAAGACACTTAATGTGTAATCAGAAGTGAACTTAACCACTAATGTAAAATAGAGCATCACGATTACACCCAAGATGCATTCTAAATGAAGAGTATTATGGAACACCTAGTTTACATACCTTTAAAGTTAATATAGCGGTGTGTACAGCATCTTCAAGCTCTAAATCTTCATTATACCTAAATGAAACAATATAATATCTAATGGTGTCTCTCAGCACAATGGCAAGTGAGCTAGCCTATCCACTCTTTCAAATAAGCTTAAAATTTATTATCAAAGAGATCACTATCTACGTACAAATAGATTAATAATTGTTGTTTCGAAATTCACACTTGGTAAGCACTTTTAAGATATCTATTGTATCTTCACTTCTTGAAGCTAAAATACAATCTCTAAAATAAAAATATATCTGCCTATTGACAGCACACTGAAGAGAAGTAGTGTGGTCTATCCTTTCTAGATACTTGTAAGCTGCTGCTATGATTAGTTGTATGTATTTGGCGTTTAAAAAACAAATGAAATACCAAGGGCCATCAATTTCATTACTCCATCACATGCACTACTTACCCCATACAAATTCTTATTATAACACACACACACACACACACACACATATACACACAAGTGCATACACACATATACACATGAATAAACACACACACACAATTGGACTCAAATTTGCATCCCTGATAGTATCTCGCTTCATTTCACTTGCTCTCCAACTAGACTTACAAGTAATTTTCTTGAAGACATTATAAGAAAAAAACAATATCCTATAAAACTGAAAAAATAAAGAATATAGTGACAGGAATTTAATCTTAGTATTAGAAAATCTGACTTTAAAGTATATCACCACAATACATAACGTAAATATGTCCTACCTTTTTTCCAAGAAAGTTTTTCCATTGATGTAATTCTTTCCCATAGCAGTAGCTTTCCATGCAAAATACGCCCCCTGTAATAAAACATTACACAGGCCGAGTACACAATCATGAGCTAACCTGTAACAGAAATCAGCTTTTATACATTGACAAAAGGAACTCATAATGCAGTATCTCACAGGCCAAATAAGAACCACATACCATGTAGTTTTATATGTTCTAAGACTAACATGGACCCGATCATCCTGAAGAACATTCATTAAATTAAAGGCATTCCTAATGTATCTGTACACACTTTAATCAAGTAATCAGAAATTAGAAGATCTCCTCCACAATATCTCCGTCCTCATGATAATGAGCTTAGGAAATACAACTCTGCTGTTACATTTACTAACACTGATCATCATGCCAATTATAAATACACAGATATGCTAAACTCAAAATGCCCCCTGCCTGCTACTAACTGCATCATGGCACCTACAGTATATACATGAATCGTTTGTTCTACACATACAACTCACTGATGGATCACACTGGAACAGATATGGAGTAGATTCATCAAACCCAGCTATCAACAGTGATACGCCAAATGGACGTACACCTCTGTAACAACAACAACAACAACAACAACAACATAATAATAATAATAATAATAATAACTATAAAAGCAACAACAATAATGATATCAATAATAAAATAAACTGTGTCATGATCAACTCAAAATAATCTGCTGGACTTTTGTAGTGTATAAATATATGTAACAACAAACCCACACACACTTAAAGATGGCCAGATAAGGGATGAATCTGGACAGCCAAAGAGTTGCCTTGCTTTATTTATTAGTTTCTATAGATACAATGCAAATTAATCATTATATTTCACAAAGTAGGATTGGGCACTATTTGGAGTACAGTTTAACATCAGTTACTTCAAACAACAGAACACTTTAAATTCAGCGAACTAGAAAAACAGTTAGACCATACCATCTTACTTGTACTCCACTTCTATGAAGTTCACTTATCTGACTATATCCATCTATACATCCTTCTTGGGAACATGCTTGGATCACACAAAGAAAATATTAAAGAAAAAGATTACTATTTAGTGCTATAATTTTAAATGCACCCAATTTAACTGACACAAATAACCTCTGTGTGTAAGAAAATTGTTTTGATAGAGAAGTCCAATTACAAAAAAAAAGAACAACTACATACGTTAAAACAACAATTTAACTTTTTTTTCACCCTTTGTACTGAGCACCATCATGGGGAAAGTCGAGATCCCTATTTCTTTAATAAAAATGCTCTAATATGAACACAACTTTACGTTAACACTTTTAAATAAATAGCACAAAAATTGTTTTGTGTTGTAATATCTAGCAATTTTATGTAAAAACGAAGTGCATAATAATAAAATAAAAAAGACCCAGAAATTGTTTCATACACCTGCATATCTAATAAATGCTACTTGAAATAACCAATATATTTCTTATAAAATGCACACACATTTTGAAAAGTCTGCATTTCTAGGCTATTTCAATGGAATACACACAACTGCTATACAGGGTCAGGCAGGTAGTATTGGAGCATGAATGCTAGTTTCCTCTGCTTTAAAGGCCTTCTACAAACACCTGCAATGACCTCTGCTGGGCGCATCAGCTATGCACTGGTGCTAAGGCACATTCACCACTACAAAAGCTCAACAGACACAGAGAAAAGTACATGGTACCTGCAACTGTTCTACTGCATACAATAGCCTGGGATCTGACTTCCTCCTAACCATTACTCCAAAGCGGCCATTCACAAAACTTTGAGATTTGGGGCCATATCACAAAACAAAGAGAAGGGTGGTTATGAGTCTAACCCATTTGTGTTTATTTTATTTAAAACGCAAGCATCCATGCAGATTACACCTCCATGATCCTTCACCACAGTGCACACTAATTCCATAGTCCTAACCAATGCTCAACCTAGCTGTTGCCTCAGACCTTAAGACTCCAGACCACTATTTATTTTTTTAAATTGCTCTCACCAGAAAAGAAATTCACTTCTGGCACCAACTCGGCACAATTGGATAAACAAAACTTTATTTAGCGGTTTTAATGGTAACAACTAAACAAGTCCCAATGATGCCCACACACATTCAACTCTGGGACAGACACGAACCCAAAACTAACGGTAGCTTGACCACTTTATACATTGACTCAGAACACCATAAATGCCACACTAACTATATTGACAACCAAGACAACATACAGGCTTGAACAGCTGCTATTGCATCAGATTGTCGGTGTTTTTAATATTGTTATATTACCAGCGTGTACTAAAGCAACAGGGTAAGTGATCAAAATTATAACAAAATTCAATTTTTATGAGATAAACTTACTTTCTTGTTGTTGTTTTTTTATACAAATACTGCTGCTGTACTCAGCACACTTCTGGTTTCTGTAGGGGACGTTAGTGATCTTAACCTGATGTTGGCAGCCATGCCGACATTCACATATTAATCACTTTGATGAATTATTGATGAATCTTATTGTAACTCCACTTTCTCACTAAGAACTGCTCATTTTTCTGTGTTTCAACCCTGCCATGTGGTGACTGAGCTAACTAGAAATTAGGACTTTTTATTGGTATGATATAGGATCTTAATGTTTTCAATTTTATTAAACACACTATTATTTTAAGCACTGGATCTTTATTCATAATTTTAAAGTATATTATATTCATTTCATGATCAAGAATCGGCACAGTTTCATCTCACGTGTTTACTGACTGTAGCAGAAGCAATTTGTTAGAATGCAAGTGATGTTAATTGAGTTTTATGTATATAAGATAATAACTCTGAAGGGTTGTTAAAATGGAAGGTTCCATGTGATAACCCATCAAAGTTACTTAATTGTGCTTGAATAAGCAGGCTAGCATTTTGATTTTGTAGTCACTTCAATTGATAATGAAAGCTATGCTCTCCCACACCCTAATACTTATTTAAATGCTTCAAGGGCATGCCCTCGAATCCTGTTCAGATAATGTCACAAATGCAGGCTCACGAATGGTCTGTGGCTACGGACACAACTATAGAAAAGGCAGAGGTACTCAGATAAACCCATGGACAATTGCCGCAAAACCTAGCATAAGTGACAGTAACTAAATATACAATTTACAAATTGGGATATAAAATGAATTTGTATTACTTCTTCTATTTTTTTTTTGTGTGTGTGTGTGTGTGTGTGTGTGTGTATGCTTTGAAGTGTGGGTTCGCTCAGATTTTAATGGCAGGTTAATCAAAAAAATTCGCTGTTACTGAACAATCTTGGTTTTCTTGAGTTAGATTCTTTATGATTTGTGACTATAATAGTAGTGTGCAAGCTAGTAGTAAATAGTACATTCAAAAACGTCACTTCAATATAAGCAGCAGTAGACAAAAGGCTCACAGTCAATACAATAATATCACCAATCAAGAAATTCCCAGTCCATTTAACTGTGTGCAGGATCAATTAAAACTCCACAACCTCTGCGGCTTCACATAACAAAATTAAGCTCAAATTCTTACAGCAATCACACGGCGATGCATGCTGCACTATATTTCAAACTACTAAACTACAAAAATGACTTCAGACCAATGCTTTCATAGCTAGTCAAAGTAAGTTGAACAAGGTCTGATCCAATAATGATACATCTTATCTCACAATTACAGAAAAAGGCACGGATTACCTGTAGTGACTTACAATTGTGTTGTATCTAGACCTGATGGATTCGCTGGCTAGAAAACAGCAAGCCCTTACCCAGAAACCAAGCCCACGCAACTTGTGTAGCTGTGGCTTTGCTAGCAACAATTATCTGATTAACGGCAGCTAATTGTTTCTAGGTTGTGGAGTTGTTGAGTGGTTAAGACCGAACATGAGGAGACTGTGGATGCTAGGAATGCACTGGTGGTACTGACAGAGAAGGACTGCTGTTGCCAGGATAGGATATGTGGGGGAGGAGTTAATGGTTTCATGTTCGCTGGAATGCAGTCGTTCAATTTTGGCACTGCTTGAAGGTATAAGTGTACAAATGTTTGCCACACTTCCCTCCAGTAGTTCACGACTTTGATCACAGAAGTGGTGCTCCGAAGGGAACTAAGGAGCTGGCCACAATTTGGACCAACGCCAGGTGATACTGGATGTCCTTGCATTGGTGACACCGAATATATTTTCATTTTCATAACAACAATGGACATTAGGTTGCTATCCTTTCAGCCACACAGACAAGAAAGCATTGTTTCAAACCAATGAACAAAATAAAACATAGAATCACTTATTTGGGTGCCTAGTGAACTTCACTTCCTAATGCACGTGCAAATTCAATAAAAATAATAATAATAATAACGAATTCCTTGGAGCACCGCGATACAGCTGTGTATACACACACACACACACAGTGAGAGGGATAAAAAATAATCTCACTCAAATCTTAAGTTCAGTTCTGCTTCATTTGAACATTTCACTTATTGTCAAGTATTGCAGCATGTGCCAAACAAATATTATTGATTAGTGAACGTCACATGTTAATATCTTACAGATACATTACTCCAAATATATTACATTAGTCTAATTTGTAAGTGATAGAAGATACACTCATACAAACTCCATCACCACTTCTGGCGATTCAAGACGGGGAGGCGTTGTGTGGCTGGGTGAAATAGCTTGAAAGAAGATGACTGCATAAACCTCAAAACAAATCCACAACAGATATTGGCCACTTCCACTCACCACTATCAGCCCGTTACTAGACAACATCCATGCTGCATGAGGAGTGTTCTATTTACTCCTCCCAGTGATAAGTGGAGCCTGAATGCTTGCATGTTATCTGGACAATTTGTTCCAGCTAAAGAGGAATGTTATTATAGCATGCAGCAGGTAATTCAAAGTTATAGGATATCAGTAAACATAACAGGCAGATGGAAGTTCATTTAGTAATTAATCTAAAGGGGGCAAGATTGGGCTTGTGCTAACTCAAGGAGGTCACAACTTTCATACATAACTCAAGGTCACAACTTTCATACATAACTCAAGGAGGTCACAACTTTCATACATAACTCAAGGTCACAACTTTCATACATAACTCAAGGTCACAACTTGCATACATAATTAAGATAGAAGAGTAGATGAGTTTCAATTACCAAGACAATAATTAGAGCAGCAATTAACTTATGATTTAAGTATTTGCAATCACTTTATTATTCACTTACTAATTTTGCATTTTGCATACAAAATTTTAAGACTATTTCAAGCAAGGTGAAATGAATTCAAGGGGGGGGGGGGGGGGGGGGGGGGTGAATGTGCCCCCCTGGACCCTGAATCTTCAAAATGTAAAAAAAGTGAAATCAGAATCCACAGAAAGCATTGATTCAGGTAACACTCAACAGGTGATGACCACGCCAACAGCACACACATAACACCCACAATTGTCCCACAATAAAAGTGTATCAGCACACACTCTTAAATTCAATGTTTAGGTGGATAGGGCACAGTGATACATATGTATGCATATGTAGTTACATTATAGATTTAAAGAATTTCTGAGCAAATACAAACTATGAAGTGCTAACTTATCTTGCACTTGAGCACCTAGCAATCTCGAGTGTGTGTTGAGAGCTGACGTAATGGCTCATTCACCATACAAAGAATGGATGAGATGGACGGAAGAGAGAGAGAGTGAGAGATAAAGGTGTCAAAAGCAATTTTTAATAATAAGTGTTCCCAAACCTATACACCTCAAACACTTCGAAATCATTCACAGCCGACCACCTTACAGTGACAAACCCCTCACTTGAACTGGTGGTTGATAAGATGTGTGCCCGGACCTTGAAGTCACCCATAGATAATTTAAAGATAACATTTTCTTTGTTTGATAAAGCCACACCTGCTTGGATGTACCACATCTATTGACTCACACAACACACAAAAACCACATGGACTATACTTCCTTGCATAAGTGAAAGAGAGTCAAGATAAGAGTAGTAAAGTAGCACTGATTGTGTGGTTGGTAAACTTCTTCAGGTGTATATTCTAGTACCTAGCAACAGTTCCACAATAATTACAAAGTGGTTATGAAATACAGCTTGTAAGAGACTGCACAAGTAATTCACCATTTTTAATGATATTTTAAAAACAACAATAACAACAACAACAAAAAAGGGATACAATTGCAAATACATGTTCTGTATTCTGCTGAAGCTGCATGACCTCAGGGCATGGCATAAAATTGGCTCAACTCTACAGAAAGTTGACGTCAAAACAAACATTATGGCAGCAGGCACTTAAATCATCAAGTAATTTAGTAGCTTAAGTTGGACGACACTTTCTACACTCAAAATGCTGTCGCCTTTAATAAACACTGTTGAGAGAGAGACAGACATAAAGGAGGGGAAGGAGCAGTATAACCTCTCGCGGATGCACAGACTTTGTGAATCCTTCAGCCATCAAGTATCTAACTCAACATGTAGACTTTAATAAATAAATCTGAAAACCATTGAAAGATTGCACATTCCAAACTTAATTGTGCCACCTTGGCAGTAATAACCCAGTACCATTCATTAAAAAGAAAAAGCACATTAGTGTCTTATTAGCCCTAATAACGTTGGAAGGTAAAGAACTTCCTGAGTTAACAACCGTGCACTGAGAAGAAGGTATCTTCACTGCACCTGCCTTAGGGTTTAGGATGATAGAAACGAACAGGTAGTATCTCAACTGTAGAACATGGCTACGAACACTTCCAAAGCTTCATTGCAGGTATCTTGAAAGGTTTGTATGGTTGCTCGGCTTTGATAAACTTTCACTGTAAATTTTTGTATACACACATAGAAAGAAAAAAAAAAAACCCCATGAACAATGATCATACATGACAACAAGGATACCCTAGGGATATTATAGGTTAAATGATAGGGACATTAGTCTACCTTTTATAATTAAAAAATTACTAGTGCAATCAATTTTTAGATAAGCAACCTTACATTTTAACATTAAGGAGAATGTGTTATAATATTTTAAAATTAAGGACCATGTACTACAATAATAATTTTTTCCTGATACTTTAAGTAAATCAAACCTGTTCCCTTATTATTTCCTTGGGCAATACGTATAATGCATCATACAGTACACCTGACATTCTCTCAGCTACCACTCCATCTATATCTGTATAATCCTGTCCCTGCCCATCGAAACACAAAAGAATCATCATGAATGACAACTTCTAAACTATAAAATAAATATAGTTGAAGTTATGAAAGTGTCAAATGGTTTTTAGCAAAAAGACAAACCCTTAGATAAACATTATGGCAGAGCACTTTGGACACACCTCTGACTCAATTGTGAAGAAGAAGAAAAATGAACTCAATGTACAGCAAGGACCTTGCCCTTTCTTCTAACTTGCCTGGGTTTCTCCACAAATCAGAGAAAAGTTTACTCAAGGACAAGTCTCAAAGACACTCCCATGTCAAACTGGTCCACAACAATCAGTCATGCAGTGGGAGGGGCTCACAACTTAATACACAAATATTTTGGCTTCACTAGTAGTGATTGAAATGAACCACATCTTGTGCAGTTTTGTTTATTTTGTTAATGTTGTTGTTTTCATTCAAAGAACATCACACCTGTCTGTATGCACCTACACTTAGTCTACTATTTACTCGAACAAGGTTCTCGTTAAAGTAGCAAAGCATGGTTTACCAAAGATTGCCATGGAACTTCATAACAACATGCGCAGGCAAATTAGTAGAAGAGGCAAAAAAAAGGGTGCATGTAAACCTAAGGCTATTGAAGACATAAACATGCACTTGTACCATGGTACGTTCAAACTGTCCAATCAGATTGCTCAATTTGTGGTGAATATATTTCATACTTGCCTCCTAGGGGTGAATAAGTGAATCGTCCAAGTTTTTATGTGCTTCCTATAGCCTAGAGCCACGGTACAAGTCGATTGCACCCCTATGTTCAGTCGGTGTGGGATTTACACTATCCTCGGAACTTTGGCCCTCGGTTATGTAAACCACACTGACCTCCACATCGTGGTGTAACCTATACATATACCTCACTAATTCATTACAACTGTTTTAAAGGATTAAAAGCCAATGTCCACTAACTGCTCATGATTTTCAAAGGAAGTGTACAACCTTCTAAGCTGGTTATAGAATATCCCCACACCTCCAATGACTGACACCCAAACACCTCACTCCATGTCTTACAAACTACATCTTGTGCCATGCCTCATCTTCTATATGTCATTAGTTTTATTCACTATTCTGCAACACTTCAACAAGTCAAGTGTCAAAAATCAACTTGTTCTCGTGCCAGGTGTTGAGTTCCACAGTGAAATAAAATGATAGTAACATGAGAGCCAGTACAATTTCTTACATTCAGCCTTAGGAGGGAAGTTATAGTAAAACCACCACAATTGAATATTTCTATTCCAATTAAAGGTATTTACATCATTTACAGCCACCTCAATAGTTTCTTTTCCAATTACAGGTATTGTATTTATATCAATTAGCTTTGACAAAACACATTTGAAACTTTCCCATTTACAAGATTGTTTTGTTTTTTTAGCTACTGTACAACAAGAATAACCCCTCACCAAAATCCTGACCAAACCAATCATGCTGATTCAGCACTACTATGTCTTTTCACTTGG
>WLWD01003654.1_pt1 | contig 68125 bp, 47 predicted proteins | sample 6712731 | NCBI WGS metagenome assembly WLWD01 (sample SAMN12718690, study PRJNA576275) | sponge metagenome | isolation source: marine sponge | host: Mycale hentscheli | place: New Zealand: South Island, Marlborough, Capsize Point | collected 2014-11-01 | reverse complement strand
GCACTTGATTTGTGCCTAACTCCCAAGTTTATCCTCTCTTGATACTATGGATATTAAGATATCGAGACTCAAAACATGGCCAGAATAGTCACCGAGGCAATGAGTGTACAGTAGAACTATGTTGTATCAGTTATTTTCTTAACATATTTAAAAAAGACTTGAGTTATCAGTCACTTATAGGCATACTTACAAACAGAATATTTAGATTGTGAAGGTAAAAAAGGGAGAAATATGGTCTAATTGAAGCAGATTTTTAAGTTTAGGTCCAAATACTAATGAAATTGCTATTAATTTCGTCTTACATTCCAACACTGAATTCCCTCATAATTGTTTCAGATTTTGTTAGGAATTTTTTTCTATTTAGTAGATAGCAGGCTTGTTCACCATTATGCTCAAGTATACCACTAGTGTATATGTATTGATGGTATGTATGCCCCTTATCCCTCTCATCAAGCAAGCAGCAGTAGGACATTGGTCTGAAATAAGTTGAGTGAATAATGTATATTCATAATTGTTTTAAAGATAGTCAGTTGCATGATAATTGTGAACAATGATCATGTCACAGAAATTAATGTTTGGACAAGATGAATAAATAAGTTTATTCTTAGTTTAATGGTACTACACAGCATATTAGACACTTGATAGGTGCTGAAAATCTTCGCTTGGCATTCCTGAGCCTTACCAACCATTTCTTCTTTCTTTGTATCTAAATTGAAACAGAGAATGATAAGAGAGAAGGATAAATAATGTTCAGTAACCAACCTTGGGAACTGTTTGGGTGTGTGTACCACCAGAATTGATCCCATCCACTTCAGAATCTGGAATGATATCTGATCGAGGTTTATATTCCAAGTCTTCCTCATGTGGATTGAGACCGGTCTTACTGGAGTCACGCTCATCCTGATGAAGTCGTCAAAAGAATTGGTGGAACTTACGATGCTGTCTTTGTTTCTGTTTTGTGCTAGGCACTCATCCTCCTCTAGGTTAGTGCAAGGAGCTTCATCTGCATCAGTGATGGCATTTGCACATTGCTCAACAGAATTGTCTTTCCTCTCTACATTAGCTGCTAGACTTGAACTTGTACTGATCAAATATGCAAAGACTCGAATGTCCTTGCATCCATTGGAGCATGTGATAGCCTGACCAGAGAAAAAAGAATCATTGTGAGATGAGCTTGCATCTGAATCCACATATACTTCTCCAACTGTATATTCTGAACTGGTATCTGAGTCAATGTCAAATTCTTCACCCTCTTCAGATTCAGTATCAAAATCCTCATCATTATCATCATCAAATTCTTCTTCATTCACGTCCTCATAAGTTTCCTCATTACTGTCCTCATGCACAACTTCTTTACCTACTATATTGTCATCCACATCTTCTCCTCCATCCTCATCATCAGTCCCCTCATCATCATCTGTTATTCTGTCCTAGTCACACTCATCATGGACTGTTCCCATATCCTCATCTGTTTCTTCTGCCTCACTCTCGTCATTTGTGTCCTCATCCTTGTCCACCATGTCAGTTTTCTCCTCGGCGTCCTTTGCCATGTCCACATTTTCCATTCTGAGTGACAGTTTTAGCATTATTAGCCAAATTATCTTCACCATTGGCACTTTCATCCTCATTCCCCACCAGTTCTTTCTCTATGTTGCTGTAACTGTAGGGAGCTCTGATGGGTTCATCAATTTCCAACATGTATTGCTGATCTTTGAACCCTGTTTGAACTTCGGTCTGCTTATTCCACCAATTTTGTGAGCATTTGTCAAGCTCCATTTTTGGCAATTAGAATCATTTGCAGATGTGAAGCCCTGGTACTTCAAACTTGAGTCTGTAGAAGCTTTGAGAGTCTAACTTGTACATTCTGCATACTACTCCATGTGAGGCTGTTGCAAAGTATTCTGCTTCCTCATATCTGTCAGAAGATGTTGTGTCTGTTGATTGTGTGAATGGATGGTGGTTGAGGTCGGTGTTGCTAGTGTTCACATCTTCTATTACTTTGCCCACAAGCTCACCCACATCAAGATCCTCGTGCTGCTTTATTTCTTCAGTATGGGCTGTGGGGAGGTGTGTGCTCAGAAAGTATCCAATGAGGAGGCGGAAGAAGTGTAGATGTCATATCACATGGAATAGAAGCTTCATTAGGTGTGAACCAGCCACTATGACAACCATTGTCAAAGTTAGTGTGAGAAACTCTTTCAGGTGACATTTTCCAGGCCGGGTTGTTGTGCACTATCTTTTGGGCACACTTTTTCTTTCTCCACTCCTGGGCTAGACCACGTTCCCAGCAATTTTTGTCCTGGACTTCATTGGCATTGAACTTGGAGTAAGACTTCAGTGGATGATGTTCAGAAGAAATATCACCATGGACTGTGGAGTGGTGAGTATCAGCAGTAAACAAATAATCCCAACCGACACTCTCCAGGTCTTCCTGAGTTGCTTGGCCTGTATTGTCAGTGGTGCTCAGTTTCTCCCAAACTCATCTCTCGCGTTTTTGCTATCAGGAGTTGTTGAATGATCTGAGAACAAGGCAAAAGTAGTTTTAGAAGATATTTCCCAGGTTACTGGTGTGGAATTCCAGCAAGTCATTTTCCGGCCATCAAGAAAGAGCACCTGATGTCTTCTTGAGACTTTACATCCAGCGATTTTGTTGACATTAGATCATCATAAGCTGCATTACAAGCACTCTTTCCCCATATTATCTCAGAATGTATATCTCTCGCAACCTCTTTCTTCAGGTGACTTGACTGGAGGAGGAATCCAGAATTTGACACCAGCTTGGATGTAAGGGAAGGCTTTGGAGGAGAAACTGGACATTTTTGTAGCAGGTGGGCTCACTGTTAGCAAAAGTATCTCTTCTAGACTTTTATTGGAATGATGTAGCAATTGGTTGTCATTTGAAAACAAATAGCTGGTGTTGTCCTCCAATGACTCATGAACTTCATCGCTTGTCATATAATATTGAGCAAGGGGCGGAGTGTAACAGTTTCTGGTGGTGTACTGAGTAGGAGGAGATCTTAATACTTCATACTTAAAGACAGGGAAAGAAGCATTACAGGATGGTCTTGAGCCATTCATAGCCACTTCATTCTGGAATTTTCTCCTGTCTGTGGTGGCTGGCTGACAAGCCTGGTGTTGTTTGAATTCTTTTTAGCCTCCCTGACCATTTCCCATTGGGGAGATGGCTGGAATATTGATCAGGAGTGATTTGGTAAGGCACATTCTAGTAATCGGCGAGCGAGATACTATTAGGGGTGGATAATGCAAAATCGGGTATATGTTATTGGCGAGCGAGCGTAGCGAGCGAGACAGTATTAGGGATGGATAAATGCAAAATCGGGTATATGTTATTGGCGAGCGAGCGTAGCGAGCGAGACAGTATTAGGGATGGATAATGCAAAATCGGGTATATGTTATATATATATATGTATACTAGTGATGTGCTTGAGCACAAATGGCGAGCGAGCCTAAAGACTATACTATTTTTATATGAATGATTTTGACTTCTAACACTGAAGCTACTGAAAATAAGGTCCAGTTTTTTTTATTTCGCATACACGGTAAAGGAATTTCAGTGCCATAGCGCACGGCTTATAACCATGACAAAGAGCGCATTGACTTACCACCGCCACTAACTGGAATAGAAATGGAAGTCCCTTAAGTTTTCAAGTTTGAACTGCACCCGCAAAATAATTCAAAACGGTAAACAATTCAATTTCTAGGGTGATACGGGTACTGATCGATAAACCAGAGGATTCTGTTTAGTGCAATTTGGGTTGGGTCGACCACATAACTAACACAAAAACGCGAGGGTCAAAGTACAAAATGACATACGTACGTCCAAACATATATACAAATAAATTTACTAGTGGTGTGCTTGAGCACAAATGGCGAGCGAGCCTTAAACTACAGAAGCAGAAGGATTCAATGCCATAGTAACCGCTCCCCGCAACTGTTTGAATTGAAAAAGAAGCAACAAAATCAATGGTGGATATGGAGGGGGAGTGGTGGATATGGAGGTGGTGGATGATATGGAGGAGTAGTGAGATGGAAAGGCGAGTGGTGTGATATGAAAGGGGAATGGTGGATATTATAAGGAAGTGGATCCATCGACCACTCCCCCTCCATATCAAAATGAAAGTGAGAAGAACACACACTCACATACTTGTCCGTGTGATGACTGGACAGAAGATGGCTCAAAACCAGGAGAGCTGCGGTGGAGCCAGCTGATGAGTCCTCCCACTATAAAAATAAAGGACGAAAAGTACAAGTACTTCCTGGCTAAAACATACGCACGCACACACACACACACACACACACACACCTTAGATGATATGGAGGGGGAGTGGATGATGATATGGAGGGGGAGTGGATGATGATATGGAGGGGGAGTGGATGATTATATGGAGGGAAAGTGGTGGATGATATGGAAGGGGAGTGGTTGAAGGTATGGAGGGGTAGTGGATGATAGTGGACTGAAATTAAATGAGAAAAAGTGCCGGGCAGAACCAGAGCACTCAGTTCTAATCGTAGAAAACATTTTTGTCAAACATTTTTTTAAAATTATTTAATATTGAGGAAGCTGTTGTGAGTAAAAGGGGTGGGGGGGGGGGGGGGGGGGGGGGGGGTAGAAACTTCACTTAGGAGGGTAAAGTTCCTGTGTCCCCTCCTACTTCTTTAACAAACTATAATGTTTTTGTTTTTTTTACGTATTTCCCTCCCGGCACTCTTACAAATGCATCCATGAAGATCTTATGTTGATAACACACAAAATATTAGTAATTCCTAGCAGAAATTTCCTTTGTGATTAACTGCATAAATGTATTCTATCTCCTATCTAGCACTCTACAAGTGGGAACAGATTATAATTGTAACATAGTCATAAAAGGAAACTGGACTGTTTTATTGGTATAAATCACCAGACTTATCATAGTTGGTAAAGGGTTGAGATTCTTAACACCCATTACACTTCTGATATAGTTATTCCATAGGTATTCCCATAAAGTAGTAATATGATGATTCTCAGTAAGTCACTCAGGCTGCTTATATAGCTAGGGGTAGAGAGCACTTGTAGGGTTCATTACTTCCAAATGCTGTCATCACAAGTTCAAACTACAAACTGATGTCACTTACAGTGGTTGAGTTCTCACCAGATGCCCATCCTCATATTTTCTGCCACAGCTTATCTTTCTTTTGGAGAGAAACTGTAGTACGCGTTTTACAGATCGCCAATATGTCAAGCTACAAACAATAGCACTTATTTCTTTGGTGACACCTTACCCAATTATATGACACCATACCTAATTTGCGACACCGTACCTAATTTTAGGCACCGTACCTAATTTGCGACACCGTACCTAATTTGTTGCACGGTACTTTATTTGTATTTGGTAGAGGTAACTTTTATTGAACATTATTACCACCGCGACAAAAAACAAATGAATAAAAATGATCTTGATAACCACTAATAAAACTGATAATGTAATAAATTAATGATAAATAAATGAGTAAATAAATAAATAAATATACAAACAAAAAATATAAAACAAAAAATATAGAAGTAAATAAAAATAAATACATACATAAATAAATATATCAACATAAAAAATAAATAATTAATAAGTAAATAAATATTTTAATGAATGAACAAAGGATTAAAAATACACATAAATAAAAATTAATTAATGAATTTATTATATTTATTTATTTGCTTGCTTGTTTCTTTATTTATTTACTTACTAACTTATTCACTTGCTTATTTATTCATTTATCTACTTGTTTATTTATTTAATTACTTATTTATTTACTAATTTATAAATTTTATATATTTAGTTATTTAACTATTTATTTGTTTGTTCATTATATATTTTTATGTAATTCTGTTTCTTCAGTTATCTAATTATGTACTTATTTATCTATATTATTTATGTTTTTACTTTACTTTATATTTTTATTTATTTATTTATTTATATAATATTTAATTTATTTGCTTCTGTATTTTTCATGTTATTTGTATTGGTTTAAAATTCCACTTTAAGAGATCATAAGCAGTTTAAATAATGTCATTTTGAACTACTTGCATACTTCTTGGCAATCACTTGTAAACCTTGAATACTTTGTAACTCATTGCTAACTTCAAGTACACAATCTGAAAACTCCCTTTTAAAACTTAGAAATTTTGTCCTGTGAATGAGTGTGAATTCACGCCAAGTATGTATTCACACTAGGTAAAAAGTGTGTAGGACACGCTATGCATTGATGGTGTGGATTCACACCACCATTTTGGTGTGAATTTGGTGAGTTTTCACGCCAAAAATTTTACAGTGTAGTAATGCTTCCCTTATTTCCCTTTCCACCCTTTGACTCTTAAATACTTTAATTAGATTTCTGAACTTTTTACAATAACATTCTAGATACACGCAATTATGTTAAAACTTCTATTTTAGAAACATGAAAGTAAAGTGTATCATTAGCTAAGAAATCTAGTGTTTTGAGATTTTCTACTAAATAGTGCCAATCAAGACGACACTTGTTGTTAGTTTTTCTCAGATGTAGAGAAGAGGATTTATATGTAGCATTCTTTCCTCCCTGTTGGTTGATAAGTTCTATTATCAACTTCAAATTTTTCGGCCATGTTAAGTGTTTATCAAACTCTCCAGGTATAGACCAAACATCAATTGCAACAAATGAAGTACCACAAATGATCCTATTAGCATCCACTCCTATGCAGAACTTGTAGCCACACAGATGTGTGTACATAGCTGGACTCATCCAGTCATTACGTTTGTTCTTCGCTTTTTCTAAGCTGAAATTCTTCATTTCAAATTTCCTACTCGGAACTATCATATTGAACAGGTCAGAAACCCGCTGTTGATTTTCTTGCAATGAAAATTTTAGTTCAGTAATTTCCTTATCTTTCTCTTCGAGTTTTTTCAATTGTTCCCCTAATGTATTCTCTTGTTGCTCTAATGTCTTCTGTTGTTCCACTAATGTCTTCTCTTGTTTCCCTAATCTCTTCTCTTGTTCCCCTGATGTCTTCTCTTGTTGCTCTAATGTCTTCTCTTGTTGCTCTAATGTCTTCTCTTGTTTCCCTAATGTCTTCTCTTGTTCCCCTAATGTCTTCTCTTGTTCCCCTAATGTCTTCTCTTGTTGCTCTAATGTCTTCTCTTGTTGTTCTAACCGTTTCTCTTGTTCCTTAAGCACCCTCTCTTGTTCTTGTATTTTGTGCTCTTGCTTTTCCATCTTTCTTTGAAAATCTTTTTTTATATTTACAACTAAAGAAGTTGTCAAAGTGAGGTGTTTCTGGCTGTTCTGTCTGGCATGTTCATCCTGGTCCTCTCTAACGAACCAACCATCACATCCCACACTGCTGAACTGACACTCTACCTCTTCCAGACGACATATCTTCATGTGATCTTCCATCACTTCACACTCACAACTCACCCCACACATATTGGGACACTGCAAGGCTACATACTTGCACTCTGGCAAGTGTGTGTCTACTACCTCCTCGTAGGTGGCTTTGAAGCCGCAGTGCTGGCAGACATGAGGTCTCTTAGTGCACTCTTGAGTCACATGCTGGTCCACCTTGTTCTTGGGGATATTCTGTAGGCAGTTGAGGGGACACTTGGTGTCCACATACTGGCAGTTGCCCAGGTGAGGGTCCAAGTGAGTGTCCAACTGGTCCAGTGTCCCAGACCAGACACACCCCCTCTCCTTCATGATGCAGTGAACCTGAAGTTTGTTGATTCTCTTTTGGTTCTTGACATGCTGGAAAAAAGTAAATTCTTTCTCTCCACATACAGGACAAAGTTGTCCTTGTTCCTGAGTGTCAACTACGCAGGTCTGACAGAAACTCTCTCCACAGCAGCTAGTCAGAGTCAGTCTCTTAGCCACTAGGTTACACTTCTTACAGAGAAAGTCTTCTGATACTGAATCTTCTATAAACTCACACTTGTAGCCTTGGGAGGAAGCCATTTTGAAACCACTGAGTCAGCAATGACCACATGAAGTAAAACCCAAATATGTACCCACAAATGTATGAATATAGTTAGCTAACAGATAGCCTGTGACTCCCACGAGAGATCCACCCTGTGGTTTACAGTTGTAGCAGAGGTGGAGGATTACACTTGCTGGTGATTAATATCATCTTTCCATCAAATCAAGAAGCAGTCAATTCAAGGATGGAATAAGATAGACCTGGAGATATGTGGAGTTGGTGCGGGAAGCCATGCCAGAGGAATATGAGCGATGCTGTGTGCTATGTAGAATAGCTATGAGTCATTGTCTACAGTGTATAGTTCAAGTCTTTATATTTGCTCTACATGCTTTCATGAGTCACACAGCCAGACAAAAAAAAAATTTCACTCAGCAGAAATTGGAAGGTATGTTTTATCTGTTTAGTGAGTACCATAAGAATAATAGATTTGTCCTATCCTCATTAACTTAAAGCAACTAGCTACTGTTTGGGCTAGTTTTGGTTGGGAGTTATAAAAATTTAAGCTGACATTAATTTTTTATTTACTACCAGTGACCAGCTCAACTAAAAATCACATCACCAGTACCAGATTGAGGCTGGCATTGTCAAAGGTCTAACACACAGAGCATAAATGGATTCACAATCAACTGCTATCAAAACTCAAACACATTCCAAAGTCTTCACAGACGAAGCACTAGCTATCTTGTTGGAGGCAGTCAAGCAACATTTGGGAACATCTATTGTCAGAATAAATGCCTCAGTGGCTAACAACACTGAAAACCATCCTTAAGAATCTAAATGTAAAACAATTCTTCAGTCAAACAGAACACTTTGAACCATTTTAGGAAAAATTACAAAAAAATAATTACCAGAATAGAATTTGGAAAGTAAACTGTGTGGAGTATGAAGTTAATTCCAGTAGTGGCTCTATACATAATAGTGATAGTGAGTATATGCGGACCTTTGAGGTCAATTGTAAAGAACATCAGGGCATAAATATCCTTCAATATATGCTGAATAAATGGACATAGAATTTGTAAGGGCAGTGTAAAAATCTAGGAAAGGACAGGGGTGTAGACAGGAATGTTATTTAAGAGGGAGACTATTTTACCACACCCAAATGGATATTTTTTTAAAACGGAATCTATATTTAAGTCAGTTTCATAGTTTATGTGAATAATGCTACTGCACTTAATCTATCCATAGCTACCCACATTTTGATTACAATTCATCTATATTCAACATTAGCTATAGCTATTTTTATAGTTAACTTACCAAGTTAAATACAATTCATCTATATTCAACATTAGCTATAGCTATTTTTATCTGCAGCTATTACTTTGTATCAGTAAAAAATTATGCCAAAATGTTACTCTAACAGGCCAAAACTAAGACATAACTTCAGGTCTCTGCATATGCCCCTAGAGGAAGTCAATACATAGAAAAGTTTTAAAGGTGTCAGTTGCATGATTTTGCAAACTTAATGAACAATGCTGATGTCACAGAAATTAATATTTCCACAAAACAAACAATAAGTTCGTTCTTGGTCTAATGGTACTACACAGCACATTAGACACTTGACAGGTGCTGAACATCTTCGCTTGGCATGCCTGAGCCTTGCCAACCATTTTTCCTTTCTTTGTATCTAAATTGAAACAGAATGATAAGAGAGAAGGATAAATATTGTTCAGTAACCAACCTCGGGAACTGTTTGGGTGTGTGTCCCACCAGAATTGATCCCATCCACTTCAGATCTGGAATGATATCTGAGTATCGAGGGTTATATTCCAAGTCTTCCTCATGTGGATTGAGACCAGTCCTATTGGAGTCACGCTCATCCTGATGAAGTCTGTCAAAAGAATTGGTAGAACTTACGATGCTGTCTTTGTTTCTGTTTTGTGCTAGGCACTCATCCTCCTCTAGGTTAGTGCAAGGAGCTTCATCTGCATCAGTGATGGCATTTGCACATTGCTCAACAGAATTGTCTTTCCTCTCTACATTAGCTGCTAAACTTGAACTTGCACTGGTCAAATATGCAAAGACTCAAATGTCCTTGCATCCATTGGAGCATGTGATGGCTTGACCTGAGAAAAAAGAATCACTGTGAAATGAGCTTGCATCCGAATCAACATCTACTTCTCCAACTGTATATTCTGAACCAGCATCAGAGTCAATGTCAAATTCTTCATCCTCTTCAGATTCAGTATCAAAATCCTCATCACTATCATCTAATTCTTCTTCATCAACGTCCTCATCAGTTTCTTCATCAGTGTCCTCAAATTTGTCACCTACTACATTGTCATCCACATCTTCTCTTCCATCTTAATCATCTGTCCCTTATTCCTCATCTGTTCTTCTTCTGTCCCCATCACACTCATCATGGACTGATTCCATATATCCTCATCTGTTTCCTCTGCCTCACTCTAGTTGTTTGTGTCCTTGTCCTTGTCCACCCTGTCAGTTTTCTTCTCGTCTTCCGTTGCCATGTCCACATTCCTTTCATCATCATTTAATCTTCCACTCTGAGTGATAGTCTTAGCATATTTGCCAAATTTATCTTCACCATTGGCACTTTCATCCTCATTTCCCACCAGTCCTTTCTTTATGTTGCTGTAACTGTAGGGAGCTCTGATGGGTTCATCAATTTCCAACATGTGTTGCTGATCTTTGAACCCTGTTTGAACTTCGGTCTGCTTATTCCACCAATTTTGTGAGCATTTGTCAAGCTCCATGTCATGTCTCAAGACTTGTTCCACATTCTGTCTGTCTTCTTTTTGACAATTAGCATCGTTCGCAGATGTGAAGCCCTGGTACTTCAAACTTGAGTCTGTAGAAGCTTTGAGAGGCAAACTTGCATATTCTGCATACAGCTCCATGTTGGAGGCTGCAGCATAATATTCTGCTTCCTCACATCTGTCAGAAGATACTTCATCTGTTGATGATGAGAATGGCTGATGGTTGAGGTCGGTGTTAGTGTTCACATCTTCTATCACTTTGCCCACAAGCTCACCCACATCAAGGTTCTCGTGCTTTATTTCTTCAGTATGGGATGTGAAGAAGCTGATAGAAAGATCCTGGGGAGGTGTGTGCTCAGAAAGCATCCAATGAGGAGGCGGAAGAAGTGTAGATGTCATATCACATGGAATAGAAGCTTCATTAGGTGTCAACCAGCCACTATGACAACCATTGTCAAAGTTAGTGTGAGATACTCCTTCAGTTGACATTTTCCAGGCCGGGTTGTTGTGCACTATATTTTGGGCACACTTTTTCTTTCTCCTCTCCTGGGCTAGACCACGTTTCCAGCAATTTTTGTCCTGGACTTCATTGACATTGAACTTGGAGTAAGACTTCAGTGGATGATGTTCAGGAGAAATATCACCATGGACTGTGGAGTGGTGAGTATCAGCAGTAAACAAATAATCCCAACCGACACTCTCCAGGTCTTCCTGAGTTGCTTGGACTGTTGAAGTCATTGAATGCATATCAAGATCTCCTGCATTGTCAGTGGTGATCAGTCTCTCGCGTTTTGCTATCAGGAGTTGTTGAATGATCTGAGAACAAGGCAAAAGTAGCTTTAGAAGATAATTCTCAGGTTACTGGTGTGGAATTCAAGCAAGTCATTGTCCGGCCATCAAGAAAAGAGCACCTGATGTCTTCTTGAGACTTTACATCCAGCAATTTAGAGATGCGAAGCCAGAATTAAGCAATCTGTTTGGTCGCCAGGAGTGAATAACCACATCATTCAGTTAGTGGAAAATTGTGTGGAATGTGCTAAAAACTTACCAGCAAAGACCGAACCTCTGATAACTACTCCACTGCCAGAGTACCCAAGGCAGATTATCGGCACAGATCTATTCTAGCTAAATGGTGCTAATTTCCTACTAGTTGTTGATTACTTCTCAATATAAGATGTTCATTTCAGTCTGTATTCGCGCTCCCCCCTTTTTCAGAATGAGCGCTCATTTTTTAATTGGAAAGCATTTTTTTTGTATTAATGTAGTAAAATAATAATCATATAATGATCACAAGAATGCAAACTATTGTGTAAGCACACTCTGAACCCTGCCATGCTGCATAGGAAAGGCATGGTAGGGTTTGAAGATGCTGACTTTAGAAGGAAGACTTGATAGCATTGAATGAAAGATTTAGCTAATTTATTATGCTCAAATGAACAATTTTATTAATACCTGGATGATTCAAATTATCAATCAGGGCATTACTGATGACAAAATTAATAAATAGTGAAAGATAGAAATGTATAAAAACATTGCTTTCAAATTCTTTGAGACATTATTACATTTTAAGTCTGGATTTCTGAGTTCTCCTTTTCTAACGTCTTCACTGATACTAGTTCTACGTCATCAGTTTGTTCAGAGTTATCATCCTGGACATCAATTGATGTAGTTGAATTGGTGACATTCTCTCTCTTCTGTTCAATGGAACGAGGTAAAAGAAGAGTCATAATGACACCTCCAATTGTACCAATAGTAACCAAGTCAAAGACGAGATGATAGTTTAGGGGCCAGTGTTTATCTGCATATAGAATATTAATCAGATAGATATAATCAATTTAGTTATTTATACTTTCCTTTTGCATTATAGTACTCTATAGCTACTACTATTTACTATAACTGCCTACTGCAACTACTAGCTATAGCTAGTCGTGTGCTTGGCATGAAAGTAGTAAGTTAGTCTAGTGATAGTCTGAATCAATATGAAGTGTATATAAACATGATGCTGGGTGCATGGAATTCCCGAGGTAGTAATTTTTAAACACATTACTAGCAGCCCTCACTATCCCCAAAGCAATGGCCAAGTGGAATGAACAGTTAAAACTGTAAAATCAATGCTAACCTGTTCCGACAATCTCCACACAGTTTTATTGAGCTATCGTACTACACCTTTTCCGTGGTGCAATCTTAGCCCAGCAGAATTATGTATGGGAAGAAAGCTGAGAACTTCTACACCGATTGCTACCAGTATGTCAACTCCACAGTGGCCTTACCTGGAGTCCTTCAAAAAGCAGAACAATTCAAAGAAAAACAGAAAAGAAACTTCGACAAATCCCACAAAGTAAACTCTCAGCCACAAATCCCAGTGGACACTCGAGTGTGGATTACTTCAGAAAGGGAGACGATTCCAGGAAGAGTTGTAGCCAATGCTGGTACACCAAGGTCTTACGTAGTTGAGACTTCGAGGGGAGAAATCGAGAGAAATCGCAAACATCTCAATGTCGATCCCAGTCAAGCGGACCAGTCTTCTATAGGAAGAAGTTGCAAGAAATTCTCCGAAAGTCATTATGATTCGGTCAAGGACAGGCACTATTATTCGTCCTCCAGAAACACTTTAAAAGCAAGGGAGATGTGGTTTAGTATCATTTCCTGTGTGTCTGTTTATATAACGTTATCACTCTTGTATTCATAGTCTTTGTCTCTGTTCTAATAGTTACTACAGTTGAGATATTGAATCTATAATACTTATATACTAATGTCATAACTAGCTGGTAGCTAGTAAGTGAAGCTAAACACAAGCATTACACAGTTGACCCCTGAAGAGGACTTTGCAAAGTCGAAACATCGGGTTAAGTTTTAATTAACAATATTATTTTTTTCAGTCATTCTCCGCTGAAATAATCAAAATAACAGGAAATTTTTCTCCTTTTAACAGCCAATATTTTTTTATAACTTAACCCGACGTTTCGCCAAAGTCCTCTTGACCCCTGAAGAGGACTTTGGCATGAAGTCCAAATGCTAGGTAAGTTATAATTAAAAATAATGGCTGTTAAAAAGAGAAAATTTTCCTATTATAACAATATAATTGGCTGTAAAAAACGAGAAATTTGCTATTATGATAACATTCTAGATACAAGGCAATTATGTCAAAAAACTTCTATTTTAGAAACATGAAAGTAAAGTGTATCATTAGCTAAGAATTCTTGTATTTGGAGATTTTCTACTAAATAGTACCAATCAAGACGACACTTGTTGTTAGTTTTTCTCAGATTCAGAGTAGAGGTTTTACGTATAGCAATCTTTCCTCCTTGTTGGTTGATTAGTTCTATTATCAACTTCAACTTTGCAGGCCATTTTAAGTGTTCATCAAACTCTCCAGGTATAGACCAAACAGTAATTTCAACACATGGAGTGCTAAAAAAGATCCCATTAACATCCACTCCTATGCAGAACTTGTAGCCACACATGTGTGTGTACATAGCTGGACTCATCCAGTCATCACGTTTGTTCTTTGCTGTTTCTAAGCTGAAATTCTTCATTTCAAATTTCCTACTCAGAACTATCATATTGAACAAGTCAGAAACCCGCTGTTGATTTTCTTGCAATGAAAATTTTAGTTCAGAAACTTCCTTATCTTTCTCTTCGAGTTTTTTCAATTGTTCCCCTAATGTCTTCTCTTGTTCTCCTAATGTCTTCTGTTGTTCCCCTAATGTCTTCTCTTGTTGCTCTAATGACTTCTCTTGTTGTTCTAACCGTTTCTCTTGTTCCTTAAGCACCCTCTCTTGTTCTTGTATTTTGTGCTCTTGCTTTTCCATTTTTCTTTGAAAATCTTTTTTTATATTTACAACTAAAGAAGTTGTCAAAGTCAGGTGTTTCTGGCTGTTCTGTCTGGCATGTTCATCCTGGTCCTCTCTAACGAACCGACCATCACAACCCACACTGCTGAACTCACACTCTACCTCTTCCAGACGACATATCTTCATGTGATCTTCCATCACTTCACGCTCACAACTCACCCCACACATATTGGGACACTGCAAGGCTACATACTTGCACTCTGGCAAGTGTGTGTCTACTACCTCCTCGTAGGTGGCTTTGAAGCCGCAGTGCTGGCAGACATGAGGTCTTTTAGTGCACTCTTGAGCCACATGCTGGTCCACCTTGTTCTTGGGGATGGTCTGTAGGCAGTTGAGGGGACACTTGGTGTCCACATACTGGCAGTTATCCAAGTGAGGGTCCAAGTGAGTGTTCAACTGGTCCAGTGTCCCATCCCAGACACACCCTCTCTCCTTCATGCTGCAGTGAACCTGGAGTTTGTTGATTCTCTTTTGGTTCTTGGTATGTTGGAGAATAGTAAATTCTTTCTCTCCACACACAGGACATGGTTGTCCTTGTTCCTGAGTGTCAGCTATGCAGGTCTGACAGAAACTCTCTCCACAGCAGCTAGTCAGAGTCAGTCTCCTAGCCACCAGGTTACACTTCTTACAGAGGAAGTCTTCTAATACTGAGTCTATAAACTCACACTTGTAACCTTGGGAGGAAGCCATTTTGAAACCACTGAGTCAGCAATGACCACATAAAGTAAAACCCAAATATGTACCCACAAACTTATGAATATAGTTAGCTAACAGATAGCCTGCATGTGACTACCAAGAGAGATTCACCCTGTGCAGGTTTACAGTTGTAGCAGATATGGAGGATTACACTTGCTGGTGATTAATATCATCTTTCCATCAAATCAAGAGGCAGTCAATTTAAGGATGGAGTAAGATATACCTGAGATATGAGGAGTTGGTATGAGAAGCCATGCCAGAGGAATATGAGCGATGCTGTTATCTATGCAGAATAGCTATGATTCATTGTCTACAGTGTCTAGTTCAAGTCTTTATTTTTGCTCTGCTCAACATGCTTTGATGAATCGCAAAGCCAGACAAATTTTTTTTTCACTCAGTAGAAATTTGGTGCGTATTTTAGTGAATATCATCAGAATATAGATTTGTCCTTTTCTTATTACCGTTTGGGCTATTTTGGTTAGGAGTCATAGAAATTTTTAAGCTGACATTGAAAATTTTATTTACTACCAGTGACCAGTATCTCAACAAAATCTCATCACCAGTACCAGATATTGAGGCTGGCATTGTCAAAGGTCTAACACACAGCATAAATAGATTCACAATCAGCTGCTATCAAAACTCCAATGCATTTCAAAGTCTTCACAGACGAAGCGCTAGCTATCTTGTTGGAGGTTAAGCAACATTTGGGAACATCTATTGACAGAATAAATGCCTCAGTGGCTAACAACATTGAAAACTATCCTTAAGAATCTAAATGTAAAACAATTCTTCAGTCAAGCAGAACACTTTGAACCATTTTAGGAAAAATTACCAAAAAAATAATTACCAGAATAGAAGTTGGAAAGTAAACTGTGTGGAGTATAAAGTTAATTCCAGTTGTGGCTCTATACACATATAGTGAAGATATGCGGACCTTTGAGGTCAGTTCTAAAGAACATCAGGGCAGAAATAGTCTTTGATATAATGCTGAATAAATAGACATAGAATTTGTAAGGACAGTGTAAAAATCTAGGAGAGGACAGGGGTGTAGACAGGAATGTTATTAAAAGAGTGGGACTATTTTACCACACCCAAGTGGATATTTCTGGAGTCTATATTTAAGTCAGTTTCATAGTTTATGTGAATAATGCTAATCTACTTAATCTATCCATAGCTACCCACATTTTGATTATAATATTATATAGTTAAATACCAAGTTAAATACAATTCATCCCTATTCAACATTAGCTATAGCTATTGTTATCTGCAGCTATTATTTATCTGTAAAAAAATTTGTCAAAATGTTACTCTAACAGGCCAAAACTAAGACATAACTTCAGGTCTCTGCATAGAGGAAGTCAATAGAAAAAGTTTTAAAGGTGTCAGTTGCATGATTTATCAAACTTAATGAACAATGCTGATGTCACAGAAATTAATATTTCCACAAAACAAACAATAAGTTCGTTTTTGGTTTACTGGTACTACACAGCACATTAGACACTTGATAGGTGCTGAAAATCTTTGCTTGGCATTCCTGAGCCTTACCAACCATTTCTTCTTTCTTTGTATCTAAATTGAAACAAAGAATTATAAGAGAGAAGAATAAATAATGTTCAATAACCAACCTTGGGAACTGTTTGGGTGTGTGTACCACCAGAATTAATCCCATCTACTTCAGCATCTGGAATCATATCTGAGTATCGAGGGTTATATTCCAAGTCTTCCTCATGTGAATTGAGACCAGTCCTACTGGAGTTACGCTCATCCTGATGAAGTCGTCAAAAGAATTGGTAGAACTTACGATGCTGTCTTTGTTTCTGTTTTGTGCTAGGCACTCATCCTCCTCTAGGTTAGTGCAAGGAGCTTCATCTGCATCAGTGATGGCATTTGCACATTGCTCAACAGAATTGTCTTTCCTCTCTACATTAGCTGCTAGACTTGAACTTGCACTAGTTGAATATGAAAAGACTCGAATGTCCTTGCATCCATTGGAGCGTGTGATGGCTTGACCAGAGAAAAAAGAATCACTGTGAGATGAGCTTGCATCCAAATCCACATCCACTTCTCCAACTTTAAATTCTGAACTGGTATCTGAGTCAATGTCAAATTCTTCACCCCCTTCAGATTAAGTATCAAAATCCTCATCATTATCATCATCAAATTCTTCTTCATCCACGTCCTCATAAGTTTCCTCATCAGTGTCCTCATGCACAACTTCTTTACCTACTATATTGTCATCCACATCTTCTCCTCCATCCTCATCATCAGTCCGCTCATCATCATCTGTTATTCTGTCCTCGTCACACTCATCATGGACTGTTCCCATATCCTCCTCTGTTTCTTCAGCCTCACTCTCGTCATTTGTGTCCTCATCCTTGTCCACCATGTCAGTTTTCCTCTCAACGTCCTTTGCCATGTCCACATTTTCCATTCTGAGTGACAGTTTTAGCATTATTTGCCAAATTATCTTCTCCATTGGCACTTTCATCCTCATTCCCCACCAGTTCTTTCTCTATGTTGCTGTAACTGTAGGGAGCTCTGATGGGTTCATCAATTTCCAACATGTATTGCTGATCTTTGAACCCTGTTTGAACTTCGGTCTGCTTATTTCACCAATTTTGTGAGCATTTGTCAAGCTCCATTTTTGGCAATTAGCATCATTTGCAGATGTGAAGCCCTGGTACTTCAAACTTGAGTCTGTAGAAGCTTTTAGCGGCTAACTTGTACATTCTGCATACTACTCCATGTGAGGCTGTTGCAAAGTATTCTGCTTCCTCATATCTGTCAGAAGATGTTGTGTCTGTTGATTGTGTGAATGGCTGATGGTTGAGGTCTGTGTTGCTAGTGTTCACATCTTCTATTACTTTGCCCACAAGCTCACCCACATCAAGGTTCTCGTGCTTTATTTCTTCAGTATGGGCTGTGAAGAAGCTGATAGAAAGATCCTGGGGAGGTGTGTGCTCAGAAAGCATCCAATGAGGAGGCGGAAGAAGTGTAGATGTCATATCACATGGAATAGAAGCTTCATTAGGTGTCAACCAGCCACTATGACAACCATTGTCAAAGTTAGTGTGAGAAACTCCTTCAGTTGACATTTTCCAGGCCGGGTTGTTGTGCACTACTTTTTGGGCACACTTTTTCTTCCTCCTCTCAGGCTAGACCACGCTCCCAGCAACCTTTGTCCTGGACTTCATTGGCATTGAACTTGGAGTAAGACTTCAGTGGATGATGTTCAGAAGAAATATCACCATGGACTGTGGAGTGGTGAGTATCAGCAGTAAACAAATAATCCCAACCGACACTCTCCAGGTCTTCCTGAGTTGCTTGGCCTGTTGAAGTCATTGAATGCATATCAAGATCTCCTGCATTGTCAGTGGTGCTCAGTTTCTCCCCAAACTCATCTCTTGCGTTTTTGCTATCAGGAGTTGTTGAATGATCTGAGAACAAGGCAAAAGTAGTTTTAGAAGATATTTCCCAGGTTACTGGTGTGGAATTCCAGCAAGTCATTGTCCGGCCATCAAGAAAGAGCACCTGATGTCTTCTTGAGACTTTACATCCAGCGATTTTGTTGACATTAGATCATCATAAGCTGCATTACAAGCACTCTGTCCCCATACCATCTCAGAATGTATATCTCCCTTATCGCAACCTGGAGGTGGAATCCAGAAATTTGACACCAGCTTGGATGTAAGGGAAGTCTTTGGAGGAGAAACTGGAAATTTTTTGGAGCAGGTGGGCTCACTGTTGACAAAAGTATCTCTTCTAGACTTTTCTTGGAATACTGTAGCCAATTGGTTGTCATTTGAAAGCAAATAGCTGGTGTTGTCCTCCAATGACTCATGAACTTCATCGCTTGTCATATATTGAGCAAGGGGCGGAGTGTAACAGTTTCTGGTGTACCGAGTAGGAGATCTTAATATTTCATCCTTAAAGACAGGGAAAGAAGCATTAGAGGATGGTCTTGAGCCATTCATAGCCGCTTCATTCTGGAATTTTTCTCCTGTCTGTGGTGGCTGGCTGATAAGCCTGGTGTTGTTTGAATTCTCTTTAGCTTCCCTGACCATTTCCCATTGGGGATGGCTGGAATATTGATCAGGAGTAATTTGGTAAGGCACATTCTAGTAATCACTATATTATATGTATAGTTCATTCTTCCAATCAACTCGTCAAAAGTACTGTTTTACGTCTATTTTTTTAACCGATTTGGTTGCGCGATTATTCGTTAAAAGCTCAGTAAAGTATACAATAATAAATTGCCCAGACTCCGGAAATGTAGCAGCGCACTCCAGGCATCATTTGAGTGTAGTTTTCAATTGTTATATATCTGTAGTTGGTAAAAAAAAATTCTACAAAGCAGACTTGCAAAGTTGTTAAAGTAACATCCCACTCCGTCTCACTGCGGTTAACTTCTGCAGTCTCGCGGAGAGCCAGACCCTTTGCATTTGGTAAAGGGTCAGGCCCAACGAGACCATCCTTGCGCTCTACTCTCATTTGGCTAGCCTCATGGTGTGCTATAGATCTCTAAGAGAATAGTACTCTATATAAAGAATGCAGATGTTGAAAATTGCATGCTGCTTTGATTTTCTGTTATCATAAATTCAAAACAATAGCTAATTATGACCCTTCATAGCTATCTCTGTGCCCATTAGTGTAGTGGTGCAAGTGGAAAGATTAAATAGAGGTAGATAATTTGCTCATTATCAAAGGTTTCACTGTATAGCTATCATAAGCTCTGACCATATTGCATTAGCTATGGTTGATCTTGTGGTTTGTTGTTTTACCTCCCTCAATTCTTATTTGAAAATGTAGTGTATTGGTTTGATGTTCTTCAAGACTCTGACTTGTGCAGATAAATGTGAACTTCATTAATTTCTAATGAGAGTCAGTGCATCCATACACACATTGCTGGGTAACAATTTCTTCTCTACCTTGTATGGTAATGCTTCCCTTATTTCCCTTTCCACCCTTTGACTCTTAAATACTTTAATTAGATTTCTGAACTTTTTACAATAACATTCTAGATATACCCAATTATGTTAAAACTTCTATTTTAGAAACATGAAAGTAAAGTGTATCATTAGCTAAGAAATCTTGTAATTGGAAATGTTGTATTAAAACGTCAGATTGAAGACAACACTTGTTGTTAGTTTTTTTCAGATCTAGAGAATAGGATTTACGTATATCCTTTCCTCCTTGTTGGTTGATAAGTTCTAGTATCAAGTTCAACTTTGCAGGCCATTTTAAGTGTTCATCAAACTCTCCAGGTATAGACCAAACACTACTGCCAAAAATGTTATCATTAGCATTCATTCCTATGCAAAACTTGTAGCCACACATGTGTGTGTACATAGCTGGACTCATCCGTTCGTCCTTTGCTTTTTCTAAGCTGAAATACTTCATTTCAAATTTCTTACTCGAAACTATCATATTGAACAAGTCCGAAACCCGCTGTTGATTTTCTTGCAATGAAAATTTTAGTTCAGTAATTTCCATATCTTTCTCTTCGAGTTTTTTCATTTGTTCCCCTAATGTATTCTCTTGTTGCTCTAACCTTTTCTCTTGTTCCTTAAGCACCCTATCATGTTCTTGTATTTTGTGCTCTTGCTTTTCCATTTTTCTTTGAAAATCATTTTTTATACTTACAACTAAATAAGTTGTCAATGTGAGGTGTTTCTGGCTATTCTGTCTGGCGTGTTTGTCCTGGTCCTCTCTAATGAACCAACCATCACATCCTACACTGCTGAACTCACACTCTACCTCTTCCAGACGACATATCTTCATGTGATCTTCCATCACTTCACGCTCACAACTCACCCCACACATGTTGGGACACTGCAAGGCTACATACTTGCACTCTGGCAAGTGTGTGTCTACTACCTCCTCGTAGGTGGCTTTGAAGCCGCAGTGCTGGCAGACATGAGGTCTCTTAGTGCACTCTTGAGCCACATGCTGGACCACCTTGTTCTTGGGGATGGTCTGCAGGCAGTTGAGGGGACACTTGGTGTCCACATACTGGCAGTTGTCCAGGTGAGGGTCCAAGTGAGTGTCCAACTGGTCCAGTATAGAAGACCAAACACACCCCCTCTCTTTCATACTGCAATAGATTTGTAGGGAGCAGATTCTTTTTTGACTTCTACGATGTTCCAGAATTGTAAAATCTTTCTCTCCACATTCAGGGCAAGGCTGTCCTTGATCCTGAATGTCAGCTATACAGGCCTGACAGAAACTCTCTCCACAGCAGCTAGTCAGAGTCAGTCTCCTAGCCACCAGGTTACACTTCTTACAGAGGAAGTCTTCTAATACTGAGTCTATAAACTCACACTTGTAGCCTTGGGAGGAAACCATCTTGAGAACAACAACAGTAGCATTGATCACATGACTTATGAATCTGATGTATTACAGACTAACATTCATGAATATAGTTAGCTAGCTATGACTATCATCAAGTGAGCATGTTATTTCATATAAAGTCAGTGTTGATGACTTCTCTATAGTAGTTTACTATGTTCCTGCCTCTAAAGTCCTTCATGGTATAGCCACTGCCCCAGAATCTCTGCTCAACCGATCTGCTCAACTTAACCCACTCCCTAACTACAGAAGCCAAGTTAAGTAAAAATAGTGATGCAACTAGCAGAAACACTACACCTATTACAAAACATGAGATTGACTGATTCAGCAGTGGTGTAGGAAGGAGGGGGGGCTGTGGGGGCTGGAGCCCCCCTCCATAATTTTGGGGCACAATCTAATGAGGTAATTTCTCAAATGAACACTTTTAAACCACAAAAACATACCCTTAGAGCCCCCCTCCCCCTCCCCCCTCCCTATACTGAAACATCTTCCATTGCTCTTTAGTGTCAGACCATTGGCTATGATGAAACACACCTGCACCCTGTTGAAGAAGGTCCGAGGACTGAAACGGTATTTCTTTTTAAGAAAAATCCTTGCTATATTAAGCTAAACCCTTGTTACTTTAACTATTGTTCTCTGAATAGGCATTCGCTGCCCTCACTGAGGTTTCTCATGGGTGGGCATTCCCACAGTGAATTCTAAACTTGGTTCATATATATGTCTCAATTTTGGTCCTCGGCAATTGCAGAAGTGAAGTAGCTACTACTGAAGTAAAATACCAAGAAAAGCAAACAGAATTCTATGCCTACACTCTCAAGGACTGCTATATATTTGTTCAATGTAGAGTTATGAAGAGAGTCAATACTGACTACCAAAGCAAAAGTTAAAAAATAATGCTTTATAGCAGAAGTTATAGTGTGTGTAATTACTATACTATAATGTACAGTACTAATGTTCTCTTTTTATGATTTTGATTCTTTATTGGTATTATCTCAATTTCATGTTATAACTAAAAACAAAAAAAAATTTTTTTTAATTTACAAGAGCAAAAGCTAAGCTTGGACTCATGGCACTTGATTTGTGCCTAACTTCAATATTATCCCAAGTTTATACTCTCTTGATACTATGGATATTAAGATATCGAGACTCAAAACATGGCCAGAATAGTCACCGAGGCAATGAGTGTACAGTAGAACTATGTTGTATCAGTTATTTTCTTAACATATTTAAAAAAGACTTGAGTTATCAGTCACTTATAGACATACTTACAAACAGAATATTTAGATTTTGAAGGTAAAAAAGGGAGAAATATGGTCTAATTGAAGCAGATTTTTAAGTTTAGGTCCAAATACTAATGAAATTGCTATTAATTTCGTCCAACATTCCAACACTGAATTCCCTCATAATTGTTTCAGATTTTGTTAGGAATTTTTTTCTATTCAGTAGATTGCAGATTTGTTTACCATTATGCTCAAGTATACCACTAGTGTATATGTATTGATGGTATGTATGCCCCTTAATCCCCTCCCCTCAACAAAAATTTATCTTTTTACTGGTAGAGTCTCAAGTCAAACTTTATCATCCTTCTCGTCAAGCAAGCTACAGTAGGACATTGGTCTGAAATAAGTTGAGTGAATAATGTATATTCATAATTGTTTTAAAGATAGTCAGTTGCATGATAATTGTGAACAATGATCATGTCACAGAAATTAATGTTTGGACAAGATAAATGAATAAGTTTATTCTTGGTTTAATGGTACTACACAGCACATTAGACACTTGATAGGTGCTGAAAATCTTCGCTTGGCATTCCTGAGCCTTACCAACCATTTCTTCTTTCTTTGTATCTAAATTGAAATAGAGAATGATAAGAGAGAAAGATAAATAATGTTCAGTAACCAACCTTGGGAACGGTTTGGGTGTGTGTCCCACCAGAATTGATCCCATCCACTTCAGAATCTGGAATGATATCTGAGTATCGAGGGTTATATTCCAAGTCTTCCTCATGTGGATTGAGATCGGTCTTACTGGAGTCACGCTCATCCTGATGAAGTCTGTCAAAAAGAATTGGTGTAACTTACGATGCTGTCTTTGTTTCTGTTTGTGCTAGGCACTCACCCTCTGCTAGGTTAGTGCAAGGAGCTTCATATGCACCAGTGATGGCATTTGCACATTGCACAACAGAATTGTCTTTCCTCTCTACATTAGCTGCTAGACTTGAACTTGCACTGGTCAAATATGCAAAGATTCGAATGTCCTTGCATCTTGCAGTGTGTGATGGCGAGAAAAAAGAATCACTGTGAAATGAGCTTGCATCTGAATCCACATCCACTTCTCCAACTTTAAATTCTAAACTGGTATCTGAGTCAATATCAAATTCTTTTCAGATTCAGTATCAAAATCCTCATCATTATCACCATCAAATTCTTCTTCATGACAACCATCCTATGACCCTTTTTAACAAGACAGAATTGGAAATAAAGGGGATTGAAACTGCGCCTAAACGCGCGCCTAAAATGCTGGCGTGTGCTGTTACATTTCTGGAGTCTGGGAATCCTCAGACGCCACTGGGTAATTGAAGATTTCTTTCTGATATTTTATTGGTCAATTTCTTATTGTATACTTTTCTATTGGAGTGGTGCAAGTGGAACGATCATTAGCTAAATAGAGGCAGCTAATTAGCTCACTATTCAAGGTTTCACTGTATTGCTATCATAAACTCTGACCTATTGCATTAGCTATAGCTGATCTTGTGGTTTGTTGTTTTACCTCATTCTTGCTAAGGCTTATTCTATTCCACTTTCATATTTGAATTACACAGGTACTGTTTGAAGACCATATGAAGTTTAAGAACAGTGAACCTTCTGCCAGAAAGTTTCAACCTATGAAATTTTTGAATGAACTAACTTCTCTATTCTCATTTATTTGAAAATGTAATGTATTGGTTTTGTGTTCTTCAAGACTCTGACTTGTGCAGTTAAATGTGGACTTCATTTCTTTCTAATAGGAGACAGTGCATCCATCCAAATATTGCCAGGTAACTATTTTTTCTCTATCTCGTATAGTAATACTTCCCTTATTTCCATGTCCACCCTTTGACTCTTAAATACTTTACTCTGAGTTAATAACATAACTTTAGCTAAGTATTTGTATGATCTTTAGCTCAGTATTTGTATGATCTTTAGAAGGTAACTCTTTAGAGCCTGCCCTAATGGTTGCGTTGTCATAACTATTATTTTGAAGTACTTTGTGTAGGTGTTTCTCTTCTTCCTTCAAGTTTTTACTCATATTAGTTATCCTCCCAGCTCTCTGATACAAGCATCTCACTACTCCTCTCTTTTTACATGATTATTTAGCAAGAGAAAGGCTTGGTTCTTACTAATCCATAGGATTGAGTGAAAATATTCAGAGAGTGTGTAGATACTTTGGCATCAAAACAACATTTAAATCGGGTAAGATACTAAGATCACATCTTACTATAATCAAAGATACAATATCCATTTCTCCCCCCCCCCCCCCCCCCCGAATCAGTGTACAGTATACCCTGCAGTTGTGGTAAGGTATATATAGGTGACAAAAACTAGCTAGAAGGCTTGAGCAGAGAGTGAAAGAACATCAGGATGCTTGAAAGAAGAGGTGATGAGAAGGTTTCAGCCATTGCTGAACATGCTTGGCCGCAGCATCACCCCATTAAATAGGAAGAGGTAAGAGTTGTAGACAGAGCCAGTAAGAATTGTGAGCTGACAACAACAAGTTTAACAGAGACATAGATTTAGAGCTTCCAGGATGCTGGCTGTCCATGCTGCATGCAAATCACCCTCCTGCAGGATATAGTAGACAGTGAGCATACCCTCCAGAAATCTTGCTGTTTTGTGTTGTTATATCATCACAGAGAGTTCGACCTCATGTTGACCCCTGAAGAGGACTTTGGCAAGAAGTCGAAACATCAGGTTAAGTTTTAATTAACAATATTATTGGCTGTAAAAACGAGAAAATTTGCTATTATAATAACATTCTAGATACAAGGCAATTATGTCAAAACTTCTATTTTAGAAACATGAAAGTAAAGTGTATCATTAGCTAAGAAATCTTGTATTTTGAGATTTTCTACTAAATAGTACCAATCAAGACGACAATTGTTGTTAGTTTTTCTCAGATTCAGAGTAGAGGATTTACATATAGCATTCTTTCCTCCTTGTTGGTTGATTAGTTCTAATATCAACTTCAACTTTGCCGGCCATTTTAAGTGTTCATCAAACTCTCCAGGCATAGACCAAATAGTAATTGCAATATATGAAATGCCCAAAAAAATCCTATTAGCATCCACTCCTATGGAGAACTTGTAGCCACACATGTGTGTGTACATAGCTGGACTCATCCAGTCATCACGTTTGTTCTTTGCTTTTTCTAAGCGAAAATTCACTTCAAATTTCCTACTTGGAACTATCATATTGAACAAGCCCAAAAACCGCTGTTGATTTTCTTGCAATGAAAATTTTAGTAGTTCAGTAACCTCCTTATCTTTCTCTTCGAGTTTTTTCAATCGTTCCCCTAATGTCTTCTCTTGTAGCTCTAATGTCTTCTGTTGTTCCCCTAATTTCTTCTCTTGTTCCCCTAATGTCTTCTCTTGTTGCTCTAATTTCTTCTCTTGTTCCCCTGATGTCTTCTCTTGTTTCTCTAATGTCTTCTCTTGTTCCCCTAATGTCTTCTCTTGTTCCCCTAATGTCTTCTCTTGTTGCTCTAACTTCTTCTCTTGTTCCCCTGATGTCTTCTCTTGTTTCTCTAATGTCTTCTCTTGTTCCCCTAATGTCTTCTCTTGTTCCCCTAATGTCTTCTCTTGTTGCTCTAATGTCTTCTCTTGTTGTTCTAACCTTTTCTCTTGTTCCTTAAGCACCCTCTCTTGTTCTTGTATTTTGTGCTCTTGCTTTTCCATCTTTCTTTGAAAATCTTTTTTTATATTTACAACTAAAGAAGCTGCCAAGGTGAGGTGTTTCTGGCTGTTCTGTCTGGCGTGTTCGTCCTGGTCTTCTCTAATGAACCGACCATCACATCCCACACTGCTGAACTCACACTCTACCTCTTCCAGACGACATATCTTCATGTGATCTTCCATCACTTCACGCTCACAACTCACCCCACACATATTGGGACATTGCAAGGCTACATACTTGCACTCAGGCAAGTGTGTGTCTACTACCTCCTCGTAGGTGGCTTTGAAGCCGCAGTGCTGGCAGACATGAGGTCTCTTAGTGCACTCTTGAGCCACATGCTGGTCCACCTTGTTCTTGGGGACTGTCTGTAGGCAGTTGAGGGGACACTTGGTGTCCACATACTGGCAGTTGTCCAGGTGAGGGTCCAAGTGAGTGTCCAACTGGTCCAGTGTCCCAGACCAGACACACCCCCTCTCCTTCATGATGCAGTGAACCTGGAGATTGTTGATTCTCTTTTGGTTCTTGACAGACTTGAAAGTAGTGAACTCCTTCTCCTCACACACTGGACAAGGCTGTCCTTGTTCCCGAGTGTCAGCTATACAGGTCTGACAGAAACTCTCCCCACAGCAATCAGCAATAGTCAGTCTCCTAGCCACCAGAGAACACTTCTTGCAGTACAAGTCTTCAAACACTGAGCCTATAAACTCACACTTGTAGCCTTGGGAGGAAGCCATCTTGAAAAAACAACAGAAGTACCAATGATCACATGACTCACGACCCACATAAGTACCCACAAGGTTATGAATATAATTAGCTAACATCATTATAGAACCATATAAGGGCTGGATACTACTCTATGTTCATTATAAGACATCAGAATAGTATTTATAAGTGACCGGCTTTTTTCATATTTGTTTAATTTTGAGATGGTGATGAAGTAGAATATAAAATGTACATGGGAGCATAGGGTTTGGGTTAGGATCAGGTATACATAGCGTAGTTGAACCCAAGCTTGTCTAGGTGATGTCCCAGTCTCAACAGATACGCTGCTAGCAGAATTAGAGTTAATCTAAATTAAGGATCCTCCTGACATCGGAGCTTATCTACTACTTCAACTAACTCTGAGATTATTCATGGAGTTGTTAAATATAATGTCACAGATTGATGTACCAGGTAAGATGTGACAGAGGCTGGCAGATTTGATTTTATATAACTATGGCATCACATGTGGATGATCACACCCATACATACATAGTTACCATATACTCCCTCATGGTATTCCTTATCAGGCATGGTTTTTAACACATTTCTTTAGTGCATCACTAAGTGGGTAGCTAGTAATTGAAGTTCCTTCAAATTTCATGCAGCAACTGGTCAATTCCTTATCAGCATGAATTACACTAATGCCAACAGCCATGTAAACACAGTAGCATGCAGTCAAGCCTAAAGGAACCACTTCTGCATAACCTGCGAAGTTAAGACTGTGGAAGTAAACAAATAATTTAGACGCAAGTTATTGGGTCGCCAGTAAAGCTTCCTACGTTCCAATGTTGTCACAAAGCTGGATTAACCAACATGAAAACATACTGTTCAGCCAGCAAGTAATCTGGCCTAACCAAATCCTTAGGTAAAGGGTTTGGCAAGGCAGACTAGTCAGCAAGGGAGTAGCTGAGTGTGAGCACTGAATGGGACCCCAATATATAGCTATAGCAATTGGGATCATATGATGCATGAAACAAGTGACATCATTAAAGTTGAGAAGATGTTCTGTGCTAAAAACAATTAGCTCATGGAATGTTTGCTAAACGATAACAACAACAAAATCCACTATCACTTGTTGTTCTTCCAAAACAACAACAACAAACATTCAAATGCTTTACTTTCGCTCCTCCCATTACTGAGAAAATATCTGTGGCATACTAAGAGAGAAATAGCTACAAATTCAATGTAATTACTAGTTAATCATCAGAATTGTATTGAAAGGTATGCATTACAAATGACAGTCAATGTGTTCTCAACATCAAGGCAGTTGCAATCTTATCCAATATTTCCCTTATCTTGATAGTATGTAAGTGGATATCAAGATACAATATTGACTGGAAAATACACGTAGTAACTATTGACGTAATTATATCAAGTAATAAGTACTGAAAAGTTGAGACGCAATGATCTCAAAGAATAAGAGTAGCTACTAGTTATTGTTTATCAATCTGCCTGTGTATAAACAGGAGACCATTAATTCAAGAGATAAGCCCAAGTTATAGCTGTATTTGTTTTAATATAATAGAGTAAAACCCCTTACAAAAAATCTTAAATAGCTCCATAGTGATTTGGTAAAGGTCGTCTTGCATGCATGGATAATGTGTGCACTCATTTATTACATGTACTCGTAGGGTCTTATTTTCCTAAATTTCTGCACACGATTCCACACGACACAGAAGATAAGGAAAGTCTTCACACTAGACAATTACATGATAAATACCACAAAGTATTAAGCTAGTAAGTATTCTTGATTCTGCTTTACGATTGCAGCTTGCTAGGGAGTGGTCTAACTGAATCTGGCCAGACACAACAACTTGGAATATTACTTTTATTTGTACTTCTGTTTGAATCATTCTGCTGTAATATAATATGGCAGTGACGTAGGAAGAGGTTTCAATTTGTGAGGGAGGGGGGTTAAGGGCATATGCTTTGTGGTTTAAAAATCACCTCTTTAGATTGTGTCCCAAAATTATACTCCCCTCCCCTGGGGCCACTGTACATACAACATTGAATCCCTAAAATACTAGCTTGTTTGTACTTCTCATGTATTCTATTTTTGTAGCTAGGTATGATGGTGTTCTCTCTAGACAGGAGTGATAGAAGAAGTAGTTTCAAGTTGGGAAGCACATGTACACATGCAAATTTACTCTGATGGACACATTTTTATACTTCATGGAAATGATAAACTTTATAGTAGCTAACTAGGCTTAATAAAACTGTAAAAGTCACAGTGAAAATTGGATGACAAACTAGATGATGTAAAAGTTTTAAGTTGACTTTAGTTAAATTAAATAGTTTGTTACTAAAAAAAACTTCTTTCATTGTTTTTCATGAATTCCGAGCAATGATATAGAGTAAAACCCCTTACCAAAAATCTTAAATAGCTCTACAGTGGTTTGGTAAAGGTCGTCTTGCATGCATGGACAATGTGGGCACTCATTTATTACATGTACTCGTGAGGTTTTCTAAATTTCTGCCCATGATTCCAGATGACACGAATGACAAGGAAGGTCTTCACATTGCACAATTACCTGATCAATACCACAACCTAATAGCTAGTCCATATTCTTGATTCTGCTTTAAGACTGCAGCCTACTTGTAAGAGGTGAAGCTGAATCTTGCCAGACACAACAACTTGGAATATTACTTTTATTTTTACTTCTGTTTGAATCATTCCGCTGAAATATAATATGGCAGTGACGTAGGAAGAAGTTTTAATTTGTGTGGGAGGGTGGGTTAAGGACACATGCTTTGTGGTTTAAAAATCATCTCTTTAGATCGTGTCCCAAAATTATAGCCCCCCCCCCCCCCCCCCTGAGGCCACTGTACATACAACGTGTCATAGTGGATCTCTAAAATACTAGCTTGTTTGTACTTCTCATGTATTCTATTTTTTTAGCTAGTTAGGATGATGTTCTCTCTCTAGACAGGAGTGATAGAAGTAGCTTCAAGTTGGGAAGCACATGTACGCACGCAAATTTACTCTCATGGACATATTTTTATAGTTCATGGAAATGATAAACTTTTATAGTAACTAGGCTTAATAACAATGTAAAAGTCACAGTGAATATTGGATGACAAAATAATTAGATGATGTTAAAGTTTTAAGTTGACTTTAGTTAAATTAAATAGTTTGTTACTAAAAAACTTCTTTCATTGTTTTTCATGAATTCCGAGCAATGCTTGCCAGTTCAATATCATCTGTTTTGTTTTTGTGAATATGCATCATCATGGCAGTATAAAAATGCTGAACTTTCATCAGGAACATAATCTCATCTCATAACAACTGCAAATAATACCAACTGAGTTCTGTTGTTGGTAGCTACTGGTATGTGATAGGTATATAGATTATATTTAGCCATTTGTTGTGCAAATTGAATAGAAATCATGAGTGATATATATATAGTACTTATTACATGAGTCAGAGTATGATATGGTGAAATATTTCAAGAGCAGGCTAATTTATTTTCAAGAGCCAGAGGTGAGTGAAAATAAAGCCTGAGAGTGAAATATCTAGCCATATCATTCTGACAAGTGTAATAAGTGGTTTATTCCACACTAGATACCTTTACTACTATAGTTAGTACTAGAGGATGGGTAACTTACAGGGTGAAGTTGGTTGTAAGGGCTACCCACACCCCCAGCTGATATTTTAGCAGCTGCTCTAACTCTGTTGAGTTGGTAGGCTAGCTGTAAAAACCAATAAAATTGAAAAGTTTGGCCAGGTTGTTATAACTACAAGGGTAATGAGCTTGCCTGTACATGTGAAATAACAGTAATGGGACTGCTGATGGCTGGAGCCACAGTCATGGCAACCTGACAAAGCTGAAAATAAGATTTGCCCAAGCACAGATGAAGATGAAAATGTTGATGTCTCAATAGTTGAACTTGATGATACTAGTGGTGGTGGAACTTCTTTCTGTTGCTTGAGGGTATGTGGGGATGCCCACAAGGAAGAACAAGTTAATTATTAAATGTTCAATTTTTTGTTTATTATATATTTTATTTTTGTTGCATAACAATTGGCAGGCAGTGATGTAATCCACCTAGCCAGTCAGCACATACTCATCACATGCACAATTTTTGCATGTTTGCATACTGGGCACGGCCATTAACAATCTATATTTTTATATATCACTATGTGGGTTGTTGGCTATAAATAAATACACATATAGTCCAACCTCCCTTTCAGTTAGTTTTGTTGTGCAGGTCATTGTATCTTTATTTAATATATTTAATTACTCTAGCATAACTCCAAAGCAACTTCGGGTTTAGTTAGGGGTAGCTAGTTATATAAGCGTTAGAGTACAATAGGAAAATGCCCAGCAATGACATAGACTGATTCTGGTGGCAGCGTATCTGCTGGGACTGGGATGTCACCTAGGCTCACGCTACAAACTTGGCTTCAATTACTTGTCCTCCCCCCCTCCCCCCCTCCCAAATTGTGATTGAAATACTTTCTTTTTTCAGGAATAATAAATAAGTATTCATATTAATTGGTTGGGAAAACTTTATCTTCTTCACTCGGGAGTTGAGATTTATACAAGGCACCCATTTTATATTAGCTACCACAAGCATTCCAGTCTGACTTATTCTTTGTAACAGCCAGGAGACAGTGCATCAATTTACAAAGTGTCAGGTGAGCAATTGCTACCTAGTCTGAACATTATAATGCTGTATATGGCCCATTCCCTGTCCACTCCCAAAATTTAATTTACTTTTGAGTTTAAATTTGTACAATAATGCTCTATACTAAATTTCTACTGTAAATTATGTCAAAATTTCGACTTTGGAAACATAAAAGTAAAGTGTATCATTAGCTAAGAAATCTTGTATCTTGGAATGCCAAATTAAATGGTAATTTATTTTCCGAAGTTTGTGGGGTTTTTTTTCTAATTGAATTGCAGACGATTCATATATAGCATTTTGTCCTCCTTGTTGGTTGATGAGTTCTAATGTCAACTTCATATAAACTGGCCATTTCAGCTGATCGTCAAACTCTCCAGGCATAGACCAAATATTAACTGCAACTTTTTTTATTGCGATAAACGTACCTCCCATTAGCATCCACTCCTATGCAGAACTTATAGCCACACACGTGTGTGTACATAGCTGGACTCATCCAGTCATCAAGTTTGTCTTTTGCTTTTTCCAAGCTAAAATTCTTCATTTCAAACCTCCTGTTCAGGACTGTCATATTGAACAAGTCAGAAACTCTCCGTTGATTTTCTTGCAGTAATAGTTTTAGTTCACAAATTTCCTTATCTTTTTCTCTCAGTTGTTCCCCGAACACTCTCTCTTGTTCTTGTATTGTGCTCTTGCTTTTCTATCTTTTGTTGAAAATCTTTTTTGATACATACAACTAAAGAAGTTGTCAAGGTGAGGTGTTTCTGGCTGTTCTGTCTGGCGTGTTCGTCCTGGTCCTCTCTAATGAACCGACCATCACATACCACACTGCTGAACTCACACTCTATCTCTTCCAGACGGCATATCTTCATGTGATCTTCCATCACTTCATGCTCACAACTCACCCCACACATATTGGGACACTGCAAGGCTACATACTTGCACTCTGGCAAGTGTGTGTCCACTACTCCTTGTAGGTGGCTTTGAAGCCACAGTGCTGGCAGACATGAGGTCTTTTAGTGCACTCTTGAGCCACATGCTGGTCCACCTTGTTCTTTGGGATGGTCTGTAGGCAGTTGAGGGGACACTGACTTGGTGTCCACATACTGGCAGTTGTCCAGGTGAGGGTCCAAGTGAGTATCCAACTGGTCCAGTGTCCCAGACCAGACACACACCCTCTCTTTCATACTGCAATAGATTTGGAGGGAGCAGATTCTTTTTAGACTTCTACGATGTTCCAGAATTGTAAAATCTTTCTCTCCACATTCAGGGCAAGGCTGTCCTTGATCCTGAATGTCAGCTATACAGGCCTGACAGAAACTCTCTCCACAGCATCTAGTCAGAGTGAGTCTTCTAGCCACTAGGTTACACTTCTTACAGAGGAAGTCTTCTAATACTGAGTCTATAAACTCACACTTGTAGCCTTGGGAGGAAGCCATTTTGAGAACAACAACAGTAGCATTGATCACATGACTTATGAATCTGATGTATTACAGATTAACTTCATGAATATAGTTAGCTAGCTATGACTATCATCAAGTGAGCATGTTATTTCATATAAAGTCAGTGTTGATGACTTCTCTATAGTAGTGTACTATGTTCCTGCCTCTAAAGTCCTTCATGGTATAGCCACTGCCCCAGAATCTCTGCTCCACCGATCTGCTCAACTTAACCCACTCCCTAACTACAGAAGCCAAGTTAAGTAAAAATAGTGATACAACTAGCAGAAACACTACACCTATTACAAAACATGAGATTGACTGATTCAGCAGTGGTGTAGGAAGGAGGGGGGGGGCCCCCCTCCATAATTTTGGGGCACAATCTAATGAGGTAATTTCTCAAATGAACACTTTTAAACCACAAAAACATGCCCTTAGAGCCCCCTCCCCCTCCCCCCTCCCTATACTGAAACATCTTCCTACATTGCTCTTTAGTGTCAGACCATTGGCTATGATGAAACACACCTGCACCCTGTTGAAGAAGGTCCGAGGACTGAAACGGTATTTCTTTTTATGAAAAATCCTTGCTAATTAAGCTAAACCCTTGTAACTTTAACTATTGTTCTCTGAATAGGCATTCGCTGCCCTCACTGAGGTTTCTCATGTGGGCATTCCCACAGTGAATTTTAAACTTGGTTCATATAATATATGTCTCAACTTTGGTCCTTGGCTATTGCAGGAGTGAAGTAGCTACTACTGAAGTAAAATACCAAGAAAAGCAAACAGAATTCTATGCCTACACTCTCAAGGACTAGCTATATTGTTCAATGTAGAGTTATATATGAAGAGAGTCAATACAGACTACCAAAGCAATGCTTTATAGCTGAGGTTATAGTGTGTGTAATTACTATACTATATTGTACAGTACTAATGTTCTCTTTTTATGATTTCCCCTTTTGTTGGTATTATCTCAATTTCATGTTACAACTAAAAACCAAAATAATATTTTTTATTTTATTTACAGGAGCAAAAGCTAAGCTATGACTCATGGCACTTGATTTGTGCCTAACTTCAATATTATCCCAAGTTTATCCTCTCTTGATAGTATGGATATTAAGATATCGAGACTCAAAACATGGCCAGAATAGTCACCGAGGCAATGAGTGTACAGTAGAACTATGTTGTATCAGTTATTTTCTTAACATATTTAAAAAAGACTTGAGTTATCAGTCACTTATAGACATACTTACAAACAGAATATTTAGATTTTGAAGGTAAAAAAGGGAGAAATATGGTCTATTTGAAGCAGATTTTTAAGTTTAGGTCCAAATACTAATGAAATTGCTATTAATTTCGTCTTACATTCCAACACTGAATTCCCTCATAATTGTTTCAGATTTTTTGTTAGGAAGTTTTTCTATTTAGTAGATAGCAAGCTTGTTCACCATTATGCTCAAGTATACCACCAGTGCATATGTATTGATGGTATGTATGTATCGCGTGGTTGTTGCGATTCAATTTATAGGTTTACAAATACCAAATAAACTCGGAATATTGACAATACAAAACTCAGTGAGAAAGTGATACACGTAACGACTGCAATATGACAAGACTGACAGTTCAAAGTTCAGTGTTTGGTAAAGGGTCGATGTCCATTCGAGCTCCACCACATTACTCCCCCTCCAGCGATATACTGAGAGCAAAGAAATCAGATAGATGAACTGGCCATTGCACGCGACGACCCGAACGTGTAGTGTGAGTAAGTCGTGTCATCTCTGTACTGGGCAGTGGTTGGTTTGAAGTGAGTGGGAGAGATGGAGGAGCAGAAGAGTTTGGCATATGTGACTGAGGAACTTGCATGAAAGCTGGCTTTAACCTGTCGACGGAGACGGTATCTCGACGTCCATTAATGTCCACTGTATAATATTTAGCAGATCGATCCAGGACCTGGAATGGGCTGTCATATGGAGGTTGGAGTGGCTTGCGGACAGCATCATGACGAAAGAAAACATGAGAAGAGTTTTGAAGAGTGCTGGTAGTACTGTCGACAGGGTGTGCAGCAGCACGAGGAGGAGTTGCTGTAAGACGCTGCATCCTGTTCCGGAGAGCTGTCACATAGGTGGTTGGATCCGGGATAGAGTCCTCTGAGTGCAGTGAGAAGAATGCGCCATGTAGACGTAACGTTGTGCCATATACTAGCTCAGCGGCGCTGCACCCTATGTCTTCCTTCAAGGCCGACCGAACCCCAAGGAGGATGAGAGGGACAACATCTGACCAATGTTCCTGGTTGGGATGACCTTTGAGTGCTCCTTTCAGCTGTCGGTGGAAACGTTCCAATAGGCCGTTGGCACAAGGATGATATGCCGTGGTGCGCATGTGTTTGGTCCCCAAGAGACGTGTGAATGCTTGCCATAAGTGAGACTCAAACTTACCACCCCGATATGTCGTGACTGTGCTTGGCTTGCCGAAATGAGATATCCATGACGTGATGAATGCTTGCGCCACTGTCTCGGCTGTGCAATCTGTGATTGGGGTTGCTTCAGGCCAACGAGTAAAACGATCTACACATGTGAGGAGGTATGTACATCCACGAGACGAGGGCAGGGGTCGGACGAGGTCTATGTGTACATGGTCAAACCGTGCGTCTGGCGTAGAGAATGTGCCTGGTGAAGATCGAGTGTGCCGATGAACTTTGGCTTTCTGGCACTGCACACAGGAGCGAGCCCAACGCCTGACGTCGCTGTTGATACCTGGCCAGACAAAATGTCGGGTTACTAGGCGTTGTGTTTCTCTTACCCCCGGGTGAGATTGACAGTGCAGACAATCGAACACGTGGCGGCGGAAGCTTTCCGGCACCACTGGTCGCGGAATCCCAGTTGAATTATCACAGAGTAGAGAGACACCATCGGACATCGCTATCGGAACTTGCTGGAGATGAAGTGAGGAATCTGCTTGCAATGTGGAAAGAGTAGGATCCTCGAGCTGAGCGGCAGCCATGGCCTGGAAATCTATGATCGTTGTGGTATTTCCAGTGTGAAGAGCATTCACAGGTAAACGAGACAAGGTATCTGCTACTGCGTTGTCAGGGCCAAAGACATGGCGATTGTCTGACATGAACTGACTGATATAGTCGAGGTGTCTAGACTGTCGAGGAGAATAGCTATCCGGTTTGCTGGACATTGCAAAGGTGAGGGGCTTGTGATCTGTGAGTATGAAGAACTGTCGACCTTCCACGAAGTGTCTGAAATGTTTGACTGCTAGGTACACAGCAAGAAGTTCTCTATCAAACGCACTATAACATGTCTCGGCTGGCTTGAGACTCTTGGAGAAGAATGCAAGTGGCTGCCATTGTCCGTGGATAAATTGCTGAAGGACTGCGCCTACTGCCGAGTCTGAGGCATCCGTCATAATGCAGGTTGGTGCTCCCAATTGCGGATGAGATAGCAGCGTGGCGTTGGCTAGAGCCGTCTTTATAGCAGTAAAAGCTGTCGTAGCATCTTCACTCCATACCAAAACTTTAGGAGAATCTCCAGACAGAAGACGGTTGAGCGGATGCAGCAAGTTGGCTGCATTGGGAATAAATCGTCGGTAAAAATGTACTAAACCAAGGAACTCTCGTAACTTGCGCTTGGATGTTGGCCGAGGAAATTCACGAACAGCTTGGATTTTATTCTCCAGTGGACAAATACTTGTGGAATCCACGTGGTAACCCAAGAAGTTGAGTGACGGAACTCCAAACACGCTCTTGTGAATGTTGATAAGAATGCCATGATCGTCTAGACGTTGCAGCACACAGCGGAGGTGTTCCATATGTTCCTCTCGAGAAGAACTGGCGATCAAGAGGTCGTCTATGTATGGATAGCAGAAGGGCAAGCCGTGCAGCACCTGGTCGATGAACCTTTGGAATGTTTGTGCCGCGTTCCGCAATCCAAAGGGCATGCGTAAAAATTCGAAAGGACCAAAAGGTGTGGTAACAGCGGTTTTAGGTACATCCTCAGGATCCACCGGAATTTGGTGGTATGCTCAGACTAAGTCTATGTGAGTGAAGATGACTGTTCCTTGTAGATTGGCAGTGAAGTCATGTAAGTGAGGTATCGGGTATCGGTCAGGCACGGTAAGTTTATTGAGTGCACGATAGTCTCCACATGGGCGCCAATCTCCTGGCGTGCGCTTCGACACCATGTGGAGTGGAGATGCCCAACTACTGGAAGAAGGCTGGATGATGCCTAATTGCAGCATGTGGTCGAACTCCTGCTTAGCCACCTGTAAGCGCTCTGGAGCCAGCCATCTCGTACGTCCAAAGACAGCAGGGCCAGTCGTGTCGATGTGATGAGTCACAGTGTGCTTGATCGGGCAATCAGTGGAGCATGGCTGCGTGACTGACGGGAATTCGGACAAAAGTTTGAGAAATGGGTTGGTGTTGTCCTGTGGAGTAACAGTGAAACCGGAGAATAAGTGATCTCGACAAGTAACTCCTTGAACTCGTAACTGTGTAGTAGAATCGGAAAGAGTATGCAATGGCGCATGTCAACCAGTAGACCAAAGTGGTAGAAGAAATCGGCACCAAGCACTGGTTGAGGTACGTCGGCAATGATAAAAACCCATCTAAATGCTCGACATAAACCTAAGTCAAGAGTGAGTGAACGCAACCCAAACGTTGGTATGTTCCAACCGTTGATGGCTTGAAGGCGTAGTTCTCCTGGTCCGGCAGAACGTTCAGCAGAGGACGGAGGGATGATGCTTACTTGTGCGCCTGTATCAACCAGACGGAGAGCTGTAGATTTGTCGTAAACATAGAATAGGCGACCTTTCGGGGATGGGCCGGTGACACTGGTCGCCGCTAGCGACTGGCCTGGAAGTTTAACTTCCGCGAACAGGGTGATCGGCATCTTTTTGCCTGGCTGCCAAACTTGCGATGATACCAACACAGGGTTTCCTGATCATCAGGTGAGTCGGATGTTTCAGCTGAGTCGGCAGGGGGTGTAGAGGGGCGACGCGAAACGGTTGGACGAGCGAGAAGAAGATCTGGTGCGAGACAGGTTGTGAACCAGCTTGCTCAAGCGTGAAACATGTTCACGAAGCTGATCCACTTCTGTAGCTAAGGGGGGTGGCGTGGAGACACTTGCAATGGCGGTTGGAGGGGCGGCAACCTCCATGACTTTTTCAGCGAGATCACTGTTGCTCTAAACCAGTACCATCTGGCGTGGATGCCAGAACCATCTTCACATTTGGTGGGAGGCGTTGTAAAAAGAGCTCTCAGAGGAAAGAATCATCAGTCAAGCCAGGGCGATCACCAAGAAGCTGCCTCATGCGACGTAGTAACTGAGTAGGCTTCCTGTCACCTAGCTCCTCAGCAGTAAAGAGCATCTGAAGCTTTCGTTGCTCAGAAGCGATGGTGCGCTTCGTTAGTTGAGCCTTAAGAGTCTTGTAGGGGTCAACTGGGTCTGATCAGTAAATCTCTCACCTCGGCGGAAAACTCGGGGGCTAAGGAGGACACTACGTAGTCGAACTTCGACCATTCGGAAGTTATACGGCGGCAAGCAAACTGGGCTTCGACTTGAGCAAACCATAACTCTGGGTCCGCGGGCCAGAATGGCGGTAGCTTCAACGCCACGGAAACAGCTGCGATGCCGAGGGCGGAGCTGCCACCGGATGTTGGAACAGGGTCGTCATGGGATGAAGTTCTGGTAGCAGGACTAGGCGGGTATTCTCTAGTACTCTCTCGAACCGGGCTGCTTCCTCCAGACATGGCTCGTCGGGGTCACCAATATCGCGTGGTTGTAGCGATTCAATTTATAGGTTTACAAATACCAAATAAACTCGGAATATTGACAATACAAAACTCAGTGCGAACGTGATACACGTAACGACTGCAATATGACAAGACTGACAGTTCAAAGTTCAGTGTTTGGTAAAGGATAGACACCAATTCGAGCTCCACCACATATGCCCCTTAACCCCCTTCCCCTCAAAAATTTATCTTTTTACTGGTAAAGTCTCAAGTCAAATTTTATCATCCTTCTCGTCAAGCAAGCTGCAGTAGGACATTGGTCTGAAATAAGTTGAGTGAATAATGTATATTCATAATTGTTTTAAAGATAGTCAGTTGCATAATAATTTGCGAACGTTGTGAACAATGATCATGTCACAGAAATTAATGTTTGGACAAGATAAATAAATTAGTTTATTCTTGGTGGTTTAATGGTACTACACAACACATTAGACACTTGATAGGTGCTGAAAATCTTCGCTTGGCATTCCTGATCCTTACCAACCATTTCTTCTTTCTTTGTATCTAAATTGAAACAGAGAATGATAAGAGAGAAGGATAAATAATGTTCAGTAACCAACCTTGGGAACTGTTTGGGTGTGTGTCCCACCAGAATTGATCCCATCCACTTCAGAATCTGGAATGATATCTGAGTATCGAGGGTTATATTCCAAGTCTTCCTCATGTGGATTGAGACCGGTCCTACTGGAGTCACGCTCATCTCCTGATGAAGTCTGTCAAAAAGAATTGGTGGAACTTACGATGCTGTCTTTGCTTCTGTTTGTGCTAGGCACTCATCCTCTGCTAGGTTAGTGCAAGGAGCTTTATCTGCACCAGTGATGGCATTTGCACATTGCTCAACAGAATTGTCTTTCCTCTCTACATTAGCTGCTAGACTTGAACTTGCACTGGTCAAATATGCAAAGACTCGAATGTCCTTGCATCCATTGGAGCGTGTGATGGCTTGACCTGAGAAAAAAGAATCACTGTGAAATGAGCTTGCATCCGAATCAACATCTACTTCTCCAACTGTATATTCTGAACCGGTATCAGAGTCACTGCTGAATCAGTCAATCTCATGTTTTGTAATAGGTGTAGTGTTTCTGCTAGTTGTATCACTATTTTTACTTAACTTGGCTTCTGTAGTTAGGGAGTGGGTTAAGTTGAGCAGATTGTTTGAGCAGAGATTCTGGGGCAGTGGCTACCATGAAGGACTTATGAGGCAGGAACATAGTACACTACTAGAGAAGTCATAAACACTGACTTTATATGAAATAACATGCTCACTTGATGATAGTCATAGCTAGCTAACTATATTCATGAATGTTAGTCTGTATAATACATCACATTCATAAGTCATGTGATCAATGCTACTGTTGTTGTTCTCAAGATGGCTTCCTCCCAAGGCTACAAGTTTGAGTTTATAGACTCAGCATTAGAAGACTTCCTCTGTAAGAAGTGTAACCTAGTGGCTAGGAGACTGACTCTGACTAGCTGCTGTGGAGAGAGTTTCTGTCAGGCCTGTATAGCTGAAATTCAGGATCAAGGACAGCCTTGCCCTGAATGTGGAGAGAAAGATTATACAATTCTGGAACATCGTAGAAGTCAAAAAAGAATCTGCTCCCTACAAATCTATTGCAGTATGAAAGAGAGGGGGTGTGTCTGGTCTGGGACACTGGACCAGTTGGATACTCACTTGGACCCTCACCTGAACAACTGCCAGTATGTGGACACCAAGTGTCCCCTCAATTGCCTACAGACCATCCCCAAGAACAAGGTGGATCAGCATGTGGCTCAAGAGTGCACAACAAACAACTAGAGTGAGGCAGAAGAAACAGATGAGGATATGGAAACAGTCCATGATGAGTGTGATGGGGACAGAAGAACAGATAAGGAAGAAAGGACAGATGATTAAGATGGAAGAGAAGATGTGGATGACAATGTAGTAGGTGACAAATTTGTGCACGAGGACACTGATGATGAAACTGATGAGGACGTTGATGAAGAAGAATTTTATGATAGTGATGAGGATTTTGATACTGAATCTGAAGAGGATGAAGAATTTGACATGGTGTAGGAAGGAAGGGGGGGGGGGGCTCTGCAGGCTGGAGCCTTCCTCCATAATTTTGGGGCACAATTTAATGAGGTAATTTCTCAAATGAACACTGTTAAACCACAAAAACATGCCCTTAGAGCCCCCTCCCCCTCCCCCCTTTCTATACTGAAACATCTTCCTACATTGCTGTTTAGTGTCAGACCATTGGCTATAAGCTAGCCACAGATGATGAAACATAGCTGCACCCTGTTGAAGCAGATCCGAAGTCTGAAACATTATTTCCTTCTAAGAAAAATCCTTACTATATTAAGCTAAACCCTTGTAACTTTTTTTAACCTAGCAATGAGCCTATATGATTACAATTTTCTAATCCCATACCTAATTGAGTATAAGGACTTTTGTTAATAATGTCGAAGGATGATTAATAGTGAATGTGGGGATGGTTAGGGGAAGGGTAGCTTCTTCCGCTGCCACCAGAGAGTAGTAGTCTCTTACGGGTTAAGGCTGGCACAGGCTATCTGAAAAATCTTTGGTGAGCTACAGTATATAAAACCCAGCCACACATAACTCACATGACACTAACAAAAAGATGTAAGATATGACCATTGAAATAATTAACTATTGTTCTCTGAATAGGCATTCACTGCCCTCACTGAGGTTTCTCAAGGGTGGGCATTCCCTCAGTGAATTCTAAACTTGGTTCATATATATGTTTTAACTTTGGTCCTCGGCAATTGCAGAAGTGAAGTAGCTACTACTGAAGTAAAATACCAAGAAAAGCCAACAGAATTCTATGCCTACACTCTCAAGGACTAGCTATATATTTGTTCAATGTAGAGTTATATATGAAGAGAGTCAATACTGACTACCAAAGCAAGTTGAATAATGCTTTATAGCTGAGGTTATAGTGTGTGTAATTACTATACTATAATGTACAGTACTAATGTTCTCTTTTTATGATTTTGATTCTTTGTTGGTATTATCTCAATTTCATGTTATAATTAAAAACCAAAATAATTTTTTTTTAATTTACAAGAGCAAAAGCTAAGCTTTGACTCATGGCACTTGATTTGTGCCAAACTTCAGTATTATCCAAAGTTTACCCTCTCTTGATACTATGGATATTAAGATATTGAGACTCAAAACATGGCCAGAATAGTCACCGAGGCAATGAGTGTACAGTAGAACTATGTTGTATCAGTTATTTTCTTAACATATTTAAAAAAGACTTGAGTTATCAGTCACTTATAGACATACTTACAAACAGAGAAATATGGTCTAATTAAAGCAGATTTTAAGTTTAGGTCCAAATACTAATGAAATTGCTATTAATTTCGTCTTACATTTCAACACTGAATTCCCTCATAATTGTTTCAGATTTTGTTAGGAATTTTTTTCTATTTAGTAGATAGCAGATTTGTTCACCATTATGCTCAAGTATACCACTAGTGTATATGTATTCAATACAGATACACTAGTGTATTGATGGTATGTATGCCCGTTAACCCCCTTCCCCTCAACAAAAATTTATCTTTTTACTGGTAAAGTCTCAAGTCAAACTTTATCATCCTTCTCGTCAAGCAAGCTGCAGTAGGACATTGGTCTGAAATAAGTTGAGTGAATAATGTATATTCATAATTGTTTTAAAGATAGTCAGTTGCATGATAATTTGCGAACATTGTGAACAATGATCATGTCACAGAAATTAATGTTGGGACAAGATAAATGAATAAGTTTATTCTTGGTTTAATGGTACTACACAGCACATTAGACACTTGATAGGTGCTGAAAACCTTCGCTTGGCATTCCTGAGCCTTACTGTGGGGCGTACGGGGCAAAGAGAGAGATACACACACACCAAGCCTCAGAGGAGACGCAGTTTACTCATACGCTGGTGTGGTGCGGTACACTGCCACCAGAGTTCTTCCCCAACTCAACCTAATCACCTTGACCAATAGAGTTTTAAATCTATTTATCGAAAAATATAGGGAGCACGAGGTAGAACTGAAACTTAAAATGAAGCACAATGCTTATAAAGAAAATTGGGAACACGCCCACAAGATGACACTCTATTACATGACTTCTTGCATTGCAGCGCGAAGTTCGTGTGCAAAATGCAGGCACAACAACACGTGGCACGAGAACAGACAATCACGACTAAGTCATAGATGATACACAAATAAGGTAGACGAACACAAGCTAAATATAGAACAAATGTAATAAATGCGTAAAGTAAAATAAAGATAGTTCTAAGTTCGGCGAATTAGGAGGTGGGGCTGATGCCTCACCTCTCATGTCCGACCCACAGCTCCCCCCCCCAAGCTTGGACCTCCGGGAGAAGCTGACGAACACTGGTCGGACCAGGCTTGTCTGGAGAAGCCATCTGCATTAGCATGGTCTTTGCCGGCTCGGTGAACAATAGAGATAGGTTGATCTTGCAGCATCAATGCGAAACGCAGAAGTCTTTTGTTCAGGCCTTTGCCAGTTTGGAGAGCCAGGCAAGCAACATGATCGATAACAATCTTGATCTGGCGACCATACACGAGACGATCGAAATGCTTTATTGCAGCCACAATAGCGAGACTTTCAAGCTCGGTCACAGAGTAATTCTTTTCACAGGGTCTCAGCTGACGACTGAAGAACGAAACAGGGAGCTCTTCTCCTTCACGAATGACATGGAGACATGCGCCGATACCAATGCCGGAGGCATCTGTATACATCACTAAGTCTTCATGATCACTAGGCACACAAAGCACAACACTGTCAGCCAATAAACGTCTCAACTCACCAAATGCATGCTCCATATCCTCCGTCCAGGCGACCCGGTAAGGGGCTCGAAGAGAGACCGAGGGAGTCAGGAGAGCTGAGTGTTGACCAAAACCAGGAATAAACTTCCGGTAATAGGACATTGCTCCTAGGAAGGAACGCATATCCTTTTTGGTGACTGGATGTTTGAAAGCTAAAAGGGAATCCACTCTACACTTGGGAATGGACAACCCACCACCACCAATGGTGTGACCAAGATAGGTGAGGTACTTTCTCCCAAAACAACATTTCTTCAACTTCAGGGTAAACCCAGCATGGGAGAGACAGTCAATAACACGTTTAAGATCTAGCAGGTGTTTGTTCCAGGAATCACTGAAAATGACTACATCGTCAATATAGTTACAACTTACATCACTAACAGGGGCTAAAACAGACTCAACTGCTGCCTGGAACACAGCAGGAGCGTTCTTTAAACCGAGTGGCATTCGGGCATACTTGTACTTCCCGAGAGGGCATACGAAAGTAGTCAAATCACTGGAATTGCCATCCATGGCAATCTGGTGGAAACCAGAGGTTAGGTCTAAGGTTGATAAACACGAACTTTGACCAATCTTACGCAAAATCTCATCCAAGGAAGGTAACCAGTAACGGATTAAAGGAGTGACAGAGTTAAGCTGGCGGAAGTCTACGCAGATTCTAACTCCACCGTCTTTTTTCTTTACGGGAACCAGAGGGGATGACCAAAGGGCATCTGACTTCACAATAATACCACAATCCTGCAACTTAGCAAGTTCAGTTTTAACCGCCTGTTCCATCCCAACTGGGATATTGCGTCCCTGCTGGGAGACAGGACTAGCATGTTCTGATAAGGTAATAGAACAGACAGCTTTAGTACACAAACCAGGGCACTCACTGAATGAGTCAGAAACAACATCAAGAACACTTTGCAATTGCTTAGCATTATACCCATTGCATTTGTCAGGGCTAAGGAGAGGACTAGGATTCAACAGGGTAGGATCAATACCTCTGTCTTCAGCTACCAAAGTAACAGCACAAACATTAACAGGTCTATCACAATAGGTCTTCAAGTTGTTAATATGAGCTAGTTTGATTGCATGGCCAGGACCTTTACTGACACGAAAAGTAACAGGGGAAACCTTATCAATCACTGAATAGGGACCTTCCCAGGATGCATGTAGGGAAGAGTGCAGACCAGGAATCCGCATGAGAACTTTATCCCCAACTTTAAGAACACGTTTGGAAGTACCAGAATTATAGGAAATGGACCTTTTATCCCTGGCAACAGCTTCACGAGCTGAAGCCAGATCATGGGCTAGACTTAACTGGTCTTGTAACTTAACCAGCCAATCTTCCACGTCAACCCTAGGGGAAGAAGAATCAGAAAAAGATGTGTACAATAAGTCTAAGGGACCCATAACCTCCCTACCATACACAAGGAAGTGAGGCGAGAAACCTAGGTCACGATTAGGGACTTGACGTATGGCAAATAACGCCATGGGCAAGAAATCAACCCAATCAATTCCATTGTCTACGGCTTTGGCCAACATGGGCTTCAGCGTCCCATGGAGCCTTTCCACGACTCCATTACTCTGGGGCCTATAGGGCGAAGTGTGGATGGTATCTATACCCATAAGAGCACAAAGGTTCTCCATCAGTTTGGAGAGGAAAATAGTACCTCGATCCGACAACACCTTCAGGGGAATACCTGTGCGAGCAATAATTTGCACGAAACATTGCGCAGCTTCTTGGGCAGATGCCGTACGCATGGGCATAGCCTCAGGCCACCGACTAGATAGGCAAATGTAAGTAAATACATATTTGGATCCACGTTTGCCTTTCGGCAGAGGACCAACAAGATCCACAGCCACAGACTCAAAAGGCTGGGTCAGGATAGGTCTCTGGATCATCATGGCTTTCTTATTGCCAGAAGCGTTTATTCTCAAACACGTATCACAACTCTTAACAAATTTCACGATGTCACCATGAACCCCAGGCCAAACAAACCTAGAGCTGAGCAGCTTGCGCATGCCACGGACACCTACATGTGCAGTTTTGTCATGGGCTAACACAAGAGCACCTTGACGTTTGGACACAGGGAGTACAATTCTAGCATGAGCATTTGACAAATCATCAGTAACAGTATGAATTAAAACACCATTGTCATTGTAAGAGTAGCCATTTAACTTCTTACTGGCTAACATACGAACAGATGTAAGGGAATCATCAGACTCAACCTCTCGGTTGAGGGAAACAGCATTAGGGTCATCAACACACATAGGGATACCAATAGAAACAGAATCAGAACAATCAGAGAGTCTCTGTTCGTTATCACTACATTCCTGAGCAATTGACTGGGAAATATTAACATCTCGACCAGAGCTACCACCTGACGACTTAACAGGTTGGTCAACTACAGCAGAAACACTACTTGTGGGAGGTATTTGGCCATTCAACCCTACTTCCGTACTGGCTTCAGAACCATCACCAAGCCCAGAACCAGAAGGATCCAGCCCAGCAACCGAAGCAACAGACTCATCAACCTCAGCAGCACTCTGCACAATACCGAGATCAATGTCGGCCAACCTCTCACACTCTAACTGAAAGGGATCAGTACTAGTATCAACATTATGTTTAGCATGTTTTCTAACTCTTCTCCTTTTTGACTCTGACCTGGTAACAACTGACACGTTCATGCTTCTCTGGTTGTCACTAGAGCCCTGGGAGGTCTTACAAGCCTCCCGCGGGATAGTAACAGAGCCAGCGCCAGCCTCAGCCGACGTCTGAACGCCAGGGGTATCACCTGGTTGCCCTGCTCCCTCTGCCTCCGAGGAAGCATTGGAAGCAGCGTCCAGAAGAAGTCTAGATGCCATATCACCGTCCATAGGGACTGAGAACAGCACCCTGTTACACCGGTCATTCTCATCAGCAACTGCAACTACCGACGTAAAAGATTTACCACCGAATTCAAAATTAACCTTGGCAGTAGGGAGTAATTTGGGTTCACAATTCCAGCCTCTGACATTTACACAGTCATCTAGAAGCTGATCTTCCAACACAAAGGCTGCCGGCACAATAGTAATCTCAGCCCCAGTGTCAGGCACAATCCGACAAGGCATGCCATTGACTTTGCCTTCAACATGGGGAGAGCCGTTCTGACCAGCAATCCAATTTGTATTATAAGTTCTAGTGCCTCGCTTCACATTGGGTTTGTTATCAGATTTGTTATCAATACCGCCCTTCTTAGTGGGACAATCAGGGGACTTGTGCCCAGGGACATTACAGGTGAAGCAAACAATACTGTGAGGCTTAGAAGGAACAGGATTAGAACTTGGGACATCATATGAGGGTACATTTCTATATCTACAGTCAGTGGTTCGATGACCATACTTCTTGCACACACCGCAAGGATAAGTGGGTTTATTAGGGTTACTAGAATGCCTAATAAAGGTTCTGTCAGACTCTGAAGCTTTAAGGGAACCAGCAATATCACTGAGGTCTTTGAATGACTTGAGTTCACGCGCATCCATAGTGGACCGCTGATGGTAAGATCGCGACGCTCGAAAAATAGAGCTAGCGGTAAAGAGAAGTAAGTCAGCTTTGCTATCAGTAGCCATGTCGATGGAGTCGACTAACGATTTGGCTTTAGCATAGGCTTTCAGCGAATCAATGGAACGGTATTCTGAGGCAAAGTCAGTGAGCTTAATGCCTAGAGAAAGCGTTACTAGACCCTAAAGAGCTAATAAGAGCAGTCTTCAACTCAGAGTATGTAAAATCAGAACGATTGATGGAAGCTATATAGTCAGCCGCCGTTTCAGACTGTAATTTCTGAATCAGGACAGTTTTAAAACGAGCACGAGGGCATTCAATATCAGTGAGATCATCCTCTAACTTCTTTATATATTTGGCGATATCTACGCCTTCTTTATGTGGAGCCATAGCATTAATCTGCCGGTTCAACTCAGCATCTTTAGAAGCAAGCAAGGAAGCCGGACGAGAAAGTGCTGTGGGACGCATGCGTGCCATCGAGTCAAACACAGACATTAACCTATGGGCAAGCATATCATCCAAAGTCTGATTATCACCACGGACAGCACCGGCTGACTCATGGGAATCATCATCTCCCAACCTAGGATTAGTATTGGAAAGGTCATCCTCATGCACAGAGAGGGCATTATCAAAATCTTGTTCCTCTACCATCTTATGACTATCAGAACGGGTAGACAAAGGAACACAACTAGAACTAAGGGCGCCTAAACAATCAGAAACGTCAAAAGTAGGAGTATAACTAGGCTCACCCTGAGAAAGACTTTCAGATTTCTTATTAACCTTCACTTTATTTGGAAGTATATGTCTAGGGGCTTCGGAACCAGAATCAATGCCAGAATCCTTTGAAGTCTTCTTACAAGCTCTGTCTCGGGTCTCTCTCCGGCTCATCCACAGGCCACCAAGACTCGGGAATGACTACAAACAGTGAGAGAAAAATATATCAGCAAACAGAAATTGCACCAAAATGAACACAAGTGACAAATCAGACCGTGATACACGATACCAGGAGATGGCTGCCACAGGACGGGAACTCCGGAACACCGCTGAGACAGTAACTCGACTGGGTCAGTTGAACGGAACTTGACGCCACAGGAAATCGAGGCTCGGACTTGAAAGGTAGGATCGTTAGACAGTCGACCACCGAGGTGAATCGGACGAAATTGTAGCAGACACGGATGGTTGGTAGACTCGGGCTTTCGACGAAGATGGGACCACCGCTGCGACCAATTGTGGGGCGTACGGGGCAAAGAGAGAGATACACACACACCAAGCCTCAGAGGAGACGCAGTTTACTCATACGCTGGTGTGGTGCGGTACACTGCCACCAGAGTTCTTCCCCAACTCAACCTAATCACCTTGACCGATAGAGTTTTAAATCTATTTATCGAAAAATATAGGGAGCACGAGGTAGAACTGAAACTTAAAATGAAGCACAATGCTTATATAGAAAATTGGGAACACGCCCACAAGATGACACTATTACATGACTTCCTGCATTGCAGCGCGAAGTTCGTGTGCAAAATGCAGGCACAACAACACGTGGCACGAGAACAGACAATCACGACTAAGTCATATGATGATACACAAATAAGGTAGACGAACACAAGCTAAATATAGAACAAATGTAATAAATGCGTAAAGTAAAATAAAGATAGTTCTAAGTTCGGCGAATTAGGAGGTGGGGCTGATGCCTCACCTCTCATGTCCGACCCACACTTACCAACCATTTCTTTTTTCTTTGTATCTAAATTGAAACAGAGAATGATAAGAGAGAAGGATAAATAATGTTCAGTAACCAACCTTGGGAACTGTTTGGGTGTGTGTCCCACCATAATTGATCCCATCCACTTCAGAATCTGGAATGAGTATCGAGGGTTATATTCCAAGTCTTCCTCATGTGGATTGAGACCGGTCTTACTGGAGTCACGCTCATCCTGATGAAGTCTGTCAAAAAGAATTGGTGGAACTTACGATGCTGTCTTTGTTTCTGTTTGTGCTAGGCACTCACCCTCTGCTAGGTTAGTGCAAGGAGCTTCATATGCACCAGTGATGGCATTTGCACATTGCACAACAGAATTGTCTTTCCTCTCTACATTAGCTGCTAGACTTGAACTTGCACTGGTCAAATATGCAAAGACTCAAATGTCCTTGCATCCATTGGAGCGTGTGATGGCTTGACCTGAGAAAAAAGAATCACTGTGGAATGAGCTTGCATCCAAATCCACATCTACTTCTCTAACTGTATATTCTGAACTGGTATCTGAGTCAATATCAAATTCTTCGCCCCTTCAGATTCAGTATCAAAATCCTCATCACTATCATCATCAAATTCTTCTTCATCTATTTCTTCATCAGTTTCCTCATCAGTGTCTTCATATCCAAATTTTCAACTACTACATTGTTATCCACATCTTCTCTTCCGTCATCATCATCAGTCCCCTCATTCTCATCTGTTCTCCTATCCTCATCACACTCATCATAAACTGTTCCCATATCCTCATCTGTTTCCTCTGCCTAACTCTTGTCATTTGTGACCTCATCCTTGACCACCATGTCAGTTTTCTCCTTGTCGTCCATTGCCATGTCAACATCCCATTCATCATCCAATTTTCCACTCTGAGTGACAGTCTTAGAAAATTTTCTAAATTTATCTTCACCACATCCTGATTTCCTACCAATTCTTTCTCTATGTTACTGTAACTGTAGGGAGCTCTGATGGGTTCATCAATTTCCAACATGTATTGCTGATCTTTGAACCCTGTTTGAACTTCGGTCAGCTTATTCCACCAATTTTGTGAGCATTTGTCAAGCTCCATGTCATGTCTCAAGACTTGTTCCACATTCTGTCTGTCTTTTTTTTGACAATTAGCATCATTCGCAGATGTGAAGCCCCGGTACTTCAAACTTGAGTCTGTAGAAGCTTTGAGAGGCAAACTTGCACATTCTGCATACTGCTCCATGTTGGAGGCTGCAGCATAGTATTCTGCTTCCTCACATCTGTCAGAAGATACTTCATCTGTTGATGATGAGAATGGCTGATGGTTGAGGTCGGTGTTGCTAGTGTTCACATCTTCTATTACTTTGCCCACAAGCTCACCCACATCAAGATCCTCGTGCTTTATTTCTTCAGTATGGGTTGTGAAGAAGCTGATAGAAAGATCCTGGGGAGGTGTGTGCTCAGAAAGCATCCAATGAGGAGGCGGAAGAAGTGTAGATGTCATATCACATGGAATAGAAGCTTCATTAGGTGTGAACCAGCCACCATGACAACCATTGTCAAAGTTAGTGTGAGAAACTCCTTCAGTTGACATTTTCCAGGCCGGGTTGTTGTGCACTACTTTTTGGGCACACTTTTTCTTTCTCCTCTCCTGGGCTAGACCACGCTCCCAGCAACCTTTGTCCTGGACTTCATTGGCATTGAACTTGGAGTAAGACTTCAGTGGATGATGTTCAGAAGAAGTATCATCATGGACTGTGGATTGGTGAGTATCAGCAGTAAACAAATAATCCCAACCGACACTCTCCAGGTCTTCCTGAGTTGCTTGGCCTGTTGAAGTCATTGAATGCATATCAAGATCTCTTGCATTGTCAGTGGTGCTCAGTTTCTCCCCAAACTCATCTCTCGTGTTTTTGCTATCAGGAGTTGTTGAATAATCTGAGAACAAGGCAAAAGTAGTTTTAGAAGATAATTCCCAGGTTACTGGTGTGGAATTCCAGCAAGTCATTGTCCGGGGTGTTGTCCTCCAATGACTCATGAACTTCATCGCTTATTGAGCAAGGGGCGGAGTGTAACAGTTTCTGGTGTACCGAGCAGGAGGAGATCTTAAAACTTCATCCTTAAAGACAGGGAAAGAAGCATTACAGGATGGTCTTGAGCCACCACTTCATTCTGGAATTTTTCTCCTGTCTGTGGTGGCTGGCTGATAAGCCTGGTGTTGTTTGAATTCTCTTTAGCCTCCCTGACCATTTCCCATTGGGGATGGCTGGAATATTGATCAGGAGTAATTTGGTAAGGCACATTCCAGTAATCACTATATATGTATAGTTCATTCTTCCAATGAACTCGTCAAAAGTACTGTTTTACGTCTATTTTTTTTAACCGATTTGGTTACGATTATTCGCTAAAAGCTCAGTAAAGTATACAATAATAAATTGCCCAGACTCTGGAAATGTAGCAGCGCACTCCAGCATTTTAGGCGAGCGCACGGATAGTCTCGTTGGGCCTGACCCTTTAACAAATGCAAAGGGTCTGGCTCCGCGAGACTGCGTGGACGCAACCAGAAGTTAACCTCAGTGAGACGGAGTGGGATGTTACTTTAACAACTTTGCAAGTCTGCTTTGTAGAAATTTTTTTTACCAACTACAGATATATAACAATTGAAAACTACACTCAAATGATGCATACTGTCATTTGGCTAGCCTCATGGTGTGCTGTAGATCTCTAAGAGAACTTAGTACTCTATATCAAGAATGCAGAAGTTGAAAATTGCATGCTGCTTGGATTTTCTGTTATCATAAATTCAAAACAATAGCTAATTATGACCCTTCATAGCTATCTCTGTGCCCATTAGTGTACAGACAAATTAATCAGCTCAATCATCACTAACAGGGCTGTAGACACACATCAAGCTTACTAGAAAAACATAAGCAATAATTCGTATAAAAAAATGAGACTAATACAATGCCTGCTAATTTAGTCATGCTGTATAATTTAATTACTGTAGAATGTTAAATTGAATCTGCATATGATTTGCACTTAATGTTTTATGCTCATGTAATGAGTTATTACTTGTGGAGTTCTATTTTGTATTTTATTTAAGTCAGCATGCATGAGAGGATTACAGCAGTGTATTTGTCTGGGTAGGAGGTCCCTTAAATCGAACACTTTTTTAAAATTTTGAGCTAGTTTCCGAGTAAGTGCGGAGAAACTTCAGCTCCAAACAAGTGCAAGCTAGATGCAACGACCCTTACCTTTCGTGTACGTTAGTTTGCATCAAACAGTGTCAAGTGATCACTTGTAGTTCACTATTTTCTCTTAATTGCATGTGTCTCTTTAGTAGTTAGAAGTTGAAGTAATCCAAATAAATCTTAGTTTGTGTAATAATGCAGCTGAAGGTTCTATCCTGGGTGCTCTAGTTTACACAGTAGGTTTGTTAGTATAAAAGAGTTTAAATTACATCATTTATTATGTTTCCTCTTCAACAATACATCATAATATTACTGATAGCTACATCAACTGTTTAAAAATTTCAATCCCCTTCATCTCCAATTCTGTCTTGTTAAAAAGGGGCTTGTGAAAGAAAGGGAAATTGTACAATAAAACCTTAGAACTGAGCAATATTTGGGAACAGGGCTTTCAGCTTTACAAATAAGAAGTTGTTTGCTTTGGGAGGTGATAAGTAATACATTTTCTATTGGAGTGGTGCAAGTGGAAAGATTAAATAGAGGTAGATAATTTACTCATTTATCAAAGGTTTCACTGTATAGCTATCATAAGCTCTGACCATATTGCATTAGCTATAGCCTATCTTCTATGGTTTGTTGTTTTACCTCCCTCTATTCTTGCTAAGGCTTATTCCACCTCCCTCTATTCTTGCTAAGGCTTATTCCACTTTTATATTTGAATTACACAGATACCGTATCAAGGCCACATGAAGTTTAAGAACAGTGAACGTTCTGCCAGAAAGTTTCAACCTCTGAAATGTTGGAATGAACTCACTTCTCTTTTCTCATTTATTTGAAAATGTAATGTATTGGTTTTGTGTTCTTCAAGACTCTGACTTGTGTATATAAATATGAACTTATTATTACTTTCTAATAAGAGACAGTGCATCCATCCACAATTTGCTGGGTAACAATTTCTTCTCTATCTCTATAGTAATGCTTCCCTTATTTCCCTTTCCACCCTTTGACTCTTAAATACTTTAATTAGATTTCTGAACTTTTTACAATAACATTCTAGATACACACAATTATGTTAAAACTTCTATTTTAGAAACATGAAAGTAAAGTGTATCATTAGCTAAGAAATCTTGTAAATGTTGTACTAAATACAACCAATCAAGACGACACTTGTTGTTAGTTTTTCTCAGATCTAGAGAAGAGGATTTATAGCATTCTTTCCTCCCTGTTGGTTGATAAGTTCTATTATCAACTTCAACTTTGCCGGCCATTTTAAGTGTTCATCAAACTCTCCAGGTATAGACCAAACACTAATTGCAACACGTGAATTGCCGAAAAAGTCACATCCATTAGCATCCAATCCTATGCAGAACTTGTAGCCACACATGTGTGTGTACATAGCTGGACTATCTTGTTCTTGGGGACTGTCTGTAGGCAGTTGAGGGGACACTTGGTATCCACATACTGGCAGTTGTCCAGGTGAGGGTCTAAGTGAGCGTCCAACTGGTCCAGTGTTCCAGACCAGACACACCCCCTATCCTTCATGCTGCAGTGAACCTGGAGATTGTTGATTCTCTTTTGGTTCTTGACAGACTTGATAGTAGTGAACTCCTTCTCCTCACACACTGGACAAGGCTGTCCTTGTTCCCAAGTGTCAGCTATACAGGTCTGACAGAAACTCTCCCCACAGCAATCAGCAATAGTCAGTCTCCTAGCCACCAGAGAACACTTCTTACAGTACAAGTCTTCAAACACTGAGCCTATAAACTCACACTTGTAGCCTTGGGAGGAAGCCATCTTGAAAAACAACAGAAGTACCAATGATTAGTGGTGGGCGATAGCGAGTAGTTGGTATCGATACTTCGATACTTCCAGAGGAAAGTGTCCGGTATCGATACCAGAGTGGTATCGAACAGACTTCGATACCAAATATTACTACTAGTGGTGTGCTTGAGCACAAATGGCGAGCGAGCCTGATAGTTAGGTAACATAAAATGTTACTATTTTTAGCTTACTTCATGCAAACACTATAATAGCAGTTATGACATTAGATTTCAGCAAACAAATACAAAATCACTCTCTTACCTGGTTAATGGTAACTTTTGTAGTATCAAACATCAACCATTCTGATAATCTCAATCACCAGTGACTCTTGAACAAGCTCTCAGCTACGATAAAAAATAAACCAGTGTTATTATTTGTAATTTTAGCCAACAAATATGGAATTACTACTTACCTCATTCTTGAGTATTGATAACTTCTGTAATATCAAATTGAAGTTACTTTGACTATCTGAATTACCTCGAATTCTTGACAACAAGCTCTCAGCTACATAAACAAAAGACAATCAATTTTAGCACACAAATACAAAATTACTTTCTTACCTCATTTTCTTGAGCAGTAGTAACTTCCTAGTACCAAATTTGAGTCAACCAGTCACAGTTGACAACAAGCTCTTAGCTGAGTTAACAATAACAGAATTACCTGAATAAACTTAGAAAGCAGTGGCAAAGAAGCGCAGCTTGACAAAGACTTAACAATTGTTTCAAGAAGAGAGTAGCTATAAACTTTTTGGTTGAAACAAAGTTGCGTAAGGCAGTGCTCGATAATTGAAAAATACTGGAACTGTGAACGCTTTACCTACCTTACGTAATTATAAGCGTGGGCGAAATTTTTTGACGTACGCATACATACCTACATATTATATACTAGTGGTGTGCTTGAGCACAAATGGCGAGCGAGCCTGATAGTTAGGTAACATTAAAGTTGCTATGTTTTAGCTTAGTTCATGCAAACACTATAATAGCAGTTATGACCTTTTATTTCAGCAAACAAGTACAAAATCACTCTCTTACCTGATTAATGATAACTTTTGTAGTATCAAACATCTGCCATTCTGATAATCTCAATAACCAGTATCTCTTGAACAAGCTTTCAGCTACGATAAAAAATAAACCAGTGTTATTATTTGTAATTTTAGCCAACAAATATGGAATTACTACTTACCTCATTCTTGAGTATTGATAACTTCTGTAGTATCATTGAAGTTACTTTGGCCATCTGAATTACCTTGAATTCTTGACAACAAGCTCCTCACCTACAAAAACAAAGACAATCAATTTTAGCACACAAATACAAATTACTTTCTTACCTCATTTTCTTGAGCAGTGGTAACTTTTGTAGTACCAAATTTGAGTCCTTCTGACTATTTGAATTTACCAGTCCCTGTTGACAACAAGCTCTTAGCTATAAAAAAGAAAGGCCAGAGTTATTTTGCATATTTAGCTAACAAATATGGAATTGGTACTTACCTCGGCATCCCTCGAGTAGTAGTAGCTTCCTTAGCAGTAATACTTTATGTGCAGGCCTGGGGGAACTGGGGGGGCAGGCCAGGCCATGGCCTGGCCAATATTTTGCATCCCTTTCATACAGATCTGCACACCATGTCACTGGGCGTGGCCTCAATAAATACTACATGGCCTGGCCAAAATCCATTTGTTTCCCCCACCCCTGTTTATGTGCTTACATACGCTTTTCAGAAGTAATGATAGCTCTCTTAGTACTGACTACAGGTGGCTCTTGACAACTAGTAACAAGCCGCACCTAGCCGGAAAAAAGGCGAAGTTTTGAATTTAAATCTGGTAAAGGGTCTTCAATGTCATAGTAACCGATCGAATCAACTTTTTGTTTCCGTAAAAGCAAGCGTTTTCGCAGGAATTTTCTCACACTTTGGAGCTTAAGTATAAAGTAAGGCTTGCTTAATGCTGTAGTTTCAGAATAAACTGGGGTCAAGCCTAAAAAGCCGTGTTTTTTGAAGAAAAACCATTCCCCGCGCACGCGTTTAAAGGGCATACGTACAATTCATACATACATACATATATATACTAGTGATGTGCTTGAGCACAAATGGTGAGCGAGCCTAAAGACTATACTATTTTGACTTCTAACACTGAAGCTACTGAAAATTAGGTCCATTTTTTTAAAATTTCGCATACACGGTAAAGGGATTTCAGTGCCATAGTAACAACTCTCTGCAACTGCTTGAATCTAAGGAAAAAAACAACAACAAAACAATACACGTTATTTAAACGTTTTCTTTGTGATATTCTTTAGCTAAGTAGTGGTTGTAACACACAATGCTTTGACACAACTGGACATGCACCTACAGACTAACCTTCGTGATAGTCTAGTGGACAATGTATTTTCAAGTAAATACTGTTGCGCACGGCTTATAACCAGAGCGCATTGACTTTCTACCGCCACTAACTGGAATAGAAATGGAAGTCCCTTAAGTTTTCAAGCTTTAACTGCACCCGCAAAAGAATTCAAAACGGTAAACAATTCAATTTCTAGGGTGATGATACGGGTACTGATCGATAAACCAGAGGATTCTGTTTAGTGCAATTTGGGATGGGGTCGACCACATAACTAACACAAAAACGCGAGGGTCAAAGTACAAAATGACATACGTACGTCCAAACATATATACAAACTAGTGGTGTGCTTGAGCACAAATGGCGAGCGAGCCTGATAGTTAGGTAACATAAAATGTTACTATGTTTTAGCTTACTTCATGCAAACACTATAATTGCAGTTATGACACTTGATTTCAGCAAACAAATACAAAATCACTCTCTTACCTTATTAATGGTAACTTTTGTAGTATCAAACATCAACCATTCTGATAATCTCAATCACCAGTAACTCTTGAACAAGCTCTCAGCTACGATAAAAAATAAACCAGTGTTATTATTTGTAATTTTAGCCAACAAATATGGAATGACTACTTACATCATTCTTGAGTATTGATAACTTCTGTAGTATCAAATTGAAGTTACTTTGACCATCTGAATTACCTTGAATTCTTGACAACAAGCTCTTACCTACAAAAACAAAAGACAATCAATTTTAGCACACAAATACAAATTTACTTTCTTACCTCATTTTCTTGAGCAGTGGTAGCTTTTGTAGTACCAAATTTGAGCCAATCTGACTATTTGAATTTACCAGTCACTGTTGACTAGCTCTTAGCTACAAAAAAGAAAGGCCAGAGTTAATTTTGCATATTTAGCTAACAAATATGGAATTGCGTACTTATCTCAGCTTCCCTCGCTACGCGCGCTACAAGTAGCGTACAATATAAACCGTACAATATGGGAGAATACAGAACGCTCGCGTGATGCGGAAATATTCAAGTAAAAATATCAAAGCTGCAATAAATATATATACATATATACATATAACATATACCCGATTTTGCATTATCCACCCCTAATACTGTCTCGCTCGCTGCGCTCGCTCGCCAATAATTGGCGAGCGAGCGAGACACTTACAGGGGTAAAAATGAAAAAATCGGGGATGTTTGTTTATTTGGCGAGCGAGCGTAGCGAGCGAGACAGTATTAGGGGTGGATAATGCAAAATCGGGTATATGTTATATGTATTTATACCATGGTTGCTGCGGTAACACCCATGGATTAAAAGTGATATTTTCGGGGTAATTTTTCCTGGGGCTATGATATTTTCCCGGTGCGGTGTCAAGCGAATTCTTCCGGCCAAAAATTAAAATTCAATTAAAATTCAATTGAAGCACGCCAGAAAGTTTACTTTAGCAAGTTTACTTTAGCAAGTTTACTTTAGCATTGTAGCTGCCAGCTGTTATCTCCAGATCTAACTCTACCTGGGCTGCTCAGCAGTAAGCAGTAAAGCAGCTAGCTGTGGTAAATTCCTGTGGTATGAGAGGGCAGGAGAGTTATATGTAGTAGGGCTGGTCCCATATAGGTGGATATGAGAGAGTAGTAGTAGCAGCAACTATGGTATAAAACAGTTGTGCCATGGCAACATCGGGGTTATGGAATATCACCGCCCTTATCCCTCGGGCTTCGCCCTCAGGATCAGGACGGTTATATTCCATAACCCCTAGTTGGCCATGGCATAACTATTACATATGTATGTGGGATGGTACGTATGCCCCTTAAACGCGCGCGCGGGGAACGTTTTTCTCCAAAAAACACGGCTTTTAAGGCTTGACCCCAGTTTATTCTGAAACTACAGGATTAAGCAAGCCTTACTTTATACTTAAGCTCCAAAGTGTGAGAAAATCCCTGCGAAAATGCTTGCTTTTCAAGAAACAAAAAGTTGATTCGACCGGTTACTATGGCATTGAAGACCCTTTTCCGGACTTAATTTCAAAACTTCGCCGTTTTATGGGGGGGATACGGAGTGCCCGGTTGTTGGTTGTCAAGAGCTGTTGGTAGTCAGAATGCCATAGTATTAATGCTAAGGAAGCTACTACTTCTCGAGGGAAGCTGAGGGTAAGTACGTAATTCCATATTTGTTAGTTAAATATGCAAAATTAACTCTGGCCTTTCTTTTTTGTTAGTTAAGAGCTTGTCAACAGTGACTGGTAAATTCAAATAGTCAGATTGGCTCAAATTTGGTACTACAAAAGTTACCACTGCTCAAGAAAATGAGGTAAGAAAATAAATTTGTAATTGTGTGCTAAAATTGATTGTTTTTGTTTTTGTAGGTGAGAGCTTGTTGTCAAGAATTCAAGGTAATTCAGATGGTCAAAGTAACTTCAATTTGATACTACAGAAGTTATCAATACTCAAGAATGATGTAAGTAGTAATTCCATATTTGTTGGCTAAAATTACAAATAATAACACTGGTTTATTTTTTTATCGTAGCTGAGAGCTTGTTCAAGAGTTGCTGGTGATTGAGATTATCAGAATGGTTGATGTTTGATACTACAAAAGTTACCATTAATCAGGTAAGAGAGTGATTTTGTATTTGTTTGCTGAAATAAAAGGTCATATAACTGCTATTATAGTGTTTGCATGAACTAAGCTAAAACATAGTAACAATACTTAGTTTTATGTTACCTAACATCAGGCTCGCTCGCCATTTGTGCTCAAGCACACCACTAGTTTATTTGTATATATGTTTGGACGTACGTATGTCATTTTGTACTTTGACCCTCGCGTTTTTGTGTTAGTTACGTGGTCGACCCCATCCCAAATTGCACTAAACAGAATCCTCTGGTTTATCGATCAGTACCCGTATCATCACCCTAGAAATTGAATTGTTTACCGTTTTGAACTCTTTTGCGGGTGCAGTTAAATCTTGAAAACTTAAGGGACTTCCATTTCTATTCCAGTTAGTGGCGGTGGTAAGTCAATGCGCTCTTTGTCATGGTTATAAGCCGTGCGCAACAGTATTTACTTGAAAATACATTGTCCACTAGACTACCACGAAGGTAAGTCTGTAGGTGCATGTCCAGTTGTGTCAAAGCATTGTGTGCTACAACCACTACTTAGCTAAAGAATATCACAAAGAAAACGTTTAAATAACGTGTATTGATTTGTTGTTGTTTTTTTCCTTCAATTCAAGCAGTTGAAGAGAGTTGTTACTATGGCACTGAAATCCCTTTACCGTGTATGCGAAATTTTAAAACTGGACCTTTTTTTCAGTAGCTTCAGTGTTAAATCATTCATATAAAAATAGTATAGTCTTTAGGCTCGCTCACCATTTGTGCTCAAGCACATCACTAGTATAATACTAGTGGTGAGCTCGAATAGCGCAAATACATGGCGAGCGAACAGACTCTTTTTACAGAAAAATAGGACAGAAATTACATCTAACTGTAGTGCACAGTGTAGCCCTTTCCATCATCAGAGAATCTAAAGTCTCTGATCCCAGACTAAACTAACAGAATTACCTGAATAAACTTCAAAAGCAGTGGCAAAGAAGCGCAGCTTGACGAAGACTTCACAATTGTTTCAAGAAGAGAGTAGCTATAAACTTTTTGGTTGAAACAAGGATTCTCCGCACCAGTTAATTGAAAAATACTGGAACTGTGAACGCTTTACCTAACTTACGTAATTAAAAGCGCGGCCAAAATATTTTGACGTACGTATACATACATATATATATATATGAAATCTCAATTGAACACGACTGAGAGTCAGCTTCGCTCGCTCGCTGAATTATTGGCGAGCGAGCGTAGCGAGCGAGACACTTACAGGGGTAACACAATTGAAAATCGGGGATGTTTGTTTATTTATTTATTTATTTATATATATGTTTGGACGTATGTATGTCATTTTGTACTTTGACCCTCCGTATTTTTGTGTTCGCTCGGCGTTCGACCCCGTCCCAAACTTCACTAAACAGAATCCTCTGCTTTAGCGACCATTACCCGTATCACATTAGAAATTGAATTGTTTACGGCTTTGAATTGTTTTGCGGGTGCAGTTAAAACTCAAAAACGTATGTGGAGCTCCATTTCTATTCGAGTTAGTGGCGGTGGTAAGTTAATACACTATTTGTCCCAGTTGTAAGCACTACTCAACAGCATTTACTTGACAATTCATTGTCCACTAGACGAACCACAAAGGTAAGTCTTGCGTAGGTATGTTCAGTTGTGTGAAAGTATTGTGCGTTACAACTACTATTAAGAATATCACAAAGATAAATTTAAATAACATGACTTGATTTTGTTGCTTTTTTTTTCAATTCAAACAGTTGCGGGAGCGGTTACTATGGCATTGAATCCCCTTTACCACATATACTTAATTAAAAAACTCGACTTTATTTTAGTAGCTTGAGTGTTAGTTGTTAAAATCAATCATATAACAATAGTGTTGTTTAAGGCTCGCTCGCCATTTGTGCTCAAGCACACCACTAGTATATATATCTGAAATCTCAATTGAACACGACTGATAGTCAGCTTCGCTCGCTTCGCTCGCTCGCTGAAAATAAATAGCGAAATCTCGATTGAGTTACCCCTGATAGTGTCTCGCTCGCTTCGCTCGCTCGCCAATTAGCCCTGCCCAAACAGAATATCGACCTTTACCGACATCTCATTGTGGCCAACATTAACACTTTGGTAAAGTTTGGTTAATTTAATGTGGTTAATTTAATGTGGTTAATTTAATGTGTTTAATCTCTAACGGTTCCTTCCAGAGCTGAATAGAAATAAATGATAAATGATTTCTCCACATTGGGATATGGGATATCAGGTACTATGGAATATCAGCTATTATGGGATATTAGCTACCATGGGATACTAGCTATCATGGGGATGCTGGATTGCTACCCTTTAAAATTATCTTGGGATCAATTTAAATTTAAAATTTAAAATTGCTGGAGGACAAAATTACAATAAAATGTTTAAAAAATTTGAAAATTTAGTGCTCTGTTAAGTTGATAGAATTTTAAATTCAACTTTTATTTTATACCAACAATACTAATCAGATATGACAATGGAACAAAAAAAAAAGTAAGAAGTTATAGGATGTTAACACACACACACAACACACACACATCACAGACACAGGGTCACACAGACACACACAATTTCTGATGCAAGTTAGTCTTGGTGGCTATAAAAAAGACTTGGCTGGTCTGTGATGGCCAAGAGGAAAACTTCAAGTGTTTGGAACTTTTTTCAAAAAGAAGAAGAGTTTGCCACTTGTTTGGTGAAGCCCTATGAAATCAAACTCAAACATTCTGGCAATACCACCAATTTGCTGAAACACTTGAAATGCAAGCATTTCCAACAGTATGAAGAATGTCTGAAAGAGATAGAGGATGAGAAAAGGAGTAAGACAGAGTGTCCCAAGACTTTTACATTGTTATTAAGCCTAGTTACTATAAAAGTTTATCATTTCCATGAACTATAAAAATATGTCCATGAGAGTAAATTTGCGTGCGTACATGTGCTTCACCACTTGAAGCTACTTGTATCACTCCTGTCTAGATAGAGAACACTATCTACCTAGCTACAAAAATAGAAAACATGAAAAGTACTAAAAACAAGCTAGTATTTTAGAAATTCACTATGACACGTTGTATGTACAGTGACCCCAGGGGGCAGGAGGAAGGGGATTATAATTTTGGGACACAATTTAAAGAGGTGATTGTTAAACCACAAGGCATGTGCCCTTAACCGTCCTTCCCCACAAATTAAAACTTCTTCCTATGTCACTGCCACATTATATTACAGCAGAATGATTCAAACAGAAGTACTAATAAAAGTAACACTCCAAGTTGTTGTGTCTGGCCAGATTCAGCTTCACCTCTTACAAGTAGGCTGCAGTCTTAAAGCAGAATCAAGAATAGCGACTAGCTTAATACTTTGTGGTATTTATCAAGTAATTGTCTAGGTGAAGACTTTCCTTGTCATTCTTGTCATCTGGAATCATGTGCAGAAGTTTAGTAAAATAAGACCTCACGAGTACATGTAATAAATGAGTGCACACATTATCCATGCATGCAAGACACCTTTACCGAATCACAATGGAGCTATTTGGTAATGGGTTTTACTCTATTGTATTAAAACAAGTACAACTATAACTTAGGCTTATCTCTTGAATTAACAGTCTCCTATTTACACACTGGCAGATTTATAGACAATAACTAGTAGCTACTCTTTTCCTTTAAGAAATATATACACTGCATCTCAACTTTTCAGTACTTATTACATGTGTATATGTAATAGCTACTACGTGTATTTTCCAGTCAATAAAGTACCTTGATATACACTTCCATACTGTCAAGATAAGAGAAACGTTGGATAAGATTGGAACCTACCTTGATGTTGAGCACAATTGACTGCCATTTGTAATGCATACCTGTCAATGCAATTCTGATGACTAACTAGTATTTACATTGAATTTGTAGCTATTTCTCTCTCCATATTGCCACAGATATTTTCTCAGTAATGGGAGTGAAAGTAAAGCATTTGAATGTTTGTTGTTGTGGTTTTGGAAAAAGAACAAGTGATAGTGGATTTTGCTGTTGTTATTGTTTATAAAGTTAGTTGTAGGGGCTACACCCACATACCCAACTGATATTTTAGCAGCTTAACTCTGTTGAGTTGGTATGGCTAGAGGAAGGTAGCTGTAAAAACCTAGAAAATTGAAAAGTTTGGCCAGGTTGCTATAATTACAAGGGTAATGAGCTTGCCAGTACAGGTGAAATAAGAGGTGTAATATCGTGAGTTATTTCACTGGTCACGTACCTAAAGATATCATTTGGAGATATCTAGGATGGAATTATAATATATATATATATATATATATATATATACACACACACAAGGAGTAATAAATTTGCATGTTCTGTAACCCCCTCCAGCAATAAAATAATAAGTCTGAGGGAAAACCAGTGCCTCCCTGCCACTCACCTACCCACACTTCTATCACCCTTGCTAGAGACTGGAATGTGAGGAGCTGTGAAGTTCATTATCTTTATCACTTGAATCCTGCTGCTGTTTGGTTCACAAGAAACTAGTCCTTCCTAGTTCTTCTGATTCCCACCCAACCAAAACATGCAAGACTTCAAATATCTATGGTGAGAAAAGAAAACAAAAGGACAAAAAAAGCCTCGAATTATTTTTAATTAGAAAAACATATCAATATGGTGGAAGCCATGGCAACCGCTCATCTAATAGAACAATAGCAGTTCATGTAATTGGATTGGGCAAAGTGCAACTTTCAGATATCCACAGGATGAGTGATTAGCACTTTGGTGACAACTTCGGTTTCATCCTCTGAGTTATCATAAACACAGGAACTGTCACTTGAGGGACTCCAACAACTGCTTGCAAAGCTGAAGAACTTGGCTATTAAACTGAAGGCCAGGTTACTTTAGATTTGTAACTATAGCCAGCATCTTCTTGAGTAGCTCAGCTCAGTAAGTTAACAATTGTTGCTGTTGTTATTGTTAACATTAATGCTGGATAGTTGAAAGGAAGGGCATGTCAAAAATAATGCAGCAGCAAGAAGAACTACAGGAAGACATACTAGAAGACTTTTTGGAAGATGAGCCAAAGGAACTGCTAGAAGATGAGGAAGAAGATGCAGTTCAAGAAAAAGATTTGCAGGAAGAAAGGCAAATGTTGCAATACAGCAGCCAACAACAGCTGCGAAGTAAGTTTGAAGAACAGGAGCAAAGCCAATCAGAAGAACAGGAGCAAGGTCAGTCAGAAGAACAGGAGCAACAGCAGAAGAAGAGCAATAAGACAGTGACATACTATGAGAATCCTTGTGAAGATGTGGATAGCAAAGTGGAGCAGCATTTTGCAAGAGCTCTATCTGCTTCTGCGTCCCACCAAAGGTTAGTGTTAGTACCATGTTACAAGAAAAGGAACCTTACTGACAAATCTTTCAGGTACAACACTGAAACAACTTTCAATCTCTCTCCTCTGGCGTCTACACATGGTGTCGACTTTACCCATATTTCTAATCCAACAATACTTTACTCTCACTCCTCTTCTTCTAGAGCCACGGTGGGGCCTTCTTTCCCAACCACGCCATTTTCTCCATCTTGTCCGGCATGGAACGATGGAAGCAACAAAGAAGATCGAATAATGTTAAATGTAGGAAATCAAACATTTTCTGTGGGAGTTCCGCCCATCACAATTCAACCGAATATCGACCCTTTTGGCGATCTCCCGAGACTTCCTGGAGAGAGTAGAGGCACCAACAGGAAGGAACCTCTGCCTCCTCCCATGTATCTCCTGGGTGACAGCACAACTGGCTCATGGAATAAAGCCAACGCTACTCAGCCGGGTCATGCGGACACTCCCAGGTACATGGTATCACCTTACTCACCAGCTTCTCCCCACGTGGCCGGCACAGCTCATTACTCCTTGTGCCACCTGTCACCTTCCGCCTCCCCTGTCCTGCCCAAGTTGTGTCCTCCAACGATTCCGACATCCACCAGGTTTCAGAATGTGTTCCCTCAGCAGGCTATACACCAGCCCACTACCAGCCTGAGCCCAAAGTATATTGACCCTATAGAGATTCCTGCAGAGCATTGCATGCCCTACCATAGCAACGAGGTGACCCCTTACCAGACAAGCACTCTTAACTCTCAACATCCAACTTTCATGTACCCGACCTCATCAATGTCAGGCAGTTTCCAGGCTCAGCCTTCTTACCACCAGTATCCATACATACAAGATACTCCAGCAATGAGTGGCTCCCAGAATCCCAGTCAATCTCCTTATCCTCAACATCCTCATCATCATCAGCAGCATCCTTACAACTACGCCCAACCTCCTCCTCAATTCTCCTATTACCCGTCGTCACAGCTGGTTCCGCTTGTTGAGGGGGCACATAATGCGCCACTCCCCTCTGCATCGTACATGCCGTACCATGACCAGTGGGAACACGGAGATGCCACTTACCACAGTGTGAATTATTAGACAGGTTAAAAGATAAACTAGCATATTTTTATATACTATTGACTTCTTTAAATCAAACCCCATATTTCTCTTTCCTTCATGCCATTAGCTTTTTATTATATATAGCTATTCCAAATCCAAATATTGTAAGTGTTGCAATACTCACATGGTTTCAACTTTTTTTTTAAACCTCGGATTAAATTAATCAATAAAATCATACTTTTTTTTAAGAAGCTATATTCAGTGGTGTAGGACTGGAAGATGTTTCGGTATAGGGGGGCACCAAGGGCATGTTGTTGTTGTTGTTTTTTTGTGTGTTTTGAAAGTGTTCACGTGAGAAATCACCTTGTTAGATTGTGCCCCAAAATTGGAGGGGGGTTCCAGCTCCCACAGCCATCCCTTCACCACAGAGCTGTATCTTCACTTGGCTAATCATCCCTGCAGCAAATACCTTAAGGTGAGAGTGTTAAGCCACAGTGAGTGTGTTGTCTCGCAAACACTCTTTCAAACAAGCATAAAAACATGTCAACAACATCACAGTGACATGAAGGGAGTTGGGGGAGGAGAGGACACACCTCGTTGAGCAACTTTAGCATATAGTCACTAAGTCACCATAGTAACTGATGAGTTACCTTAGTAACAACACAATACTGACGAAAGGTTAATGCGAGGAGCATGAAACTTCTAGTCGAGTTATTTCAGTTTATATCCAGTCACCGTAGCAACTGAGTCAGGTTGATGATAGCCGTTATTTGTTTTCCAAGGCATAGGCCAAACAGAGCTCATAAATATTTTAGATTTTGTGTCCCACGCAGTAGAATGTTTGATTCTCATGAGAAAAAGTACCCGCGCCAGAGATATGTCCAAATTTAGAGTTGTACTTCACATCTCACTGCCTCTCACCTCTGCCATTACGTCATCACGTGTTATTCTGCGAACACTTCACACCACTACACCTATATAGTTTAGATCACTCTGCACAGGCTATTTACCACAAAATTACTTATTTACTTTTCTAGTCACCCATTATGCATTCCAAGAATATTCCATGTAATTATTTTTCTTTTTTCTAATGATTGTTGCTGAGTCAGCAGAAGGTGGGAAATGGAAAGAGTACTAGATTAAGAAATCTATAAGATTGATTATACTCTTAAGTACTCTAGTTACTGCTTCTAATAGTTAAATGGTATGGCCCATTTTGTTTTTTCCTTCCAGCTTGTTTAGCTTTCAGCATTGCTTCATTTTTTAAGTACCTAGCTATTTTGATCATGATCAATTTCTGTCGAGGCCAATAATGTGTCAGAGAAAACATTGTACAATCACCAGCAGGTCCACACACAAATCCAATTCACATTTTATTAGTTTGCTTTTTAAAGAACCATGCAACAATCTGACTGGTATGTGTATATGCAGAACAGTAAGCACACTTCAAGTATTTGTCTGATATAGGTTATGCATACACTAGCAATTATAGATACATGTATACATTTTCCCGCAAATTACTTAAATTAAGAGACTGAACAAAAAAAAACAAAAACAAAACACTGATAGAAGTGTGTCAGCAAGATGACCAGATCTCCAATATCATTTATTCTCCAAGTTCACACAGACCACCCAAACTAGAAACAGAGAAGTGCTCTTCTCTGTGTTTCACTTTTATCATTCAATGATTTTGTATTACTTTTATCATTGTTAGATGTGTTCTCTCTCTTTCACAGGCTTTTAAAACGATCCAGAATAAAAAACACTGGAAATGGAACCCAGGACCGCTTGCTTAACGCACATGCGCTCTGAAGGGGTACTGCTATGCTACAGTCTCACTCTCAACAAACCAACAAAAAATCTCTTCTTTCATCCGTTAAATTTTTTTTTCACTCCACTAATTTATCACTTCATAATTTCTTTCTCAGCCTTCTTTTTTACTCATTAGATATATTCTCTCTCTTTCACAGGCTTTTTTAAACAATACAGAATTAAAAATATTTGGTCGCCACTGGGAATCAAATCCACAACCGCTTGCTTAAAGCACTCTCTGATCCGCCAAATTAATTCCCACAACAGCAAACTCCACCCCCTGTTGTCACTCGCCCATAGCAATAGTTGTCACCAAATGAAATAAATAATCATGTAGAGTAATAATCACCTCAAATGTGGTGCGTCATAAGTATGTATGTATATGTGTGTGTATGCTTATTACATCGTTCAAAAGAGATCGGATTGGACATTATTTCCTTCGTTTCATAGGACTCTTGTGGGATGACATGGACTTGGTCTTGGACGACACTTTCGCAGGTACCTTAGAGTGCTCTATAAAAAACAACAACAGTTGTCGTAGTTACCATTATCACCTTGCACACCCACCCACACATTGGGATTGTGACCAGCGAAATATCACACAACTTTTTTTCATTTTCCCTCAAGAATATATTTAACTCATACAACACTAGCTTCAATCATTGTAACCTGCTACCTCTATCATTGTAAAGGCTAAAAAAGGAGA
>WLWD01006107.1_pt1 | contig 68136 bp, 59 predicted proteins | sample 6712731 | NCBI WGS metagenome assembly WLWD01 (sample SAMN12718690, study PRJNA576275) | sponge metagenome | isolation source: marine sponge | host: Mycale hentscheli | place: New Zealand: South Island, Marlborough, Capsize Point | collected 2014-11-01 | reverse complement strand
AGTATTACCACTGTGTGCACACACATACTAGTAATACCACTGTGTGCACACACGCATTAGTATTACCACTGTGTGCTCACACGCACTAGTAATACCACCGTGTACACGCACTAGTATTACCACAGTGTGCACACACGCACTAGCAATACCACTGTGTACACGCACTAGTATTACCACTGTGTGCACACACGTACTTGTAATACCACTGTGTACATGCACTAGTATTACCACTGTGTGCACACACGTACTAGTAATACCACTGTGTACACGCACTAGTATTACCACTGTGTGCTCACACACACTAGTGATACCACTGTGCACATGCACTAGTAATACCACTGAGTACATGCACTAATATTACCACTGTGTGCACACACGCCCTAGTGATACTACAGTGTGCACACACGTACTTGTAATACCACTGTGTACATGCACTAGTATTACCACTGTGTGCACACACGTACTAGTAATACCACTGTGTACACGCACTAGTATTACCACTGTGTGCTCACACACACTAGTGATACCACTGCGTACATGCACTAGTAATACCACTGAGTACACGCACTAATATTACCACTGTGTGCACACACGCACTAGTGATACCACAGTGTATACGCACTAGTGATACCACTGTGTACACGCACTAGTATTACCACTGTGTGCTCACACACACTAGTGATACCACTGTGTACACGCACTAGTATTGCCACTGTTTGCACACACGTACTATTAATACCACTGTGTACACGCACGCACTAGTAATACCACTGTGTACACGCATTAGTATTACCACTGTGTACACGCACTAGTATTACCACTGTGTGCACACACGTACTTGTAATACCACTGTGTACATGCGCTAGTATTACCACTGTGTGCACACACGTACTAGTAATACCACTGTGTACACGCACTAGTATTACCACTGTGTGCTCACACACACTAGTGATACCACTGTGCACATGCACTAGTAATACCACTGAGTACATTCACTAATATTACCACTGTGTGCACACACGCACTAGTGATACCACAGTGTGCACACACGTACTTGTAATACCACTGTGTACATGCACTAGTATTACCACTGTGTGCACACACGTACTAGTAATACCACTGTGTACACGCACTGGTATTACCACTGTGTGCTCACACACACTAATGATACTACTGTGTAAACGCACTAGTGATACCACTGTGTACACGAACTAGTATTACCACTGTGTGCACACACATACTAGTAATACCACTGTGTGCACACACACGCACTAGTATTACCACTGTGTGCTCACACGCACTAGCAATACCACTGTGTACACGCACTAGTATTACCACAGTGTGCACACACGCACTAGCAATACCACTGTGTACACGCACTAGTAATACCACTGTGTGCACACACGTACTAGTAATACCACTGTGTACACGCACTAGTATTACCACTGTGTGCTCACACACACTAGTGATACCACTGCGTACATGCACTAGTAATACAACTGTGTACACGCACTAATATTACCACTGTGTGCACACACGCACTAGTGATACCACTGTGTACACAAACTAGTATTACCACTGTGTGCACACACATACTAGTAATACCACTGTGTGCACACACGCACTAGTATTACCACTGTGTGCTCACACGCACTAGTAATACCACCGTGTACACGCACTAGTATTACCACAGTGTGCACACACGCACTAGCAATACCACTGTGTACACGCACTAGTAATACCACTGTGTGCTAACACACACTAGTGATACCACTGTGTGCTAACACACACTAGTGATACCACTGTGTACACGCACTAGTAATACCACTGTGTACATGCACTAGTATTACCACTGTGTGCACACACATACTAGTAATACCACTGTGTGCACACACGCATTAGTATTACCACTGTGTGCTCACACGCACTAGTAATACTACCGTGTACACGCACTAGTATTACCACAGTGTGCACACACGCACTAGCAATACCACTGTGTACACGCACTAGTATTACCACTGTGTGCACACACGTACTTGTAATACCACTGTGTATGTACATGCACTAGTATTACCACTGTGTGCACACACGTACTAGTAATACCACTGTGTACACGCACTAGTATTACCACTGTGTGCTCACACACACTAGTGATACCACTGTGCACATGCACTAGTAATACCACTGAGTACATGCACTAATATTACCACTGTGTGCACACACGCACTAGTGATACCACTGTGTGCTAACACACACTAGTGATACCACTGTGTACACGCACTAGTAATACCACTGTGTACATGCACTAGTATTACCACTGTGTGCACACACATACTAGTAATACCACTGTGTGCACACACGCATTAGTATTACCACTGTGTGCTCACACGCACTAGTAATACTACCGTGTACACGCACTAGTATTACCACAGTGTGCACACACGCACTAGCAATACCACTGTGTACACGCACTAGTATTACCACTGTGTGCACACACGTACTTGTAATACCACTGTGTATGTACATGCACTAGTATTACCACTGTGTGCACACACGTACTAGTAATACCACTGTGTACACGCACTAGTATTACCACTGTGTGCTCACACACACTAGTGATACCACTGTGCACATGCACTAGTAATACCACTGAGTACATGCACTAATATTACCACTGTGTGCACACACGCACTAGTGATACCACAGTGTGCACACACGTACTTGTAATACCACTGTGTACATGCACTAGTATTACCACTGTGTGCACACACGTACTAGTAATACCACTGTGTACACGCACTAGTATTACCACTGTGTGCTCACACACACTAGTGATACCACTGCGTACATGCACTAGTAATACCACTGAGTACACGCACTAATATTACCACTGTGTGCACACACGCACTAGTGATACCACTGTGTATACGCACTAATGATACCACTGTGTACACGCACTAGTATTACCACTGTGTGCTCACACACACTAGTGATACTACTGTGTACACGAACTAGTATTACCACTGTGTGCACACACATACTAGTAATACCACTGTGTGCACACACGCGCTAGTAATACCACTGTGTTCTCTCACGCACTAGTAATACCACTGTATGCACGCACGTACTAGTAATACCACTGTGTACACGCACTAGAATTACCACTGTGTGCACGTACGTACTAGTAATATTACTGTGTACATGCACTAATACCACTGTGTGCTCACACGCACTAGTAATACCACTGTGTACACGCACTAGTATTACCACTGTGTGCACACACGCACTAGTATTACCACTGTGTGCACACACTAATATTACCACTGTGTGCACACACGCACTTGTAATACCACTGTGTATACGCACTAGTAATACCACTGTGTACACGCACTAGTATTACCACTGTGTGCACACACGTACTTGTAATACCACTGTGTACATGCACTAGTATTACCACTGTGTGCACACACGTACTAGTAATACCGCTGTGTACACGCACTAGTATTATTACTGTGTGCTCACACACACTAGTGATACCACTGCGTACATGCACTAGTAATACCACTGTGTACACGCACTAATATTACCACTGTGTGCACACACGCACTAGTGATACCACTGTGTATACGCACTAGTGATACCACTGTGTACACGCACACACTAGTAATACCACTGTGTATACGCACTAGTAATACCACTGTGTACACGCACTAGTATTACCACTGTGTGCACACACGTACTTGTAATACCACTGTGTACATGCACTAGTATTACCACTGTGGGCACACACGTACTAGTAATACCGCTGTGTACACGCACTAGTATTACCACTGTGTGCTCACACACACTAGTGATACCACTGCGTACATGCACTAGTAATACCACTGTGTACACGCACTAATATTACCACTGTGTGCACACACGCACTAGTGATACCACTGTGTATACGCACTAGTGATACCACTGTGTACACGCACACACTAGTAATACCACTGTGTATACGCACTAGTAATACCACTGTGTACACGCATTAGTATTACCACTGTGAGCACACACGTACTTGTAATACCACTGTGTACATGCACTAGTATTACCACTGTGTGCACACACGTACTAGTAATACCACTGTGTACACGCACTAGTATTACCACTGTGTGCTCACACACACAAGTGATACCACTGCGTACATGCACTAGTAATACCACTGTGTACACGCACTAATATTACCACTGTGTGCACACACGCACTAGTGATACCACTGTGTATACGCACTAGTGATACCACTGTGTACACGAACTAGTATTACCACTGTGTGCACACACATACTAGTAATACCACTGTGTGCACACACGCACTAGTATTACCACTGTGTTCTCACACGCACTAGTAATACCACTGTGTACACGCACTAGTATTACCACAGTGTGCACACACGCACTAGCAATACCACTGTGTACACGCACTAGTAATACCACTGTGTGCTAACACACACTAGTGATACCACTGTGTACACGCACTAGTAATACCACTGTGTACACGCACTAGTATTACCACAGTGTGCACACACGCACTAGCAATACCACTGTGTGCACCCACTAGTATTACCACTATGTGCTCACACGCACTATTAATACCACTGTGTATACGCACTAGTAATACCACTGTGTTCACGCACTAGTATTACCACTATGTGCTCACACACACTAGTGATACCACTTTGTACACGCACTAGTATTGCCACTGTGTGCACACACGTACTATTAATACCACTGTGTACACGCACTAATATTACCACTGTGTGCACACACGCGCTAGTAATACCACTGTGTATACGCACTAGTAATACCACTGTGTACACGCACTAATATTACCACTGTGTGCACACACGCACTAGTAATACCACTGTGTACACGCACTAGTAATACCACTATGTACATGCACTAGTATTACCACTGTGTGCACACACGTACTAGTAATACCACTGTGTGCACGCACTAGTATTACCACTGTGTGCTCACACACACTAGTGATACCACTGCGTACATGCACCAGTAATACCACTGTGTACACGCACTAATATTACCACTGTGTGCACACAAGCACTAGTGATACCACTGTGTATACGCACTAGTGATACCACTGTGTACACGAACTAGTATTACCACTGTGTGCTCACACGCACTAGTAATACCATTGTGTACACGCACTAGTATAACCACAGTGTGCCTTATCGCACTAGCAATACCACTGTGTACTCGCACTAGTAATACCACTGTGTGCTAACACACACTAGGGATACCACTGTGTACACGCACTAGTAATACCACTGTGTACACGCACTAGTATTACCACTGTGTGCACACACGTACTAGTAATACCACTGTGCACATACACTAGTATTATCACTGTGTGCACACACTAGTATTACCACTATGTGCTCACATGCACTATTAATACCACTATGTATACGCACTAGTAATACCTGTGTTCACGCACTAGTATTACCACTGTGTGCTCACACACACTATTGATACCACTGTGTACACGCACTAGTATTGCCACTGTGTGCACACACGTACTATTAATACCACTGTGTACACGCACTAATATTACCACTGTGTGCTCACACGCACTAGTAATACCACTGTGTATACGCACTAGTAGTACCACTGTGTACACACACTAGTATTACCACTGTGCGCGCACACGCACTAGTAATACCACTGTGTACACGCACTAGTAATACCACTGTGTGCACAAACATACTAGTGATACTACTGTGTACACGCACTATTGTATGACCAGGTTAAGTTGGCCGCAAGATAAACTTGAATAACTTCAGAACGGAAGCAGCTACGCATCCGAGGTTTGCACCATTGGGAAGCTCGCGCCGAAGCGGTTAAAAATATTTCTTTAGTAAACTCCAAAACCGGAGAGAAAGTGCTATTCCAAAACTCAATACAAAAGTCTATGGGAATAGAAAAAACCACAGGTTTCTTGCTCAAAACTAATATTACCACTGTGTTCACACACGCACTAGTAATACCACTGTGTATACGCGGTATGGCTCAATTTATCACGCGGACTGTCTTCATTTAGTATTTTGTAAACAATGAGCGGCTTCTTCTCAGATTGCTGTGTTTCTAGCTTTATATCGCGATTAGCTTAGGTTGCGAGTGTGGAAACAGGATAGACGGAGTGTTCTGTTGTTGCAGAGGGTACAGGACCACCTGATAGGATGTTGGTATGATTATTTGTCTACCTGTTCAATAACAAATGCCATAATAGCCAATATATTTCAGTGATATAGCTATCATTTAGCTAGCAACTTGTATTACAGCCACTCTTACGCTGTTTGCCGTTAAATTGTGTGCTTGTCAAAGCCGTGTTTATGCCAATTCCTTTTCTTCACTATTATAGATGCAGAATTCCACCTTCAACTCGGATCACAACTATTTTTTGTATGTGTACTACTTAAATTCTATCATTTCATCAATTTTCATATACCTATTATAAATAAATGAAAGAATTGATAATTTTATTTAACATTAAAGTCTAGTAACTTTAGCTACAAGTTTACAGTGCTGTACTGCTGAATCCTGTGAACATCAGAATATTTCTTGGGACACAGTAGGTAGAATCGACTGATTTTAATCCTGTCTCTTTAGAAGAACTCCCACCAGTTTGCGTTTTCCATCTGCTGTACATTATCTGCGCATAAGAAACATAAATATCATTGAAAACAGATGAGATGAGCTGTACAGCGCCCGAAAGACTCCATAAACTTCACTAAATTTCTTTCTTTCAATAGTTACAGTATTAATGCACACCTGTGCTACCGCCCCTTTTTCACGTGCAACGTTGACGTTTGCGCGCTTAATTGACTTGGATTCACATGACTAAATTGCTTCCGGTAAAGTACTAAATGCATTCCTCAATTACTGCCCTAGCGGTCGTGCCAACTCAACTTGGACATTATTACCACTGTGTGCACAAACATACTAGTAATATCCCTGTGTACACGCACTAGTATTACCACTGTGTGCTCACACACACTAGTAATACCACTGTGTACACGCGCTAGTATTACCACTCTGTGCACACACGTACTAGTAATACCACTGTGTACACGCGCTAGTATTACCACTGTATGCTCACACACACTAGTGATACCACTGTGTACACGCACTAGTATTACCACTGTGTGCACACACGTACTATTAATACCACTGTGTATACGCACTAGTAATAACACTGTGTACACGCACTAGTATTACCACTGTGTGCTCACACACACTAGTGGTACCACTGTGTACACGCACTAGTATTACCACTGTGTGCACACACGTACTATTAATACCACTATGTACACGCACTAGTAATACCACTGTGTACACGCACTAGTAATACCACTGTGTGCACAAACATACTAGTAATATCCCTGTGTACACGCACTAGTATTACCACTGTGTGCACAAACATACTAGTAATATCCCTGTGTACACGCACTAGTATTACCACTGTGTGCTCACACACACTAGTGATATTACTGTGTACACGGACTAGTATTACCACTGTGTGCACACACGTACTACTGTGTATACGCACTAGTGATACCACTGTGTACACGAACTAGTATTACCACTGTGTGCACACACGTACTAGTAATACCACTGTGTATACGCACTAGTATTACCACTCTGTGCACACACGCACTAGTAATACCACTGTGTACACGCACTAGTATTACCACTCTGTGCACACACGTACTAGTAATACCACTGTGTACACGCACTAGTATTACCACTGTGTGCACACACGTACTAGTAATACCACTGTGTACACGCACTAGTAATACCACTGTGTACACGCACTAGTATTACCACTGTGTGCTCACACACACTAGTGATACCACTGTGCACATGCACTAGTAATACCACTGAGTACATTCACTAATATTACCACTGTGTGCACACACGCACTAGTGATACCACAGTGTGCACACACGTACTTGTAATACCACTGTGTACATGCACTAGTATTACCACTGTGTGCACACACGTACTAGTAATACCACTGTGTACACGCACTGGTATTACCACTGTGTGCTGACACACACTAGTGATACCACTGTGTACATGCACTAGTATTACCACTGTGTGCACACACGTACCCAAGAAATATTCTGGTGTTCACAGGATTCAGCAGTACAGCACTGTAAACTTGTAGCTAAAGTTACTAGACTTTCATGTTAAATAAAATTATCAATTCTTATAGTATTATCACTGTGTGCACACAGTAGTATTACCACTGTATGCTCACACGCACTATTAATACCACTGTGTATACGCACTAGTAATACCACTGTGTACACGCACTAGTATTACCACTGTGTGCTCACACACACTAGTGATACCACTGTGTACATGCACTAGTATTACCACTGTGTGCACACACGTACTATTAATACTACTGTGTACACGCAATAATTGTCCAGGCCCAGCCCTGAACGAGAAGTATTCACCACTTATTTACCGAACTTTTCAACTCATTCACGCATGCACACATTCACGTACTTTTTGTTCGTGCGTCAACCCAGTTACTTCAGTTACCCGTCCGTTGTTATAAACATTCATTCACGCACATTTAAAAGTTAGTTGTCAATAGTATCGAACAGTACAGAGCTGTTTTAGATACAGTAGGAGTCAAAAAAAAGTTTCGAATTCCGTTCCGTAGAACGGCCGTCGCAAAATAAAAAAACGGGGAAAAAACGGTACGCCGTATGTTGAAAAACGGCCGTTCCGTTCGACCGCGTTACCGTTTTAATCTTTATCGTTCACCGTATGTCTCGCTCAAAGAAATATAAAAAATCGTTTATCCAATAAAACGTTCCGATTTTTTGTTTACAGGCTCCAGAGGCGGAGCTTTTCGGGTTAAAAAAAATTGAAGCCGTCCTATTCGAAGTTGTCTCGCGGAGAATTGTTAGTTCGACCACCGCACAGTATCGACGTTTTCTCGCTGTTAGGGCCTTCTCGGGCTTAGATTTTGTACTACTGGAGGTCCGTCAGTAGCTAACAGAAGATCTACGGAGTGCGGACCTCGTTATAGCTCTGTGCCCGTCGGAACTTCAGTCTGCAGCTTTATTGAAGCAAGTTAAAATTTTATACGAGCTTTTTTGCACTATCCCCATAGCGTTTAACGGTCGATACAAGGCCTTAGCTTGCTGATATAGCTATAGAAGAGTTTCTAGCTAGAAAATATCTGTGAATCGACGGAAATGCTTCACCGTTTTTTACCGTTTTAGTAAACGGTGTCGGCCGTTTAGTCAAAACGGTACGGAACGCAACGATAAAAACTACGGTTAAAAAACTACCGTTTTAGGTCCGTACTACGGAACGGAATTCGAAACTTTTTTTTGACTCCTACTGTAGCTACCTAGACAATTCTATTTGTTGGCTAGCTAGTCTAGGCTAATTAACTACTTAGTGTTCCCGTGGCACTATAACTATGGGTGGTCCTTCACTAGTACTTCTAGATCATCAGGTGAACGGAGTTACGCCCGCTCATCATTTTTGGTCCTTCGAGCCGGATACTGACACTGAAGATTCGCCTACCGGTGGCTCGATTATCGAAGGAATTCACTACCTACTTCTTCAACTACAATCAACTTCTTCAACTACAATCAACTTCTTCAACTACTATCTACTTCTTCAACTACAATCTACTACTTCAACTACTGTCTACCTTCATATTCAATAACTATACCTACACTAGCCGACTCTGCCTCTTAACCGATTGTCGGCCGTATTTAATTGCCAAACCGCGAACGCGTAACGCCGAATTCTTTTCCGCCGGAAACAGCCCTTATGAAGTTGAGTCAGTCGAAGCTCTCTACCGAGAAAACTAAGGCTCGCTGTCCTTCGGCTTGTACAGTTCAACGATAGGTAAAGGCTTTCTCGTTACGTTTACGACAATTTTGTCTAGCGCTGATATGTTCGATCGCTACCAGAGAAGAAATAGCCTATGGCATTTCGAAAATTCTACTTTCAGTTGCTACGCACAACTGCTGGATGTCAACAAAACGCAGGTTTCAAAACTTCAGTGCCTTTGTTAGACCAGTATAACTACTCCAAGCTACTTCTAAGTAAGTTTAGTTTGTTTAGTTGAGATATAGAATTATATAAGTGATGGATAATAATAATTTACATACTGAAATACCAACAACAACAAAAAAAACATTGAGTGCTATAGGAATGATGGTTGTGTTTTTTTAGGGCTCAGTTTCTGGGAGACTATGCCACTCAAGAAAGCAGTCATTGGATTCTCCAGTATGGCACAGCCAAACCTTGCATTCAGTGCAGAACCATTGAGTATTCCGTCGTTGCTTCTTCTTGAGACACAAAGTGCATTTTCCTCGTTTTCTTTCAGTTCCAGTCATGGCCTCATATTTCCTTGGAAAGTGTTGCACTGTCAATCTAGGAAGATACTGTCCCCCACACCTCCCTGCTTTGTGTCTAGTACAGTAATCCTCTTTAAGTTGAAGGGCTAATTTTTCTCTGAAGTATTTGATGTGATTTTTTTGGCCAGAATTATTCATTTTATACAAGACAAAAGAATTTGTAACGGCTACTCCAAACAGAAAACGGGCGATATACTTGTAAAATTACGACTTCTAAAATTACATTGATGATATCCACGAAGTTGATCACCACGATCCACTCCACCCATGTACTTGTTATACTCTGCAACAGATACTGGACAAGAAATTTCCTTTCGACTCCCATCTTTCTGGCGACGAAGAACTGTATCAACTTCGGTAGGATCATAGCCTGTAGCCATCACGTTCACAATCTTCCTATCCAACCATGCCGATGCTATTACATTATCAGACTGTACTGTTGTATTTTGACCCCTGTGATATATTGAAAGTAATATGTTAATTTAGTAAATTTGTATTTACTTACCGTTGTTTGAACTTCAGATTTTTTAATTCCTTAGGAAATCCCAATCTGTCTCTTCTGGCAGTTCCACACCCATATGTTCCAACTGACTCCAGATCACAAAGCAGTTGCTTAGAAGTAAAAAAATTGTCAAAATAAAGGTGGTGCCACTTTCCATAAAAATCATGGGACAGATCCTTCACCACTCTAGCTCCAAGACCATGCTCCACTCTATCCTTGTGACCAGTGTAAACTTCCAATCGACTAAAGTAGCCATTACTGCTATCAGCCAAGACCCACACCTTTATTCCTCTTTTTATGGGTTTTTGGGGCATATATTGTTTGAGACTAGATCTGCCCTGGAACTTAATCATTGCCTCGTCTATTGCCAAGTGCTTTGATGGTTTGTATATGGCAGCACAGCGAGACCGGATCAGCTCTAACAAAGGTCGGATTTTACCCAAACGATCATATCCTTCACTTCCTCGTGGAGCTAGCTTAGAGTTATCGGCAAAATGAAGATAACGGATAATTTCTCTGTAGCGATTTCTGGATATCTTATCTGCTATTGGAGAGTAATGATAAATGGGGGACTGTTTCCAGTAATCATCTACTGAAGGAAGCTTGTTCAGACCCATCAGAATATGAAAGCCAAAGAAGGCTTTTACATCAGCAACATCCAGAGGTATCCATGTATCATACTGCTCTGCCATCATAACTTCCTTAGCATATCGATTGGACTCTACCACTATGTGTTTCAAGCACTCAGGAGTGAAAAACAGCTGAAATATTTCCAACGGAGTCTTGGGAATTGGCACAGTAGGACCAACATCTCCACAAAAATCTTTAATTTTATATGGAGTAAGCTTGTCACTCCATGATGTATCAAATGAGGACGTTTTTACAGCAGCAGGAGAAGTGATGGGAGAGACCATATCATTTATTTGGATTGTTGTGTCATCATCATCAGTTGATTCAGTGTCACACTCTATTATGTGTAGACAATGTATACCTAATAAATACTCTTATAATACTCCAATTCATTACCTTCTATACTTTCCACCTCTTCTGTGTCCTCTATACATTCAAACTCTTCGTCACTTCCATCTGCTATAGGCTCATTTGGGTCAGTATCATCATCAAAATCATCATCATCAACAATAATGAAAGAACTTCTTCTGTACTCTTGATGCCATTTTAGACCTAGATTTTTTTTAAAGTTTGTTTTTATTACATTTGAAAACCCCATATTATTTGTACCTACCTACTCATTGAGCACTATATTTAACTGTAAATATCTATTTAATGTTTTATGGTAATTGTGGAAAAGGTTGTAGCTCACTGAACTGGTGCGAAACCTTCAAGACCTGGGACTTATCACGGCGTTCACAGTTAGTGCATGCACACATGAGATGTCTTAACTGCTTGAGTCCTGGCCACAAACGGGAGGATTGTCGCTCACGCAAGAATTGTTTTACTTGTGGACAGCACCATAACACGCTACTTCACGAGGAAACTCAAACTACTCCTCAAAATCAATTGCAACCTTCGTCCGCCATTCCAAATACGGCCGCTACTCCCGTACAACCATCCACTAATTCTAATGTGCTCGAGTAGGTCAATCTCCCACTACTCTATACACAACAGCAATCGCTAATGCTTCGTTTGGAGACCGGACTCAACAGATCAGAATTTTCTTTGATTCTGGATCTGGAATTACTTTAGTCACAGAAGACCTGGTGTCTCGATTACAAGCTTTTCGTGAACGTTACTATTTGTCTTTTTCAGGGGTTACTGGTAATGGTCATTGCAAGCACAAGGTCTGGTTAAAACTCTCTTCTATTTACGAAGACATACCTGAGTATTACCATATTGAATGCCATGTTGTTCCTCGCATAGACCCAGTCGAATCACCTCACAACAAGAACTACATTCTTTCAGACCCTAATGTCACTAAGTGCCAGCCTCTATCAGATCCGACACTGGGAGGTTCCGTAGACATGCTTGTCAGTCAAGACGACTACGTTCGCCTTCAGGTCGGAGGGCTTGCCTATGCAATTAACCACCAGGTGATGATGATGTACACCAAATTTGGTTGGGTCTTAGGAGGATCAGCTCCAGGAGACTCTCAGGATAATAGAGTTTACCGCATCGCACTTCATGATGATCCAAGCGAATTGGGAGCTTGAAAAGGTACCCTCCTCTGAGTCAAACTACTCCACTGCTGAACAGCAAGCCTTAGATAATTTTCAAGACTCGCACCGCATCCTACCTAGTGGAAGATTCTCAGTCTCACTTCCACGCAAGGAGTCTGCTCCTGTCCTCGGGGAGAGTCGCTCTACAGCTATCAAGCGTTTCTTGATGAATGAGAAAGCGTTGGAGCGAAAAAACCAATTTTCTGCCTTCACAGATGTCTTAAAGGAATACCTTACTCTGGGACACGCTGAACCTGTGCCTCTAGATGAACTTCATTTACCTGCTTCAACTACATTTTATCTACCGGTGCATGGCGTCGCCAAGGAAAAGTTCGACAACTACCAAACTAAGGGTACACGCACTAGTATGCACAAACATACTAGTAATATCTCTGTGTGCACGCACTAGTATTACCACTGTGTGCACAAACATACTAGTAATATCCCTGTGTACACGCACTAGTATTACCACTGTGTACACGCACTAGTAATACCACTGTGCTCACACACACTAGTGATACCACTGTGTACACGCACTAGTATTTCCACTGTGTGCACACACGTACTAGTAATACCACTGTGTATACACACTAGTATTACCACTGTGTGCTCACACGCACTAGTAATACCACTGTGTACACGAACTAGTATTACCACTGTGTGCACACACGTACTAGTAATACCACTGTGTACACGCACTAGTATTACCACTGTGTGCTCACACGTACTAGTAATACCACTGTGTAGATGCACTAGTATTTCCACTGTGTGCACACACGTACTAGTAATACCACTGTGTACATGCACTAGTATTACCACTGTGTGCACACACGTACTAGTAAGACCACTGTGCACATACACTAGTATTATCACTGTGTGCACACACTAGTATTACCACTGTGCACATACACTAGTATTACCACTGTATGCTCACACACACTAGTGATACCGCTGTGTACACGCACTAGTATTACCACTGTGTGCTCACACACACTAGTGATACCGCTGTGTACACGCACTAGTATTACCACTGTGTGCACAAACATACTAGTAATATCCCTGTGTACACGCACTAGTATTACCACTGTGTACACGCACTAGTAATACCACTGTGTGCTCACACACACTAGTGATACCACTGTGTACACGCACTAGTAATATCACTGTGTACACGAACTAGTATTACCACTGTGTGCACACACGTACTAGTAATACCACTGTGTACACGCACTAGTAATTACCACTGTGTGCTCACACGTACTAGTAATACCACTGTGTAGATGCACTAGTATTTCCACTGTGTGCACACACAGTATTACCACTGTGCACATACACTAGTATTATCACTGTGTGCACACAGTAGTATTACCACTGTATGCTCACACGCACTATTAATACCATTGTGTACACGCACTAGTAATACCACTGTGTACACGCACTAGTAATACCACTGTGTACACGCACTAGTATTACCACTGTGTGCACACACGTACTATTAATACCACTGTGCACATACACTAGTATTATCACTGTGTGAACACACTAGTATTACCACTGTGCACATACACTAGTATTATCACTGTGTGCACACACTGGTATTACCACTGTGTGCTTACACGCACTATTAATACCACTGTGTATACGCACTAGTAATACCACTGTGTACACGCACTAGTATTACCACTGTGTACATGCACTAGTACTAGTGGTGTGCTTGAGCACAAATGGCGAGCGAGCCTAAAGACTATACTATTTTTATTGACTTTTAACACTGAAGCTACTGAAAATAATGTCCAGTTTTTTATTTTAGCATACAGGGTAAAGGGATTTCAGTGCTATAGTAACAACTCTCTGCAACTGCTTGAATTGAAGGAAAAAACAACAACAACAAAACAATACACGTTATTTAAAAGTTTTCTTTGTGATATTCTTTAGCTAAGTAGTGGTTGCATCACACAATGCTTTGACACAGCTGGACATGCACCTACACAGACTTACCTTCGCAGTAGTCTAGTGGACAATGTATTTTCAGGTAAATACTGTGCGCACGGCTTATAACCATGACAAAGAGCGCATTGACTTACCACCGCCACTAACTCGAATAGAAATGGAAGTCCCTTAAGTTGTCAAGTTTTAAATGTACCGGCAAAAGAATTCAAAACGGTAAACAATTCAATTTCTAGGGTGATACGGGTACTGATCGATAAACCAAAGGATTCTGTTCAGTGCAATTTGGGACGGGGTCGACAACCGAACTAACACAAAACGCGAGGGTCAAAGTACAAAAATGCCTTACGTACGTCCATACATATATACAAATAAACAAACTGACATCCCCGATTTTCGATTGTGTTACCCCTGTAAGTGTCTCGCTCGCTACGCTCGCTCGCCAATTACCACTGTGTGCTCACACACACTAGTGATACCACTGTGTACACGCACTAGTATTACCACTGTGTGCACACACGTACTATTAATACCACTGTGTACACACACTAATATTACCACTGTGTGCACACACGCACTAGTAATACCACTGTGTACTCGCACTAGTATTACCAATGTGCACACACACACTAGTAATACCACTGTGTACACACACTAGTACTACCACTGTGTGCACAAACATACTAGTAATACAACTGTGTACACACAGTAGTAATACCACTGTGTACACGCACTAGTAATACCACTGTGTACAGTACTACTATTGTTAGAGGGGCCCGTATGCTACGATGGAGAGGTCTTTGATAGTTTAAATTAGTGTTTGGTAGTGTCATTTCCTGTGCCTGTGACACTGTCTCTTTGATGGTGGTATAGGTGAAGGTGAAGGTGAAGGGGAGAAGTTAGTTGTGTTTGACGGGGACAGTGGAGGAGATGAAAGTGACGGGGACTGTGGAGGAGTGAAGGTGACGATGCAGTTGAGACTTCTTCAGTCGAAGTAGCTGGTGCAATATCCGGATTTGGACAAACTTTGTCTCTGCTCTCCTCAGGATGTGTAACTTCACCAGTAGCTAGTTCTAGTAGTCAGTTACTCATTTTTGAAATAAAAACAATATTGATAAAAATTGACTATTTTGACAAAAACGGTGTTATTGAAAAATTGTGTTGGCCGCGTGTTTAGCCGGGTTTTCACAAATCCGGTCACATATGATCATTGAACTGACGTGGTATAAGTTGTAGCATTGCAGTGAGGCTGATCTCAGGCTATGTTTTTGTTAACCATACCTCAGTTTTCTGTATATTTGTGTGTGCACGCGCATATACATGATCCACATGAGTCTAATTTTGTTTGTTTCTTTTTTACAGCACTATCTGCTGGATGAAGTATGTTACTTAGTTTGGTTTTATTAATATTAACATCGTAACTACAACACCAAAAAATTAATAGTAATTATAATATTAATTGTGTTTCTGTCAGTTTTAACAGCCAATATTCATTTGATTAAATTTTAACCCGACATTTCAACTTCTTGCCGAGTCCTACCATTAACTGATAAAAACACTATTATACTATTGAACTTCCAGCCGATGACTGAAATAAATGTATTAACCGATTAGTTCCGATAGGCGCGTATACGCGACCACGAACTAAAAACCGGTAGTTCCGATAGGCGCATAAACGCGGCCAGAGAATAGCAGCTTCAATTTGGTTTTATTACAACTGTTTGGACTGAGGTAGCTTAGCCTGGAGTCTTTGTGGTTAAAGTACAACCAAGTAAGATTGATAAGAGATAATAATTTGTAGTTAGCTGCTGTAGCTTTCAAATAACTCCTTCTAGAAGGGTCGACCACGACCGCGTCTAAAAAAGAATTCCGTTTTACGGCGCCCCGCGGTAGTAATTAATTCCGGAAGTAATCGGTTAAAGTTCTTCAACGAACCAAGGTTTCTGAACCCACCTGCTTCCTGAAGGTCCAGTAGTGGGTGCTGGCCTGGTACACTTGCTGGGCCCAGTTGCTGAGCATGGTCTGAGGAGCGATGCTACTCTGTATTTGGGGATACATGTTCTGCAGAGTGATGTGAGTGATGGTGTCTCCTCTAGCCTGAAAGAGAGCCAGTCGATCGTAATACTGCACGATGGTGCAATCCCAGTCCAAGTTGTGCGATGAGCAATGCTGAGGAAAGAAATATACACGTAGTCTCCGTCAATTTGTAATCCCGTATGGCAGGGCTGCTAATAAGAGCCCAAACTTAGTCAGACATGATGCCCTTTCAATCTTAATTTTGAAAGGACATTTACTATTATGGTCAGACATACATTTTGTGGTGGGGACATTGTCTAAAAATTTGTAATACCGTATGGTAAATATAACTTCACATGGGAGATATCCCATAGTGTGTGAGTATGTGCTTATCAGGGAGTAAAATTACAACGATGGGGAAAATTTGCTATCTTTTGTCTTTAGAAGCCAATTAAATTAATAATTAGTATCGCATAAGACAGTCTGTCAGTTCATTGGATCTGTGTTGCCCAGCTTTAGAGTTGGTACACTGCCAATGCACAGCTACATACAGTACATAACTGCATAGCTGCTCAGGCAGGCTCCACAATGAAGTCAAGTAAGTAGTCAGGATAACTTAATCATCTAACCATAACTCAAAATATTGGTAAAATGCTAATATATTATTATGACAAATTGGGAAACTTGGGCAACTAGTGAGTGAGTTAAGAGTTGAAGGACTCAACTACATTCAAGAGAGTAGGACAAAAAAGTATATTTAGAAGTGACGTATATTAATTCATACATTTAATGAGTACATACGATAAACAACTGACTGCATACCTGTTTGAATATGTCCGCCAGACTGATATTGGAGGTGTTGTCTTCTACCAGTCTCATCTGAGGGGATACTGACACAACCCTGGGGACAATAAACTGAAGGTTTCTACGACAACTCTCCTGTAAACATAAATAACAAAAAATAATAATTGAAATAAAATAGATAATTGTAAGTAAATAAATAATAAAAATAATAATATACTGTAAATATAAATAAAAACCCAATGAACAAATATTTCCATTTGCACAGCTTGCCTTATCTTTAAACAGATATAGGTTCACCAGATTCAGCAGCTGTAGCACACGCTCTTCTGAACGGCAGCGAGCCACTTGATTGTCATTCAATACCAGATAAGGATAGATCTGAAACAAACAACGTGAATAAAAAACAAAATAAAGGAACCGTCTTACTAAATAGCATGCAACGATACACATATGCATCAGGTTGCTTGCAAATATATGCCAGTCTGTTAATAATAGCAACTTTCTCTGCTAATCACCAATACAGTAAAACCAGAAAAATAAGAATTTATAGGCTGCGTAAACAGAGAATGTTACTTCAGCCAAGAAAGACTACAATTAATCTACATTACTCGCAAATATTATTTATACAATAAGTACCTTTCCATTGTGTCCCTGTATGTAGAGTCTCCTGACAGTGGTGTTGTGTTTCTGGACTATCTCCACGCGAGGCATGAACTTGGCGATGCGGACATAATACGGCATCGGCTACAAGACAAGATAGGTAGGACAAACAGAGTAACCTCCAAATGATCTTAGCATACTAAAATGACTATTATTACTGTTACTACTACTGTTACTATTGCTATAACCATCACCACTACTACTACTACTACTACTAACTACTACTACTACTACTAACTACTACTAACTACTACTACTACTACTACTAACTACTACTAACTGATTCTTACCTTATGTACTAGGTACTCCCCAGGTAGCTCCACCTCTGCTGTTGCCATAGAGAAATTGCTGAGAAACCTACACCTGTCTTCTAATAGGAATGACCTATGTAATTATAATGAACACATCATCCAATAGATCACATGTAAATATTGTTTGGTGAAGTTGGACCTGTACATAATAAGGTGATCAAAATTTCATTAAAAAGAATTGGAAGAAAAAAAAGTCTAACCAAATACCATTCCAAAACTAAATCCGCACAAGGGCTCTTTATAGAACAAATGCACAAAAACTGTTCACGTACTAGTAGTGATGGGGAATTGCGAATGGAATAGAAGTTCCAAATTTTATATCCGTTTTTCTTGGAATCTAATAATGAGAACAACAATTTTTTTACACATGGATAGACTTCACAAATTGAACTAATCGGCTTGGCTAGTAGTGCACCAAATTACGGATCTCCAACTTACTGCACTGCTTTAACCGATTAACGCCTAAAATTAAATTCGCGATTACGTGCGCGTTTGGGGTCAAGGGTGGCTGTGAAGCAATAATCCACGCCACCTCCCACTTGCTCTCTTCCACATCCAACAAACCTTGGGGCCTCTTCCTGGACTTTTCCAACGCCTTCAATTGCATCAACCGGGAGGCCATGTTCAGGGAATTTCGGAACCGCATCCCTAACTTATCTGCTTGGATGGAGTCTTGCTACTCCTGCCAGCCCCTGCTCAACCTCGACGAGTACTCTATCCGCAGCTGCTGTGGAGTACAACAAGGAGATCCCCTGGGTCCTTTAGGCTTCGCCCTTACTCTCCATTCCTTGATTGAGAAGCTACATTCAGAAGTACCTACCCTTAGACTAAATGTGTGGTACCTCGACAATGGCACTTTGATGGGCTCCCTGGACGCTCTTGCCTCTGCCCTCGCTTTCGTCGAGCGGGAAGGTCCCTCTCTAGGCCTGTTCCTGAACCGGAGCAAATCACTCCTATTCGTCCCAGAGGAGGCAGACTTGTGCCTTTCAACCTTCCCCCCTGATATCCCAATCACCCTGCGCGGCTTTTCCCTCCTTGGCTGCCCAGTCGGACCCCCTGACTTCTATGAGGTCTTTCTCAACAGGCTACAGAATTGCTCCGCCACACCTCCAATTTCCATGGTACATCTCTCTAATATCACTGAACCACTACATAACTAGATATCAATACTTCATAGTTTAGCTGCACCTAAAATATGGAGTTTTAGGGACCGAACAAAAAAAAACAACAAAAACAACAACAAAAAACAAAAAAACAAAAAGAAAGAAAAGAAAAAAAGAAAAGAAAAAAAAGACAACGACAAACAACGACAGTGTAGACCAAGATTATTATGAGCATCACATGCATACAACTTCAAGTATTCTTGAACTACAGATATGGAGATTAATGCTATTCATTGAAAACAAAGGGAAATAATAACATTTAGGACCAGGGTAAGAGTCGTACCAGACAGGAACCCATCCCATGGTACATGTGTATGACTCAGTTTATCTTTCGCCAAGCTTTATCTGGACAATAAAATATAAACTATGCTTTCTAAAGGCTCACAACGGCTTGCTTAAGTTTTAAATCCTTGAAATACTGCTGTCATTGATTCGTGCAATTGACAGTTAACCCTCTAGATCATGCTCGCTGATGGAAAACAAGAAACTGAACTAAAAACCATACTCTGTCTTTAAATGAAGTGTTAAGGTCCACATCCCTCTATCTCACATACTGTAGCAGTCTCCATCCCATTGCCCCCAATACTTACTTCTGCAGTGACTTGGTCTTGAGTTCCAGTATTTTAATCCACTTCTTAAGTTTGGCCATTAAATTGTGCACTTTCTGGGCAGCTAGAGAAGTGAAGTCAAAGTCACTCGCAAACTGAGCCTTGAGCCGCTGGAAGGCGGGGTCTTTGGCCACAGCTTGCGCCAGCTTGGCTAGTGCTTCATGAGATAAAGAACCCACAGTGGAACTGGAAAATTGGATCCACTAGTCTGCTCCAGTCCGATTCCAAATGTGCTCACTAGTTTCTTCACAAAGCCCATCATCTCCGAAGAAATGCGAGCATTGCTTACTGTAATAACAAATAGCCAGTCATTTGACAGTCACATGACTAAAAAAACAATAGGAACTCACTAGGTCGTTTCTCAAATGCAGCTGTTTGACAAAGCACCAGTCCTTCATTCAACTGCCTTAACAGTTCCTCATACCAATTCTCACGGAACCAAATCATCTAAATCAATCAATCAATCAAGCAATGAATCAATCAAGTAATGAATCAATCAAGTAATCAATCAAGTAATCAATCAAGTAATCAATCAATCAAGTAATCAATCAATCATTCAATCCATCAATCCAGTCTATAATTACAAACACATTCTTACAAGTCACACCCATCTGATCCACAATGCCCTCCAGCGATGAACTGCAGGTTTCAATGATATTGTCAGATTCCCACCAAAAGTTTTTACAACCAATGTATCGTGAGCTAAGTATTGTATTACATTATACTGCTAGACATGTAATCATTGTTTCACACAACCATGGTATATGTATAATGAAAGAGTGTAAGAAGTATTGGGTGTATGTATGCAATCCACCAATACATACCTGAAAGTCTACATAGCTGGAGCAAAGATCTAAAATTTTGCTAGATAGGAGGCACTTGCTCTTTTATAGGTGTTTCCTATATTCACATCTCTCAAATCTTTACAACTAGCACATAGTTATTCAGGTCACCTAAGAGCTGAGAATGTGAGAGCTATTGTGAGTCGGACCTAACTCCAAACAGATTTTCAAAGTTGAGTCAGACTTCTGCTGTTCAGCTCATAACACTTCTTGTGTCCCTCTCTGTCACACTTGGAACTTAAAACTGTTTAAACCACTTATCAAACTATCAGCTATGTCACACCTCTTCTCACCTTTCTCTATTTTCTTTCCTTCTCCTTCTATCTACTAAGGTCTCACTCAAAACCAGGTAATCACTCAATGCCTCAACCCTTGTTTCGTTCTCACACACCTCTCCCATACGCGCATCCTCAGTCATATCAAACTTAAATGATTTAGCTAATACTACACTTTTACTTCCTTGTGCTGCTCTCTTATGCCTGTCTGTTCATCCTTTATGCACTCACTCTCATCACTGGCAGAACTGCCATTGAAGGCATATCCTTCTTCTATTAAGAACTCAATGACTGCAAGTGTAAATTAGCTCTTGTGGTGACCAAAATGGCATATGACCTTTCAATATCTGGGATTATTGCTACTTCTGTCATCATGTGTCATATCATGTGCTAGTTGTAAATATTTGAATCTCCAGTTTGGGTAAAACAATTCTGTCAAGGAAACCAAGGTTTTCTAATTGTTGATGGTGATACAACACATTATTCTTGAAAAAAATATTTCTTAGACCCTTTCTTAAACTTGTATGCCAAGTGTAGCCAGTGACATTGAATATTATGTAGCATCACGTGTGCATTGTGCTGAGGTGACTAGGGTGGTAGTTAGGATTGCCCAATACCTCAAACGGTTCATGTAAAATCTTTCCTCTCAACCATTAGACATAGTTGGTCCTCTTCCTAAGGCCAAAGGGGGATATTAATATTCATTGACAGCTGTGTGTATGGCCTCACGTTGGCCTGAGGCAGTGCCGCTGGAAGGTGTTACTGCATTAAGAAGTTGGTGAAGGTTTAATGCAAATAATTGGTAGAACTGGTTTACCTATATGATTAATGTCAGACCAAGGTACTCAATCTACTGCTGGGTTCACTGTCAAGCGTGATAAATGTGAGTTTGGGGTCAAGGAGATTGCATACTTGTGTCACAAGATAGGGTGTGGTTGTGTAAGCATTCCAGAAGAGAAGGTTGAAGCTCTCAGAAGTTACCCTAAACTAATAACACAGAAAAACTTGGGGCATGCTTAGGAATGTTTGGTTACTATTAGAGATTTGTCCCTAACTTTGCCAGTTGTTCAGCTCTACTGACTCCGGCCGCCTCTAATAAACAGCGAAAACAGTGGTGGACAGAGGAGATGACTGCAGCCTTTTGTATGTGCATGATTGTGTTTATGCTATGTTATTATTGTGAGTGTTCCTAGAGCAGAAGATGTGCTTATTTTGCACATGGATGCCGCATTAACTGGGCAAGGTGCAGTGCTCAATGTTGTGAGAGATGATCAAGAGTTAAATATGTGGGCACCTATTGTTCCTTAAATATCGTACCCGGGATTCCCAAATTTGAAGAAACTCAAGTTTTCTTAACACTGGTCATTTTAACCTTTATATATTACCCATTTTTCTGTACTTTGAGGTCAGTCAGTACTTGTTGGCCCAATGAATTGAGTCTATGACAATTTAGAATCTTTATGGGATGTTCTTAAAAGCGAACACGTATGGTCTCAAATGTCAGTGTTTGGATTTGTTGCATTGTGTAAGGTAGTGTAGCTTTGTTGGCACAACATGCACATAGTTAAATTTGGACTGGAATCATCTTATAAGAAAATCTGCACATAAAAGTGATTTGATGCAATTGATGTCTATCAATTGCATCGCCATCACACTCATTGCATTCTAGAAATAATCATTTATAACTTACACTAGAGCACTAAGAGTGCAGAACCTCAGTACAAGTGCTTGCACACTTTCTTAAGAGCAGGTATGCTTACAATTGATGAAAGAATCACACCTCCAGACTTCTTACTTAATGTAAGGATACACCTACTGATAAAATTAGCACTAACAGGTCATAATACTTGATTTAATTGTGTATCATGTGTAAATAAGAAAACTGTCAATAGCTGGGCAGATATTCCCCCAAATGTCCAGAAAGTTGTTAGAGCTAGGAGCTGTTTTACAATTAATTGCCATCTTTGTCTTAGCAGCATTAGTAGAGTTTAGGGAAACTGTCGAGAACCACGACATATTATTATGAAAACTGGAATCCTATCGAGGAACTATGTAAACAGATCACTAGCTAAAGTAAGGTTGATAAAAGGTCTGCAATCCAGACTTTATACAAATAATAATTTGTATGATATCAAAACAGCATCCAACATCTTGATTCATAAATCATGTAGCCATAATTGAACCAAAAAAAAAAAGGAAAAAAAATGAAGTGAAACATTGAAAAATCCTAAACTGCATTCTGTCATAGAAAGCACACCAAACACCACAAAATGTTGCCCCTAAAGTCTTGATATTTTTCTCGCACAAAACACCTAAGTCTTGATGTTTTTCTCTGCTTGAGTGAGCATGTTCAATATAGTGGAGAAGTTAGGACGGTCCTCTGGGTTGCATTGCCAACATTGCTGCATAATTTCATACACTTCACCGGGACAGCCAGCAGGGGATGGCATCCGATAGCCTGACTCTGTCTGTATGGACACACACACAAAAAAAACACACCAACAAGAGGAAATAAAAATGTACGAACACAATCGAAATAAACCTTCTTTGTACCACTCAAATTATCTTCTTACGTTGTGTTTATGTATTTGTAGCACATCAACATGGCAAAGACATATTGTGCATACTCTGTTGGTTGTACTCTAAAGTTTTCAAACACATGATGATATATTGTTCAAGAGAATGATCAATACTCAATGTTGAGATGAATTCAAGTTAGTCACAATATTATGCAAATACTGACCTTCTTTTCATTTCAAAATGTGCATATTGTAATATACATTCAGAAGATGAAGTATGATTCCACATTATTCACTGAGTATGTGGTTCAGTGAGTCTTACTTGCTCTATTCACTTCAATAGATTTTGCTGGCTATTTATTAAATAAAGTGTTAGTAATGGTATTTAATAAAAATAATAGATTGAAATACCAACCTTGGCATTTCCTTTGTATTTGATAGGGGAAAGAACTATCATAACACTTGCTCAATATTGTAGTCAACCCAAAATTTGTTAGTGGAATGTTGTTGTGTGTAGTACTTTTGTTGGCAACTATAGTTAATAACATTCACAAGTTTAAACTTCATTGTATTTTAGCTATTCGTTGTTCATGCAAATATTTCACTCTTAACACAATTATATTTGATATACACGGTGGGATAGTACAAACAGACTTTAAAATAAGTAAAAAGCAAACATCTGCAACATTGAATTTACTTCCAATGCTTCGGCACTCTTTTCAACTTTTACAATGACGCCCTAGAGCCATTGACTGAATAGCCCTTCCCAAATCTGACTCCTTTTATATTAAAAGATTTTGCACTGTATTGCAACTTTGTTTATTTCTACACATACTACAATAAAATGTGCAAGGTAATCAAATACTGACTCTACGTTCATAAGTTGATCACTCTCTATATTGTGTATGACCAATCAGAAAGTACTACAAGTTTAGCTTCTGACCTGTGATTGAGCAATGTTGTTGGTCATGCCAGGATAAGGGGTGCAGCCAAAAGCGAACACTTCCCACAAGAGAACACCAAAACTCCACACATCACTGAGAAAGCTGTACTTGCCATAGCTCAGAGCCTGTAATCACAAACACACATACACACACATTCACTTGAAATATTTCAATGTTTGTCACACTATATTTTAGTAACCATTGTGGTCTAGTTGATTTACAAGTCTTCATGTTAACTTAAATATTTTTAAAGCTACAATTGCTCTTGTTATAAATGCTTTTATGAGGCATGAAGTTATAATATTTATCATAAAAACAATGAAATCAGGACCAAAATATATATACTTGCCTCAGGTGCTGTCCATTTGATTGGAATTTGGTAAGCACCTGCAGGGAGTATGTAAACGCCGTTCTCAGCCTCTCGACTCATGCCAAAATCAGATATCTTCACAATGTCATCTTCTCCCACTAAACAGTTGCGAGCAGCTATATCTCTGTGGATGCAGTTCTTAGACTCGAGATATTTCATTCCCTGAATAAACAAAAGATGAATAATGATGGCAATTGTGATTGCTAAAGTGATGATAATGGTAATAATGAAAAAAAGTGTTTAGAAATAACGAATAGCTAGCTATACTGACAACTTTTCGAAACATTTAAAGATATTTGGTGTCTCTCTACAATAATAATAATAATAATAATAATAATAATAATATTAATATCAGTAAATAAATTAAAGTAAATCCAAATATACATTATTAGTCTATATCATACATCAGATATAATCTCCATATTTCTAATTCTATTGTTCAACTAACTTTGCTGGCATCCACACTCATGCTACACAGCTTCTTCTTAGTCTGGTAGCTGCCTCTCATTACAAGGTAGTCATGCAGAGATCCTCCAGACATGTACTCCATCACAATACACATTGGCCTTGTACCTTTATCACCGCATACACCCAATAATCTGCACCATACAATGAACGTAACAATCATGTATGTGTACACATTCTGGTATTCTCAATTCTGAAGCTAGCAATTCCACTGTAGACCAGCATTCGTACAATCAGTACTATAAAGACAGAGTCAATCCTGACAATTAGAGAACCCCTTACCGGATAACATTGGGATGTTTGTACTGCTTTAAAACACGGGCTTCCATCATAAACTCTTCTTTGTCCTTCAAATTGCTGGATTTGCACAGCTTCACTGCAACCTTTTTACTGCTCCACAATGCCTCATACACTTCACCAAAAGCACCTTTGCCAATCTTTACGACCATCTTGATTTTATAATGTGATCGAGACCACCACTTGCCACTTTTGGATACTCGTTTCACTGTAATGGTGTTTATGGGAGGAGTCTGAGTGGAAGGGCTGAAAATAAGAAATTGAAACATCATGTATACTCTATCTAAATGTATATACACACAATACTAAATATTCACACTTAAAGCAACTGTAGTAATACAAGTTATTCAAAACAACCATGGTGAGGCACAAAATTGTTTTACACTAGCTAACACAACTTCAATGTCAAATTTAACACTCGTCACCTCTAACTTGATGATTTTGAATGACTGCAAATAACCAACATACTAATTTATAACATCTATATATGCGTGTGTGTGATTTCAGCCTAATAAAAAGATATGTGTCACAATAACAATGCGATTAAAAGACTTCTACAACACTCCAAGTTTTCTAAAAACAGAGAGGACATATCCAGTGATTTTATAATGAAAATTATTCTTAATATTGGTAATAAAAACAAATAAATAATAGTGATGATGAAAACCCATCCTAGCTTACCTGATTGCTTCAGTAGCTTTCACTATGTTCATGGATTCAGTGAATCTGTGGTAGCAAACACAATACATAATACATTTTAAGGAGACTTAAAAAAACAGTAAACATATAATGCATAAGAAATTATGTAGTATTGCCACGCTAAAAGAGAACTTATACATTATTAAATTGCCACAACTTCTTTTTCTTCCAACAAAATAAATTCAACATTTAGTAGCACAACCTTTTAAAAATTCTTTGAATTGCACGTAAAGATAGTAATGATAAATCACACGCCCATACACATTTAATTAAGTAAAATTTTATATACAAGAATGTAGGTGGCATACTAAAAAGCAGTTCAATAAAATTATATTAATTAAAGAGTATCTCTGTCATTTCATAGATTCACAATTAAGAACACCTTCATTGCTTGGTTATACACGTTTGTCAATTATATCCAACAAAGTTTATGAACATTTGCACTTAATAAAAGTAGCTCTAAATTAAGAACACACTTTGCTATATCCACTTTATATTTTTAAGTTCAAAGGACTAACTTTGCTAGTAATTTTACATATAACTATAAATTTCACACTTTCAATTCCTACCTTTCTGCCAAGTTCAGAGGAACACTGTTCATGATTTCATAAGTATATGAAGATTCAGATGGGCTATAAATAAAAATATAAATTTGAAACACCTGTATGTAACATAAGTGCCACCAAATAATACCACTCATGTGTGACGTCATGTTTAGAAATATTCATAATAATATTATTGTTATATATAACAATATGCTTGTGTGTCTGTAATGATGACTACGGTGACCGATGTTGTATGTATTCCTGAATAATTCATTAGCTTAACCAATTTGGTAAACCATTGCATTACATGGATGGGTAAAGCATCATCACATTCCATGGAAAGTGGTAAATTGTAACTAAAAAGTGGGTGTGATAACAGATGTGTGACCAGGAAGGCAGTGTAGGTTTCAATTAGGACGAAAGAGAAGGCTAAAGTACAGAAGAGAAAGCAAAAATGATTAATTGTAAAAAGTGATTGGAATCGGCGAGGTATAGGCAGCATAGGTATAAAAGAGAATGGAAGAGAAGGCAAAAAGGCTAGTGATTAGTTAAGTGGGTGGAATTGACAGTAAAGGTGGTGCCAACTTCAATGTCAAATTTAACACTCGTCACCTCACACTTGATGATTTTGAATGACTGCAAATAACCAACATACTAATTTATAACATCTATATATGCGTGTGTGTGATTTCAGCCTAATAAAAAGATATGTGACACAATAACAATGCATTAAAAGACTTCTACAACACTCCAAGATTTCTAGAGAGGACATATCCAATGATTTTATAATGAAAATTATTCTTAATATTTGTAATAAAAACACACGCGCTAGTAATACCACTGTGTGCACGCACTAGTATTACCACTGTGTGCTCACGCACTAGTAATACCACTGTGCACATACACTAGTATTATCACTGTGTGTACAAACATACTAGTGATACCACTGTGTACACGCACTAGTATTACCACTGTGTGCACAAACATACTATTAATATCCCTGTGTACACGCACTAGTATTACCACTGTGTGCTCACACGCACTAGTAATACCACTGTGTGCACACACGTACTAGTAATACCACTGTGTGCACACACGTACTAGTAATACCACCTTGTACATGCACTAGTATTACCACTGTGTGCACACACGTACTAGTAATACCACTGTGTACATGCACTAGTATTACCACTGTGTGCACACATGCACTAGTAATACCACTGTGCACATACACTAGTATTATCACTGTGTGCACTATATTTATTTGTTTTTATTACACTTTTATCACTATATTTATTTGTTTTTATTACAAATAAAAACAAATAAATATAGTGATGACAAAAACCCATCCTAGCTTACCTGATTGCCTCAGTAGCTTTCACTATGTCCGTGGATTCAGTGAATGTGGGGTAACTAACACAATACATAATACATTTTGAGGAGACTTAAAAAAACAGTAAACATATAATGCATAAGAAATTATGTAGTATTGCCACGCTAAAAGAGAACTTATACATTATTAAATTGCCACAACTTCTTTTTCTTCCAACAAATTAAATTCAACATTTAGTAGCACAACCTTTTAAAAATTCTTTGAATTGCACGTAAAGATAGTAATGATAAATCACACGCCCATACACATTTAATTAAGTAAAATTTTAAATACATGAATGTAGGTGGCATACTAAAAACAGTTCAATAAAATTATATTAATTACAGAGTATCTCTGTCATTTCATAGATTCACAATTAAGAACACCTTCATTGCTTGGTTATACACGTTTGTCAATTATATCCAACAAAGTTTATGAACATTTGCACTTAATAAAAGTAGCTCTAAATTAAGAACACACTTTGCTATATCCACTTTATATTTTAAAGTTCAAAGGACAAACTTTGCTAGTAATTTTACATATAACTATAAATTTCACACTTTCAATTCCTACCTTTCTGCCAAGTTCAGGGGAACACTGTTCATGATTTCATAAGTATATGAAGATTCTGGTGGGCTATAAATAAAAATATAAATTTGTAACACCTGTATGTAACATAAGTGCCACCAAATAATACCTACAATACCTTTCAATAATATATATTGTATATAATATATTCTCTTTCACAGACATTTTTGTCATATCAAATTTGGCCGTCACCAAGATTGAACCAGACTAACTACTTAATGCTACAACTGAGATATGACAGCCATCTCGTAACAAACATTTATAATTCTGCAATTACTGCTCAAGGTGATATCTCATTGCAGACCTTTCTTATCTAAAATGGTTACTCACAACTGAAAATCAACTTTGGAAGGTTACTACCTCTACTAGTTCATTTTGTGCTCACAGACTGCCTTTGATGTTGTTCTTGTAATTTACTATTAATAATATTTATTCGTAAATTGTATACACTTGGACTAATTCTGAAGGCGAGTCAAACGGCTGGAATTTACAACCCAGTCAAAGGTAGCTTTCGTCAGATTATTTAGCCATCGGTTCGGTCAAGTCGGTGGTCTAATTCAACATCCACAAAACTAACTAGATTGTGTTTAGGATGTTAAATTTATGAAAATTTCATACACCATGAAAGTTACTCTGAATGAATGAACACTCTCAGTAATCTATATAATAATAAACTTGTGTATCAGTAATGACAACGATGTATTCATGAATAATTCTTAACAGTTTGGTAAAGCATCGTCATCTCATGATGTCATAGTTGGGAAAGTGTCGTCACATTCAGTAGACAGTGGTTAATTCTAAAAAAAATTGGAGTGGCGGGTACTTGCTAGTCATTATTGTAATAATAATATTAAAAAATAATATAAGATTCACATCCTATTAGTTTTATGATTGGATCAGTAGCTTTCACAATGTCCATGTTGCTTGATTGAGTAGATATGCTGAAAAATTTTAATGAAACCTTTCAATATATACAATACACATAACAGGGATTCTTTAATAATACCAAGATTGAACCAGATTGAACCAGACTAACTACTTAATGCTACAACTGAGATATGACAGCCATCTCGTAACAAACATTTCTAATTCTGCAATTACTGCTAAAGGTGATATCTCATTGCAGACCTTTCTTGTCTAAAATGGTTACTCACAACTGAAAACCAACTTCGCACTATCATATGAACCAAAATGATCCCAACACAAGCATAATATTGTCGCCACTAACCTAACAGCTGAGTCTGGCTGAGCTTTATTCATTACTAGATCACCACAACTTGCAAATGGACTGCAAATAAATAAGAATTACATATCATACAAAAGAAACCTGTACTAGAATTAAAAACAACAACAAAAAATCCAACAATTACATGTACTATTATTATAATACATTCAATGACATCCACAAAATAACTAGATTGTGTTTAGGACGTTAAATTTATGAAAATTTCATACTCATAAAAGGTACTCTCAACTAATGAACACACTCAGCACATTCATAGTAACAAAATTATACAAGAACTAACATGTAGCATAAATTTATTTCCACTAGCCTAATGATTAAGACTGAATGAACCTTACTCACTAATACATAAGAATCTGAATATTTTGGTATGCTTTCAAATAAATAGCATGTCATTTTACAGATACCTATGTATATATTAGACTTCACCACAATCAAATGAAATGTGAAGTATTCATAATCAATTCAATTGACTCGACCGCAAACTACTGCAACTATATAATTGTTACAGGACACACCCACTACTCTACAGAAAAATATCCTAAAACAAGTTAGAAGCATAAATTGTCTCCACTAACCTGACTTCAAGTTCAGAACCGATAACATCAACATGTCCGGAATCTGATGATACTGGGGAACTGTATAGAACAAATACAACTAGTGATGTGATTGCAATAAATTGAAGAACTCTCATTACAAACCACCAAAATAGTGACAATAATAAAAGTAGTAGCAATAATAATGAATGTAATTATGCTCACATGTCAGTAACGATGACCATGAGCGACAACGATTATGTGTATTCATGAATAAGTCACGAGCAGAGCTGAGTGGGTAAAATAATGAAATTCCCTGAATGGGTAAAGCATCTGCATTAACTGAATGGGTAAAGCGTCGGCATTCCATGAATTAGTAAAGTGTCGACATTCCTGGATGGGTAAAGCGTTGGCATTCCCTGAATGGTTAAAGAGTCAGCGTTACCCAAATGGGTAAGCATCAGCATTACCTGGTCGGCATTACCTGAATGGGTAAGCATCGTCATTCCCTTAGTAGGTGAAGCAGCAGCATTACCTGAATGGGGAACGTGTCGGCATTGCCTGAGTGGGTAAAGCATCAGCATTACCTAAATAGGTAAAGCGTCATCATACCCTTAATGGGTAAAGAGTCAGCGTTACCCGAATAGGTAAAGAGTTAGCGCTACCCGAATGGGTAAAGGATCAGCATTTCCTGAATGGGTAACGGTCGGATTTCACTGAATAGGTAAAGCGTCAGTATTCGCTGAATGGGTAAAGCGTTGATATTCCCTGAATGAGTAAGGCGTCGGCATTCCCTGAATGGGTAAAGTGTCATCTGGATGGGTATGCATTCAGGTAGAGTATCAGCATTACCTGAATGGGGAAGGCGTCAGCATTACCTGAATGGGTAGAGCGTCGGTATCGACATTACCTGAATGGGTAAAGTGTCGGCATTACCTGAATGGGTAAAGTGTCTACATTACCTGAATGGGTAAAGTGTCGGCATTACCTGAATGGGTAAAGTGTCTACATTACCTTAATGATTAATGTATTGGAATTCCCTGAATGGGTAATTTATAAGCTATTCTTATCATCATGCATAAATATAGCTCGAGCAATGCAAACGGTACATGTAAACGCAGACTTCATAAGAGAAGAAACTAAACAGGTCACAGACACTAACTGGTCTATATTTTTCAAAAGAAAATTCCGCTTCCAGCACTATGTTAACTAAAGCCAAACTAACACGGGCAGCAAGAAATTATTTGCTCATAATTAAGACGTCATATTAGGGAATTACCCACAAAAGCGGGTAACTACAGATCAGAGTGTGACAGATGGAGAAACAGAAGAAAAGGTAAGATATACTATAACCTTCTTGCGCATGCACACTGAGGGTTAATAATAATAACAATAATAATAACAATCAAGCAACATGGACATTGTGAAAGCTACTGATCCAATCAGGTAAAATTGTCAAAATTATAATATGAGAGTGTTCTCATTCATTCAGAATCACCACAACTTGCAAATGGACCGCAAATAAATAATAATTACATATTATACAGAAAAACAACAACAACCCAACAACTACATGTACTATTATTATAATACATTCAATGACATCCACAAAACTAACTAGATTGTGTTTAGGATGTTAAGTTTATGAAAATTTCATACACCATGAAAGTTACTCTGAATGAATGAACACTCTCAGTAATCTATATAATAATAAACTTGTGTATCAGTAATGACAACGATGTATTCATGAATAATTCTTAACAGTTTGGTAAAGCATCGTCATCTCATGATGTTGTTATTGGGAAAGTGTCGTCACATTTAGTAGACAGTGGTTAATTCTAAAAAGAACTGGAGTGGCAGGTACTTGCTAGTTATTATTGTAATAATAATATTAAAAAATAATATAAGATTCACATCCTATTAGTTTTAACTTGATTGGATCAGTAGCTTTCACAATGTCCATGTTGCTTGATTGAGTATATAATATGCTGAAAATTTTTAATGAAACCTTTCAATATATACAATACACATAACAGGGTTTCTTTAATAATATCAAATTTGGCCGTCACCAAGATTGAACCAGACTAACTACTTAATGCTACAACTGAGATATGACAGCCATCTCGTAACAAACATTTCTAATTCTGCAATTACTGCTAAAGGTGATATCTCATTGCAGACCTTTCTTGTCTAAAATGGTTACTCACAACTGAAAATCAACTTCGCACTATCATATGAACCAAAATGATCCCAACACAAGCATAATATTGTTGCCACTAACCTAACAGCTGAGTCTGGCTGAGCTTTATTCATTATTAGATCACCACAACTTGCAAATGGACTGCAAATAAATAAGAATTACATATCATACAAAAGAAACCTGTACTAGAATTAAAAACAACAACAAAAAAATCAAACAATTACATGTACTATTATTATAATACATTCAATGACATCCACAAAACTAACTAGATTGTGTTTAAGACGTTAAATTTATGAAAATTTCATACTCATAAAAGGTACTCTCAACTAATGAACACACTCAGCACATTCATAGTAACAAAAATTATACAAGAACTAACATGTAGCATAAATTTATTTCCACTAGCCTAATGATTAAGACTGAATGAACCTTACTCACTAATACATAAGAATCTGAATATTTTGGTATGCTTTCAAATAAATAGCATGTCATTTTACAGATACCTATATTATGTATTAGACTTAACCACAATCAAATGAAATGTGAAGTATTCATAATCAATTCAATTGACTCGACCGCAAACGACTGCACCTATATAATTGTTACAGGACACACCCACTACTCTACAGAAAAATATCCTAAAACTAGTTAGAAGTATAAACTGTCTCCACTAACCTGAATTCAGAACTGCTGACATTAACACGTCCGGAATCTGGGGAGCTGCATAGAATAATACAACTAGTGGTGTGATTGCAATAAATTGAAGAACTCTCATTACAAACCACCAAAATAGTGACAATGATAATAGTAGTAGCAATAATAATTCATGTAATTAAGCTCACATGTCAGTAACGATGACCATAAGCGACAACGATATGTTATATTCATGAATAAGTCATGAGCTGAGCTGAGTTGGTAAAATATCGGAATTCCCTGAATGGGTAAAGCATTGGCATTTCCTGAATGGGTAAAGTGTCAGTATTACCGGAGTGAGTAAAGCGTCGACATTACCTGAATGGGTAAAGCGTCAGCATTCCCTGAATGGGTAAAGCGTCATCATTCCCTTAATGAGTAAAGGGTCAGCATTCCCTGAGTGAGTAAAGCGTCGACATTACCTGAATGGGTAAAGCGTCAGCATTCCCTGAATGGGTAAAGCGTCATCATTCCCTTAATGAGTAAAAGGTCAGCATTCCCTGAGTGGGTAAAGCGTCGGCATTATCTAAATGGGTAAAGCGTCGGCATTATCTAAATGGGTAAAGTATCGGTATTACTTGAATGGGTAAATCATCGCCACTACCTGAATGTGTAAAGCGTCGACATTACCTGAATAGGTAAATTGTCGGCATTACCTGAATGATTAATGCATTGGCATTACCTAAATGGGTAAAGTGTCGGCATTCGCTGAATGGGCAAAGTGCAAGCATTCGCTGAATGGGCAAAGTGCAAGCATTCGCTGAATGGGTAAAAGAATAACGTATAGGCTATTCTTATCATCATGCATCTATAGCTCGAACAATGTAAACGGTACATGTAAATGCAGTCTTCATAAAAGAAGAAACTAAACAGGTCACAGACACTAACTGGTCTCTATTTTTCAATGGAAAATTCCGCTTCCAACACTATGTTCACTTCATGCTAGACTAACACGGGCAGCAAGAAATTATTTGCTCACGTAATTATGACGTGATTTAGGGGGAATTACCCACAAAAGCTAGTACCTACAAATCAGAGTGTGACAGTAGACAAACAGAAAAAAAGATAGGATAGATACTGTAACCGTCTTGTGCATGCACACTGAGGGTTAATAAAAAAATAATAACAGTAGTTAACTATTATAATAATACACTTGTGTGTCAGTAATTACAACGGTGTATTCGTGAATAATTCATGAGATTAAACTGTTTGGTAAAGCATCGTCATCTAATGGTTATTAAAGTATCGTCATCTCATGGTTGGGAAAGTGTCGTCACATTCAGTGGACAACGGTTAATTCTTAAAAACTGGTGCAATAGACAAGGGAAGAGAAGGGACTCCATGACACGAGAAGAAAGAGCTGAAGAAAGGAAAGGTGGGAGATAAGAAAAGCTCAGATAGTTCAGAAAAAAAAGAGAGCAGGAGAGGGAAACTTGTGTAACCATAACCAATTGTAGAGAATGATAACTGAGCAAGATAACTTGTGCTACTGCATTTTTACTTTGCAATACGTCAAGCGCCACTCTGTGGCGGAGTACTTGCTAGTGATAATAATAATAATAGTAATAGTAATAATAACAATAGCTGTCTTATTTTGAGGCGTATGATGATGCATATTTAGAACTCTAAACACTCTTAATACCAAATATCCAATAGCTCCGGAACTTGCTCATGACACTCCCACTCCTTGTAGCCAATATTTATTTCCTATTTTCTCTGACCAGCATTTTTAAAACTCAATTCACAAAAAATATATAACTTTTGAAATAATACTAGTAATTTTACAGCTGTGCTGAACAATTGTTCTTCATCTTCAGTGCTTTTCATTTTTGCTAACCTTTTCCTCTTCTCAAAGTATTCCAAAACAGAGTCTGAAATAAACTTCAAGGATTCACTTGTCTCCTTTAACTTCTTCTCCAGCTTGTCTCTTTCTCCACTATATTGACATTCAGAATGAGCATTATAGCAATAACATTGTACGAGTAGTTTAAAAGAAAATTACTAGACACAAGCAAGCATTGAAACAGATTCATGCCCAAATTTGTATTTACATAATGTGTCAATTAAAAGCTAGGCTCAATGCAAACCAAAAATGTTTTATCTTTCTATATTACCCCTCAAATGCCTAACACATTGAGAATAGTAAGAAGTATGTATAACAATCTGACTTAGATGCAACTCTCAGCAATGTGATGTGAAGGTAATACATAATGTATCACCAAATGCACAGGAACACATCATTCCAAGTGCTCTATTCTATATTATTGCATCATCCACTACACAAATCCTCTTTCTTTCACTTCAAGTCATGTAATCTATTTGCTTGAATTAATGCTAAGTTGCTTGGCATTGAAACATTATCACACCCTTTCATTGTACCAAGATAAATAATTTTATTCAGGTAATAGCAAATTTTAAGAGTAGCATGACATGACTATAGGTGTGCAGGGACAGTCTTATTATTATTATTTTTTAAGTGAGTGGAATGTACTATAATAATCACAGAGATTTTGTATTGTTGCACAAATTTTAGTACAATATTTGTCCCTTTTTTCAAGTATATGGAATTTCTTTCTTACCATATGTTCTTTTTTTGCCTTAGCTTCATGTGGTGAATTATGAATGAAATTACTGTAAAGATACATAGGTTCATGACCTTCTACGGCATGATCAGCCTACAGCCTGGGTGGGGTCTCTTTACACAATAGGGAAACTTATCAACACTGATTCACACATTATTGTTTCATATTCCAAATCATGTGATCGTTCTATATTATTGACACTTTTCTTTTCTTATGTTAAGTACGAGTCGTTGATTGCTGTAATGCTATTCAATAGCATTTTTTCACTTCTTTGATTAGTGGATGGCTTGGAGGAAAAGACTAAGGAGATAAATTAAAATATACTCACCAGTGCCTGTCATTGATACCTTGTATCATGGTTTGGTAATATGCTACCATCTTTCTCTAAATAACAATAAAATATAATGTATGTATTACTAGATAAGTTACATTTGGCAATAATGAAAAAATAAAGCAATTCTATTACTTGGAGTAGAAATTGTATAAATGTTGTTAGATTCATAGAGTCATTTAGTTATTACAGTATTGACATTGAGCAATACAATTAATACTAGGGTCTTACCTTTTCCATCTTGAATTCTCTTTTTATCCTTTTATTAACAAATTCTTGAACCTAAAACATTTAAACATTAAAGTCAGGTTTTAAATTCACTGTTTTCTTGCATACATGAAGATTTCTTTCTGTACTACAGACAGGTATGTTCACTAGTATAAATAACTTGTTCCATATAAGATACTAGCTAGCCTACATAAATTCTATTATATAAAAAAACATCCAAAATGTATGGAACTTATGCTCGCTAGCAGCTAGGCACTTTTATGAAATGGTCTAGTTTTGACAGCAGCGAGCGTCACTAAAGTCCCTAAGTTATACCAAGTACCAAAGACACTTCTAAGCTGATACAACATTACAGTAATAGTAGCATGGTATTATATTTATTCTTTCAGCTCAGATTGAAGAAACCGGCCAACTCACCAATAACTTTCCTTTGAGCACTTTGAGTTCTCTAGATAACATTTTGGACGTCATCGTCTCTCTCCAACTGAATTCAGTTTGCACAGAAGAGTCAATCGTAGTACGTTCGTGATGCGTCCACGCGGTGAAATTTGATTCCGCACCTTGTGCCACTAGACTTGGCATAAATTTTGACTTACCTTGCGCGTGCGCTCTGTACATCTTTTTTTTTTTATCCTTTTATTAAAAAAAATAATAAAAATTAAAAAAACGAAGAAAAAAAAATTGCGTACACCTGATGTACTGCTTGCCACATTTAAGCGATTCTGGCTTCTTCTTTTTTTAATCAGTAGATCTGAAACTGAAAATAGGAAATGCTGGAAACAGGGCATAAGGCAGGAACCTATCTAAATTTAGGCCTTGCAAGACTAAAATTTTCTGAAAAAGAACGAGGTTTGTAGAATAACTCATGACTTAAATATTGTTAATTATTATTACCCTTTTGATGTTTTTGATGATGTATCTGATTTGAATGGGGAAAAAAAAATAAAGACTTGTATTGAGATCCTAGTTGTTTAGAAAGACTATTATATGCCCAAATCCATGGATTCCAGGCTGGATATCCATATGATAGATATTCTCTATGTTAGCTGCTTCTGTCACCAGTACTGTCATTGATGAACAATCATTAGGGCTTCTGATTATGCTTGAACTTTTTATGCATTTGTCTATTCTAAAAAAAATTGTGTCATTACTCCAGCAGAATATAATATATTCCTTTTTTAATTTTTTTAATTACTATTCTCTTATCATTCTAATTAGAAATACATGAAATAGTGACAATTGCAGTAGCTACGTAAAGTTATGAAATGTAAAAGTATCAATCTCACTTAATGCTATACTGAATACTCAACTATAGCTAGCTAATCTTTCCCTGATATCCTTGAATGTACCCGTAAAATTGTTCAATGAATGGAGAATAGTCCAATTATTATGAAAAGCCTTACCAAATATTAGGGGAGAAATGTGGACTAGGGGATTTTAAAGAATTTCCAATATGCTCAGCAGTGAATGCATCCTCTCTTTCCTTCAAATTGGTAGGTTGGTAACATTTTACATTTGCTAGTCAATTCTGTTGCAGTGTAGAGAAACCATTTAGCACCATGCTCCAGATTGACTTGCTAACTCTGAGCCTGAGCTGGCAGCATTCCTAGTATTACAAACTTTCCTATAATTTTGGAAGTGCAACTCCTGGGAGAGAAGGATACTGAACCAAACAGCTAGGCATGCCCACCAGTCTTACACCAGTGAAAGTCTAGCCAGAGCAAAGATATAAAATTAACACCTCCAGATAACCCATGGGAGCTATGAAAGTTTGCTTGTGATGTATTTCTACTTCAGGTGGTGACATAAACCATTTTTATCATTCATAAATTGTGATCATTCAGAATTACATTTTAAATTTTTCTTTTGATTTTTGTCAGAGTGTTAAGCATTGCTATTCCAATTGATAACTATTATAGAGAACTAATGCATTGATAAATAGCTAGCTATATTGAATTATTCATCAGTAGTTAACTAGTAGAGAGCCATTAGTTTTCTGATATGTAGGTTGTTACAAGGGGCTTTGTAATTCAATGGGTAATAATTAACAAAAATTCACAAATAACAAATATTATATTAGAGATGAAAATGAAAGTCTGTGAAAGTTAGTGGTATCCAAATAAAACTAAACTGCAATGTTAATGAGTATTTGGTGCCTACATCCATGGATTCCAGGCTGGATCCATACGACAGATATTCTCTATGTTAGCTGATTCTGTCACCAGTACTGTCACTTTTGATGAACCATCGTCCATATCTGCAAGATCTGGCAGTGCAAGACAAAATGATATTAAAATACAAAGTACATACAATGATAATAGACTTTCACCTAAACAGTAACTATGCCATATTATAGAAATCGAAATAAAGATAGATCATCTTTTTCTCAATATTTTAATTTCGACATGAATTAACACTTTGCACAATACAATGCTCCTCTGATGAATATGTGACAGGATCTGAGAAAACAGCCCACTTGGAGCACTCCATCAAAATTTTATTTTTGTATTTGCTATGTACTCCTTAAAATTTCCTTCAAAAGGAGCCATAAATAATTAGCAGGCTATCAGTAGTTTTAGAGTTATGAGCCGTTAAAGTTTCGTTATTTCGGAAAAATTGAGAAAAACGCGTTTGAAAGACCGCAAGAGAAAGGAGTGCGGCATTTCTAACGACACGCTCGCCATGAAATACTTGCCGTTGACACTTCAAATTTTGTCAGAAGGTAGGCAAAGGGTTTTAGATTGGTATGAACAAATAAAAAAGTTTTCAATTTCTATGCCCAACTCGATGTTTTTGCCTGTATTTCAATTTCATGTTTTGCGCGAAGTGGGCAGTTTTCTCAGATCCTGTCACATATTATCTCTGTATCAAAAGGAGGGTCAAAGGTGTGAATCCTCAGTGTTAATGTAAAGTAGCTAGCTAGCAATTGCAAAGACCCAAAGAATAATTTATTTGGTGTAGTCTCAATATGTCAAAATGTAGTTCCTGCAAGTCAATGTGTGGCTTGTGCAAGTTGATATATAGCTCTTGCAATGAAACGGTATATGTAAATGCTGTCTTCATAGAATCGTGCAAGAGACCTTCACTAACCAGATATTTTCAATAGGGAACTCCAACCAGTAAATCACAGAGACTATGAAGAAATACTACTGTGGGCAGCAAGAAATTACTCACTCACGTGAGTATGGCGTGACAATAGGGGGCATTACCAACAATCACTTACAATCATACTGCCAAAAAAAATAACTAGCTTATTCTGAAAGAATAAGTCAAAAAACAACAACAACAAAAAACAAACAAAAAAAACGTGACAGAATGACTGACTGACAAACAGAATACTGTAACCCCTCGTGCATGTCCACTGAGGTCAATTCAGTGCTGCAATATATTTAGTGCCCACGCCCACCCCAACATCTTACTGTTTAATCTAGTGAAGATAGACATGACGGCTTCGTCTACTAGTTTGATGATGTCAGCATTCTTCACCTCACTGGAACATACCAGAGAGTTAGACTCCGCCTCCATATCTCGCTAAACAATCATCAATATCAGATAACACAAATTTGGCGAATTGTGAAATACTAGATGACTATCCTAAATTAAGTACAGACTATAGCTAGCTAACACATGTATTTCAATTCTTTAATACTGCAAATTCTTAAATTACGTTTTTAGTCTGCATTATATTTCTTTTGGTTTTGTTAACAAGTAAACTCAATAATTACCTTAACTATATAGGATAAAAAATAAAAACTTAAGAACGTGCTGCGGAATGCTTTACAAGAGCTGTCCCTTAATTAGTGATAATTAGTGTGGAAGTAAGGTAGAAACATACCGGTATTAGTACAGTAAACTTGAATGATGGCAATATTGAACAAGTGGGATTTGATATCTGGTCTCTGATAAAAGTCATCTCTTACCTTCTTCCAAGCTATAAACTCGTCTCTGAGTATGGCCTTCAGAATGTTCTCCAGACCGTACAGAGGCTGGACGAAGCACCGAGCAGTGGCCAGCATCGAGAGCTGCAGGGGACCGGTGATCCCAATCTGCGTTATGAATGACTGAAGGGGCGGAGTTAGGCGGAACGGAACTGGACGATTGGCATCTAACAAACCTAAAAGGAAAAAATTAAGCAGCACCTTAATATTGATAAAAAAATAAAAAAATAAAAATTAAAAAAAAAGGGAGAGAGAGACTATTCTCACAATATGTAGCTAGATAGAATGCACAACACAACAAAATATGAACACGCAATAATCCAACGACTTGTACCTTTGTCGCTGATCTGGAAGACATGGAAGGTCTGCGTGAGCTGGCCGTTGCTGCAGGCTATCTGGAACATGTCTGGGTCTACGCGACTCAAGTGGAATGCAAACTCAGCCAGACCACTCTGGGCCAGCTGCAGAGTCACCTGCAATGAAAGGAAACAGCCAGAAAATTAATCGTGAAAAAAAAATGAAATAAAAATGTGAAGTGTACAGCATATGATCATTGGACTGACGTGGTAAAAATTATAGCATTGCAGCGAGGTTGATCTCAGGCTATGTTTTTGTCTAACCATACCTCAGTTTTCTGTATATTTGTGTGTGCGCGCATATACATAATCCACATGAGTCTAATTTTGTTTCTTTCTTTTTTACAGCACAATCTGCTGGATGAAGTATGTTACTTAATTTGGTTTTATTAATATTAACATCGTAACTACAACACCAAAAAATTAATAGTAATTATAATATTAATTGTGTTTTTGTCAGTTTTAACAGCCAATATGCATTTAATTAAATTTTAACCCGATATTCAACTTCTTGCCGAGTCCTACCATTAACTGATAAAAACACTATTATACTATTGAAATTTCAGCCGATGACTGAAATAAATGTATTAAAGTTCTTCAACGAACCAAGGTTTCTGAACCCACCTGCTTCCTGAAGGTCCAGTAGTGGGTACTGGTCTGGTACACCTGCTGGGCCCAGTTGCTGAGCATGGTCTGAGGAGCGATGCTACTCTGTATTTGGGAATAGATGTTCTGCAGAGTGAGGTGAGTGATGGTGTCTCCTCTAGCCTGAAGGAGAGCCAGGCGCTCGTAATACTGCACGATGGTGCAATCCCAGTCCAAGTTGTGCGATGAGCAATGCTGAGGAAAGAAATATACACGTAGTCTCCGTCAATTTGTAATCCCGTATGGCAGGGCTGCTAATAAGAGCCCAAACTTAGTCAGACATGATGCCCTTTCAATCTTAATTTTGAAAGGACATTTACTATTATGGTCAGACATACATTTTGTGGTGGGGACATTGTCTAAAAATTTGTAATACCGTATGGTAAATATAACTTCACATGGGAGATATCCCATAGTGTGTGAGTATGTGCTTATCAGGGAGTAAAATTACAACGATGGGGAAAATTTGCTATCTTTTGTCTTTAGAAGCCAATTAAATTAATAATTAGTATCGCATAAGACAGTCTGTCAGTTCATTGGATCTGTGTTGCCCAGCTTTAGAGTTGGTACACTGCCAATGCACAGCTACATACAGTACATAACTGCATAGCTGCTCAGGCAGGCTCCACAATGAAGTCAAGTAAGTAGTCAGGATAACTTAATCATCTAACCATAACTCAAAATATTGGTAAAATGCTAATATATTATTATGACAAATTGGGAAACTTGGGCAACTAGTGAGTGAGTTAAGAGTTGAAGGACTCAACTACATTCAAGAGAGTAGGACAAAAAAGTATATTTAGAAGTGACGTATATTAATTCATACATTTAATGAGTACATACGATAAACAACTGACTGCATACCTGTTTGAATATGTCCGCCAGACTGATATTGGAGGTGTTGTCTTCTACCAGTCTCATCTGAGGGGATACTGACACAACCCTGGGGACAATAAACTGAAGGTTTCTACGACAACTCTCCTGTAAAAAACATAAATAACAAAAAAAAAATTGAAATAAAATAGATAATTGTAAGTAAATAAATAATAAATAAATTTACCATTATCCTTTATTTACTCATTTCTTAATTCATTTTTATTTACCATTTGTAATGAAATAAGTAAAAATAAAAATAATAATATACTGTAAATATAAATAAAACCCAATGAACGAATGCCTCAGTTTGCACAGCTTGCCTTATCTTTGGACAGATATAAGTTCACCAGATTCAGCAGCTGTAGCACACGCTCTTCTGAACGGCAGCGAGCCACTTGATTGTCATTCAATACCAGATAAGGATAAATCTGAAACAAACAACGTGAATAAAAGAAACAAAATAAAGGAACCGTCTTACTAAATAGCATGCAACGATACACATATGCATCAGGTTGCTTGCAAACATATGCCAGTCTGTTAATAATAGCAACTTTCTCTGCTAATCACCAATACAGTAAAACTAGCAAAATAAGAATTTATAGGCTGCGTAAACAGAGAATGTTACTTCAGCCAAGAAAGACTGTATTACAATTAATCTACATTACTCGCAAATATTATTTATACAATAAGTACCTTTCCATTGTGTCCCTGTATGTAGAGTCTCCTGACAGTGGTGTTGTGTTTCTGGACTATCTCCACGCGAGGCATGAACCTGGCGATGCGGACATAATACGGCATCGGCTACAAGACAAGATAAGTAGGACAAACAGAGTAACCTCCAAATGATCTTAGCATACTAAAATGATTATTATTACTACAATTATGATTATTACTGTTACTACTACTGTTACTATTACCACCACCACTACTACTACTACCACTACTACTACTAACTGATTCTTACCTTAGGTACTAGGTACTCCCCAGGTAGCTCCACCTCTGCTGTTGCCATAGAGAAATTGCTGAGAAACCTACACCTGTCTTCTAATAGGAATGACCTATATAATTATAATGAACACACCATCCAATAGATCACATGTAAGTATTGCTTGGTGTAGTTGGACCTGTATAAGGTGATCAAAATTTTATTAAAAAAAATTGGAAGAAAAAAAAGTCAACCAAATACCATTCCAAAACTAAATCCGTACAAAATACAAAAATGCTACAGAATTGCTCCGCCACACCTCTAAATTCCATGGTACATCTCTCTAATATCACTGAACCACTACATAACTTAGATATCAATACTTCATAGTTTAGCTGCACCTAAAATATGGAGTTTTAGGGACTGAACAAAAAAAACAACAAAAAACAAAAACAAAAAACAACAACAAAAAAAAGAAAAGAAAAAAAAAAGAAAAAGAAAAGACAACGACAAACAACGACAGTGTAGACCAAGATTATTATGAGCATCACATGCATACAACTTCAAGTATTCTTGAACTACAGATAAGGAGTTTAATGCTATTCATTGAAAACAAATTAATGGAGGGAAATAATCACATTTAGGACCAGGGTAAGAGTCGTACCAGACAGGAACCCATCCCATGGTGCATGTGTATTCATGACAAGTTGTAGAAAGTGGCTCAATTTCAAGTATTCTTAAACTATTAGCAATTTTGCTGACTCAGTTTATTTTTCGCCAAGCTTTATCTGGACACTAAATGTAAAGGCTTACAACGGTACGGCTTTCTTAAGTTTTAAATGCTTGAAATACTGCTGCCTTTGATTCCTAACCTTCTAGAGCATGCTCACTGATGGAAAACAAGAAACTGAACTAAAAACCATACTCTGTCTTTGAATGAAGTGTTAAGGTCCACATCCCTCTATCTCACATACTGTAGCAGTCTCCCTCCCATTGCCCCCAATACTTACTTCTGCAGTGACTTGGTCTTGAGTTCCAGTATTTTAATCCACTTCTTAAGTTTGGCCATTAAATTGTGCACTTTCTGGGCAGCCAGAGAAGTGAAGTCAAAGTCACTCGCAAACTGAGCCTTGAGCCGCTGGAAGGCGGGGTCTTGGGCCACAGCTTGCGCCCGCTTGGCTAGTGCTTCATGAGATAAAGGACCCACCGTGGAACTGGAATTGGATCCACTAGTCTGCTCCAGTCCGATTCCAAACGTGCTCACTAGTTTCTTCACAAAGCCCATCATCTCCGGAGAAATGCGAGCATTGCTTACTGTAATAACAAATAGCCAGTCATGTGACAGTCACATGAGTAAAAAACAATAGGAACTCACTGTCAGGTCGTTTCTCAAATGCAGCTGTTTGACAAAGCACCAGTCCTTCATTCAACTGCCTTAACAGTTCCTCATACCAATTCTCACGGAACCAAATCATCTAAATCAATCAATCAATCAATCAATCAATCAATCAATCAATCAATCAATCAAGCAATGAATCTAGTAATCAATCAGGTAACCAATCAAGTATCAAGTAATCAATCCATCAATCAATCAAGCTAATAATCAATCAGGTAATCAATCAATCAATCCATCAATTAAGTAATGAATCAATCAAGTAATGAATCAATCAAGTAATGAATCAATCAAGTAATCAATTAAGTAATGAATCAATCAAGTAATGAATCAATCAAGTAATGAATCAATCAAGTAATGAATCAATCAAGTAATCAATCAAGTAATGAATCAATCAAGTAATGAATCATTCAATCCATCAATCCAGTCTAAAATGCCTAAAATTACCAACACATTCTTACAAGTCACACCCACCTGATCCACAATGCCCTCCAGCGCTGATAGCAGCGTAGGTCGAAGGTCACGCAACAAGTGCATGATGCGACTGCACCTCCACAAAGATGCCGGAGCGCGAATGGGGGCAGGCTCTCCTGCCGTTGCGGCAGTCGTAGTACCAACGCCTCCAGACCCACTGGCGCTACCTCCACTACTCGTGCTCAGAGCACCGGTAGATCCGCTGAGGCTTACTGAGCCTGAGGGTGTGGCTGAAGTACCGTTACCAACGAGGGAGGTTGAAGCAGTGGCTACGGATGTTGGGGTTTTTGAAGGCACTTGTCCTGCACCTCCTTGGGTCTCTGGGGGGACAGAGGGATCTGAAGTGGCACTGTCGGTTGCCGGAGTTTCTGTGGGGATTTCGTTGGGTTGAGATGTTGCAGATGTAGTCGCTGCATTCTTAGACTGCATATCTGCTTTGACTGCGGAATGAAATATAAAGGTGTGAATAAGAGAATAACATTAATTGAACACAAAAAGATAATTAACATACATGATGTACGTAATAGTTGAAAAATATTTCAGCCAGTAAAAAAAAAAAAATAAATAAAAAATTGAAAGATAAAAACAACAACAAACAAACAATACAACAACAACATGAAACACAACCTCACGCCTTACATTTCTCTCTCTGTTCCATCTTGAGTGTGAGGTAGAGAGTTCTGATAGGGAAGTAGACTGCCTGGGGGAACTCCTTACCCACCGAGCACAGCAGGTTCAGGATACGCCCACCTTCCTGACGCACCAGGCACGTCAGCAGCTGTGGTATCCATGGTAACCAGTGGTTGGGAGATATGCCATTGTAGTACTTGTCCACCGTCTGTAACAAGTCAGACAGTATCAAGTCTTTATAAGGTCTTATCTAGTAAACTTGAGGAACTGTAAATTTAAGGCTAATTTATCACCTTCTTATGAATGGTATCATCTCTTCCCCCCCCCCCCCCCCCCCCCTCCCCCCCCCCCCCACAAGACTTTTTGCTATAATAATTTTTAGCTAAGAATCCATCAGTATTGTAAATTCATCATATGTGAAAACTCGTACAGTAGTACACACTCTCAAGCAGCATGTGCTAAAGTATTGCGTTCAAGCATAGGTGTGGCTAAGTCCAATGGCAAATTCTGTACAAAATCCTCCTGTCATATATGCACATGGATGTGTATATACCAAAAGTTACAACAAGTAAAAGGGGAAATTTCAAGCTACCAACACTAGTGTAACAATTTTGACTGATGTATATACCTACGTGTATGAGCTAAAATTTGCAATTAGGATTCAGCCTAAACATCATCCTGCGTAGAGCAGGGGAAAACAAACAAACAAAATTGATAGAACCATGGAGGTATGTCTCATATTCATCACAGACTAGTTGCTGACCTCTGCTAAGACTCCAGAGGAATCATCGTGAGTGAGGACCCAGATGATTAAGGCCAGGTACTTGCGACACTTGGACTCCTTCATCGTGCGACACGCGTGCAGGTAGCACGTGAGCACGGACAGACCGAGCGTCACGTTGCTATCTACTTCAAACAGAGTCTGCAAGTACTCGCCCCACAGAGCCCAACCCTTTACCAGACTGTCTTGGAGCTGCACGCCGGCACTAAAGGCCCTCGTTGCCCTCGTTAGACCTGCAGAGATACAGCGATAGCTGATAGGCACCAGTGCAATTAAATATCAAACCACTATATGTAATTATGGATTTATATTTCATTAAGAGCTAAAAAGTTTGAAATTAAATTGCTTAATCTAACACACCTCAAATTTGAAAATTTTTTTTGTTAAATTTATCAGTTATATACTACCACAATTTTTTTCTCAGCCACTCTTTCATTTATTAGATGTATTCTCTCTTAGGCTTTTACATCCCGAGTGCAGCGAGGGCACTGCTATGCTCCCTTGCTGTTTTCATGTAATGTTACCAGTAACAGAGTTTGGCTCTTAGTGACACACACCATTTTTGTGCTGCTTATGATTTCAATGTCATGCACATACATAGGGTTGGGGTCAAATACATGAGTATTTGTATTTATGCTGTATTTAAATACATTTTTGGAGTATTTGTATTTGTATTTCAAATACTTTTTAAAAATCATTAGGTAGGAATGCGAGCTTTTGTAATACATGAAGTATCAAGTAGAAATAAAAGATTTCCTGAACATTTCTTGGACAAATTCATTCTATTGTTTAGTTCTGGAAAGTACAGAATCAGTGTTGCTTGGTCCATGCTGGCATAGTTACATTGTAATAACAAAATGGCTCCACCTCCTATTGTGAAAAGTTGCTGTTAAATGAACTGAATGTATACAAATAAAGGGCATACTTGTGTCTAAGTTGCTTCAATGCGAATCAAACCAGTGCCCTCAAGTAATAGAGAAAAACCACTGAGGAGCCTCTGAATCATAATCACACCTACAAAACCAACCCATATTTGGCAAAACTAGTTCCAGTGTACACATGCAGTCCTGTATCATTAGTGCCAGTTCAAAGATTCTATAATATAGCAGGGAAAGATGTTTTAACCCAACAGATGTTGTTCAAAGGACCTTTTAAAGAACTAATGTTCGTCAGGAGTAATCTATTTTTCCATTAACACTTTATTGATTGTAATTTGGTGCAATTTAAAAGTATTTGTATTTGTAATTGAAATACTACATCCGAAGAAAGTATTTGTATTTTGTATTTGAGTTCTTCAAAGTATTTGTATTTGTATTTAAATACTATTCAAAGTATTTGACCCCAACCCTGCTGATTTAAGAGGCCAATAGCTAGACCTAACCTTCTGTGACCAGCAGATTCTGGTGGCAGCAACAAACACTTTGCACTGCTATAGTTGGCGGAAACCCACCCATCCCAGTCACATCATGTACTCACTTGCCCGTGTGAGCCAGGAAGCTTCCCTTGAGAGCCATGAACTTAGATATCATCTCTTTAGTGAAGTACTTGAGGTTAGTGGATTCTACCACTTCCATGGCTTCCTGAAGCTCCGCCTCCTCCATCATACCTGTCATCTGCAGGTAGCACTTCACCTAGCATACACACATATATGAGTTTATGTCTGAATAACATCATGAAATGTAAGACACCCATTCTATTTTGAAACAATAATGATCAACATTAACCAACAGTGGATCCGCTATCAATAATATATATAAATAAATAAATAAATTAAAAAAATTAAAAAAATTAAAAATAGTAATGATAAAAAAAAAAAAAAAATAAATAAATAAATAAAAATAAAGAGTTTTTGGTTTTACTTTCTCAATTCGTCATTCTCCAATCTTACAGATGTATTTTTACCTGTTCCTTGATCTTCTGGAAGCAGTCCAGCACAGGGACACTGGGGATGCTGTGTATCTTGCTGAGGGAGACCAGACACACCTGGTGTAGTCGATGCTTGCGGGCCACCTTGGCAAAGTTAATGATGGAACTGGCGAGATGGTGAACGATACGCATGGCCTGGTTGTTCTGGACATGAAACAAGTGAATCAATACAATTTTTTCTGAGTGTCCTCCTCAGCCACTCGAAAAAAAGCTTGTGTTATTTGTTTCTGTTAATACATACACATGTGACTTTATTCTATGTTTCTTTCCCTGTCCTATCCTATCTTCTTTCCCATGTTACCTGACTCTCAGGACTTTTCACTTTATTATATTTCTAGAGTTACATGTATGAATAATGTATTACTCAATCACTTGTCTATACATCTCAAAATTTTCACTTCACTCATTCTTTTGCCACCTCATTCAAGGGCCAAACCCCCATTCACAATCTTTGTCATTCACTTTAGCTGACTATAACAGTTAGCCTCACTTCAAATCTTTTCAGTTGTGCAAGCCAGATTCACTAGAAGGCTCACCCATAGCTGAAAATTCATGAATAATATCAGACTCAAAATCTCTGAAAGTACCACATCCTGAGTAGTTCAGTAGCCACATAGCTAAATAGTTACCATATGATAATAATACACAGTACATACCACTTATAGTATGTGCATATATATAACTTGTTTACTGAAAAAACAAACAACAACAACAACAACAAACAAACAAAAACAAAACAAAAAACAACAACCCAAGGCCCTGCTGATATTAGCTACATATATATACTGTGTACATAGTCACTATTTATTTGTGGAACTACTGAAGATTAAAGATTAAGCTCAGTCTTACAACTATACAGTGGTGTCGAATTGAGAATCGGGGATATTTGTTTATATATTTATGTGGGGACGTATATATGTCATTTGTACTTTAACCCTCTCATATTTGGTGTCAGCTCCGTGTTCGGCCCCATCCCAAACATCACTAGAATCCTCTGGTTTAGCGATCTTTAACCGTATCACCCTAGAAATTGAATAGTCTTTTTGCGGGTGCAGTTAAACTCAAACACTTACCCGAGTTCCATTTCTATTCGAGTTAGTGGCAGTGGTAAGTTAATACGCTAATTGTCATAGTTATAAGCCCTACGCAACAGTATTTACTTGAAAATTCATTGTCTGCTGGACTAACCACGAAGGTAAGTCTCATGTAGGTGTGTTCAGTTGTGTGAATAGTATTGTGCGTTACAACCTTAGGGGGAAAAAAAACAAAAAAACCTTCTTTTTTTTCAATTCAAACAGTTGCGGGAAGTGGTTACTATGGCATTGAATTCCCTTTACTGTATATACATGATAATTTAAAAATTCTGACTTTATTTTAGTAGCTTGAGTGTTAGAAGTTAAAATCAATCGTTTAACAATAGTGTAGTTTTAGGCTCGCCCACCATCCGTGCTCAAGTACTCGTTAGTTTGTGTGTAGACACACACACACACACACACACTAAAGTCACTCATACCATCCAAAACTCAACTGCAGTTTGTACTGCACAATTCAACACTATGATTTACTCACAAGACAAAATAAAGTTGCTGAATTACTGCATATTATTACACAGTGTGGACAACTACTGTATAAAACTATCACACCAGCGTATTGTATGTACCCACCCCCACTGCAGTAGATCCTTCATAAGCCTTGACGAGATGTTTGTAGTGTATCTGTCTCCATGAGAACACATCACTCCAATGGCTTAAGTCATCTGAACAGTTGGGAAGTCTGTTCCTATGGCAAAAGAGAAAAAAAGAAGATTAATTTTAGATAAGTTATCTCTCTTATCTCCCAAATTCTTTAATCACTCCAGGATAATTCAGAGGTTAAAAAATCTAGGATTGTCCTTTTATCTGTATGTCAGAAGGAAAATTACATAACTTCACATAATGTTGCAAAAAAAAAAAAAAAAAAAAAAAAAATAATAATAATAATAAGTAATAATAATCAGGAGTATGAGGTATAATTTACTAATGAATCTTAACTTTTAACAACGTTTCCACATTACATGCACTTACTTCCAAGTTTTGAAGATAGTGTTGACCTCCGTTTGAAAGAGCTGCTTGTTCAGTCCCCCGGTCTGTAGGCCAGTGTGAATGGTAGTGGCTTCCTGCAGCTCCATAATCTGCTGACTCAGCTGAAGCAAGTTCACGTGAGAGTGTGCCACCACCTCGGGAAGTCGGCGCCACTGCTTGACCCCCTGGATGCTGGCAGCCTCGATCAGCTTCTCGACGGCACTCAGCCTTTGCTCGTCAGGGTAGCAGAGGGCAAGGAAACCTCTCAGAAGGTTCAGACGGGCGCTGTAGTTCTCGGAACAAATCGGCTCAGCTTGCGTCGATGCATCTTTCATGGCCGTCCAGTCTTGCACGCGCCAGGCATTCTCCAGAACAAGGAAAGGACTTGTTCCGTTCTGCGACTTTCCGAAGTCGTTGAGCGTCTCCCACTGACCCAGTTCTTTGGCGCACTTACACCAGTGCTCCTCCCACACCTTGTATTCCGGCAGGATGGACGGAGGTGCCGATGCAGAGCCGTGAAATTCCCTCGCCCGCTGTATGGCGTCTTCGTACGACTCCTGCGCGGCCTCGAACAGACCCTGGCTCTCATAGACGAGGGCAATGGCGGTGTCAGAGAAGTGGCATCTCTCTATCCACAGACCAGAGCACAGGTCCTGCTCGTTAAGAGTGCTGTAGATGTCGCCCAGGGAGTCCAGAGTCTCCTATGAAACATGTACATACATACTGAATCAGAGTACACAGCAGTGTAAATAAACACAGTAAAACATCCAACGTCTGGGAGAACTAAGATAAATTATCCAGACAGCTACTAATAAGATTAAATTAAATGTGACAGGCTCTGTGATAAGGTACAACTTCGCTCAATACAGAATTGTGAAGTACAGACAAAAATGTGAAGCTACATACAGAAGGTCAAAATTTGAATTTTCTTTTTTAACCTTAAAATAATATGTAGCCTTTCTTTTACCTCTGGGCAAAGTTTAAAAGCTTAATTTTGTCCGCAAGTGGTCAACCAGCTTCTTACACATACATAACTTAGCAATTGAATTTAACCAAAGTAAATGCTTTGAGACTTGGTTTTTTTGTATGTACAACAAACTACATAAGTGAGTAAGTCCAGTATTAACATATGTAGTGTACATACGTGTTTCAAAGGGTCCAGTATCTGTTCTGTGTATTTCCCATCATAGTCAGGAGGCTCTTTGACCTTCACTGGCAGTTCCCCTTCAGAGTAAGCTCTCTGCTCCAGGATCATAGCTGCCCCATGCCAGAAGTTGTGAGTCTTACCCAAATACTACAAGAACAAATGATAAAGTCTTAACACACACACAATGCATGATGTTGGTACAAAATATCAATGAATAGTGACATATAATTAATAATTAAACCACTGAGGAGAACTTCGCAAGAATTAGAAACTTCAAGTATGTAATTCGTAAATTTATTAGCTGTACAGAGAAAACTGATATTATATGAATATATTCAGTAAAAAATAACAACAACATACACTAGTACATCTGGTCCTAATCAGCCAATACTATAGATTCAGTCATTGTTAAAATAATTATAATAGCAAATTCGACCTCAGTTGACCCCTGAAGAGGACTTCGGCAAGAAGTCAGACAGCGGGTTAGCTATATAAGAAACCACTCAACTATCACCACAAAACATCTGTTACCACAAAACAAAACAAAACTAGAGAGAGTACAGCTATGTATTTGTAAGTGTGCTGCTCCTACTGATTGGAGTATGCACCTTTATTTCTTTATTTTTGTGCCTATCCTAAGTTTTAATTAACATAATATTGACTATCAGAATGAGAAAATTTGCTATTATTATAATAGTATATAAACCTGATACAAGAACTTTATATATTATAGTCTTATATAGGGTCACTAAGTAAATACACCTTAGTGAATTGATAAACAGTAATCAGTAAAAACAAAATTAACGACATACAGTTGATTGTGACTGAATCATTTAATAGATATCTGTAAAATTGCTTCTTTCTCACTTAGCTTGGCTTATTCTGGCTATTATCTGTTGTCATTTTTAATATTAAACACAACATAAAATACCTTCAGAATGCAGGATCGTATGTGTGGCTGAGGCTGGCATCTGATCACGCCCTCCAGGAAAGCCCCAATGGCACTGGGGTGCGAATCCATCTGAGAGAGGTGAGAACCGCTACACATGAATGGACTCAGCTCTGCCGATAGAGCCTAAACACAACATCAAATTCAAGTGGGGAAAAATTAATTAAAGCAACAACAAAACAAAGAAATTTTTTTTTTTTATTAAGCACCAAAGGTGTGAACCCTCAGCGCTACTATAACTAGCTAGCTATTACCAAATCATCTCGGACCAAAAGAATAATTTATTGGCTATATCAATACAGCTTGAGCCATTAAAACAGTCACATGTAAACTGGCCAAAGACGCTCCCTGGTTATTATTTTCAACGTGAACCTCCACTTCCAGAACTCGTTAACTTTCCAGCATAAAGCAACCAAAACTACCGGGGGCAGCGAGAAATTATTATATTATTTCACATGATAATGACATGAGTGATGATAAGGGGCGTTACCCACATACCTACGTAAAGCTGTCAGCTTTGTGTTTTCTCAAAAATTAGCCAAAAAAATAAAAAATAAAAATAAAAAATTGTTGTTCTGAGTAAGTTCACACCTAAATCAACGGTTAATTATCAGAAATCAGAGCGTCACAGAGGTATGAGCACTACAATTTCAATATATGGCAACTTCTTCTGTTACCAATTCCATACTGTACACAATATCAAATTTGGAAGGAAAAATTAATTAAAAAATATTGAAATTTTAGCACATTGTGTGACAATTAATAAATTTCAGCTTACTTTACATGTATGTATGTACATAGGAATAAAATGGTTATTTAACATAGTTAAATAATATTATTGCGGGAGCGTAGGTGTGGCACAGCGGCAGGTAATGGTGGTCAGGGTACACGCGCACGGGCATGCATCACAAGTCGAACTCATAGCACAGCAATTAGTGCAACACGTTTTGGCAGGCCAGAGAAGGGGATAAGAGAGAAACTGCCCATCAAGTGCCCCCCCCCCCCCGCGAGTGACCCATCGAAATCTACCCAGCCCTTTCGACGTGAGGGAGGACGGGCGGCGAACTGAACCACATCATTCACTCATGCACACACAATTAGTCATACAGAATTCTAATGCGATTTAAGCTATTGATTCTAATGATCGTTGTTCAACTTATTTGAGTTCATCAGTCATACATACACACACCAGTAATTACTCATTTTACATTATCCTCATGCATGCATGGCGCTAACCTGAATGTTCGGGAGGGGCAGTCCGGGTACCTTTACACTAATGACCTACTTCAGCTGGAAGCTTGTCGAGTACAGCGTTTGAGCCGATTGTCAGCCTCTACCTCTGCAATTGTCACACCTCTAGTGTCACGAGCCTGGGAGGAAGCTCTAGCTGCACACCTAGACAAGTCCTATTACCAGTACATCACTCAGGGTATTAGGCACGGCTTCCCATTGGTTTTGATGGCTCCACATGTGTAGCACGGGAGACAGAGTGAACATGCAGTCTGCAATGACTAATCCAGACCCAGTGGAGGAGTATCTGGCCGAAGAACTTCGCAATGGACGGATAACAGAGCTCTGCCCTTCAGAGTCTGCAGGCGTGGTAGTTGGCCGGTTTGGGGTCATTCAGAAGCGGGGCCAGACCAACAAATGGAGACTCATATTGGATCTCTCATATCCCTCTGGTAGCAGTGTTAATGATGGGATTAGTCGGGAGCTGTCATCGTTACATTACGTTTCAGTGGATACAGCAGTGCGCCGAATTCTGGAACTGGGTAGAGGTGCATTGTTGGCGAAAGTGGATATTGCCCATGCCTACAGGAATGTTCCGGTGCACCCGGACAACCGGCAGCTGTTGGGAATGCAGTGGAATGGCAGGTTATTTGTGGATAAGGCCCTGCCATTTGGGTTGCGCTCGGCCCCTAAAATGTTCACAGCCATTGCAGATGCCCTTGAGTGGGTACTCCGTGAGCGAGGGGTAACGTAGTGTATTCACTACATTGATGATTTTCTGACAGCTGGCCCCCCAGGCTCGAGTGTGTGCCACATCCATTTGGACCTCATCAAGCAAGTATGTGCCCAATTGGGGTTTCCGCTGAAGTGGGAGAAAGTTGAGGGACCCGCATGCGTTATTGAGTTTTTAGGGATCGTTTTAGATACTTCACTTATGGAAGTTAGACTGCAGAGTGAGAAAGCCAGTGAGTTACAGGGATTAGTGGATCAGTGGTCTCACAGGCGAGCATGCAGGAAGCGTGAGATGCTGTCTCTCATTGGCAAACTAGTGAATGCATTACCTAGCAAGGATACTTTAATTATGCATCTACTTCGCCGTTCTATTACTATGTAGTCCCTGCACAGCAACATTTATATAACAGCTGACATGTTTCCGGGGGTATTGAATTCGGTACTGATACATTAGATCGCGCAATCTTATGCAGGTGTTCGACCTACCCCCCAATGCGTCGCCCCACCCCACTCCCATTCTGGAATCACTGAAGAGCCTGCTGACATTGGCTCACCAGAATTGGTTGTTGCCGCCCGCCGGGAGGGATTCTCATGTCCTCATCCGGGACACTGTCTAGCTGCCAGTTCACACGGGCCATATCACACTGCTCAGAAAGTCATTTGGGTCTTTTGGTGCTCGTCTAGGTATTCTGGCAGGCCAGCATCAGAGCATTTGCTGCTGGTACGCGGCCCCACATCTATCACAGTTACATGTTTGCCAGGGTCACTCGCAGGGGGGCCCACTGTGTCCGGTCCATTCGTCACATCCCATTTGCACCTCTCTCCTTGTTTTCAGGCCCCCTAAAGCATCTGGTCAATTGGAGCTGGCAATTGACAGGTCTGAATCAGAGGAAACCAGGCGGCAGATTTCACATTCCGATACTCCTCTCACATTGTCAAGTTATCGGCCAATCTCTTGTTCGCCCATTTGATCCTACGACACTGTTGGTAGATGCTCCAGTTTTGCCTTGGATTCTTTGCTCATGCGTCGGGACCTTCACAGTGCCATCCTGGGTCCTTTAACCCCAGGAGTTCATTTACAACCATTGGACGTAGCATTGGATTGCCAGCTACTGTTCTTCATGTCCCCCTGAAGGTTGCAAAAACTGATCAGTCTCGGCGGGTGTGGATTTTGTTTGTTGGCAGGACATCTAACTTATTGTGCCCTGTGGTCGCCCTTGCGGAAATACACCTGTCCGTTGCGAGGCATTGATATGGCCCACTGTTTAGCAACCCATTGAGAACCACTTACCAGAACCACAATTGGTACAAACAGTTAGTTGGTATTTGTCATTACGGTGTGGATTGAGGCTCGCGTTAATGTTGGGCATATAACCGGTATAATAGTCATGATCCGCGGGATCTTCTGTTCAATACCCGTCTGGGCGGTATCGTTTGCTAGCAATATTGAATATTGAAAATCTAGAAACGCCGAACTTACCTGCGCCGCATAATGCGCGGAAGTGACTCGCAACGCATAAGTCGGGAGCCCGCTGTCATTTGTTCTCTTGCAAGAATAAGTACTCAGACCCTGCGACGAGAGACCGGAGCTACACAAGACGCCTGGAAGCAAGAGTCAAGTGTGGAACTATGTTGGCTTGAAAAAAAGGATGGAGAGTTTCAGAAGGGGACTGCAATTTGTCGCACTTGTTTATCGACGATGGCAACCGAGTAATGGGACCACTAGTAACCTTGCTGCACATTTTGCGCACTAACCCATGAGCAATCTTCACTTGAATTTAAAGGAGGCTATGATGAAAGAACGCTTAGCAACCTGGAGTGTCAACTTCAAAGGAAGAGGCCTGCTGATGCACTGTCACTACTTGCAGAGTCATGGATAGAGTATCGGGATGCTAACCTTTCTTTCGAAAACTTGTAATAGGACCCATAATTCTCCATGGTTTCCTCATAAGTCAAAGTTTCACAATAGTTGCTTTTGCCTTTCAAAGTGTCAATTTGTCTATCTTTTCCCATCCCGTCAAAGTTTCAGGAATTGTTTGTTCTTCCCGCATCATGGAATTTGCCATTTGGCTTGTCATAGATATCACATTAAAAATTCTTGCTGTTAATTTTATTCTAAATAATTAATAATATAAACAAATAGTCAATATATAGTCAGATCCCAATATTGTCCGGCCAACATAATCGTGATACAATATACCCCAAATCCCCCACCTTTACTGTCTCGTTACTCTGGCCATTCGTTTCAGATCGGATCGGCAACAACGGCAGCAGCCATGGGGTGAATTGATGCTACCATTCAAATCCGGTCGTGTGAAAGTGATTGCTACACCTTACATTGTACTCCTCGCCACCAACTGACGCACTTTCACAACTTAGGTAATAGGGGTATTAATACTTGTTAATCCAGATTAGTGGCAAAATTATAATAAAAGAGTTGGGGGGTAGGTTTCTAAACGAAACAATAAGTGGGGGAAGACCCTTCCAAAAGGTTCACTTAACATCACATCAGGATAAAAGCATAACCAGGTTACAGTGTCCTCTAATAGAAACCATGTGACAGCGTCCATCTCCAAGTAAACCGTGGGCCAGGGTGACAGCGTCACCACCAAAACATAGGCACCTGGGTGGCAGCGTCAACCCTAAGAATTGAGCAGTAGGATGACAGCGCCATCCTAAACAGCACAATGGTGACAGCATCATCTCCATAACACCTGGCAAAATTCGCCTCCAAGGAGTGGGTATGACAGCATCAACCAGAGGCAAAGCATGATTGCCAAGGCGATAGCTTCGTCTGCAAGCAGGAGAGAGACAGCGTCCACCCCGAAAACCAAGGCAGCTACTATGGTGACGGCATCACTCGCAAGCATCAAGGGCTGACAGCGTCAACCCAAAAAACATAGCTACCAGGGCGACAGCGTCCCCTGAGAGCAGTGGGTGGCAGGCAGAAAACCCAGCGGGCTGGTACAGAGCACAAGTAAGTAAATGAACCGTACTAGTTCGAGCATACAATGCATAGCTTTGCAAAGCAGCCCAAGTCATGAGGGGCTGCCTGCTGGGAGGAGCTTTGCTACCTAAGCTCCTCCCTTGCACTACATCGCACAGTGCGCGTGTCCCCGCACAACCACCAACATTGATGACGAAGTGAATGGAAATAATGGGGAAATTTATGAAATTCCACGTATAACCCCTCCCACCTACCGTTCTTTGAATCTCAGACAATATCTTCCAAAGATTAGGAAACATCTCCACCCACAGCCAGTAGGCGAGGTCAAGGTCCACGTGGCACAGGGCAGCCACAGACGACACAAACTGAGACGTCTTCACGTTCTTAGCGTCAGAGATAAAGCCAGTCAGCTTAGTGGTGAGCTTGTCCAGTCCTCCTCCGCCACTACCATCTGCCCTGTCAGAATCCGTCACCTCCATCAGTTCCTACACACACACACACACACACACACACACACACACACACACACACATACTCTGCTGGAACAACTACATTAGCCTATGAAATGGCAGTGGGAGTTTCCACAAAAGGAGTAACAATAAAAAAGAAAAAAGAGAGAAAAACAACAAAAAAACTAACAAACAAAAAACAAAGAAAAAAAGTCACCTATAGTTCAATTATTGGTGAGCGAGGTATACACCCTTAGGCCTAACACATAGATTTATACATGTAGAGGTGGTCAATGTTAGGAATTATTGAATTTCAATATATTGAATTTATTGAATTCCAATGTAACTAAATATTGAAAAAATGATGACATGGTTATACAAAAAAAATTAATCGAGGTTTTTGGAAAGAAAAGTTAACATATTTACTTTGTCCGGACTCAACTTCATTCTAGAAAAGTAGGACCTTGATGGAACTTCATATCAGCTGTCAAGAGTTTTCATCAGTCTCCGAAAGCCACTTTTTTCAACCATATAAATAGCATGGCTATCCTTGCAAATGAAGTAAGTGATTGCATTGGTAATAATCTTTCCACCTTTTACTGCTCCTGTCGTACTTCAGTGTCTCCTGAATGGTACTCTGTCCAACTTGTAAAGACTGAGGCGTTCTGGATTTCGGAGGCCGTTGCTGTACCTTTGCGTTCATAGCTTGCTTTACCTGCACATGAAGCGAAGGATGGTGAGTCCTCAGGTGAGTTAACAAGTTAGAAGTATTGCCGTTTTTCGCCGCTACCCGTTGAAAGCATGACCGGCAAATGGCTACATTGACTTCGACTGGTCGCCCGTTCCTCCCTTTTTCTAGCCCGAAATATTCCCACAGTACGCTTTTCCCACCGGGCTTATCCATGATTTGAAATGGCTGCGATGTCGACGGAGATGAAGGTGATTCGCTGCTAGCTGAAGATCCACAAGAAGTAGCCATCGTTCGTAAAATGAAGTGCGGAATAGAATACGGTAAGTTTCCGCGTGTTATTCAGACAACGCTTCTATCGATCTTTACCAGTTCGCGGGCTATGATCCAAATAATCGGTTTAGCAATACCGAAAGTACCGGTTTCAATACCGTGCCCTGTATCGCGGTGCAACTATGATACCGGTATATTGACCACCTCTATATACATGTATATTAGATGTACACCATTCATTACAATATACATACTCAAATATGTACATAGGGCAGAGCTTGTAACCGCTACCTAATTTTATTTTAAACTTAATAATGATTCATTAGTTTGAATAAGTAAGGCTATGACTAAATACATGACATTGCAATATGCATAAGAGAGAGGGGAAAAAAAAAAAAGGTTATTGTACATTACATGTTGTACACGTCTTTTTTTTTTTTTTTTTTTTTTTGAGAAGCCATTCATCCATTAATGCTTTTGTCAACTATGTACAGTATTTCTGCAGTTAATTCCTAATTCTCACGTCAGGTAATTGACTGGAGATAACCGGAGGCTCCGTGACGTCGTGAGCTTGAGGAGTGTGGGCGGGGCCTACGAACAGGATGCTAGGAAACCTCGGAGTACCGGAAGACGCTTGGACATTGGCGTCGATATTAGCAGATGACATCACCAGCTACACAACAACAATATAGGAACAGCTGCTGCAATGAATAATTCATAATTACTACATATGTATTGTATAATTTGATAAGGTAAAAAATATCCAGCACCTATAGAAAGTATTTATAACATGTAAGCCCTGGAAGCAGCGTTCTCTCTAGGGCTTGTATGAGTGGTGCCGCACCACTTTGTTTGGATGATGCACTACTTGGATACTTGTATAAAGACATTGCACCATTTGGTTTATTATTGTTGTTGTTATTATTATTATTGTTGTTGTTTCTTTCTTTCCTCTTCACTAACTCATGCACCACCACATATTTACACCCACACATACTCCCATATGAGCATGCAAACAATGTATTTTTTTGTTGTTTTTTTTGTTTTTGTTTTTGCACCACTTGGATTGAAAATCCTGGAGAGAACACTACCTGGAAGTACAATGAACTAAACAAAGACAAAACCACTAATAATGAAGCACCAAAGGTGCGAACCCTCAGTGCTATTAAACACTACCTAGCTATTACAATATAATCTCCTTCCAAAAGAACAAGCAATCTGTTAGCTATTTTAAATGAGGTATCAAAATAGCTTGATCAATGAAAATGGTACATGGAAACGCTGTCTTCATAAGAGAAGAAGTTAAACTAGCCAGAAACACTCATCGGTATACATTTTCAACGCAAAACTTCACTTCTTTCAACTCCGCTAACTTCCCTGGAGTAACGCTTGGGAGCCTGAGTATAAAGCAAACTACACCGTTGGCTGCAGAAATTATTTGCTCACGTGACTATGACGTGACGCTAGGGGGTGTTCCCCATAAAAGCAGGTACCTACACGGAGTTGAAAGCTTCGCGTTTTCTCAACGATTAGCCTGAAACTAAAAAAAAAAAGTAGCAAAATAAAAGGTCTTAAATCTTCATCCTGAGTAAGTTCATACCTACATAAATCAACTGTTAATTGTCAGTAATCTCCAAAATCAGAGCATGACAGACAGACAGACAATACGACTACTATAACCCTCTCGCGGGCTGAGGGTTAATAATAACTTCATAGCTGGAAGCTTAAAATTTACACAATAGCATACACATATTTACCGTTAGAATGCAAACAAAAAACTAAACAGCCACACCCACTTTAACTACACCGCTCCCCCACCCACCTCGATGCAGTGTTTGATCCAGAAGAATCCTCCGCAGTGCTCCCAGTTCTGTGAGCACACGATGTAGAGGAGTCTGTCTAGTAGCTTGTGCTGGATGCTGGTGTTATACACCTCGTAAAACTGACGCCTAGTGGGCACGTGCGAACATCGCAGGCCACACAGGAAGGCAGGCTCCAGCTTGGACATCAACTCTGTCGAACTCAACTGGTCATTCCTAAATGTGATAAATAGCAACAAGCCTATCAAAACAAACTGAAAAACAACAACTGTAATGAGTAAACAAACAGTATACTGTACGAAAAGTAACTCAACATTTAAGCAATTATTTATAACAATAACAATAATATACAGGTAATAATAATAATAATAATAATAATAATAACAATAATAATACTAATAACAGATTGACAGACTAATCAGCCCACAACATAATGTCAGGTTAAGTTATTAACAATATTAGCTGTTAGAACAAGAAAATTTGCTATTATAATAAAATTATTATTGTTATTATTATTATTATTATTATTATTATTATTATTATTATTATCATCATTATTTTGCCAGATCATATATAGTGCAAGACTATACTGAGCTCTGTTCTTACTTGTAGACATAGAGAACAATCTCCAAGAACTGGGTGAGGAGATCTGTCTCTTCTGGGAACCTCTTCTCATAGAAGATCATCATCCGAGACAGCAACAGTGTCTTCTCTCTCAGACTGGGGCTCAGGTGCACCTGCTGCTCCGGCTGGAGGTCAGTCCACACCACACAAAGAGGGAGGGTAGGTACAGTGTAATGACACGAGCAAACCCGTCTATTCTATACTGTAAGTCTTTTTATTGATATTGTATAAAAAATTTACCCCTAATTAACTAGGATTAGATTATTTATATTATTATTTATTTTATTAATACATAGTATGATCTTTTGCCTTGCCCAGCACTCTTTTATAAAAAAAGAAAACAGAAGGAGGAAAAAAAAGAAGGACAATTTTGTTTGTAAATTGTAGCTACTATACATACATGTACAACTAATGAAATATCCCACAAACAATTAATATAATCACAATTTCTTTTTCAGCCTTCTTTTACTCGATAGATGCAATCTCTTTCTTTTAGCTGTCACAAGGGTTCAAAACCAGGACCACTTAATGCTCTAGCGCTCTACCACTGAACTACGTCTCAAAATTTTTTTTTTTTAAATCACATAACCAACGACCAAGCAAACATTTTAACTCTGTATTTATTGTTAGAGGTATTGATAGGCTAACAACAGACCAATGGAAATTTTAAAAAGTTTATTTTAATCTGTGGATTTTTTTAACTTTTACTTCGCTAATTAATCACTTCACCATTCCTTTCTCTGCCTCCTGTCACTAATTTTTAAAAATAAAAACAACAACAAAAAAAAAACCCTTCAAATTCTCTCCCCCCCCCCCCCCTCAAGTCATGCTGATATGTACTTTTTCCTGCACTCTCAGCTGTTAGATGATAGCTACAGAAATAAATGTAAAAAACAAAACAACCCCCCCCTCAAATTCTTCCCCTCCCTCCCCTAAATAATGTATTTCTTTCTGCAATTTCTGTTAGATGACTAATTGCATGCTCTAGTACGTGTACATGCCATGCCTGCCCCTGACCAACACACCTTTCCTCTGACCCACTCGTCCACTATCTTGGTGAGTGTCTTCAACAGCTTCGGGTCCAAGGACTTCTCGATGAGGCTGGTGAGGACGTTCATGAAGGACTTGCGGACGTCAGAGGGCATCGAGTGGACGCGAGACTTGCACAAATCCAGACTCCACTGAAGCAGCTCAGACACAGTCTGTGTGTCCTGGGATGAAGTGGACAGAGTGGAGATGTGCTCCTTATGGAGTTTCTGAATCACCTTGGAGACCAGGCCCAGGTAACTAATAAGATAAGCAGAAAGGAATGGGAAGAGAGGAATGGGAAGAGAGGAATGGGAAGAGAGGAATGGGAAGAGAGGAATGGGAAGAGAGGAATGGGAAGAGAGGAATGGGAAGAGAGGAATGGGAAGAGAGGAACGGGAAGAGAGGAATGGGAAGAGGGGAATGGGAAGAGAGGAATGGGAAGAGGGGATGGAGAGAAATGAAATGGACAAATAAAATAAAATAATTATCAGGAAAGTAGAAATAAACAAATAAAAATAAATATACTAATAACCACAAATACTGTATCCTGCTAACCCTACACGTACCACGTATATATTAACACATCTATGTAGTAGTGTGCTTGAGCACAAATGGCGAGCGAGCTAACCTAACTTTAAATCTAACTATGAGCCACTGCTCAAGGCATAATGTAATAGTTGAAATTAAAATGTTTGAACTTGAGTAGCTGGTCGTTTAACGAGATGCCTGTGCTCGTCTTTGCCGAGGCATCAAACACTGCCCGAAGTTTCGTCGTGGTCGAGGAGTTCTTCACGACACCATGGATGGGCAAGTAGTAGCACATAGTGACAGGTTGCGCCAGATTGGTAGTGGGAACAGTCTCCGCATGTCCCAAGTGGACATACTCCTGAAGCATCTGCGGAGTTCTACAATTGTCAAGAGTATGACCACGATGCTTGCAATAATTACAGTAAGCTTTCTCAGCTGGTTTAGCAACAGAGTCAGCAGATGTAGTGGCTTTATTGTCAGGTTCAACTGAAGAGGATTGTTTAGAGTTGTAAGTACGGTTAGAGCTAAATTTGTTATATTTATATTCATTCTTAGACCTGTACAGCCCATTCAATTACTTCTGACCAAGAGAAAATAGCCATTGCTGTTAGGTCCAGTGTGTCTTTACAAACGAAAAAAGGAGTTGCACGTACCATATTATAAATAGTAAAAAAAAAAAAAAAAAAAAAAAAAAAAAAAAAAAAAAAAAAAAAAAAAAAAAAAAAAAAAAAAAAAAAAAAAAAAAATTAATAATAATAATAATAATAATAATAATAATAATAATAATAATAATAATAATAATAAATAAATAAATTTAAAAAAATAAAATAAAATAAACACCATGGAATCTTGATTGTGCAAACCCTGGTGTCTTGCTCACTTGAAAGAACAAAACAACAACATATACCCACTGATATCATCAGTGACCAGTATAATCCTACTGTAGTAGAAAGTAGATAATGATAATGCAGTGGTCATTTCCATCTCTTACCCCTTACCTATCCATATATCCCGGGTTGTTGGTGCAAGCAGCCTTGAGTATCATGAGTGTGCACTGCAAACTGGTCAAGTGCAGACTACTGCTCTTCTCAAAGTTAACTAGACCATCGTTGATGACCTTTGCCATGTTGGTGTAGAGAGGATCCAGCTCCTCATGCTCTGTAGGGACTGGGAGTGAGAGAAAGAAAGAGAAATGGAGAAAGTGTGATAACATAAAACACACTGTCTCTTTCAGAGGAGCGAGAAAATATTTATACCCCCCCCCCCTTCCCCGTCTAGGTGAAGGGTCTGAGGTATATAAGGATGAAGACTCTAGACTAGTACCATTATACTTCTAATTATGTAAAAATTGCACCTCTAATTGTTACTACACGTATTCCCTTACAACTGCTTGTAAAATAATATTTGCCATGATCTTCATTATTTCCAAGCAACCACTCATCACTTTGCTAGTCAATAAGCCAAATAAAAAAATAAATAAAATAAAATAATAATAATAATAATAAAAGTTTTTCCCCTTCCAAAGTGATCACCCCTTACCAAGATCTGTGGGGAACATGGTCACAAGCTTGGTGATGAGCCCATGGACGAATCTCACCACCTTGGTGTTGCCACACGTCATGCACATGCCCACTCCCTTGTGCAGGCCACGGAACCCGTTCAGCACGACCTGCTGGGGCAGCACTTGGAGAAGGAAAGCCAGCAAATCCAGTGCCGTGCACACGTTGAAGTAGCTGGACATGAGAGGGTCTGTCGTGGACTCTGTGGATCCGATGGGTTCTAGGACCTTCGTGAACCATAGCAACTTCACCTCTACGTCTGCAGTATGATGGAATATAAGGACTTCAATAGCATTTACGTATTGACAAGCAAAATACATTAAACTTTGGGTTAAATTTAAATACTTGGTTGTCAGTGCAGGGAAACGGCTACAATTCATTATTACATGTAGTTATTTCTATCCAAACATATTGTAACTAAGAGACAAAATAAATTTAAGAAAATACAATTTTTGCACATTACTGTTCAACAGGGGAAAAAAACCAAAAAAACAACAAAACTCCACAACAATCTAAAAATATACAATGTTCACCAATAACCTGCATTGGCAGTGATCACACTGAAATGCTAGCCATGCCCGCATGAAGTATCAACCACTTTTGGGTAGGTGAATTTCTGAACTTGCTCGATAAGCTTCCCTTTGCTTAAGTTAGGCCACTTTTTCAAACTAATCAGAGATACTATCAAATAATAGTACATTCTCGTTCTAACAGCCAATTTGAAGGGAAAAAAAGAAGGGGTGTATAATGCGAAAGCCGAGTGTACCTTACAAAAAGAAGAAGTGAATTTTGTGAATAGAATGGACTCACTTGGCCATATGTCAGGTTTGAGAGCAGTCTTGATGATGGTGATGCATCTCTTAGACAAGGCTTCTCCAGGGGACACTGTACTGGTGGGAGAACCTGGCAAGGACGTGCTGTCTGTAACCTGGCACGATAACCTGTATACATAAACAAACAAACAAACAAAACCAACAAACAAACAAACATACTATGTAAACAACAGCCCACTAACTAAACCAAATGGATTAAAAAAAATAATAATAATAAATAAATAAATAAATAAAATAAATTAATAAAAACCAACAAAAACACAAAACAAACAACAACAACAACTAAGAGAAAAGACTGTACCACTGAGCTTCTAAACAATGCCACGCCTCCAGCTTTTCGGCTCACCTGATCAAGAAGTTGATGATGGAGTCCACATGTTGTTTCTCCAGAGCCCAGTGAGGGTCTGCCACCTGGGCCTGTGTCCGCTGTCTCTTCAGCTCACCCGCTGCTACTGTACCATCACTGGGCGTGCGCTTCAGACCGAGGGAAACTCCCTGACTGGCAACGCTGGAGGAACTGCTGCTAGGCGGGAGGTCCTTCTGGGCGGAGCTTGAGGTGGCCACACCCTCCATGGGCTCACTCTCTGACTCCTGCATTTCCTGAACCTGTGAGTATCATGTTTCCATCACTGAGCTATTGGTATATTGAGAACAAACAGCAACAATGGCTAACTCAAAGGAGATAAATAATCGGAAGTTTAGATGCTGCTGGTGACAGACTTCCACTACAACAACAAAGTATTGGTAAGTCATAGAAATAAGTTGAAAGAAAATAAGTAACAGTAAATAAAATAAATAAAATAAATAAATAGGTGAACAAAGAAGTCAAAGAAATAAATGTATATACAAACAAGAAAATACACAATTTAAGAAATAAACACACAAATAAAGTAAATAAATTAATGAGTAAAAGAATAAGTAAAAAAAATAAAAAATAAAAAATAAAAAAAATTAAAAAAAAATTAAAAAAATAAATAATAATAATAATAAATAAATAAATAAATAAATAAAATTTAAGACCACACCTTTCCCACCAAGCGAGACCCCACCTCTCCCTCCATTCTCACCCTCTGGAACTCCCACTTGATGATGACCTCGGCCAGATCCACTGCCAACTTCTTCTGCTCCACTGTGGCGTTGAGAGGCAGCCCCAGACGCTGGATAGACGTCACCATGTGCTGCACTAGGTGCTGGCGAACTGGGTAGTACACCCGGTGGTGTCGGCATAGCAACTGCCTGCAGTGTACGTAAACAGACACATGTATGTATGTATGTATGCTGCCATTCTGTATGTTTACAGACATTATAGATTTTTATCACAATAAGTAATAAGTTGACACTGAGGCTCATGCAAAACAACAACAAAAACCATTGGTTATTGCAGGAAACAGGAGTTCAGCCCTACAGGCTCACGAAGAGCCCTGGTCACAGAGCTATGACAACCCACAGTCTCAAAGCCTTAGCCGTAGACTGAGGTCCTAGGTTGGATTCTCACATCTACTACGTAGTGATAACATTGATTGGTTCTTTTCCTTCAATTCCTTCGAATAAAAAAATATTCCATTCAAGTTGTTACAAAGGGCCAGAACGTATATATGTAGCTATAGAAAAGTCTCAACTGACCCATCGATACACAGCCTCAAGATAATAGGCCAAGTTCACTGCCACACCCCCCCCCACCCGGACACACCCCCCACCCTCTCTCCCCAGACTTACAGCATGTGTATAAGTTGAGCCACTGAGTGACCTTCCTCTACAATGATCTTCTTTGTCCAGTGCACTAGAGTGGCGTTGGTATCCTCCATCCTCACAGGCACTACTGGTGTCAGGATGTTCAGTGCTTGACGGACTATAGACCGTGCATCTACTGCATGTGCCTTCAACAGACTGGACATGCACCACAAGAGAAAGGGAGAAATAGGAAAACAACAACAACAATAACAATAAC
>WLWD01006146.1_pt1 | contig 68139 bp, 51 predicted proteins | sample 6712731 | NCBI WGS metagenome assembly WLWD01 (sample SAMN12718690, study PRJNA576275) | sponge metagenome | isolation source: marine sponge | host: Mycale hentscheli | place: New Zealand: South Island, Marlborough, Capsize Point | collected 2014-11-01 | reverse complement strand
TTTCATCACATTCACTGGATTGATTAAGACTGCCATCTAATGAGGGTACAGCTAGTCATATTTTAGTTTCTTCTGTGTAATTTCCAACAATGATTTTTACAGTTTGTATGATCCTTGTGAATGTACGTCATGTATGCATGTGCTACCCTTGGTCACAACAATAATATTATAGAAAATCACTTTAAATTGTCTAAGTAGAGTAATTCTAGCTACAATTAACTTAGTAGCGGGTAGCTAGAATCAGCATATCAATGAGTTAACATTTTATTGGACATAAAAATTTTAGTTTTTAGTATGATTTTTGAAATGCACATATTATGTGATAATTTGGTGTGTGTGAAGCAGCTAAATTCATCAATTTTAGTAAAGACAAATTATTATTGCATTATGTTTTATTTGTTGGGAAACCATTTCACTATTAGGCTGCACATAATACATATAAATTTGATTCAGGTATCGTGCAGTTCTGCATCTACAGAACTAAGTAATAGAAGAAGATTTCGCAAGCATTTCCAAGTATTCCCTGCAGATATTAGCCTAGCCTATGGTTACTTTGGTATTATACACAAGTCAAAATGGCGGAAAGTGTCAATAGTAGTTGAAGATGAATTCCTCTTTACTAGGGTGAGTTGTTGTAATAAAATTAAAATTAATTATTTATATTAGTTTCAATAGACTATGAATGAACTGAAGAGACTTCTAACAACAGCACAAATAAACTTCACTGAAATTAGATATGAGCCAGATGTGGATCCCTTTTCCGTGGTACTCCTATACTAACATGTACATTTATTGACAAATTGTATTGATACTAAATCGTGTGCTTTACAGGATCCAGATAATAGAATATATGTGCTGAGTATGTATGCCCCATTTGCAAGACAAATATTATGCAAGGTAAATTATTGAAATGTTATAAATAATCTAAAATTCCAGCAACACTAGTTGGAATCTCAGTAATTCTAGACTTATATACTAATCAAATTCTTATATACTGAACTTGAGCATACTCAATGATTTAAATTTGGAGATGGTAACTTATATCTTTGATATTACAGGCATACAATGTTAAGGAAAATTTTAAGTATCCTCGAAATTTATTCCTCATCAATGGATGGTACCCAAACAACTGGTGGGAGGGAAATAAACAAGACCAAGAGGAACTTCAGCGAATATATAAGTGTAATTCAGAACAGAGGAAGTCCCTAATCCCTTATACATTGTCTATTTTGAGTGCGGGACTTGAGCCAGTAAACTTTTCATCAGTTGGAGATAGCCAATACGTATGTCACATATGTACTTTTATAAGATTAAGAAATGGTTTATTTGTATTTTTTTTTACTTATAAATAGTTAAGCTGGTGAGACAGTACTTAAGGTGTTTTAAGTTTATATGCATTATACATTTGTGTGATGATACATGGTTATGTGACAAGTTGGGCAGTTATATAGTGAACTATCCAGTTACACAACAGTTCATACCAAAATAGTTCATTCAGGTAAGCTACTGTGAAAGACTTAAGTTTTCTTTAGCAAGAATGAATGCTTATCCAAAACATGTTGATACCTAGACATTGTTTTCTCAAATGGAGTGAAATGATTTTGAAGTATTGTTATTATCAGATCTTTTTGTGGGGAGTCCTTAAAGGAAACGTAAACACTTTCATCATCAGGTCTTCTTGTAGTTGTTTACTTTGGTAAAAAAGTTTTCTTCTTTATGTTTGTATCTGATTATGTTGAACATAATGTGAAACAAGACCACAATCTGTCAAAAACCTTTTACAGCAATATTTTTAGGGTCAAACTGAAAATTGACTTGGCTACTATTGTTCCCTCACTCAAGTATAACATTTATAGTCCAGCAGATAAGAAATATTATTGTGACAGAGTGGACCAAAGCATGAAACTTGGTATGCAGGTTCGGTTTGGCATATATAACAGTATCAGAAGGGGTGCCAAAAAAAATTGTTTAATTAAAACAAATTTTTGAAAGTGTGAAATTTTGATTAACAGTTAATTATGTAAAAGAGCTCAATATAAATTGTTTAATATAATGTATTGTGGTTTAATACTTTAATGTTAATGATTAGGAGTCACCTGATATTACAGGCATCTAGACTATTTAATAGAACTATCTACCCTGATAGCTAGCCAGGTGTAGTAAGTTTCAGAGAATTTATTTCAGTAGAATAAAACCATAATATTTCGGCTTGTGGAGCCTTCTAGTGGTTACTGAACTGAATGAGGGTGACTGAACAAGGAACTTTGTACAAACTACAGAACATGAGATCAATGTGTGGTGGGACACAGCCCCTGGGAATGTTAGTTGGTGTTGGACAATTTCTGTGACATGTGAGTTGTACTTGGGAGGTGTCAAGGTGTAGTCATGATTGAATTAGTGGCCCTCCAGAATAACTGCCACTAATTCAATTATGACTACACCTTCACACCTCCCAAGTACAACTCACATATCACAGAAATTGTGAGGGAGGTGTGAAGGTGTAGTCATAATTGAATTAGTGGCAGTCATTCTGGAGGCACCACTAATTCAATTATGACTATACCTTCACTCCTCCCAAGTACAACTCACATGTCACAGAAATTGTCCAACACCAACTAACATTCCCAGGGGCTGTGCCCCACCACACAATGATCTCATGTTCTGTATCATCTGTTTATACAAAGTTCCTTGTTCAGTCACCCTCATTCAGTTCAGTAACCACTTGAAGGCTCCACAGGTAGACACCGTAAATTATCTGAAACTTGCTACACCTGGCTAGCTATCAGGGTAGCTAGTTCTATTAAATAGTCTAGCTGCCTGTAATATCGCCATTTTTTTCCTTTTCGCTATAATAATTGTATTGGGCACGCAAAAAAAAAACGCGGGTATCGCCAATTATATTGACCAAAGTTTCTTGTAAAACATATTTTTGTAAAGGCTGGATGGCACCCCTTCTAATATTGCTGTACATACCTTCAACAAACACTGTGCTAAGTTTCATGCTTTGGTCCACTCTGTCACAATATTGCATCAAAAGTACAATTTCCCACTGGACTATTATACGATCATGCCACTTCATAGATCTCTCCAGTACTACTTTTCCTATGTGGCAACAGGTATTAGGTCATGTTGTACATAAAAAATAATAATAATTATATACAAAAAAATAGAGCAATGGTTAAAATGAGTGTTGATTATTCCAATTTGCTTTATTTTGATGAAAACTACAAACTTTACAGATTAGCTAACATGACTATTCTTCTCCCTCACAATTTCAGAAGTACTTGTCACTCCAACTCAAATTTGACCTTCGTGTACTTGTATCATTACATTCATGGGTGTCATTTAAAAGTAGTGACCTTAGTTCTCAAAGTTCTAGGCCACACATCATGAAAATATAGCTAGGGGGGCAGGGGGCCAATGGCCCATTCAATTATAACTCTCAAAGGGGCCACCCCAATACTTCCCATGCTACTCTAAGAGGACTGATCTTTATAGTTTTATTACAGATCCAATTATAATAATAACTTGTATGTGACAACTAGTTTCAGCTTCTAATAATATGCTAGTTAAGATGCATCACCTATATATAAGCAGCCTCTCTACCAGGCTTGGCTTATTAGAGACCAAAAGAAATTTTAGTACAGCAGTCTTCTCTGTATGTTTTTCATTTCATTAAAAAGGATTGACTCCAAACAAAATACACAGATACACTTTGACCTCAGTAGCAACATTTGTATACTTTTTAACATGAAACTTAGACAATCTAAATACTGCCGAGTCATTGGTTTCTAATAGAAAGAAAAATAGTTATGTTATAACAGCTTTCAATATTTTCCTTTTTACAACATCGTTTGTACAGGGAAATGTTTTTGGAACAGTTAGATCAGTTGAGTAACTAGATAGAATACAACTGACCAGTTTCATAACTGTATAGTATGAATAGTGTCCAGTCAGGATAATATTAAATATCCTATGTTTAAAATATTTAGCCCTATCCTGTGCTGGAAAGGTTCAGAAAATATGAATTTTCCTAGATAGCATTGCTGACTACAGAATATTCTATATTTTCCCCACATTATTTTTAACTACAGCCATACGATTCATGTAATAAATTCAGGAAACTACATCTGTACAATAATTGTAGTCATATGAAGGTTTTTTATGGAAACAAAATTGTTTTTTTTAGCATTGATCTGTCAGTATTTGTAGAAAGAAAGTTAAAACATATGTAACTCAAGTGTTTGTTGTTGTTTTTTCGATAGACAGCAGCACAGGTTGACGAACTCTACAATTCCTACATTCAAGCTTCTCAACTAAATGTTTCAAAATTATTTATTTCGTCTCTATGCTATGATGCAATATGGATACTAGCCTTTGCACTTAACAAGACACTTACAGGTACACTGTTAAAAAAGAGGAGTTTTGAGAACTTAGTTTGGTGCTGAATAGGAGGCACTTCCTGGACACCCCAGTTTAAAGCTTAATATTGTCTCCATAGTTAGTCATTACTAAAATATATTTTAAATGAAGAAACTAGTAGGTATAAGCTATCAATTATACATGCTCATTTGGTATAAAAATGTATTAGTGTGGAAGTTACAAGGGCTCAAAGTTGGGCGTCCAGACGGCGCCTCCGAGTAAACACCTGACTAGGTGTTCTTTAAACGTCTTGTTTTAACAGAGTAATTGAGTTGAATATTGGCAAAGTTGCTACATTCTCATATCTAAATACTACATAATACTATGGTAATCATTTAGTTCACCAATACTTGAACAAATGAACAAATGAGTACTAAGTCAATGTATTAATAAAAAAAATTAGAAGACTTAAGTGTCTTATGTTTCTTTCTGCCATTTTGTCCATTGTCTATAGTTCATTATAATTACGTGTAATTTGTTTAATACAATAATAATCAATTTTATAACTCAGAATTGTATATAATTATTTAGACATACATGTGAATAGTTCTATAGAAGAAGCGTTACGTACGTTTGTTCAACCTATGAACACAAACACAACTTTTGGGTTGCAAAACTTCAGCTATAAGAACTCTTTGCTTGCAGAAATTCTTTTCAACCACCTTTTAGAAACAAATTATGAAGGAATCGTAGTGAGTTATAACTAATAATTAAAATGTTATTTTTAATGCTGTTTTGTTGTTTATGTGTACAAATTTACATATGCATAAAATAATGTCTAAGTATTTCACTTGTGCAAAGAATTATATTTTGCCAATGTGTTACATATGCAATTGTTAGATAAATGTCAACTATAGAGCATTACTTATAATTTATTCATAAAATGAATATAAAATTAATACTAGATATATCAAGAATGAGTTCCATATATTTTTATACCAAGCAATGAATGCATTAACTGAGATTCAGGTACAAAAATGTGTTTTGTTATCAGGGAAGTGTGTCATTTAATGAGAATGGAAGTAGAAGAGTTGACACAATAGATATTTCGCAGTACGTGTACAAAGGTAATTATTTTTGTAACGTGTACCAAATATGTAATTGTAAAATGTTTTCTTGATTAATGAACAGGTGATCAAATAATTTCTAAGCTGATTGCGAAGGTATTTTGGTACAACATTAGTGCTTTCAAAGTCGTATATTTAGAAAATGCAGATGAAATATGGCCAGGTATTTAATAGTTTGATTATTTTATATGATTTTATATGTATAATTATATATAAATATATTTTAGTTAATACTAAATAAAATACTAATATATTGTATTTTTAACCCATGCAAGAATAATGCACTACAAAAAACTAAATAAAGGTAAAAACGCCAAACAACTATGAGAATGATATTATAAATGCAGTTAGTTATAGTTGGCCATTGTGACTCTATATATTTTATTTTAGAGGGCATTCCTTATGATGGAGTGGTAACAGAAAGAATAGTAGCAGTACATGTAGCTGTGACAGTGATATTCTCCTTGCTGGCTGTATTGGGCATTGGTCTGTCAATAGTATGTATTACTTGGAATTTAATACACAGAAATGAGAGGTAAAACATTTACGAAATCAATTTTCTTATCACAAGTTTAGTAATTTTGTCCACTCAGTATATAAATATTAAAGTTCACAGCCTGAAAAGATTAAACAAATTAATCTCTAAAACTGTGTTGATAATAAGAATTTGCAAACAATTGACAATACAACATTCAAAATACACTAATTTACAATTCTGCTACAGTTGTCTATGTATACTTTTGAGGCAGCATTTTTTATTATTTAGCCCATAGTGTTTTTCATTTCTTGTCACGATTTCTTAAAATAGAAAATGAATATTTAATTGGCAGCTATGGGTATCAGATTCTAAACCACATTGTTGATGCTTAATTGTTTAGTCGTAGTTAATTGGATGGTGGAACACTTATGCAATAAGCAAACAATCTTGAATTTTATTCTCAGTAAAAGCTGATTATTTCTTTAATTCTCTATTATGTTTAAAATTTATAAAACAGAGAGGATAAAGTATTTAATGCATATCTAATTTCACATTGCTTATGTTATGTAGATTGATTCGTCTTACTAGTCCATATTTGAATTTGGTAATTGGATTAGGGGCATTGATTCTATATCTAAATATGTTTGTCCACATTATTCCGTCAAATGACAATGTTACTGAGCAGTGGCTATGCAACGTAAGTGTAATGATTTTGCTAGATTATTAATTTAATAAATGAAAAATTCATGTTAATTTTAGGTGGATCCTTGGTTAATTAGTATAGGTTATTCATTGTGCTATGGAACAATTTTGGTTAAAATGTGCAGAGTTTACTACATATTCAGCAATCCTACTTCAAACAAAAGGGTACATTATTGTTTGTATAATTTACATCATATTAGTTTTTCACCTTTGTTTTTATTTCTACTAGCCTTTAAACGACTGGAAGTTAGTTATGTTTGTTCTACTACTTGTGGTGGTAGACATTACTATTTTATCTATCTTTATAATCGTTGAACATGCTTATAACCAACTAAATTCATATCGTGTTTCAAGTCAAGAAATGTTTGAAGAAACTGTCGGAGTAAGTTTTTGAATTGTGTAAAAAAACTTATATTGCAATTAACATTCTGTTATCTGTTAGAAATACAGAGAAATTTTTCGAAACTACGTGTATGTATGCAATTCAAATCTTCGTTTTATTACATTGGGAGTATTGTATGGTTACAAAGCAATTCTACAAATAATAGCACTTGTACTGGCCATTTCCATCAGAAAAGTAGAGATCAAAGGATTAAATGATGCTAAATATATTATTACTGCTATATATGTTACAAGCATTATCACTTCGATCATCATTGTTTCAACTTACACTATCATGAGACTTGTAAACGTGTATGCAGTATTATTCAGTTTCTGTTTATTCGTTGGAACTACAGTAATATTAATTCTTGTTTTTTTCCCTCCAGTAAGTAATTAACTAACTAATTGTGCATATAGCCTCAACTATTGTGATATTTTTCCAATTAACTTTATTTTATTTGATTATCTAGATGGCTGGTCTTCTAAAAGATCCTGATGGGAAAAGTGTGTTTCCAAATTCATCGGATAAAAATAATAATAATATGGTGGCATCTAGTAAGGATCGTCGCAAAGATTCATGCCCAGCAGTCAATATGGACGAAAAATGTGTAAGAAAAATATTAACAATATATAAAGTGATGCATTACGATTGTTCATGTGGTAACATAATGTATACAATGATTTAATCATAAAAATAACTAGATAATTTTCCATACTGATAAACTGTAAAACGTGTATGCAGATGTCATTTTATATTAGAACGAAATATTTTATACGTCTTCTATCCGGTTAAATTTATTCTCACTCACATAATGCACCTTTTACCTTACATGTGTTTAACTACTAAAGTATTAGGTGAATAAATTTACTATACATACCTTTATACGGTATAATACTATGCATTTAATACCACATCCCAGTCTTGTGATTATTTTGCAATACCACAGCAGTGGAAAACAAAATAATGATGTGATTGGACAATCATCTATCTATAACCACACTGCACTTTATTTGCTTTGCCAGAATAAAACTCCTGGTTAAAGCGGTTTAGCCCCAAAAAATAAAACATGTATAAAGTTAGAGTCAAAGTGGGATGATTTTTTTAATGAAAATATAATAAAAGTTGATAATTTCTTAATTATACCAATTTGATTTTTTATACCAAACAATTCACTTTTAATGCCAACATGTTTCAGCAGACTGCTTCTGCCATCATCAGGGCTGATTTATAAAAATCAAAAAACAAAAATGCTATAATTAGCCTAAGGGTGATGCTTGATAAAATGCAATATATTGCCTAAGGTTGATTCTTGTTTATTTATGTGAGTGGCCTCTAGCTGCTCTCAATACTAAAGGGGAAAGCTCCATTCCAGAGTCCCTATTCATGGTTAAGTTGTTGGGTGACATATGTGACCGTCTACTGGAAAACCGGGCACAACGCGGCATGCGTAAATATCGAGAAAAGATCGATCGATTTCTTAAAAATGTATTATTTCAAGCGGACTGAAGGGAACGGTTAGGTCTATTATAGCGGAACGACTTAAGCTACGACGATAAAACTTGGAGAGCTCAATATCTGGACGCCGACAACTCCGTAAGTGCAAAAAAAAAAATTTCTAAGGGTGCCGCGTTGTGCCTGGTTTTCCTATAGACGGTCACATATTTATGTAGATGGCTTCTTTTACTTTTCTCTCAACCATGCCTTGCGAAATATCCAAAAGTTTTACTTGATTCCAATGAATCACATGACTCCCTTCTTGCCATACATGTTCTGCCAGGGTGATTTGGTGAAATATCCATGTTCACAGGCTGATTTGTGTTCTTTAATTCTAATGCCTAGCGCTTTTCCTGATTCACCTATATAGAAATCTCCACATTCACACATGATTTTGTACACAGCTCCTACTTTGTTCTCATTTGAAGTAGGATCTTTTACTTTTGTGAGAAGATTTGACAAAGTGGTTTTGGTTTTGAAAGAAGTCCTTATTCCATAATCCCAGAGTATCTTCCTTATTCTCTCACTAATTGTTGAAACATATGGAATAATTGCTGTTGCTACTGGATCTTCATTGAGGGTAGTTGTGTCAACCTGCTTCTTTTTCTTCTTTAGCTCACTTTTCACCTTATCCACAATACTTCTAGGATAACCATTCATTGACAAAACACTTCTAACATGGTCTATCTCATTCTTTAAGGAGGATTCACTCAATAGATTGTAAGCTCTTCGAACTAAACATTTTACAATACCTTTCTTCACATGTGGGGCATGGTTGAAATTGTAAGATATATACCTATCTGTGTGTGTTGATTTTCTGTGAACACTAGTCTTCATTGTGCCATCATCAAACCTACTGACCAACACATCCAGAAAAGGTAAACTACCGTTATTTTCTACTTCAGAAGTTAATTGGATAGAAGGAAAAAGTGTGTTTAGAAAAAGAAGTGATTCATCCAAAAACTCACTTTTAATGATGCAAAAAATATCGTCGACATATCTTTTCCAAAATCTGAATCTTGTGTCCAATGCGGTCTCTTCAAAATGTTCCATAAATAGGTTTGCTACTATTGGTGACACTGGTGAACCCATAGCTGCTCCATTCTGCTGTTCATAATACTTCTTGTTAAACACAAAATAAGTTGTCCTTAGGCAGACTTCTAGTAAATTTATTATTTGTTCAGCATTCAGTGTTGTTCTATCATCCAAATTTTCATCTTTCACCAATTTATCCTTAATGACATCAAGTGCTTCAGGTAATGGAACATTTGTAAAAAGAGATTTCACATCGAAACTCACCATAATTTCATCAAAACCAATAGTTTCTTCAGAAATCATCAATTTGAAATGAGACGAATTCTTTACATAAGAATTTGTCTTGCCTGCTAATGGAGAAATGATAGATGCAATGAACTTTGATAGCGAAAATGTTGGAGAAGTTATCGCCGAAACAATAGGTCTTAGTGGAAACTCTGGTTTATGCACTTTCGGCAAACCATAAAATTTAGGAGCAAAACAATTTGTTGGTTTGAGCTTATTGAACATGGCCATGTTTATGTGTTTGGCTGCCTTCAAATCTTTGAGCAAATCTGTAATTCTTTTTTTTCACTACTTGAGTTGGGTCTTTTTTTAGTTTTTTGTAAGTTGGTGGCTGAAGGAGCATATAACATTTGTCCATATAATCACTTTTGTCTAGTACAACTGTAGCATTGCCTTTGTCTGCTTTTACTATCACTATGGTATCATTTCTTTCCAAAGATGCAATGGCTTGGTGTTGAGAAGGCTTCATGTTGTTTTGACGGACTTTAGTGTTCTTGATTACTGAACATATCCTAGCTCTTAGCTCCTCTGAACTTCCACTTGAAGTTTTGCTCTCCTTGTGGCTATTTCTACACCAGCTAGTATGTCAATAACTGGAACCCTTTTTGGAGTAGGGGCAAAATTGAGACCTAATTCCAATACTTCTTTCTCTTCCGGCAGTAAGGCAGTGCTAGATTTGTTAATTACCCAGTTGTTTTTGGTTGCCTTTGTCTCATTCTTTTCACTATGTGTTGATTGCTTCTTCACTAACCAGTCAAATTTCTTAATATGGTTTGCTTTTGTTTTTTCGAAAACATAATCTGCACCCTTCTTGCATATATCTTTAACCTTGTGATAGTCTTCAATTGATATTATCTTTCTTAAATCTTCTTCTATTGTCACTATCTTCTGAATTACTTCATGCTTTTTCCTATTCAGTACTTGTATCCATTCTCCAAGAAAAAGGCAAGATGACTTGTAAGCAATTTTTAATATTGAGAGCAGCTAGAGGCCACTCACATAAATAAACAAGAATCAACCTTAGGCAATATATTGCATTTTATCAAGCATCACCCTTAGGCTAATTATAGCATTTTTGTTTTTTGATTTTTATAAATCAGCCCTGATGATGGCAGAAGCAGTCTGCTGAAACATGTTGGCATTAAAAATGAATTGTTTGGTATAAAAAATCAAATTGGTTGTATAACATGAACTATAACCAGTAAGAAAAAACTTTAAAACAATTTCTTAATTGCTGAAGAACATCATTACCTCAGAAGAAATGTTTCAATTTCAAGCAGTTATGCAGCAAAAATTTCACTTAATTTTCTAGTATCAATTACTATAAATTCCCAATACCAAATTTTTTGTGGTATTATATCTATTAGTAATAACTATCTGAATCAGAATAACAATTGCTCTGCTTTTATAGTCCAATTACAGTTACAATTATGTAATCATCGCAAAAATCATCAATAATTTATTCTAACAAATTAAGTTTCATTTGTTCATTATAGTTACACTAACAATACAATATGAGAATCACCATATCCAGCTTTTGAAATTTGTTTCACAAATATTTTTAGTCCGCTTTATGCGGAAGTATTGCTTTATTATGAAAATTATTAACTTGTTTATTAAAAAGAAAAATACAAATGTTGATACAGAAACACAAATTGCACTATGATTACAATAATTGAAAAATATATTTTAAGTATAGTTTGAATTTAATGATATAGTGTCGGTTATAGTAAAAATCTTTTTGTCATTTTTTTTGTTGTACCACAGGACGAACAAACTTCTGAGCATTAACAATAGTGTTATGATGACTTTTTCTTCACTTATTATTTGGAATTTTGTTACAGTAATTGTTGCTCCCCTGAATGTAGTAGTTGTATATTGTGTTCTGTTCTTGTAATATTTAATCCTAATTTCACACCTGTTCTTAGATTATAAGAACTATTATGATTACGATGTGTATTTTTCTTGAATAAATTTGCAATCAATTATGACTACACTTTTTATAAACATTACTTTTGTTAATTTGATAATCTCTGATGATGAGCTAACTTTAAGAACTAAGATTGTTCGCTTAACAACCACATAATTAACAAATTTGTCAGAATTAATAGAAGTCTAAGTAAAAACAACCATAAATTATATTTCAGAACTTCACACTTAAATGGTGTTTGGCCTAGCTTTCTAGCTATTTGGTAGAGTATAAAGAGGAACTCGTGTGACAATTGTTCAGAACATCATAAAAGATTCAGGTGAGGCCCAATCAAAGCTCTAAGTCAACATCAATGAAACAGACACTCCGATGTAACTAGAAAACCAACTAAGAGAGGTGATCCAGCCCTTGCTGATGGATAAATAAGTTTGAATGTTTTGACTAAAGTGTCCAACATATCAGAAATAATATATTCCTCGGAAGCTTACCTTGCACTTGTTTCTCCAACCTTAGCTGTAACCAACATAATTGTGACACTAACCTGTAGAAACAGTAACCACAGTCAGATCATTTAGTTTAAAAATTACACTAGAAATTGCCATTGACGTAACGGCGTTCAAATCTTATTGCAGGGCAGCAATAAAAAGATAAACGCAAATAGTAAGAGAGAGTCAAATATGCTGGGCACATTTAACGGTAGTCTCTAAACAAAACTCCCATAACTCAGTAAACTATTCAACGTAAAGGTAGGACCACCGTGGCCGCAAGCTCACGAGTAATAATAGTGGGGTGACTGGAGCATTACCTGTGTAGCAGACGGAGTAATACAACCCATATAGGAGTGAGCGTCATGGGTCCTTAATAATAGTGATATTAATATTCAAAACTCTGTTGACTTTGATGCTGTGAATCAGTGCTAATTAAACATTTGCTATGGACATAATGTATACAATAGTAACTTTGAGCTTTAAAAAACTCTTTAGTACAGTTTATAAAATCAAATAATAAAAACCTTGATACTTTATAAACTTTATGAACACTATATTTATTTTTGGTAAAGAGTCATTATATATTTTTTTGCGTCCCAGACTGGTGTATTATTGACTTGTGATTCAAGTAAGATGTGGGGCATATCCTTCTCATTTGTGTATGCAGCTTCTTCACTGTTAGACTGTTGTGCGAAAGACTGGCGTCAAATAGTAGTTTATGACTCGGAGGTAGTACCAAATTCTGTAAGAATATTTGAAGGGACTCCAGTAATAGCTTATTGTGGAAGTTCGTTTCCAGTCACCTGGATGTACAAAAGATACGGCCTTTTCACAACTCTTACTTTGAAAAATGACCCGCTCAACATAGGAACATTCTTTCAATATCAACTACTAAGAACTAGTATTATTTTGAATAATTTAGAGGTATCAGATGCTGGAATGTTCATTTGTCAAGGGGCATACAACAATCAAGATTTAGAGATAATTCAGTTTCGTAGTAAGGTTAGAGTGAACATTGTAACACTTAACCGAGGTGTTCCCCTTTATAATGTGACACCAAACTACTTAGAAGTTTCAGAAGGAGACACTGTAACTTTAACATGTAAAGGTGCAAAACCGGTTGAGTGGTTTAGTGTCAGTTTGAAATATCAAAATAAAACTATTTACAATGATTCTATAAAGTTAACAAATTTAAAGAAAGAGCACAGTGGTTTATATTTCTGTAGAGGGATTACTTCAGGCTACATTATGAATAGCTTTCATGGCATATCAAAACCATTTCACAGCATGGCTAGAATAATAGTAGATGGATATACACACCGCTCACATAAACGTCAGCTTCCAAGATTTCAAAGAGACTATTATGCAAACTATTTGTGAGTCAATCAGTAAATGACATAAACACAAATGTTTCCCATTATTTTTGTAAGCTCCGATTAAATTCTAAATCATAATTACACAAAGTAACTTTCGATGGTATAGGCATTAGTTTACTTACTAGTGGTGTGCTCGAGCACAAATGGGAGCGAGCCTTAACTACACTATTGTTAAATAATTGATTTTAACAACTAACACTCAAGCTACTAAAATAAAAGTCGAGTTTTTAAATTGTGACCGGTTATGGGAAAATCAGCCTAAACGCGGCAAACAATTTTTTTCAGTATCACCGGGTAAAGCCTTATGGGTCGATTTTTTTCGAAAATTTTTTATGGCAGAAATGGATAGACACCAGTTAGGTCTAGCTTATGACGCTGTTGTGTAAGCTCTGGCGTGCTCTAGAACTCACACTAGAAGGCTAGAAACACTAGCCGGTTGGACTCGTGTACGGAGAGTTGCTAAGAAATTATTGGCGGGCTTTTCACTAACAGCGGGGAAAAAACTGTAGCTAACTAATTCACTCACTATTCTACATAATTCATGTACTCACGCAATTCTCGTCATCATGATAGTTTCTTAAGGAGCCCTGCATTAAGTTTTAGACTTTTTTCAATCCGCCTGTAACCGATTTATTCGATAGTGTCCCGGAGACACGCAGTAATAGTATACGGACATTAGGCACGCCCCCTGACATTAGCAACGCCTTTACCCGGCGTTTTTTTTTGAAATCAGCAATAATAAGCTTAGCAAAACTACTGAAGTGTTGTAGTGCGTAGGGCGAGCCCCGTGCAGTCTACTGGTAGAATAAATTAGAAAACTTTAGATGCCGCGTTTATGCCGATTTTCCCAAAACCGGTCACAATTACGTATGCGGTAAAGGGGATTCAATGCCATAGTAACCGCTACCCGCAACTGTTTGAATTGAAAAAGAAGCAACAAAATCAAGTCACGTTATTTAAAATTCTCTTTGTGGCATTCTTAATAGTAGTTGTAACTCATAATAGTTTTACACAACTGAACATACCTACGCAAGACTTACTTTCGTGGTTCGTCCAGTGAACAATGAATTTTCAACTAGTGGTGTGCTTGAGCACAAATGGCGAGCGAGCCTAAAGATTATACTATTTTTATATGAATGATTTTGACTTCTAACACTGAAGCTACTGAAAATAAGGTCCAGTTTTTAAATTTAGCATACAGGGTAAAGGGATTTCAGTGCCATAGTAACAACTCTCTGCAACTGCTTGAAGTGAAGGAAAAAACAACAACAAAAACAATACACGTTATTTAAAGTTTTCTTTGTGATATTCTTTAGCTAAGTAGTGGTTGTAACACACAATGCTTTGACAACAACTGGACATGCCCTACACAGACTTACCTTTGCGGTAGTCTAGTGGTGACAATGTATTTTTCAAGTAAATACTATTGCGCACGGCTTATAACCGTGACAAAGAGCGCATTGACTTACCACCGCCACTAACTGAATAAAATGGAAGTCCCTTAAGTTTCAAGTTTAACTGCAACCCAAAAGATTCAAAACGGTACAATTCAATTTTAAGGTGATACGGGTACTGATCGATAAACCAGAGGAATTCTGTTTAGTGCAATTTGGGACGGGGTCGACCACCTAAACGAACAAAAAACGCGAGGGTCAAAGTACAAAATGACATACGTTACGTCCAAAAAACATATATAAATAAATAAACTAGTGGTGCGCTCGAATGCGCAAATGCATGGCGAGCTAGTAATATATGAGTATAGGTAAAGATGATTTGTGAAGGAAATCTAAATAATAGCAATGATTAGGCATGAAAGAGTTAACAATAACAGAATTACCTGAATAAACTTCAAAAGCAGTGGCAAAGAAGCGCAGCTTGACAAAGACTTCACCATTGTTTCAAGAAGAGAGTAGCTATAAAACTTTTGGTTGAACAAGATTGCGTAAGGCAGTGCAGCTAGATTCTCCGTGCTAGTTAATTGAAAATACTGGATGAACGCTTTCCTACCTAACTTACGTAATTATAAGCGCGGGCGAATAACTTTTGACGTACGCATACATACCTATATAATATATAATATCTGAAATCTCAATTTGAACACGACTGGAGTCAAGCTTCGCTAGCTTCGCTCGCTCGCTGAACTAGTGATGTGCTTGAGCACAAATGGCGAGCGGCTAAGACTATAATATTTTATATGAGATGATTTTGACTTCTAACACTGGAGGACTGATAAGGGTCCAGTTTTTTTAAACTCGCATACAGGTAAAAGAATTTCAGTGCCATAGTAACAACTCTCTGCAACTGATTGAATTGAAGGGAAAAAAAAACAAACAAAACAATACCACGTTTTATTCTTTAGGCTAAGTAGTGGTTGTAACACACAAATGCTTTGACAAACTGGAAATGCCCTACACAACTTACCTTCGCAGTAGTCTAGTGGACAATGTATTTTCAAGTAAACACTGTTTGCGCACCGCTTATAACCATGACAAAGAGCGCATTGACTTAACCACCGCCACTAACTCGAATAGAAATGGAAGTCCTTAAGTTTTCAAGTTTGAACTGCCACCCGAAAAAAATTCAAAACGGTAAACAATTCAATTTCTAGGGTGATACGGGTATTGAATCGATCGTAACCAGAGGATTCTGTTTAGTGCCAATTTGGGGGACGGGGTCGACCGACATAACTAAACAAAAACGCGAGGGTCAAGTACAAAATGACATACGTACGTCCAAACATATATGTGACCGCTATAGGAAAACCAGCACAACGGCCCCTTAAAATTTTTTTTTGCACTACGGAGTTGTCGGTCAGATATTGAGCTCTCCAAGTTTTACTTCGTGTTTAAGTCGTTCCCGCTATGACTAACCTTTCCCTTCGTCGGCTTAAAACAATCATTTGAAGAATCGATCGGATATAGCGCAGCCGCTTGTGCCCGTTTTCCCTTAGGGTCACATATCAAACAAATAAATTTACTAGTGGTGTGCTTGAGCACAAATGGCGAGCGAGCCTGATGGTTAGGTAACATAAAATGTTACTATGTTTTAGCTTACTTCATGCAAGCACTATAATAGCAGTTATGACATTTGATTTCAGCAAACAAATACGAAATCACTCTCTTACCAACTTTTGTAGTATCAAACATCAACCATTCTGATAATCTCAATCACCAGTAACTCTTGAACAAGCTCTCAGCTACGATAAAAAATAAACCAGTGTTATTATTTGTAATTTTAGCCAACAAATATGGAATTACTACTCACCTCAATTTCCTGAGTATTGATAACTTCTGTAGTATCAAATTGAAGTTACTTTGACCATCTGAATTACCTTGAATTCTTGACAAGCTCTCACCTACAAAAACAAAAGACAATCAATTTTAGCACACAAATACAAAATTACTTTCTTATCTCATTTTATTGAGCAGTGGTATTTTTGTAGTACCAAATTTGAGTCATTCTGACTATTTGAATTTACCAGTCACTGTTGACAACAAGCTCTTAGCTATAAAAAAGAAAGGCCAGAGTTATTTTTGCTTATTTAGCTAACAAATATGGAATTAGTTACTTACCTCAGCATCCCCGGAGTAGTAAGCTTCCTAAGCTTTAATACTTTATGTGCTTACATACGCTTTTCAGAAGTAGTGATAGCTCTCTTAGTACTGACTACAGGTGGCTCTTGACAACTAACAAGCCGCACTTAGCCCGGAAAAAGGCGAAGTTTTTGAATTTAAATCTGGAAAAGGGTCTTCAATGTCATAGTAACCGGTAGAATCAACTTATTGTTTCTTGAAAAGCAAGCATTTTCGAAAAAATTTTCTCACACTTTGGAGCTTAAGTATAAAGTAAGGCTTGCTTAATGCTGTAGTTTCAGAATAAACTGGGGTCAAGCCTAAAAAGCCGTGTTTTTTTAATAAAAAAGTTTCCTGCGCGCGCGTTTAAAGGGCATACGTACAATCCATACATACATACATATATACATATATACATATAACATATACCCGATTTTGCATTATCCACCCCTAATACTGTCTCGCTCGCTACGCTCGCTCGCCAATAAACATCCCCGATTTTCGATTGTGTTACCCCTGTAAGTGTCTCGCTCGCTACGCTCGCTCGCCAATTAAATGCTGTTGAGTAGGGCTTATAACTGTGACAAAGCTTTCCACCGCCACTAACTCGAATAGAAATGGAGCTCCCATAAGTTTTGAGTTTTAACTTCACCCCCAAAACAATTCAGAGCGGTAAACAATTCAATTTCTAAGGTGAAACGGGTAATGGTCGCTAAACTGGAGGATTTTGTTTAGTGAAGATTGGGACGGGGTCGAACGCCGAGCGAACACAAAAATACGGAGGGTCAAAGTACAAAATGACATACAGACGTCCAAACACATAATATAATTAATAAATAAACTAGTGATGTGCTTGAGCACGAATGGCAAGCGAGCCTAAATTTTTATATGAATGATTTTGACTTCTAACACTGAAGCTACTGAAAATAAGGTCCAGTTTTAAAATTTCGCATACACGGTAAAGGGATTTCAGTGCAATAGTAACAACTCTCTGCAACTGCTTGAATTGAAGGAAAAAAATAACAACAAAACAAACAATACACGTTATTTAAAAGTTTTTCTTTAGCTAAGTAGTGGTTGTAACACACACTGCTTTGACACAACTGGACATGCACCTACAGACTTACCTTCGTGGTAGTCTAGTGGACAATGTATTTTCAAGTAAATACTGTTGCGCACCGCTTATAACCATGACAAGGAGCGCATTGACTTACCACCGCCACTGACTGGAATAGAAATGGAAGTCCCTAAAGTTTTCAAGTTTTAACTGTACCCGCAAAATAATTCAAAACGGTAAACAATTCAATTTCTAGGGTGATGATACGGGTACTGATCGATAAACCAGAGTATTCTGTTTTGTGCAATTTGGGATGGGGTAGACCACGTAACTAACACAAAAAACGCGAGGGTCAAAGTACAAAATGACATACGTACGTCCAAACATATATACAAACTAGTGATGTGCTTGAGCACAAATGGCGAGCGAGCCTAAAGACTATACTATTTTTATATGAATGATTTTGACTTCTAACACTGAAGCTACTGAAAATAAGGTCCAGTTTTTTAATTTAGCATACAGGGTAAAGGGATTTCAGTGCCATAGTAACAACTCTCTGCAACTGCTTGAATTGAAGGAAAAAAACAACAACAAAACAATACACGTTATTTAAAAGTTTTCGTTGTGATATTCTTTAGCTAAGTAGTGGTTGTAACACACAATGCTTTGACACAACTGGACATACACCTACACAGACTTACCTTCGCAGTAGTCTAGTGGACAATGTATTTTCAAGTAAATATTGTTGCGCACGGCTTATTACCATGACAAAGAGCGCATTGACTTACCACCGCCACTAACTCGAATAGAAATGTAAGTCCCTTAAGTTTTCAAGTTTTAACTGCACCCGCAAAAGAATTCAAAACAGTAAACAATTCCATTTCTAGGGTGATACGGGTACTGATCGATAAACCAGAGGATTCTGTTTAGTGTAATTTGGGACGGGGTCGACCACATAACGAACACAAAAACGCGAGGGTCAAAGTACAAAATGACATACGTACGTCTATACATGTATACAAACATCCCCGATTTTTTCAATGTATACAAAATAGTAACTGCACCGTAAAAGGAAAAGCATCCGACATGTTGTTCCTATAGTTGGCAGGGAATTTGTGCAGACTTACCAGTCATAACAGAAGACTTCCTCAGCAAGGCGGCCAAAACACAGACTACTTATCGCTGGAGAAGCATTATTATGACTTCAATATTGTTGGTCAAAATGATCAAAGTTTTCAATTCAGCCTGCCTACCATTCTCCAACTATAACTGACACACATCAATCTTCCTACTGCTCTGCCATATCCTCAGCCAATGACGGTACTTACTGTGCTTCTCTACTTTTAACACCGGTAGCAGCGATCTCCATTATCGTCACTTTGTTAGGCAGATTACAACGTATTAATATTCATGGGCTCGAGCTATCCCCGACCTTAACCTCATTTAGCTCTTTTCAGTTAGGTTATAGCCAGTTGTGTCACAGCATTGTGTGTTATAACCACTACTTAGCTAAAGAATATCACAAAGAAAACTTTTAAATAACGTGTATTGTTTTTTTTTTGTTTTTTTTCCTTCCAAGCAGTTGCAGAGAGTTGTTACTATGGCACTGAAATCCCTTTACCCTGTATGCTAAATTAAAAAACTGGACCTTATTTTCAGTAGCTTCAGTGTTAGAAGTCAAAATCTTAATAGTATAGTCTTTAGCTCGCTCGCCATTTGTGCTCAAGCACATCACTAGTTTTAGTAGCTTGAGTGTTACTTGTTAAAATCATTGAGCATGTTGGGCACCACATTATGATATCTCTCATTCTGCATAATGGATATGCCTCAAAGCAGGTACATTAAATATGTATTCAGTAACATCATCCTCAATTACTGGCTCCAGCCCTGACATGCTGGTGTACATGATAATAGGTGTGTCTGGGAAGCTTGGTTTGAAGGGCTTTGTACTAACTGAGTTACTTGACTGAAGCTAGTTGAATAGCTAATCGTTTTCACATTGACTTTTAAAGTGTGCTGTATGAAATTAATGCTTACCCTTGCACTCTTGCATTTGTAACACAGACATACACTAGACTACAGAAATTGACGCTATGCTTTTCTCACCAGATAACTATTGCAAATCTTGGCAAGCTTGGAACACACTTTGATGAGAAATTAAGATTTGGCGATCAAATTTAGATTTGGTTCCTTTTCACTATAGTTTAACAATTATAAATACTTTTGCAACAAGGTGATGAAGAAATGATTCACAAATCTTGAATCGCCGACTCTATCTGAGAAGCAGGATTTTTCTATCTGCACTGGTTAGATCAAGGCATTATTTAAATTACTGAAATTATTCATTTTTCTCTTTTTATGTACTTTAGATAATGCCACATCTGTTCCAGAATTAGATTTTATACAATCTGAATCATCCACTACAAATTCTCCATGCAGTCACAGTGAGTCTGAATCTACTGGTACTTCTGAACGAACCAAACCTACTGAAACAGACAGTTCCGACATCAACAATTTTTCTGGTCCTGAAATTGAACCCTTCAATCAGGCTGAAAACTTACAAAATTGTTGGTGACAACATAGACAAAAATGTAAAGCCAAAGAGAAATGAGAGTTAATTATCAGACAAAATCACTTCACTACTTTCATACTTATGATGTCAGATATCATTATGACCTGTTAGATTACAGCAATGATGTGAAGTTACCAGATGTCAAATCTATCAATTGGACACTTTCTGGCCATCTTACACTGATGACAAAGCCATCAAGCAAAACTTTGCTGTCATAACAGAAAGAATTCTCATGAGACATTTACCTTTTTTCACAAAGTTTGGTAAGGGATTGAAAAGGTATATTCAGTATTAAGAAATGGCAGGAAAATGTGAAGTGATAAATGTTCATTACCGTTTTAATTGAATAAATTTTTACACTTTGAGGCTCTTGGAATCTACCTAAAATGTGAACAAAATTATGAAGATAGGATTGAGGTACCCATGAACTTGCATGTTGCTCTCTGGTCAGGATTGAAGCTATAATTCTACAGGTTCTGGATCACATTATGTCAGTACGTTCCAACCAAATCAGTCCACAAGACCATTGAAATTTCCAGCATTGTTGTTAAAGAAGCTTTTCATCATATTTGAATTGGTTAGTATTGTGTTTATGCACAAATAGGTCAAAATTCTTATGGGATTTAATGCTGCTATAAGAATTGCATAGAATAAATATAAACTAAATTATAACTATAACTAGAGGAAGAAATAATGAATATGCGCATGTGGCTATTCCTTTCCTTGTCGATTATTGGTGGAGATCAAATGACTGCATCCAGGACAAGGGGCAGTAAAGGAGCTGTGAACAATAGTGAAAATGGTGCAGATGGTCTTGAAGGATTGATACTAGTAGTTGAAGATTGGCATTCAAAAAGGTGTCTATTAGAAGTATTACAAAATATATAATATTATACATTATAGCTCAGCTTATTTCTACACAGGTGTTATGGAAGCGTATGTATAGCTCTTCTTCAATGACTGATACTGGAAAGCTATATCAACTTTGCAATCTCATCCAGCTTCATAATGTAGTTAACCACCCAAAGAATAATTTCACCACATGTGAAGAATTCTATTTTTGTATTACTGAAACCCACATTTTTGCAGCTGCCCTGGAAGTATTTAAGATGCAAGATGTAGATGGCACTCCTTCTAGTGAACTATTTCCAGATGGATCATCAGATCTGGATTCATTTGAAAGAAGGAATGTGAAGATGTTGGCAATTACTAACTTAGTTAGTATCAACTTGTAGACCTACCATTTGGAGAGGAGAAGCCTTCGAAGAGAAAGAAACAGAGGAATGAGATTATCAGTGGTGAAGATAGAGTCTATGCATAATATGCTGGTGGGATCCTCACACATGGAATACTGTATATGGAATTTAGTGATGCCATTAAAGAACGAGACGGAAATAGAATTTTACGCTACTGGAGATATTTTATGCTGCTTTTTAAGGAAACCCAACGAAGTAACTATTCGTCTGAGGCTTTTACTTTGCTGGCACAGTATCATTTTTTTACTGTCTCCAAGAACAGCAAAGCAACTAGTCTGGATTAGAACAATAATGTACATGGGCATTCCAGAAAGAACATATAATATTATGATCTTCACATGGAACCTTTAAACAAGGAAGCAAGAAAATGGCATTCATGGCATGGGTTCCAGTATCACAGATGTAGGCAATGAAACATGTCGGCAAGAGTAATGGACAAACTGTGGAGATAATTCATAATTTTGATGCTATCAATAGCATTAAAGAGTCATCAGGATGACATTCTAAGCGTTCTTCTGCATTAGACCTGAAACTTTTGCTAATGCAGATATGAACTAAGTTTTGTATTCAAAAAGGTTCCTGGACGATATCACAGGAGTTATCCTGAATTTGAGGCTAGCCCACTTCGTTTTTAACATTATTACAATTAACTCTGGATGGAAGAGAAGCTACAGAAACTTTTAACATATTATAATTGGCAGGAAAAATTGGTTTAAAATGATAATAATAGTATATTAATTTAATATAAAAAAATAACACAAATAAATATAATTTTTTGCTAGGTCATTACATTTAAAACATTTACAAAGCTTTTCACACATCACAACATCTACACAAAGTGTCACAACATTCTGTATCTGACACAGAAAATTCCTCAAATTGTGTTTAAGAAGAAGCTTCATTCTACAGCACACTTTTTTTCTGAAATATGTCCTCTGCAGTTTCTACTGTTAAATGTGACAGTACTTGGGAAAAGGGACCAATTGCGTTAAAAATTGAAAAATGAGTTTTTTATACCACTGTGTAGAGTACTCCGCATGGAGTATTTTGATACCAAGATTGTAGGTAGACGCAGCGTGGTTCATGTGGTACGCCGTTAGTAACAAAAATCAATTCAAGCTAATACCTTTCTATCATACAATCCCTTATTATGTCTGCTTTTCAAGTGTGGGGATGGCAAAGTTTTTTTTCTGAGATACAATCGTTTCTGCAGCAAGTTCAGCCAGGGAAGGCAGGAGCATATAGAATGTTTGGAACTTTACATACCGTGATATTCCATGTCACTACAATCAGCTGGAAACTCGGCTGATCCCATACTGGTGCAGTACAAATAATTAGTTAATGAATTGCTTATGCATCTGCAACAAGTTAATGCGTTCTTAAATGGTCGTCTTGACCATAGTTTAGCTGAATCTGTGGCGTACAGAGCTTCAGTTATTTGAACGCACCAACGAGGCCGTCCTCCGAGGAGGTCACAATTGATTAACTGAAATACTTACGTTCTTTGTCATTTTCCTGGATTAGAATATCAAGAATACACTTGGAATCTGTAGAATGACTCTGTATCGTAGGCACCAGCAGTTTAATATGCTCTATGATCATGGTGGAATAACTATACAGTATCAGGAACTGGTTGAAATTCTACAGCAAATGAGAGCTGAGCATCCTTACCAGCAATGGTTCTTGCAAACAAACTTACCAATTATGCCACAATGAATGGACCAGGAACACTATAGACCCTTCTTGATAAAGGACCAGTTGTTGCCCTCAGAGCAGTGTTGATTGGGTCAGTTTCTTGGATAGCTAGTCTAAGTTGGCGTCGACAAACAGCATACCCAATACTTCTTAGTCTTCCAATACATTATTCCAATACATTTAACTTTGCTTTAAACAAATTGTTATGACAAAAGCAATAAAGTTTAAGAAATACTAGTAAACGATGAATGAAGTGAGTTATTGTTCACGCCAATTTCCCGCCGGTCATTTTAGGCCCTAATCCAAACTGTGGTCAGCGGCTAAAAAATCTAGCCGCCGACCACGGTTTGGGTTAGGGCCTAAAATGGCTAATACTTTATTGCTTTTGTCATAAACAATTTGTTTAAAGCAAAGTTAAATGTATTGGAATAATGTATTTTCAACTGCTGTGTTGTGTTCACAATTGTAGTTTAGAAACAGTGTATGGCTTACAGGTTGTAGGAAGGCCTGTTATAAGACTTACTCGTAAATCAAAGCGCACTAAAATTCTTCTAAGAGATGGGGTCAAAAGTATGAAAAATTGATGGATTTTGACGACAGTAATGAAATAATATCTTTAGAGTACAACAGCTATTGCACATATACATTAACCTAACTACTATCACTGTAACAAACAATTGCAGTGAAGCTATGCTGACTTGTCTAGACGACTTACCGCTACAAGTGATTTTCCCATTTTCAAGAGACTGTACTAGTTGTTCACCATCGTCACAAGGTATTTTAAACACAATAAGTCATTGAATATATGACATATCTATAATTTCTAGCTTAGTTTTGTTCGTGTGAATCCTTATTTCTCAGTGTTATAGGAGTTTTCAATCTCATAAAATCCACTAATAATAATGTGAAAGCATTAGCTAATGGGTGTGGCTCAATGCTATCATTGCGAGCCGTGGCAAGTTTTCTATTGATGAACTGGGTGTGCGGTGAGCTAGTTGTGTTAATCAGGACATCTGAAGTCCTCAATTAAGTGGGTCTTCATGTAGACTGTGAATGTTCTCCATGCCATAAAACTCCCAGAAATAAAATTTCTTAAAAAACAATGATGCTGATCGTTATTGACTCCACCCATGTACGTGAAGGAGTTGTGACCTACCACACACACACACACACACACATACACTCGATCAAATTTGCATTCAGTTAGAGCTGAGAGTGTCTCACTCACTTCACTCGCTTGCTTACTACAGACTTGTATGGTTTGGTTACTTGCCTTTTTTATTTATTTATTGATTTATTTTTTAAATTTTATTTATGATATGACCAGCAGGGACTGGAAAATGTACTTGTGGCCCAGTATATGCTGGAAGCACATGGACTAGATCATGGAAGCATAATTACCAGTCGATCAACACACAACCAAAGAATTTAGAGGCTGTGGCGGGATTGTCACCAGTGTGCAACTCAACTGTACTACATGCTGTTATACTATTTGCAGGACTCTGGATGTCTTGACACTTTAAATGACATACATTTATTTGCACTTCATTATGTGTATCACACAAGGATTAATAGCATTGAAAGGATTTTTGGATGGATGGAATCACCACATCCATCAGGACTATGAGGCACTCGTCACCACATCAACTGTTCATAGAAGGAGCTCTTAGTTTGCAAAATTCTGGGCTGATTGCTTTCGATTTTTTTGAGAAAGTGGATAACACTTATGGCAGAGATATTAGTGGCCCTGTTCCAGTGGAAGAAGACTATGAAGGAATTGAAATTAATCAATCTACTTTTGTGCTACAAGAGGACCACTTGGAAGCTCTTCAAGCATGCATTACTCCACACAAGCATCCATATCATTTGTATATTAAACAATACAGGCACTCCCTGAAACATATTATGGTGTATTAGAATAAATGATGGATGTGTACATTGTTGTAAAAATGGGGTATTTTGCTACCTTCCTTCGATAGAGTTTAGGAGTAAAGGCACACCCTGGAGTGTTTTATCATACTTTGTTACCACACCTATGCAACGTTTTGTTATTCCCCCCCCCCCCCCCCTCACCCATCAAAGAAGTTTAGGAACACCCAGGTGTATTAGCTAGTTTTAATTATTGTTTCTTGGTCAATAGTTCATCTGAGCTCAAGGTGCCTTCTCTAATCTAGCCTAGCCAGTTTTTTATCCTCAACTAGTATAACCGGGCTAGACCCTCATCTAACACCATGGTAACATCTAGTTGGGCGGAACCGACCTCTGCTGGGGAGAGGTCGGGTAACAAGCCTATACCCGGGTTTGTTCCCTGCTGCAACGTACGTTGCAGTCCAATCAGATTGAAGTGTGGTTTAATGCTAAGGAAATTAGCTGACTCAGCAGAACAAACCCGGGTATAGGCTTGTTACCCGACCTCTCCCTTCAGAAGAGGTCGGGCTCCGCCCAACTAGGTAACATCTGGGTTTTGCATTATTCTAAAAAATACCAGTGAAGCAGTTGAGGGTAAAGATGCATCCAGTGTAAGAGTTTAAAAAGCACTTACATTGATCTTTGAAGCAACTCTGCATGGTTCATAAGCAGTCTCGGTGATAAAATCAATAACATATGAATACAAATAAGTGTAAGTAGCCTATAGGGCATCCATAGCCCAGTTCTCCATATTAGCCAGGATGAATGTGAAATCCGCACAAAATCAGTGTAAGTGACATAAGTGTACGGCAGTTCCAATGTGAATCCACATGTGTGTCCTACAGGACTCTCCCAGCTCCACAAAGAGCGTTGAACTGCACAAAGAGGTTGCTATCCGTCAAGACGGTGCTACCCGTGGCATAGCGAAGAAACTGTCTGACTTCTTGTACACTCATACCTCCAATATTATACTGTTCTAGATAAGTATACACCCGCTTTTCGTGAAGATTAGCAAAAAATGCGAGTTCAACCAGTGTCCTCAATACTTTCGAAGGACTAGCATTTACTGCAGTATAAACGTCATACAATTGTTCCACCTCAATCATAATCCAAAATTTATTATGCCTAGTAGAAACATCACCATTCATTCTTGATATTGCTGCAAATGGTTGGGTAAGAAATAACTGCTCGGACAGGTGTAATAACATGAGTCTCATATTCTGAGGAGTAGGCAAGTCCATACAATCGAATCTTGAAAGTATGTTTGTCAAACTTAACTTCATTTCACATGTAAACTCCTTCATATTGAGTGCCTGAACAACCATTTCCCTGTCAACATTACTCAAGTAATCTAAAAAAAATTGTATCATAATAGTCTTTGGAATGTTCACAGACGGGTCACAGGTATGGCTTTAAGTAGTACTAGATGGTACATAGTTTTGCAGGCCGTTTTTTTTTTCTGTTTCCAACAGTTTGATAGTTATTGTAAGTTCATGGTAATTTTAATACTGTCAAGAAATTATAAACTAGCTTAGTTTGTTGTTCAATGGCTAGCTAAGTTTAAGATTATATTTGTCTTAAGTGAGTCAGCAATAACTATCAAACTGTTGGAAACAGAAAAAAAAACGGCCTGCAAAACTATGTACCATCTAGTACTACTTAAAGCCATACCTGTGACCCGTCATTTTGATTCATTGTTTTAAAGAGATTCCTATTATTATTATTCACTGTTTGTTCCAAAATAATAAGTGAATAATAATAATAGGAATCTCTTTAAAACAATGAACCAAAATGATGGACATTCAAAATGTGTTGCCTTCTTTTGTTGCAGTGTGACAGAAGTCCTCATCATCACTGAAAACTTTGTCCAGTCTGAGATTTGCTGATTTCTTCCAGTGTCTTCACAATAATAGTCCCAGGAGAGTCTCCTGTTCTGCAGACTCCAACTTCACGACCTCATAAGTAGCAACATCAGCTTATATAGCTTGATTGTTCACGTTTCTATTCTGTTGCTGCACTACTATAACAAAACGCTTATGATTTTTACCCACGATTTCCCGATGTCGAGGTAATTTGTTGCCCCAAATTTGGTGTCAATGTAGCTAAAGGATAAGAGATACCATTTGGCCAATCGAAAACCAAAGTACGGTCACAAATCAAATGTGTACAATATGGCATTTGAAGGTTCGCCATCTCTTCCAGCCCATCCCATTTCTTGCAGGTGCTGTTCAATGTCACTTGATGGACCCCTATGAATGATTTTGACGTACATTTGGGCAGTCTAGCCCCATACCAACAGCAACTGCTGTACCACAACATGCAGAGTACTCTTGGGATCGACAAATGATAAAAGAATTGCCCCTTTTACTTCTGGTCTTGACAGGCTATAAACATCCACAAGTCAGAATACAGCTAAATCTTGGACACCAACACTGTTAAAAATGGAGTGTTTGGATAACTTAGCTTTGGTGTTTAATAGGAGGCGCTGCCTGGACACCCCACTATAATTGTCTCCATATTTAGTCATTACTAAAATAGTTTTGAAATAGAGAAACTAATGGGTATTAAGCCATTACTATATGTATTTACTTGGTATAATATGCATTGGTGTGGAAGTTATAAGGGCTCAAAGTGGGGTGTCCAGACAGCAACCTCCTGGTAAACACCTCACGAGGTGTTATTTAAGCACCCCGTTTTAACAGTGAATTGGTTGTGTAATCTCATCCTTCATGCTGGACTTCAGAAATAGATATATTTGACTGCAAGCTGTCATAGGTTCGATAATATTTAATGGTACAATCCATGTTTCTTCTTTTATGACGAAGCTTTTTAACCAATGATGCAAAAAGTTTCATCTAAATTGTATTTTCCAGTTTTTACAATGTATTTTATATTAGGCTTATTCGGTACCTTAGCAATAATCACAGAAGAAAGCGTCCCCAAACTTTTGCAAACAGCTCTCCTAGTTTCCTTAGTAGATGTTGCAGTCAGTGTGCCATGATAGGAACATTGTCAGGAAGTAGGTTTCGATTTGTGCCTATCTCTAAATAAAATGGCCTGAAAGTTTTACCTCTACACAGAAAAACCAACAAATATTTTAAGTTCAAGCCCAAAATAAAAATTGATTGTAAATTTTATATTTACTATTATGGGGCATGAACGAGGCTGAAAGTGTTAATTACAAAGTAATTACTGTTGTAACGAAATAATTAGTATACTACTATTTAGAGAAAAGTAGACTTACCACTTGACTCTACTACAAAATGAAACTAAATTTTACTGGTAAAGGTGAGTACATAATATATCTTGCCACAAAACTTTCTTTAGTAAACTCCCTGGTGTCATGAACAACAATTGATATTCACCCTGACATACTCTAATTTGGCAGCTTTCATCCATTCACGATAATAAAGCAGCAAAACTCCTATTGTTCATGGGCAAGACTTGTTTCAAGGCAATAAAGTGGGATCACTACTGGTACAATTGAAGTCTTGAAATTAGAGGAACTAGGGGATCTAACACTGACAAATGCCATAGGTAATTGAGTAGCAAATGGACTTGCTACTGCCAGTTGAAATACTAAAAATAAAAATATCTGATTCTGACACTGGGGATGACATGTCCCCCAGCAGATGACATGTACTATGAAACAGCCCAGCCATAATGCAAGGCCACGTTCTTGCTGGCACTCAGTGACAACTACAAGACTAAGGTGACTATTTCAAGTATTCTGTCGAACATCTATGCATCTGAAGTATCTGCTCAAATCCCAAGGACTAATTAGGGATGCTCGATTCAATGATTCCAGCATTCACCTCCTCCCAGACTACAGTTGTGCAGATGTGCCCCAGTTCATTACCTGACCTGTAAGATCATTCCGATTGCTGTTATTACTTTTTCAACATCTACCGGTATACTAGCCATTTGCCCAGGGTTGGACTCATAAACTTTCATCAAAAGCCTTCTCAAAATGCTATCATAGATTGTCCACGTGTCTTCTTTCTGGGCCAGGGTCATTATTATAAGAAGGAACTACAAGCACATCTTTTTTCTTACACTCCTGCCAGGGTTACATACAGAGGTAGGGGCGCCATGGGATCCCCCACCAGAATTTCATTAGCTTACATAGTTGGTGATGTATTCTTTTGGGAAACTTGTATTGAAATTCACAAATCATATAAAACAGTGTCATCTAGCATTTTAATGGATGGAAAATGGTTGTTGGCTCTCCACTCAACAACACTGCAATTGTACCAATTGTAGTGTTCCTAGAAAGCTCCACTGATGTATGCTTTGGTAACAAAAATCATGCCATTCACTATTTACAAATGTCTTGGCAGCAACAGCAATGATTATGTTAATGTTGCACTTTGCACAGGTATTTTCATGGAAAGAAGGTTATACAATTAATCTGTGCATGTGTAATGTGGAAATTAAGAAGAAAAAAGTGTCATGAATCTGATGTCAGTGGTTTGTGATCACGAAGATAAAGTTTTAAATCTAATTAATGAGGCTATCAATGAAAGCTAGTGAAACATTGTAGCTAATGGCAACTAAATTTCATATACATGTATAGGAAGCTAGAATAAAGTTATAATAAAACAAACTTACTACTACATTCAATACTGCCTGTTATTAGAATATATGGATTTCAAAGACGCTATGCTTTTACACTACAATGGAGCTAAGTATATGCAATTTTATTTAAATTTTCCTTCACTTCTAGTCAAACAATTAATTAAATTATTATGACAAGAGTAAATGTCTGATGTTTGTAATTTCAACTAGAAAGAAATAATTTCAACCCCTAAAATAATGTGTTAATTCAGAAGGGTAACACTCAGTAATACTCTATATCTTGGTGTTCTATTTTATTTTAGTCTTTCTGTGGCTGAAAACTATTGCTCATAGTTTTCATGATAAACATTATTATGAGCATGAAATTTGATTATTGAAAGCACAAATTGAGTTAGAATTTATTATAATTAAGGCACCACTGCATGAAAAGTGTCCTTATGATTGTTACTTGCAAAATATGAAATATTTTACATTGCTGTCTATTTTAACCTGTTTCCTGTAGTTGCGTTTATGTTTATTGTTAGGTTAACCTTAAAGTATACTAAAACAGTTGACGTTTCATTAGTACAAAGTACAACTACTGCTATTACACCAGAATTCTTGTTTAGGTACTTATTTCATATACATCAGCATATTAGTGACTATATTACCTGTGGAGAAGGCAGAGTTAAGGGCAATACCATTAGCTTAGATGAACCATTAGCTTAAATGAATCTCAATAAACTTTAAAATAAAATATGACAAAAATAATACTCTTCAACCTGTGAAAATTTGGGCCAAAAAGAATACTTCAAAGTTAATGCCAGGGGAAAACTAGCTATATCCTGTAAAGGGACCACGTACTGGGACAGTTAGCATCAATCAATGTCATTTTAAATAACTTTCAATGATTCTTCTCAGTGCAAGAAGGCTCACCTTTAATAATGAAAAGGCCAAGCACAAGGCTGGACCAACCTGAAACTGTGTGACTCTTCGTTTTAATAGAGTGCTAGATTGTATAGTCAAGAATCTGGAGGAGCGAGTGTTAAAAAATCCTAGGAGTGTACTGAGAATTGTTAGGTGGAGATGTTGCTTCGGTGCAATTCTGAAACGGTTTGCACCAATAGTGCGAACTGTGCACCCAGGCACATCCCAGAATAGGGTGTCGTAACTTGTAGCTATCTGCCGCCGTTACGTCTCCCGAAGGACGCATAATTTCATAATCGAGTAACTGGCCTTGAAAATTGGAGTGTGAGGATGCGCGGTGGAGACAGGAATTTTGTCACGCAAATACACGGGAAATAACCTGTTTCCGGGATACCTATATAAGAGATTATTTTAACAAGCAAAATAAAGAATTTTGTAAGATCATCATGTTGGGAATTAATATTTTTTTGTTGGTTGGGCTCTTTAATACATTGGAGCTAGTGATGTGTCAGGAACAGCCCGGACACTGGCCCCACAGCTATGGCGGTTGGCCTTACCTACACGTCTACCCGCCTACTAATACCAGTATTGACCAGAAGCGCTGCGAGCCTGACTTAGCGCAAAACAAGACGTGCCCTCTGCACATCCTACTCATCACATCCTTTGGAGGTTCCTTCATTAGCAGTGGCATAATTCCAGCCATTCAATTGGCTTTAGATCAAATAAATGCGAGAACAGATCTTCTTCCAGGCTATTCCCTGCACTATAATCTGTTGGATTCTCATGTGAGTTGATAGAAACAATTACTTATAATTAAAGAATGCATTTAATTATAATGATTAATATGATAATTCAAGTATAATATGCTGTACTTAGTGATGAATGTCACACTAAAAATTAATTGAGGTAGCATAAGTAATATTTAATGTCAAGTATTCTACTAATATTGCATCAAATTTTATTCTTTACACAATTAGCTGAAATTGTCTAGCTGAAAAAATATATATTTTGAACTATTGCAACTAAAGTAACCTTCTAAGTTGTCTAAATAAACTTTGTCTGAAGGTTGATGGGGTTATAGCAGCAACAAAGTCTAATAATTGGTTTCCTCCAACACTGTTTTATTTCATTTTCAATAACAAAAAAATATACCCTTTGAACTGATTAACAAAGAATTTGTGATGTCATTAATGAGATAATTGTATAAAAAATGTTATTTTGAAATACAGTGTGATCATACAATGTCTCTGGATGCATTACATCAAGGTGTACTCTCACCTCCGACAAAAATAGCTGTTATTGGATCAGGATGTTCAGTTGCTACTGAACCTGCAGCAGAAATATCTCACTATTATAATTTAACGCAGGTATTGTTGTTTAAATGTTGTAAAAAATTACATATTATAATTATTAAAGTAATACAAGTAATTATTATGGTTATAATTATTATTCTTGTTGTTGAAGTTGTTAATATTATTATCATTGTTATGGTATTATTATTATTACAATAATAAATTATTATTGATTTGTTATAATGTTATAATTAATGTAGGTATCGTGTACATCAGCATCTATTGCATTATCAAACAGAAGAAGATTTCGAAGACACTTCCAGCATTTTCCTGCTGACATCAGTTTGGCATATGGATTTTTTGGAGTAATTGAAAATTTGAAATGGAGAAGAGTGACACTAGTAGTGCAGGAGGAGTTTTTATTCACAAAGGTATATATATACAGTCATGTTTTACCACTGCAGCTTAGCACACTAAATTAAATAAAAATATGTCATTTATAATTTGTAATTGAATAATATCATCTCAAATAGTTATATTTTGTTCTACACTTCACTGTATAATTTATTGCAATCTGAATGGTCGCAATCAGACAATTATGACTTGATTTTGTTACATTAACTGGCTTAGTCCAGCATTATTTTATTTTACAAATAATAGTATTCTAGCAAATAATTCAATGTTGTTTGTGATCATCTTCTCAGTAAGTGCTATAATTATACCATTATTATACATCATTATATAAATGAATTGAAGCTAAGATGCTTATAGGTCATAAAAATATTATGTTGCACTTAATTTGTATTATCTTAAATTCAAAGTTTCATCTAGTAAATAAAATGATACTGGAGTTAATGTTAACTCTTTTTACACATTATATGTTTACTAGACTATTAATGAACTGAAGAAATTCCTAAAAGCGAAGAACATAACTTTTAATGAAATCAGATATGATCCTCAGGTTGACTTGTTTATTGAAGTAAGATACATAATATTGAAATTAATAATCTAACATTAAAGTTATTTTGTGTTCCACATTTAGGAACACAATTCTCGCATATTTCTGTTAAGTATGTATCCTCCATTTGCCAGACAAATTTTATGCAAGGTTAGTAAAAAAATTACTAAATAAATTGAGTAAACTATTATTTAACTCTACACAAGAGATTAATTTTTTAAATAAAACTTAGCAATTACTAGCATTACTATGCAATAGCAGTGGTGTGGGTTTGTGAATCACAATACAATTCAATTTATAGGTTTATGACTACTTCATAACCCATTTAACAGATATCCTTTATTTATAGCTCCCTCCAGTCATTTTCCCATTACTTTTTAATGGTTGCTACGAACTACATCAGTTTTTTCACTCTAATACCTTTTCGTACAAATTTATAGTACTCTATGACAAGTGCGGTCGCTCAGGCCACGGGCTATTAATGTATATAATAAATAGGTCAACGTTAAATGATATTACTGAAGTCAAATCACTTACTTGAACACATAACAAGTTAGTAAATGAATATATAAAGTGGAAGATATTTAAACTTCACTGAAACATGAGCTCAGCACAATTAATAATTTCAGGAAATGATTAGAAATTGTTAGGAAAATATTTGATTCCTTAGCTGGAAACTACACAAAGCTTAACCTTTAACCTTCAGTGAAGCAGAAAGATCAAAGAAGTTCTGTGCTATCATAAACTCATGTGAGCAGACCTTGACTAATATCACATTGAATTACGTACAGGCATACCGGAACAACAAAAACTTCAAGTATCCTAATAACTTGTTCCTTGTGAATGGCTGGTTCCCAGACGACTGGTGGCTGGGTACACCAGAAGAGCAACAGGTGCTAGAAGACATGTTTCAATGCACAGCTGAACAAAGGAAGTCTCTAGTACCATACACTTTATCGATACTGAGCTCTGGAATGGTTGTGGTGAATTATTCTGCAGCTGCTGACAATGGCATAGTAAGTAAATGTACAAACAAGTAACAAATAAGACATTATTTTAACATGTAATCTTTCTTATTATGGCATTAAAGCCCCGAGATAATTTTGATAAATTCTTAATCTGTAGACTGGAGAGGAAATGACTCAACAATATCGATCATATTTTGCTGCCTCAAGACTAAATATCACCGATGTGTTCCTATTTCAGCTCTGCTACGATGCCACTTGGACTCTAGCCAGAGCCCTTAACAATACCATTAGTGGCAAGTTATACCTCAACAACATAATTATTGATATTGTCATTATACTTGCACTGTATGTGCTGTTATTTAGATTTAAGGGATGATGAGGATATAATAGAAAAGTTGAAATCCTTTAAATTGGAAGGCAACCCAAAATTTGGTCTTCAGAATTTTGATTACAGTAATGATGTTATCGCTACTAATATACACTCTCATTTGGCAAAGACTAATTTTAATGGAATTGTGGTTAGTAATACTGGTGTTTTCTACGATATCCTTATAATCATATGAATTAATGAAGGGTAACATATCATTCAATGAAAATGGAAGTAGAAGAGTTGATTCTGCAGAGATAAGGCAGTTCAGGCTTCGAGGTAAACATTTACATACAATTGATCTTATATAAAGTCATATAGCTATGTGGTTCTATGCACACCAGGTGACAGCAATACCACTGTTCCAGTGCTGATAGGTAAAGTTCGCTGGGACAAAGAATTCAACTTTTTCGTAGAATATTATGAAGACCTGCATTCAATATGGCCAGGTACTAACAATAATAAATTATGGAAGTAAAAACCTTAATTCAAATAATTCATTATCGTAAAACTTTATTCCATTAATTTATCTACTATAATTTTAATCTTAAAAAATCATTTACAAGATCAATGAATGTGATAAATGTGCATTATAGAAGGTGTGCCTTATGATGGTGTACCCACGGATACTATAGTTACCGTTCATTTGGCAGTGACTGTAATAATGGTCGTAGCAGCTGCAGGTGGGACATTGTTCACACTTGTATGTCTCACATACAATATGTACTTCAGAAAGAAAAGGTATTTTACAAAATAAAATAGCATTTACTTGAAAAATGTCATTATTGACGTTCGCAATTTTTTATTATATGACTCTATAAAGTAGTAAATTCAAGTAATGCAAACTCAGTTAAACACTTATTTTATATTCAATTTCTTACTGCTGTTATAATATATTATTCATTTATTTATTTTTGCTGCAGAATCATTCGTTTGACAAGCCCGTATCTGAATCTGCTCATTGGGATTGGAGCGATAATTATATACCTGAGTATGTGTATTGATGTTAGTCCTGCTGTTATTACTACCGCCAAACTATGGCAATGCAGTGTAAGTACCTAATGAGATTGTTGGCAAAGCATCGGGAATCTCTTAGCGTTTGAGGAGGTGGTGGGGGACAGGTTATCTCGGATAATGCATTAGCTATTTACAAAACATTGGTTGGTACAGAATTCCCATTATGTGGAGGATTATCTGAAATTAGTTAATAGTCCAGAAGTGTTGGGACACTTTGTTAATGTATTTGTACTATCACAAATACGTTCAATTAAATACTTTGTTATTTCACAGTTTGACATTAAAGCAAGTCAGTATATTCTAAATTTCACATCCATTATAAATAATCGATTATAGCTGTTTGTTTATAAACTATAGGTTAAACATTCACTCTGTGCAGCAAACTATTTCGATTCGTTAATAATAAAGTAATTTTTTTAGTTAGGCTCTAGCTTATGTTATACATACACATTATTCATTGATAATATCTTGCTTTTAATCTTGCTTTAATATTAAATAAAGCGTAAGTATGAGCATGTGATTAATATTTTACTGTCACAAACATAATGAAGGAGTTGGGTGAAAAATAAATTTTTCCTTGGTTGCATCAATTTTTGCCTCTAAATGCCACACAATTATTAGTTTTTTATGCATGCTGGAATATTTTAAGCCTGCTGAAATAATACTTGATGCAAAATTGTATGCTTCATGTAGCATAGCTTATAAAAGTTATACTTTGAGTTTAACACTATAATTTATAATAACTTATTGCATTATTACTTATTTATCATTCCCTATTATGTTATTTATAGTTAGAGACTTGGCTTTTTGCAGTAGGATATTCTCTTTGCTATGGAACTATAGTGGCAAAAATGGGAAGAGTGTATTACATTTTTAATAATCCAACCATGGCCAAAAAGGTAAGTGTTTTAGGTTGTTACACTTCTAACCAATGTTTCCTCATGAATACATATCATTGTTTAATCATTCATTTTAATAATTTTATTGGGAACAAAACTTATTGAATAAGATAATTAGTTAATGATCTTTCTTTGCTTTTGTTAGTGTCATTTTTCTTTCATTAATACAGCCAAAGAAAGACTGGAAGTTGGCAATGTTTGTCTTATTCCTAGTTGGGATTGATGTGGCCATTTTAACCATATATACTCTAGTGGAGGGATTACAACAACGACTCACGCCTAGCCGGATTCCCAACCAAGAAAGTTTTAAACAAACTCGTGGAGTAAGTTTAATTTATGTGTGTAAAGACTAAATTTCACAGTATGTTTTAACTCTACAGAAATTCCAGGAGACATACCACTACTACATTTTAGTCTGCAACTCCCGGAGTCGTTTCATTACTTTAGGGTCTTTATATGGATACAAAGCCCTACTTCAAATTGTTGCACTTGTATTTGCCATATCTATTCGTAAAGTTCAAATAAAGGGCTTGAATGATGCCAAGTACATAATTGCTGCTATATACGTGACCAGTATCGTGACTACTTTGATAGTTGTTTCTACATATACTCTAATGGAGCTTCCTAATGTATTTGCCATAGTGCTCAGTCTCTGCCTGTTTGTAGGAACGACAGTCATAATAGGATTGGTGTTCATACCTCCTGTAAGTGTGATACAAGTCTAAAAACATTACTTTTGTTATTATTATAGAGTCATAAATATGTGTGTTATTGAAGAGTGTGTCAATCTCTGCTAAAGAACACCAAGGCTAGCACTGTCCACGCACCACACTTTAAGAGCATTTGTAGCTTTCATGCCTATATTATTATATTTTACCAGATGAGAATTAGATTAATGGCTAATAGAGTCAAGTTTCTTCATCAGGTACAGATGTTAGTTATGACTAATATGGAGTCAATATTAGGTTTATTCAGGAGTATGAAGACAGTGCCTACCATTTATAACATGATAACTAAGTTATCTTATCACCCCAATTTTAATGTCAATAGAAGGAATAAAGATTCTCTCATAATTGTTTTCCGAAGGAAGTTTTATTACTGGCATTAAATCTCAGACACAAAACATTGACAGGATATACTAGATGTTGCAAACTCTTACTAAGCTAATTATAATGGTGGTGCTGTTTTGTTTTTTAGATGTTCAATCACATCAAGGATCCAGAAGGAAAAACTGTTTTTCAGGAATCGGGTAGTAATCTTAAAAGTACAATAGTATATGTAGTTCCAAATAAGGAAAGTGACTCATCAGTGGAATCTTTGAAGTTACAAATACAGCATCTGGAACAAACTGTGGTAAAGAGACACTTTAAGCGTTTTTAAAGTATTGAGTAGTATATACAAGTAAGCAAATGTAGTGTCATTTAAAATCGCTTTTAACCACTATAATTTATCTATGAAAACGGTAGACTGTTACGTTTGATAGTGATAAAAATCTCTTTTATAGAGATACTAAATTATATCCCAAGAACAATGGTAATTATCACAGTGTACTTACCTTAATAGAGGTATAAGATTATAAATTTACTGCATATTATTTTGACACAATTCATAAACGAATAATTTTCTGATTGCTTTTATATTATTAAGTTGTTGTTCTTTATTATTTACAGAAAGATTTATCGAAGAATTAAGTGACAACAAACATTATGAAATTTAGCTCATGAGTGTGATTTTTTTTATTATTACAGGACTAACATTAGTATATACTAGCTTGTTTTTACATATGTTCTTGTATCAAATTATTGACTTCATTTGTTTAAAAAATAGCATAAAAATTGTGTGCAAATGATTACTGATATTTACAAGCCAATTTCATATGAACATAATAAATTGATCAATGGTCATATCTTAAATATGACTTAGCCCTACAAACAAAGAAAATAGCTAATAGGCATAACTCCTCAAATTACAGAAGTGTAGGCATATAAGGTGGATTTAGCACTCACACCAAATTTCAGTAAAATTGAATGTTGTAGACTAAATTGACAACACAGTTTGGCTTATAATTGCTGATTTCAACCTTCGATTTAATCAAACAATGTTATTATTTTAGAAGTAAAAAACATACAACAACAAGTACACAAGTTATCAAGTGATGGTGTAAATTGCTGGATTCTCCATCTTTCATGTCATATTCTGCTTTCTCTGGATTATTATTTTCTCTGACAACCATCACAGTTGAAATGTCACTATTTAAATCACGTTCACTCATACCATTGCTCTAAATTATTGTGTAATTGCTATGGAATACTGAAAGTTGTAAATCAACCAACCAAATCCCTATACTTCTCATATTAAAAGGGCAGATACATTTTTGCATTTACCTATAACTATAATACCGTATTCTTACAAAGCAATATTGTATGACTGGAACTTTTAATCCATTGAATTAAACGTACTATGGGAAAATTTCATTATAAATGTTATAGTGATCTTATGCACTAATAGGTTAGCTATACATTCAAGTCTAACTGAAAGAATAGACATTTATAATATACTATCAAATAAAAGGTGTGGATGTGTATCCCAAGAAAACTTCCATTTACAGCTAATGATTATCATGTACTTATCTTTTCAGAAGTATAAGATTATTAACTTGCTGCTTATTATGATGACACATTTCATAAACAAGAAATTTTCTCATTGCTTTTACATGTATATATTAAGTAGTTGTTCTTCAGAAAGATTTAACGAATAAAAAAGTGACATCAAACATTATGAAACTTAGCTTGTAAGTGTGATTTTTTTATTATTACAGGACTAACATTAGTATAATTATACTAGCTTGTTTTACATATGTTTTTGTATCATTTTCTTGACTTCATTTATTTCAAATATAGTATTAAAATTGTGTGTAAAAGATTACTGATATTTACATGATAATTTCATATGAACATAATACAATAAAGAATTGGCTCAAATTGATCATTGGTCATCTTAAATATGACTTAGCACTACAAACACAGAAAATTGCTAATTATATAAACTTTGACTAGTTGAAAAAGCTGAGATATGCATGCTACTCATCAAATTAAATGAAGGTTAGTACTTCTCATAATAATAAATTCCGATTACTATGTGTATGCTTTTTGGTATGGCTATAGGTAGTAGCATTATTGAGTAAATTAGTCCTTGAAGCATTCTTCTTCTTTTTTTCAAATATGAAGCCTATGTCACACTTCTCAACCTAACAATGTGCTTGGTATGAGACTAAAAGTCCATTTTGGTTCGAGGTTTGCTTTATAATGATGCATGACACTCTATAAGCTTTCAAAACATATACCAGCTTCACAGTGGCACTTGATATATAACTTTAGTAAAGCAGGAATGCTGAGGTATTTTCATGTATTGCTATTATTCTCTGCCAATTGATTTAGTTCACTTAAATTTCCTCTCCTGCACTCTTTTTTTTTCCCTTAAGCTATCTCAGCTGTTCTTATCTTCCTCCTTCCTCTAATTAGAAGTTTCTTTTTTAAGTCATGGATTTTTCATATGTCTATCTTTCCTACTGTTTCTCATGCTCTATGTCCATCAATGCATGATGACTGCCTTCTTAGGTCCTCACCAATTTCACCTGAATTTAACTACAAAGTTATTATTTTCTAACACTTTCTAACACTTTCTTTAGTACATCAGTTTCCTTCTCCTCTCTCTTTTTGTTTTCCCTGAGCCATCAAAGCTCTTTTTTTTTTACCTCCTTTTCTCTATCAGGGGCGGATCTAGGATTTTCCAAGGGGGGGCTCTTTTAAGAATATAACTAATTTTAGGACGCGTTCTATTTACTTCCTACAAGAGTATATTCATAGTTATGAGCAAGAAGGTTATAGCAGTCGTCCTGTCAAGTTTGTCACGCTCTGATTTTGGAGATTACTGAAAATTAACAGTTGATTTAGGCATGAACTTGCTCAGGACGAAGATTTAAGACCTTTTATTGAGCTACTTTTTAATTTCGGGCTAAATTGTTGAGAAAAGTTCCACGTAGGTACCAGCTTTTATAGGCAACGCCACCTAGCGTCACATCACAATCACGTGAGCAAATAATTTCTGCAGCCAGCGGTGTAGTTCGCTTTATGCTCAGGGAAGTTAACGGAGTTGAAAGTGAAATTTCGCATAGAAAATGTATACAGGTGAGTGTTTCTGGCTAGTTTAGCTTCTTTTCTTATGAAGACAGCGTTTCCAGGTACCATTTTTCATTGGTCAAGCTATTTTGATGCCTCATTAAAAATAGATAACAGATTGCTTGTTCTTTTGGAAGGAGATTATATTGTAATAGCTAGGTAGTGTTTAATAGCGCTGAGGGTTTGCGCCTTGAATGCTTCATTTATTAGCATTACTAGGGAATGAAAAAATGAACTATTAAAATTGCTTGAACAAATAAAATGAATGAATCAGTTCATCATAAAGAACATTAAAGTTAAGTAAGTAGGAAAGAAATTTTGATGAATGTAGTAATAATTATTAAGTTTAACCATGAAGAAAGAATATAACGAGCTAAGTAACACTTCTATCCATTGAAATTAATGAAATGATTAAAAAAATGCAAAAAAAAAAAAATAATAATATGAAACTGTTAACTACATTAACACAATCTAAATGGTGTTATGAGATACTACTACCTTCACCTGCTTACTTGGTAGGAGGTTTTAAAAACAGCTTAGTTTTATTTGTTTGGACATGCTACCATTCAAACGGACGAATTGCAAAATTCCTGACTCAGCATATTAAAATTGATGGAGTGCGCCTATTAGAAGGCTGCGACCGCAGCAAACAAAGGAACTGGACAGCGAAAAGTATATTGTTCTCGTACTTTTCCCGCTTAAGTTAAGAAATGAATCCAGCGGCTAGCTAATGAAGGCTCATCTTGAAAAAAGGGGGCTCATCATGAAAAAAGGGGGGCTCGTACGACACTAGTCGAGCCCCCCCTAGATCCGCCCCTGGTCTATTCATATCCTTCTACTGACTCATGGGTTTCCTTCTCCTTAAGTATCTACTGCTTCTAGGGCTCTTGCTTTCTTAGTAGCCTTTTCACCTGTTTTATCAACAGTAGTTGCCCTTCGCTCTAGTTTATTTTCTTCTTTATTGTCTCATAATGAATGTGATGACCCTTTACCCATTCAATTCTAGGCTCCGCTTTACCAAAAATGGCTCGAAATTATTAATTGTTACTGACACACCAATACTCTATAGTGTAAGAATGGCTGCATACACCAATATTATTTTTTATGTAGTCGCTAGTTTATAAATGGCTGTGGCTTTCTTGGTCTTTTCCAATAGTGAAAAACATTGCTATAAACAAGTAAAGGTTATGTCACAATTATTTTTGTGATAACACCATAGTATATTGGTTAATTTGAGCTACATACTGATGATTAAATGGTCACAAGTTTAGGTTTTAATTATTGTTGACTTAAAAATGATCTATGTTAATGAAACAATATAATTATGGATATCATATTTCACGATAAAGATGTGACCTTTACTTAGTCCTAAAATGATGAGCATAATTCTTATATTAGTATAAATAGCAACCATTATAATACATGTAATCAGATAAAGCTTGAGAAGCTTGAGAAATGGCATAACTTCAGTGGGAAATAGGTGTAATGGTTTGAGAGCTTGAGACAAACAACTGAAGCTCACACCAAAAGCTTGTGTTGACTGGTCTGCAATGTGCTTAACTTGAGCACACACCCTCAACTTGTCTCATTATCTATTTACTCCTCCACCACAGTCAAATAAAATCACGTGAGCGAGGTACGTTGTAGAGCTGACTGTAACGTTCAATGTTACTCAGGAGGTAATAGGTCATTATGCGATTCAAAATGTAGTTGGAAGTGGACAATGATAAAGGCCGTGGAATAGGACTTATGAAAACAATCCATTCATAACTATAATTATTAGCTAGCTACGTGGACTCGCGCACCTCAAGCCCAAGAAATGGTAGAAATCGTTATACATAATTGTTTTAAACTTAAAAAAATATCTTATATTTATGAAATAGTTGGGCTCCATTGCAAAACTAAGTCAGACAGTTACTGGAGCGCATAATTATAAAAAGTATGCAACTAATTGGCTTCAGCAATTCATTGGTGTCTGGGTTACATGACCACAAGAAATCTTGTGTGACCTTAGGCAGTGAACCAGACCAGAAAACCCTCCTATACTTATTCTGGCGTCGCCGACCCTTTTCCCTCCCTTTATTAGTGGGCGATGAGGAAGGAAAGGGTCTGGTAGCAGCTACAGTATCATTGACTTGTGCCAGCACCAAAATAGTGGCGCTCCAATCAGATTGCAGAATCGCTAATTAAACGCATTCCTCAACCATTATTCAATACGCCCCAGTTTATTCCGCGTTGTTAGCTGAACCAGCCATTATTGTTGTTGTTGTTCTGCATTATTGAAACACCACAGTCGCAATGAGACATTCCAACAAAATGTTTACTTGTTTGACTGCGATTGATTTTAGCCTACTCGAATGATAACGCAATGAACCTGAGATGTTATTTGCACCAAGTCCGCTGATACTAGAGTTATCAGACCCTTTCCTTCCTCCCCGTCCACCAATATAGGGAAGGTAAAGGGTTGGCGACGCCATACTACTCTATACTCTCCAGCGTCAATTTCATGCTAATAATATTAGCTTGACCATTATTATTACTATACGACCATATTATGGTCATTATGGTCGTATCAAATTAGTAGTCTCAGACCCATTAACCGTAACCGCTACGCGGGGAAGGAAAGGTTCTGGGCAACATACAATACAACCACTTGTTCAGCAGCACCCCAAAAAGGGTGCTGAATTATCACATTCCAGCAAACTTGCTGTATACAGTGTAACGTCAACATCACGTCTGGGAAGGTGAGAACGTTGCGCGACTTCATTAAACTGGCGAAGTTGTTGTTCGTAGGCTGGCAAGCAATAAACGTACGAACATGAATAGTAGACCTTCTATCTGGACGTGGCCATGACGCCATTGGATACCCAAGCTTTGGAATGTGATAAATGGAGCACCCTTTTTGGGGTGCTGCTGAACAAGTCGTTGTATTTTTCCCAGTCCCTTTCCTTCCTCGCGTAGCAGTTACGGTTGGTAAAGGGTCTGGCTATCAAATTAGTGTGTTTGTGTTGTGACACAGACTTGGAATATAAATAAGTGATAGTTTAATTCCTTTGCTGCCTTCCTTTGCTGCCAAGGATGCAGCATTTGTATGGGTACAGTTTAGACTATATGAAGTCAACTCATTGTACCTAAAGGAAGTTGCATTGTTACCACTAGTATCCACAATATTTATAATAGTAACACAGACAGTGAGTGATACTTAATTAGGTCAAGTTAAGCCTGGACTATTTAGGTGAAAAATTTCTGGCCAGGATAATGACTCTCAGAAACTTCTCCTGTATAATAAATGTAAGTGATGAGTATCTCACAGAAGATGCATGGATTGTGGCTGTGTCGGATGATGATCAAGCTGGCTGGAATGGATACTCAAGTGCAGCTTTTAGTTTGCTGCTGTTTTTCATTGGCATCTTTTGGAATGGATTTGTCTTAATAACGATATTGTGGAAGAGGTTGTTGAGATCACCTATTGTGATTCTGATGGTTAATTTATCCGTCACCAATATGATGGTGTGTGTGTTCATACTACCCTTCATCATCGTATCTGGATTCTACCAGGAGTTCATGTTTGGTGCAACAGACAGAATTAGGTGTAAAGTGTGTACACTAGGCATAGCCAGTGTAATTCTACCATTTAACTCCATTCTAACTCTGTCTATTATGTCTATAGAGAGATTCCTGTACCTCAAGCTACCAATCAGATATCACCTAGTCATCAATAACAAAAGAACAATAGTGATTATTTGCATTGGATGGATATGCAGCATAGTCATATCCTTGCCACCTTTGTTCGGTTTTGGAAGTGTCAACTTTTCTTATGTTGTTTCAACCTGTGTTCCACTGTTTGTCGGTTATAGCCACCTCCTTCCGAACTTTTACTATGCGGTTTTTGTCACTGGAACAGGACTTATTGCTTTTCTGGTCTTAATCGTTATGTACATTTGGATCGTCATTATCGCCAGAAAATTTATTCTCAAAAAAGAAGCTAAAATAATGAGGAATTCCGAGGACAATATCGATTCAAACGAATCTTATAGCAATGGGAGGAACTCAACAAAAGTATACAAAAATCGCCAGTTACAAATGATGAAATTATTTGTATTCATTGTAACGGCCAATACATTATTGTGGTTACCTTTGTTTTTCTTAGCCATATTTGGTGGAATTCTCGGTAGCCACAGAATACCAACAGTGGTTTATAGCATTGCGTATTTTTCACTTCTCTCTGGCATTGTGATTCACCCAGCTATTCAGACAAGTTTAATATCTGAACTCAGAATGGTTGTTGTAATGGTTTGGTTAAAGTTGAACACACTCTTTATAAAAATGAAATCACAACTTCATTGCAAATGAGTTAATTAGCATCACCCACTGCAAACAGGATTTGTTAAATTTTACAAATTTGTTTATTTAAAGTGTCATTGCATTTTATATTCCATTGCAAATTCTTAATAAAAACATGAGTTCAATTTTCCCTTTGCTAAAAATCAAACAACTTCTTAAGCCGCATGTAACCATCTAGCATTTCATACTTTGACAGTCAAATATAAATTATTTGTTACTAATTTTCACTCATGGAATAATAATTTATACATCACTTAATATAAAACTATAGTGCAGAATAAAAAAATTAAAATAGTCAATTACCCCATAATATATGTAAGCCTTTAGAGCGTGCTGAACATTGTATATTAAATGCTAATTGATATAACAATAGATTAGTAATAATTCAAAACATTGGATAAAGTTACTATAGAACAGAATGGGTGATTGACTTACTCTGGTACCTGCAAATAACAACAAAATGGTCTTTATAATATTGAACACCTCACTACATTTTACTTTCAATCAGAAAAACATTAAAAAAAACACATTCTATTTAACTTTTATCTATTGCAGGACAGTGTACTTAATCAGCAGTTGTCAATTATTTTGGTAAATCAGATGGTAATGTTTTCACCATTAAACTCCAAATAAGTGATTGTTACTGTGTATTGTTTCCTTCTATTATATATAAAAATAGTATAACTTTTATCAATGAGTCCTACACCATTCACTGGATACTTGGGTCCATGTCTAAGTTTCATAAACCTTATTAATTATTATGACATTATGTATGTCTCTTTGAAAATCTGTGTAAATTTTCTTGTAGCTACCTACATTCAGCCTGTACATCAATATGAAAGTGATTTTAGCTCTTCTGATTAATGTAAAGCAGGATATAGAAAATAGAACTAAATTATTAAACTTATTAAATTTGAATTGTAGCATCAATTATTTGCACCACATTAAACAAAAACCTTATTAACTTCATCTTTAGGTAGATAACTATTAAAGGCAAATAACTTACATTCAGCTGGATACCGATCCCAAGTCCCATCGTCACGACATATAATGCTACCAAAGCCATCCATGACTGGAATATAACCTTCATTGCAGTGGTAGATTGCTACAGCACGTGATCTATAGTTAGTAAGTTCATAATTTCATGTTCTATGGCTCTTGGCCTCTCACACATTATTTCTTAAAAATAAATTGTAGTAATAAACATGACATAATATATCCACTCATTATCAAAGCAGTTTTCCTTTCTTTTATCAGTCAAATGTTCAATTAAAACTTAATACAATGTTTTGCCCACCGAAGTTCTCATAAAAGAATAATTGGGTTGAACTCTACATGGTGATCTTAAACATGTGATATCAATAATCATCACGAAGAGTTTGACCTATATAGGCTGAAAATGACTGCATGGTTGTCTGTTCACTGCCAATCAGTAATTCTTCATAATCTGGTTGTTTGGCTATTACTATTCTGACATGAACAGTTAAACTGATAGAAAAAGCTCAATTTCAATATGTGCTATGGGAACATTAGTTGAAAATTTCCTACTTTCTGTGTGGGTTATGTAATGGCATGCATTAAATACAGTGTAAGTCCATACCAATTGTGATTTGGGGTGCTCGTATAATAAAAAAATGTCACATAATCAAATATAATACAAAACTATGAAGAGAATTAATCTTGCTGTGATATTTATTAGGAACCTAAAACTATCATTGATTTAGTATGCATTACATCCTAACTTAACTTTGCTTCCCTAGATGTCATTTCATAAGTGGACTTACCACATTCAAGTTCTTGGAAAATACAGTAGCTATACTATACAGCTCCTTTTTTTTCAACTGCTTATAATTTTAAAGCTTAGTCTTGTGTGTGAGATTAGAGTTCCCAGGAGCTTCTTGACCTTCTGGCTAAGGAAGGCTAGAATAATTTCCCCAGAATAGAGATTAATCAGTTCTAGGCAGACCGCTGCCAACAGGAGTTAAGCTTCCCTGAGCCCGAGAGAAGTTAATTCTTGGTTCAGTTAGTGTCATAGGTTAATATGAGATACAGCAAAAATCCCAGAATGATACTTAGCCAGCCAATATATAGAAAACCAGCTATCACAAATGAATAAGGGTGCATGAGAAAAAGAAACATAAATAAACTAGTTAATTAAATAATTACATAATTGATGAAAGCAAAGTAAGTAATAATATAATTGATAAATTGAAGAGTAGATAATTAAATAATTTCTGAGGAAGGACATGGGAAGTACATCAGAGTCAATATACGGGTGGAAACTTAAACAGTTAATTAATGTTGGTGTCCATTACACCACATCTTGATAGAAAGAACACACTTCTGTTTAGCAATTCTGTAGCCCTTTCATTTATTACTTATGAAAAAAACCCTAAGAACATTTACTTTTGCAGCAAAAAAAATAAACAAAACCTGACCAAAAAATACTCACTAAATGATCATGCATTCTTTTTTCTCATTTGGTAGTTGACGTTATAAATAATTGGCATTCGGATAATCGACATTCTACTATATCTGCATATAGTGTTAAAACCCTATCATGTGACAATTAAGAATGCCATTTTTTAGATTAAATAAATTATTATTGGTGAGTGAGGAAAGTGAGCAAGACAATTTCAGGGGCTATATAATCAAGATTAAATTATTATTATTACCACATCCAATTGCTATTGTTATAGTACAATAAGAACGTCGTTGTATTGTATGTTCTCAGACCCTTTCCTTCCCCGCGTAGCAGTTACGGTTGGTAAAGGGTCTAAATATCAAATTAGTGAGTTTGTGTTGTGACACAGACTGGGACGAATATAAATAAGTAATAGTTTGTGTACAGTTTAGATTATATGCGGTCAACTCATTGTACCAAAACGAAATTGCATGGTTCCACAATATTTATAATAGTAACACAGACAGTGAGTGATACTTAATTAGGTCAACTTAAGCCTGGACTGTTTAGGTGAAAAACTTTCTGGCCAGGATAATGACTCTCAGAAACTTCTCCTGTATAATAAATGTAAGTGATGAGTGTCTCACAGTGCATGGATTGTAGCTGTATCGGATGATGATCGCGCTGGCTGGAATGGATAATCAAGTGCAGCTTTTAGTTTGCTGCTGTTTTTCATTGGCATCTTTTGGAATGGATTTGTCTTAATAACGATATTGTGGAAGAGGTTGTTGACATCACTGATTTTGATGGTTAATTTATCCGTCACCAATATGATGGTGTGTGTGTTCATACTACCCTTCATCATCGTATCTGGATTCTACCAGGAGTTCATGTTTGGTTCAACAGACAGAGTTAGGTGAGGAGTGTGTACACTCGGCATAGCCAATGTACTTCTGCTATTTAACTCCATTCTAACTCTGTCTATTATGTCTATGGAGAGATTCCTGTACCTCAAGCTACCAATCAGATATCACTTAGTCATCAATAACAAAAGAACAATAGTGATGATTTGCATTGGATGGGTATGCAGTATACTTATATCCTTGTCACCTTTATTTGGTTTTGGAAGTGTCAGTTTTTCAAGTTCTTGGATAATACAGTAGCTATATTATACAACTCCTTTTTTTCTTCAACTGCTTGTAATTTTAAAGCTTAGTCTTGTGTGTGAGATTAGAGTTCCCAGGAGTTTATTGACCGTCTGGTTAAGGAAGGCTAGAATAAGTTCCCCAAAATAGAGATTAATCAGTTCTAGGCAGGTCGCTGCCAACAGGAGTTAAGCTTCCCTGAGCCCGAGAGAGGTTAATTCTTGGTTCAGTTAGTGTCATAGGTTAATAAATGAGATACAACAAAAACTCCCAGAATGATACTTAGCCAGCTATTATATAGAAAACCAGCTATCACAAATGAATAAGGGTGCATGAGAAAAAGAAACATAAAGAAACTAGTTAATGAAATAATTACATAGCTAATTGAAGAATGCAAAGTAAGTAATGATTATAATTGATAAATTGAAGAGTAGATAATTAAATAATTACTGAGGAAGGACATGGGAAGTACATCAGATTCAATATATGGTGGCTCTAGACAACCAACAATCTGCACTCCGTATTCCCCGAAAACGGCGAAGTTTTGAAATTATATCTGGAAAGGGTCTTCAATGCCATAGTAACTGGTCGAATCAACTTTTTGTTTCTTGAAAAGAAGCATTTTCGCAGGAATTTTCTCACACTTCGGAGCTTAAGTATAAAGTAAGGCTTGCTTAGTTTCAGAATAAATTGGGGTCAAACCTAAAAAAGCCGTGTTTTTAGGACAAAAAAAGTTCCCCGCGTGCACGTTTAAAGGGCATAAGTATCATCCATACATACATATATATATATAATATAATAATAACATATGCCCGATTTTGCATTATCCACCCCTAATACTGTCTCGCTCGCTCCGCTCGCTCGCCATTAAGCTACTGGTATGCTTGAGCACAAATGGCGAGCTAGGCTTAACCGATTGCCGGCCAAATACCCGATATTGGGTACGCACTAGTAACGCACGCGAAGCGCCAAATACCCGATTTAGGGTACAAGAAGCGGGGTTAATAAGTTTAGCTTACAGCTGCCTACAACCCACCACTGTGCTGTGTTTGGAATTCCTGTGGTTTCTACTGTAGAGTAAGTATCTTATCAGCATATCTAAAGGGGGGGTTACCATAAAACATTAAATAGATATTTACAGTTAAGTATAGTACTCAATGAGTAGGTAGGTACAAATAATATGGGGTTTTCAAATGTAATAAAAACAAACTTTAAAAAAAATCTAGGTCTAAAATGGCATCAAGAATATTAAGTGCAGAAGAAGTTCTTTCATTTATTGTTGATGATGATGATTTTGATGATGATACTGACCCAAATGAGCCTATAGCAGATGGAAGTGACGAAGAGTTTGAATGTATAGAGGACACAGAAGAGGTGGAAAGTATAGAAGGTAATGAATTGGAGTATTATGAGAGTATTTATTAGGTATACATTGTCTACACATAATAGAATGTGACACTGAATCAACTGATGATGATGACACAACAATCCAAATAAATGATATGGTCTCTCCCATCACTTCTCCTGCTGCTGTAAAAACGTCCTCATTTGATACATCATGGAGTGACAAGCTTACTCCATATAAAATTAAAGATTTTTGTGGAGATGTTGGTCCTACTGTGCCAATTCCCAAGACCCCGTTGGAAATATTTCAGCTGTTTTTCACTCCTGAGTGCTTGAAACACATAGTGGTAGAGTCCAATCGATATGCTAAGGAAGTTATGACGGCAGAGCAGTATGATACATGGATACCTCTGGATGTTGCTGATGTAAAAGCATTCTTTGGCTTTCATATTCTGATGGGTCTGAACAAGCTTCCTTCAGTAGATGATTACTGGAAACAGTCCCCCATTTATCATTACTCTCCAATAGCAGATAAGATATCCAGAAATCGCTACAGAGAAATTATCCGTTATCTTCATTTTGAAGATAACTCTAAGCTAGCTCCACGAGGAAGTGAAGGATTTGATCGTTTGGGTAAAATCCGGCCTTTGTTAGAGCTGATCCAGTCTCGCTGTGCTGCCATATACAAACCATCAAAACACTTAGCAATAGACGAGGCAATGATAAAGTTCCAGGGCAGATCTAGTCTCAAACAATATATGCCCCAAAAACCCATAAAAAGAGGAATAAAGGTGTGGGTCTTGGCTGATAGCAGTAATGGCTACTTTAGTCGATTGGAAGTATATACTGGTCACAAGGATAGAGTGGAGCATGGTCTTGGAGCTAGAGTGGTGAAGGATCTGTCCCATGATTTTCATGGAAAGTGGCACCACCTTTATTTTGACAATTATTTTACATCTAAGCAACTGCTTTGTGATCTGGAGTCTGTTGGAACATATGGGTGTGGAACTGCCAGAAGAGACAGATTGGGATTTCCTAAGGAATTAAAAAATCTGAAGTTCAAACAACGGTAAGTAAATACAAATGTACTAAATTAGCTTATTACTTTCAATATATCACAGGGGTCAAAATACAACAGTACAGTCAGATAATGTAATAGCATCGGCATGGTTGGATAGGAAAATTGTGAACGTGATGGCTACAGGCTATGATCCTACCGAAGTTGATACAGTTCTTCGTCGCCAGAAAGATGGGAGTCGAAAGGAAATTTCTTGTCCAGTATCTGTTGCAGAGTATAACAAGTACATGGGTGGAGTGGATCGTGGTGATCAACTTCGTGGATATCATCAATGTAATTTTAGAAGTCGTAAATTTTACAAGTATATCGCCCGTTTTCTGTTTGGAGTAGCCGTTACAAATTCTTTTGTCTTGTATAAAATGAATAATTCTGGCCAAAAACATCACATCAAATACTTCAGAGAAAAATTAGCCCTTCAACTTACCGAGGATTACTGTACTAGACACAAAGCAGGGAGGTGTGGGGGACAGTATCTTCCTAGATTGACAGTGCAACACTTTCCAAGGAAATATGAGGCCATGACTGGAACTGAAAGAAAACGAGGAAAATGCACTTTGTGTCTCAAGAAGAAGCAACGACGGAATACTCAATGGTTCTGCACTGAATGCAAGGTTTGGCTGTGCCATACTGGAGAATCCAATGACTGCTTTCTTGAGTGGCATAGTCTCCCAGAAACTGAGCCCTAAAAAAACACAACTATCATTCCTATAGCACTCAATGTTTTTTTTTTGTTGTTGGTATTTCAGTATGTAAATTATTATTATCCATCACTTATATAATTCTATATCTCAACTAAACAAACTGAACTTACTTAGAAGTAGCTTGGAGTAGTTATACTGGTCTAACAAAGGCACTGAAGTTTTGAAACTGCGTTTTGTTGACATCCAGCAGTTGTGCGTAGCAACTGAAAGTAGAATTTTCGAAATGCCATAGGCTATTTCTTCTCTGGTAGCGATCGAACATATCAGCGCTAGACAAAATTGTCGTAAACGTAACGAGAAAGCCTTTACCTATCGTTGAACTGTACAAGCCGAAGGACAGCGAGCCTTAGTTTTCTCGGTAGAGAGCTTCGACTGACTCAACTTCATAAGGGCTGTTTCCGGCGGAAAAGAATTCGGCGTTACGCGTTCGCGGTTTGGCAATTAAATACGGCCGACAATCGGTTAAACTACACTATTGTTAAACGATTGCTTTTAAAATGACATGTACGTTCACACATATATAATATAAACAAACAAACATCCCCGATTTTCAATTGAGTTACCCCCCCCCCCCCTCAGATGTAAGCATTAACTACTGTTTTCCTGTTGGTTTAGAATTAGTGTCTGCAAACTTAACTGTTATCATTTTTTGTATGTACGGATTTCATAGACTACATTAAGACTACTCCAACACAAAGTGTTGACATACATTTCTTCAATTGGTTAAGATAACTGTAAAGCTTTCCTTTAAAGTTATTGCAACACTTTCTTGCGGATGCAGCAGAAAGGAAGTTTCTAATGCGTATTAGTGCCTCCGTGCATGTATGTTTATACAAGCACATATTAGATTGAGCACAAATGGCGAGCAAGCCTAAAGACTATACTATTTTTATATGAATGATTTTGAATTCTAACACTGAAGCTACTGAAAATAAGGTCGAGTTTTTAAATTACGCATACACGGTAAAGCGATTTCAGTACCATAGTAACAACTCGCTGCAACTGTTTGAATTGAAGGGGGAAAACAACAACAAAATAATACATGTTATTTAAACGTTTTCTTTGCGATATTCTTTAGCTAAATAGTGGCTGTAAAGCACAATGCTTTGACACAACTGGACATACACCTACACGAGACAAGCTCTCAGCTACTGTAAAAAAAATAAATAAATATGGAATTACTACTTACCTCAATTTCCTGAGTATTAATGACTTCTGTAGTATCAAATTTAAGTTACTTTGACTATGTGAATTACCTCACATTCTTGACAACAAGCTCTCAGCTACAAGAACAAAAGACAATCAATGTTAGCACACCAATACAAATTACTTTCTTACCTCATTTTCTTGAGCAGTAGTAACTTTCGTAGTATCAAATTTAAGCCTTTCTGACCATTTGAATTTACCAGTCACCTTTGACAACAAGCTCTTAGCTACAAAAAGGAAAGGCCAGAGTTCATTTTGCATAATATTATAGCTAACAAATATGGAAATATGTACATACCACAGCTTCACTGGAGTAGTAGTAACTTCCTTAGCATTAACATTACGGCATTCTGACTATCAATGGCTCTTGACAACAAACAAGCGGCACTCCATATCCCCCCTAAAACGGCGAAGTTTTGAAATTATGTTTGGAAAAGGATCGTCAATGTCATAGTAACCGGTCTCAGCAACTTTTTGTGTCTTGAAAAACAAAGGTTTTCACCGGAATTTTCTCATACTTCAGAGCTTAAGTTTAAAGTAAGGCTTGTTTAATGCTGTAGTTTCAGAATAAACTGGGGTCAAACCTGAAAAGCCGAGTTTTTAGGAAATAAAGTTCCCTGCATACGCGTTTACATACCATCCATACACACTTATATACATATAACACTAGTGGTGTGCTTTAGCACAAATGGCGAGCGAGCTTCATAGTTAGTTAACATAAAATGTTACTATTTTTAGCTTACTTCATGCAAACGCTCAGTTATGACATTTTATTTCAGCAAACAAATACAAAATCACTCTCTTACCTGATTAATGGTAACTTTTGTAGTATCAAACATCAACCATTCACCTACAAAAACAAAAGACAATCAATTTTAGCACACAAATACAAAATTACTTTCTTACCTCATTTTCTTGAGCAGTGGTAACTTTTGTAGTACCAAATTTGAGTCATTCTGAGTATTTCAATTTACCAGTCACTGTTGACAACAAGCTCTTAGCTATAAAAAAGAAAGGCCAGAGTTATTTTTGCATATTTAAGCTAACAAATATGGAATTATGTAATTACCTCAGCATCCCTCGAGTAGTAGCTTCCTTAGCATTAATACTTTATGTGCTTACATACGCTTTTCAGAAGTAGTGATAGCTCTCTTAGTACTGACTACAGGTGGCTCTTGACAACTAAGAAGCCGCACTTAGCCGGAAAAAAGGCGAAGTTTTTAATTTAAATCTGGTAAAGGGGTTTCAATGCCATAGTAACCGGTCGAATCAACTTTTTGTTTCTTGAAAAGCAAGCATTTTCGCAGTAATTTTCTCACACTTTGGAGCTTAAGTATAAAGTAAGGCTTGCTTAATGCTGTAGTTTCAGAATAAACTGGGGTCAAGCCTAAAAAGCCGTGTTTTTCGGAGAAAAAAGTACCCCGCGCGTGCGTTTAAACGGCATACGTACAATATGCATATATATAACATATACCCGATTTTGCATTATCCACCCCTAATACTGTCTCACTCACCAACTAGTGGTGTGCTTGAGCACAAATGGCGAGCGAGCCTTACACTACACTATTGTTAAATGATTGATTTTAACAACTAACACTCAAGCTACAAAAATAAAGTCGAGTTTTTAAATAACGTATGCAGTAAAGGGGTTTCAATGCCATAGTAACCGCTCCCCGCAACTGTTTGAATTGAAAAAGAAGCAACAAAATCAAGTCATGTTATTTAAAGTTTTCTTTGTGATATTCTTAATAGTAGTTATAACGCACAATACTTTCAAAAGTGGCTCCACTGAAGACTCAAACTATACCCAAACTAGAACTGTGTTCTGCAGTTTTGTTGAGCAAACTACTGTCTACAGCGAGTAGAGAGCTCAACATTGATCTGAAGGATGTTTTCGCCTGGAGCGATTCTACTATTGCTCTGGGTTGGATTAACACATCACCACACCGTCTGAAAACTTATGGGGCCAATCGTGTTGTGTCAATTTTCAATCAAATTCCAGCTAATCACTGGAGACATGTATCCTCTCCAGACAATCCTGCTGACCTTGGATCTCGGGGAACCACAGCAGGAGTGCTTGTTAAATCTCAACTTTGGTGGTCAGGTCCATCATGGCTCTCACAGCCTCCTGACTACTGGCCAGTACAGAAGTTACAGATACAGACTACTTCACTCCCAGATATGAAGTCTATAGCACTCACTATTGAGACCCATCAACCTAATGAAGATATCACTTCCAGATTTTCATCATTTTCAAGGCTAATTCATGTGATCTCTTGGATGTACAGGTTCATCAATAATGCAAGGAGCAAACTGCCAGACAGGGTCTTCTCATCTCAACTGTCTGTACAGGAACTTCAAGCATCTTAAACTGTATTATTCAAATTGCATCAGCAACATTTCATGTCCAAAGAACTCGCTACTCTCAAGACTAAAATGGCTGTATCAGTTTCAAGTCCTCTTCACTCACTTCATCCTATCCTGGACTGTCATGGTGTACTACGTGTTGGAGGAAGACTATCCCAGTCTGGCTTGTCTTATAGTCAATGTCATCCAGTCATTTTGCACAGGAAGGCACATCTTAGTAAACTTATTGTGCATCATCTTCACATCGACCATTTCCATGCAGGTCCTACACTTCTGATGGGCTTACTTGCACAGTGCTACTACATGATTGGAGCTCGACGACTTGTCAGAAACATATCTCGCAACTGTGTTGTCTGCCAGAAGACATATGCTAGGACATCTAGTGAAATTATGGGAGAACTACCCTCAGCCAGAATCATGCCAGCTCCACCATTCTCCAAGACTGGAGTGGACTTTGCTGGTCCAGTCACCCTCAAACGTGGACATACTCAGAAGCCAAGCTATGTCAAGGCTTATATCTCACTCTTCATATGTCTAGCTACCAAAGCAGTACATCTTGAGCTAGTTTCCAGTTTATCTACTGCTGACTTACTTGCAGCCTTTCATAGATTTGTGGCAAGACGTGGTTGTCCAGTTGAGGTGCTTAGTGATAATGGCACTAATTTTTGTTGGAGCTAATAGAGAACTCCAGGAACTATACCAACATTTGGAATCTCAAGAAAGCAAACAAGAAATTTGCGAATACTTCACATCTAAATGCATCACTTGGAAATTTTCACCAGGGCGAGCACCACACTTTGGGGGATTGTGGGAAGCCGCAGTCAAATCCACAAAGTCACTGCTGAAGAAACTTCTTGGCTCACAAAGTTTAACTGTGGAGAAATACTGGTTTGTCCTTGTTGATGTTGAATCTATTCTCAACAGTCGTCCGTTGTGTCCCTTAAAAACTTTACCTGAGTATGGATTGGAAGTTCTTACTCCAGGCCACTTTTTGGTGGGAAGACCTCTCACTGCATTACCTCAACTCTCATTGAATGACTTGCCTATGTCATCTGTCAAGCGATGGAATCTCTGCTAAAATGTCTCGGCTGAGTTCTGGCAATGGTGGTCAAGAGAGTACTTGCAGATAATCCAAAAGCGACACAAATGGAAATCAATGCACAGGAACTTTCGTGTTGGAGATATTGTCTTCGTGAAGTATCAAGTACTGTTTACCCATTCCTGGCCACTAGCACTTGTTACTAAACTACACCCTGGGTCAGATGGATGTGTGCGTACAGTGACTATTCGTACCTCTAAAGGAATTTATACTCGACCTATCGTAAAACTTGTTCTACTAGTTCCACAAGGAGAGAACAAAGACCTTCAACCTCAGTCAAAGGAGGGGGGAGAATGTTCAGGCCACTGAACACTGTGTAACATTCATATTAACTCACTTTATTTTGTGTATTCTAATCTTATTATTTCCGTGTTGTTCCTACCACTTTCCTCTACTTCCGCTCCCCTGGTGTGTGCTGGCAGCTGATTGGTCAGTTGTTAGCGCATGCTTTCCAGCTGTTTCCATGTTAGCTGTTTTGTAATCACTTTTGTTTAATCTCATACTTGTGGTGACTTGACTCTTGTATTTAGTGGTCATTTGCTCTAGTGCTTGTGGTCTACTATTCTATATCAAACTTGTCTAACCAATATATCTAATTCTGTGTGTGTGTGGAGACAGTGTAACTTGTCAGTGGATTTACAACCCATAAGAGTTATATATTCTAGCTTCTAATACATACACTCAGGACTTTCTTTAATTCAGGATTCGCATTGGATACTTCCAGTGTCAGAACCCGCATCAACAGTGTGTAAAGACTAAATTTCACAGTATGTTTTAACTCTACAGAAATTCCAGGAGACATATCACTACTACATTTTAGTCTGCAACTCCCGGAGTCGTTTCATTACTCTAGGGTCTTTATATGGATACAAAGCCCTACTTCAAATTGTTGCACTTGTATTTGCCATTTCTATTCGTAAAGTTCAAATAAAGGGCTTGAATGATGCCAAGTACATAATTGCTGCTATATACGTGACCAGTATCGTGACTACTTTGATATATGTTTCTACGTATACTCTAATGGATCTTCCTAATATATTTGCCATAGTGCTCAGTCTCTGCCTGTTTGTAGGAACGACAGTCATAATAGGATTGGTGTTCATACCTCCCGTAAGTGTGATACAATTCTAATAACATTACTTTTGTTCTTATTATAGAGTCATGAATATGGGTGTTATTGAAGAGTGTGTCAATCTGTGCTAAAGAACACCTTAAGTTAACTAAGGCTAGTACTGTCCCCACACCACACTTTAAGAGCCTTTATAGCTTATATTTTACAAGATGAGAATTTGATTAATGGCTAGTAAAGTCAAGTTTCTTTATCAGGTACGGATGTTAGTTATGACTATTAATATGGTGTCAATATTAGGTTTATTCAGGGGACATAACACAGGACACATAAAACATTTATAGGATATACTAGATGTTGCAAACTCTTACTAAGCTAAATATAATGGGGGTGATGTTTTGTTTTTTAGATGTTCAATCACATCAAGGATCCAGAAGGAAAAACTGTTTTTCAGGAATAGCGTAGTAATCTTAAAAGTACAATAGTAGTTCCAAGTAAGGAAAGTGACTCATCAGTGGAATCTTTGAAGTTACAAATACAGCATCTGGAACAAACTGTGTTAAAGAGACACTTAAGTGTATTTAAAGTATTGAGTATTGTAAACAAACTTGCAAATGTAGTGACACTTGAATGCTTTTAACCACTATATTTTATCTATGAAAATGGTGGACTGTTACGTATTATTTTGATAAACATCTCTTTTAAAGAGATACTAAATGATATCCCAAGAAAACTTCCATTTGCAGCTAATGATTATCGTGTACTTACCTTTTGAGAAATACAAGATTATTAACTTGCTGCTTATTATTATGACACAATTCATAAACAAGTAATTTTCTAATTGCTTTTACATGTATATATTAAGTAGTTGTTCTTTATTAATTACAGAAAGATTTAATGAACAAATAAGTGACATCAAACATTATGAAACTTAGCTTATAAGTGTGATTTTTTTATTATTACAGGACTAACATTAGTATAATTATACTAGCTTGTTTTACATATGTTTTTGTATCATTTTATTGACTTCATTTATTTCAAATATAGTATGAAAATTGTGTGTAAAAGATTACTGATATTTACATGATAATTTTATATGAACATAATACAATAAAGAACTGGCTCAAATTGATAAATATGACTTAGCACTACAATCACAGAAAATAGCTAATGAGTTCCGATATATATATATATATTTATTAGATCTAGAAATTGTTTTTGTTCTTGCGTGGGCGTACGTGTGTACCTTTTTACCCGCCGTACGAAGTAGCGATGCCCAGTGAAACAAATTATGTGAAAGAGAGACAAAATGTTAGAAACCCTCGGTCAAAAGCTTTGAGGGCGTTAGAAACTCCAGAAGAAAAATTAGTAAGGAGAGATATAAGAAATGAAAAAGACAGGGCAAGGAGGAGGAGTGCTAAAACGAAACAGAAACAGGTAGCAAAGTAAAGAATCTTTTTTTTTGAAAAGCCATTAAATGTTCCTAATTTATTTATTAGACTATTTCTGAGGATTACGGTACCAGGAGCCTTCAACATAGAAAAAAAGCTACCACTATTGTTTTCTCACTTTGACAGTATTTTGTAGCCACACTAGTCCAGGCTAGAGCCCAGGTGACCTTGTTTCGAGATATAAAGTAATTTTTAGAACTTTTTCTAGATCAATATTTTGTGCTGATTTCAAATCTGGTGGGTGCCAGACGTGAAACCTTGAGTGTTTTGAGATATTGTAAACTGAAACTCAAAATTGATGCAAATAATGAGCTTCAACAATATTAATAAATGATTTTATGTTGCAAGATTAGGAAATCTAATGATAAGGTGATAGTGAAAGTTAAAGTGATCACAGAAGTACTCAGAATGCTGTATTGTTGCTGTTATCCTTCTAGGTTACGGTGATTCTTCATCACTACTGTCAAAAAAGTCTGGTGCTACTGCTTTCATTGGGTTTTGACAGCTAGCTTGGCCCATGCATTTTAAAAACTCTGAGCAGGTGAGGGTGAATTTAACACAGGAGCAAAGTGCTGTTTTGCATCCATTTTTGCAACCGCAACTGACAAGGTTGAGCACCTCATCTGGTACAGCTAACTGTCCTGGTAGGGTATAAACTGGTTGAAGCTCTGGTCCATTCATCTCCCAGCCATACTGTAATGGGTCCAAATCTGGGGGTGAAGACATGTCTGCAGCCTTCCACAATGCTGTTTGAAAATGGGCACGTTGGCAGTGGAGTTTGAATGCGGCCATAGTTGGTGACAGACTGCTCAGCTTGGGTGGTGTATGGCATTTGCCAGCAATTGTCTTTTTAAAGATGTCTGCACACATACTGTTCAATGATGTCCCTTGTTCCCTGCCATACAGTGTGGCTACAAATCTCAGACATGATTCTGTGACCTCTTCTAGCGATGCTAGTTGGTCACCAAAGCAAAGACAGTCTGTGAATGCAGCCAGCTTTTTAAATACAGTTGCCTTGCCAAAACCAGCAAGCGAAGAGACAGTGTCGCATCCACTCAAGGCGTGGGCTCCAAGGAGATTAGGAATAACTGTAGAATGCCGTTGTACTACCTCATTGACATCAATGATTGCATGGGTTCCAGAACATCCTGCCATTGTCACTTGAACCCCATGCGGCAAGCTATTGACATGAGCGTGTAGGTGATGAACTAGAATGAGGAGCACATCCGTATCATCAGATACGACTCTGATTGGAGAATGTCCTGTTGTAGCTTCTTGAACCATATGGTATGCCATAATAACATCAGCTTCTTCATGAGTGATTGATGTTTGCCATTCGCCGATGCCAACTTGCACTGGATGTGGCTCAGGACCAGTTATGACAACACGCTTTCCATGTGGGATCTGAGCTGAACACAATTTGTCGACAATCATTTGAATGACTTGCTTCTTGTTGGCACTCACATTCAATACCAGGGCTTGCTTGGGTAGGGGCGAGTCTTCTGTCAGATTATAAACACGACTTAATCCTCCATTCTGGCGTGTGGTTCGGCACCCTGACTTTATACTCGCGTTGTAGTATCTGTCAAAAACTACATGTAAAATTGATGTCGTTCCCACTCTTTCCATGATACTGCTCACTGCTGCATTGACAATGGCAGATACCTTTGCCGGTAAAGCTGGCCAAGGAACTGTCCAAAGCAAAGCACAAGCATCCAGAATCACCACCTTGGGAAGTTGACGATTGCGCATTCCACACAATACCCGAAGCTTTGTCTTTAGCACAGATTTGCTGGTCTATCTCATTTCGCCACTGTCATCAAAGAGAGCTGTTGGGTGTGGAGCCAATTCATGAGAGAATAAAGTTTCGATAGAAACGGTTTCTCTTGATGATGCCATAATTCCAATGACACGTGCATAAATGAATTCAGTATCCACAGTGTGCATATCCTTGCCAAGTTTGGTAGTCTGTTTTGTAGCTGCTGCCATGGTCTTTACTTTTTTGGTCAATTTTTTGTGAAACCCAGCAGGCCACTGTCTCTCATATTCCAACCACTGGCTGGTTCCTATTTGGAGAAAATTACTGTTGCCTCTACAACAACTCTTCCAGTAAATATGTCAACAAGACCCTTGACTGGATGCTTGTCATTTTCAAATACATCAATGCATGTTGATATTGCCTCACGTATTCTCATTAGATCTGCAGCATCGGCTTTGATGCGTGTTTGCCATTCCTCTTTATGAGAAGTCACAATGTTCTGTTCTTCTCCATCTTTCATTACTTCAAGGTCATTCATCAGCTGAGCACAAGTGCTGTGGGAAAGAGCCCAAATGGCCAGAGTAGATTCATTCAATGTGGAGCCAACAATGCCTGCTGGCCCATGACCATATCTCACGTAGGTAGTCTCAATAAAGAGATCTGACCAAATGCCATTCCAAAAGCCACTCTGATGATGCATGACATGATCACCAGCCATGAACTTCTTAAGCAATGTTGGATGAAGACGCTGCATAGATCGAAGGTAGTATAGACCGTATCGCGCATAGTTGACATGACTAGATGCAAAGAAATATGGTAACACATCTTCCACAGCCCACAAATGGAGTGGCCAATCCCCTTCCCTTTCTGCCCGAACAAACTTCATCATGATTAGTACCGGCTTGATGAGGCAGTTAACCCACAATTTGGTAGTGTTAATCTTTTGGCTTTTTGAAGCCAGATACTTTGTGAGATCCTTTGTTGAGTGTAACTCTTGATTGTCAAGTATTGGTCTCAAGAGTTCCTCAGAGACAATACGTAGTGCTCTGACATTTTGGGGGAACTTCTTTCCAGACAGAAGTTTAGGCACTCCAGCAAAAGTGGACTTGTCTTCGAGTCCACTTCCTTGCATCAAGGTACCAACAGCTCCAACAAAACTCATCATCATGTGCATGCCACCAAGACGGGGAACAAACATGGAGAACATACTCTGGTCCACCCAAGTTATGTTAACAGCCACCTGATATAACTGCTGGTCATTAGTAAAAATTGTCCACTCCTGTCCTGTGAGTAATGTTAGACGCTGTGCCTCAACCACCATAGCTGTCTTCATCGTGTCAGGCTCAGCTGGAACCATGTCCAAAAACGGGGTATATACAATTCCTGTTTTATGAAACCACTGTACTCTGGACATGGAGAGTCACCTGTAACTTGTCTCAAGAAAGACATATCTTCAAATGCTGCTCTATCCAGCAAGATTTCTCTGCTATCTAAGAAGACAAGCGTAGGTACTTAAACTCCACACTGAACTGGCATGTCAGGTTTTTTGCTACCATGATAGCGCTGAACATTCACTTCTCCCAGTGTCAGGCTGCTGGCTATTATTTGCTCCCATTTTAGACGCTTAATTGTTGGAATTTCAGAAGGATCAGCTACCGCTCCTGGTTTAGGCTGTCCAGCTTGTGTAATGATCATTGCCAGACCATGTGTTGATTTCTACCCATTTTGGGAAGAAATCTCGGTGTCAAAGTTGTCAGCCACAACTTGAACCGATCCATTTGTGCTGTCAAAAAATCCTAATTGGAGGAACATTTGCCATTGAACTTGTGCAGGAAAATTTGAATCGTCGCAGTTCATTCATTATATGAGGAAGTGATACCAAAGTCATGAAATAGGGCTACCAGTTTTAGCCTTTGGTTTAACTCCACACTCAAGGCTATTTGTAAGCACGTAGCTTGGAAATTGACAGCACTTGTAACAATATTGCCTATCATAGCTGCTTGCATTGTTGATTTCAGTTGCGGGGATATTGCTGACAGAAGTGCCAACAAGGAATCGCTGCATTCTGCAAGAGCAGTGTTCATTGATACGAGTTGAATATGTAAGACCATCCTTTTTGAGACTCTGGCATTCCACTTTGATTTTCTTGGCTATCTTAGAGATGGCTTCTGCGTCACAGTCATTCTCCGTATCGTCTTTACCACGAAAGACCAAAATTGAGGCAACACCCGGAGAAGTTAAAACAAGCAAGTTAGGGTGAAAATGTTCACATACAGACTTAATAAGAAAACGTCGTGAGATCAAAGTACCACCCAACTCACTGTACAGGGTGTACAATTCTGCACTATTCCAAATCCGTGTGACATCCAATGACATTTGTGACAATAATTCTTCTAGTGCACTATCACAAGCCTCAGTTGAAGACTCTGCTGATGGTCTGTTGGTGAAGAATTTAGCTAAGCAGTCTCTGTGATACCTGGCATCTGCTGCATGCAAGTCACTAACTGCTAAATTTGCTCGAAATGCTACCTCTCTACCCCAGGCATCATTTCTTTCATGTGCACGCTGTAAGATTGCTTCTTTAGATGTAGTGTTCCCATCATTTGTGGTTCTACATAAATATGCTTCCTTCCATCGACAAGGATTTTTGAGAGGGCGGCTCACTGTGCATCCTGTACCACAGAATAAGCAATCGTGGAGAAAATTAAAAGCGCATTCCCCCCGCAGTTTCTTGGGACTAGGAGGAGCATCACATGTCTCTACCTTACGCTTCCTTAAGCAGCGCTCAATATGATGTTTTGAGCAGTAAGTTATAATACAACTTCTATGGCATGTGAAGTGCAATTCACCTTCTGGAAGTTTCTCACTTACACTGTGAAAACAGTAGGTTATAAACCCCCAATTATAGTATTATACTTACTATTATACTAATAATATACTACCAATATAATTAAAACCATATTCATGTTATCTGATGATCTTGCACCATATTATAGAATACATTCAGTATGGGTAGTATATCTGTATCTTGACAATGCTATAAGAGGGTTGTATAATTCTACATGATCGGTATAATAACCTGCAATACTGGTCTTAAAATATTCTTATATTAGTGCTATATTATTGATATTCCAGGTCTAATATCTGGATTGTTACACAACTATATAGTGCAATAACTGGCAATATTGGATTTATAACACAATACTATAGCAATATTACTCCTTCTAATAACAATCTTAAAGTAGTTATAATTGTATCTTATAACTTATAGTCAATAATTAAATATCATCAATTCTTTGGTCTTATACAAATAAAGAAAATACAAAGTGAGAAATACAGATAAGTGATAAGTGCAGATAAGTGATAAATACAGATAAAAGTGTTTGTTCAATGTTTATTGCTCTAGGTGACAGTCACTCTCAGCAGCTATCAGCCAAGTTTTTGCCACTTGTGGCACATCACGCTCTATGCCACTGCCAATCTCTCGCTTCTTCGCCAATGTCTTGGCATTCTTTGCGGAATCCAATTCTTCAATGAAGTTGTTAAATTTTTCGGACCTCCAGCTCTGGCGATGGCGAATGAAATTGTCATCACTCCCAGTGTCCTCTTCCGTCATCATTTCTGCAGAGACATCGTTCCACAAACTTTGCACTTGGGAGGATTGCTGCAATACAGTCTTCTTCCGACGATCCAATAACTATAAGCAAAGTATAATAGGCTGAAACTTTCTCACTCTTCTTTATTTTTATTTTTATAATGATTGTGAAGTAAAAATAGTACAACAATGAATAACAGATGGGTAGGAACAAGTCTAAAAGTGAAAGGGCAACTTAACTAGCAGCACATATATTCTGACAGATCATTATAACTCCACACATGTCAACTGTTTCCAAGAAAGCAGATTTAAACAAATATTTTTTCTCTTTTGTAAAAAATCTACCCGCATTAAGAAGAAGTGAAAAGTGGAGAGGCTGAAGCCATCACAATTTTTAAAATAAGATTAATTGCTCCTTTTCCCCGTTTCTCCAACCATTGCTTTATTTTATAGAGAAAAAGTAAGAGAGCTGAAATCCACCACACATCTTTCTCCTACTCCCAGACAAACTATATATTATAAACTTACTCTTTGCTGGCGTGAGCGAATTCTCATTTTCTTTTTTTGTTCTTCAGAACACTCACTGTCTTTGCAGTGTAGAGATTTCCGGTGAATTCTACAGCCGTCTAGAAAAGAAATCCAATTGTTAAAATAAATGTAGAAAACAAGGATAAAAAAGCACCGAAGTAGGCTATGATTGTATAAATTATTCATTCAAGTAATCATAATTGGAAAAAAATATAATTTACACAAACAAAAAATAATAATTACCACGGATTTGCTTTGCTGAATATGTTTTGGTTCCAATTTCTTTTATTATTTTTGAAACAACTTTTCTGTTGTGTTCTCCATCAATCCTGGGCATAGACATAATAACAATAGCAATACTACTACTACTACTATTACTAATAACAATAATAATAACTAGTAGTAGTAGTAGTAGTAGTAGTAGTAGTAGTACTAGTAGTAATACTAGTAATATTACTAACAATAATAATGATTCAGTAATTCTTGGCTGAAATAATTATAATATTCTCATTCTAACAGCCAATACTTAATTAAAATTTAACCCAAAAATTTTTATTATTATTAGTGACCCCTAAAGAGTACTTCAGCAAGCAGTCGAAACGTTGGGTTGAGTTTTAATTAACACTATTGACTGTTATAACGACAAAATTCGCTAATATAATAATAATGATAAATCATACATTCAACAATACTTACCTCTCATGATTATGCAGTTTATTATCATCAGTAAATGCTGCATGAACACTTCTGATTTGAAACTGCACAGAGTATGTAAAAAGTGTGTAAAGTGTCCTTTCAATGCCATGTTAAAGCTAACCTGTAGTTCAGGAGGGCTTCGTCGACTCCTTTTCTTACCCTCAGAACTGGTCTCACAGCTTGCAGAACATGGAGCCAACACTGGTGGATTCTGCTCAAGTGTTGACACTCTGGACTCTATGCTATCTAGCTTGTCGCATATAGTATCTAGCTTACTTTCCATTTTTTGCATATAACTCAAAAATGAACCGATTTGTGAGTGACTAGTTTCATGCAAATTGTCTCCATTTTGTGGTAGAACGTCTCCTGGTAGCCATTGAAACCCTTCATCAGCCCTAACTCTCTCTCGGCTTTGAGGGGTTACACTAGTCCTGCCAAGCACACGTATTGAAAGTTTAATAAGTACAACACCATTAATCAGTAACTCTACAATGATTGACACATAACAGAACAAAGTAAACTATTTTAAAGAATAATCTTGCATTAGATAATGTGCACAAAGTTATTTTTAAAAAATTTTCAGGCAATCTGACTGGATTTAGTAAGTACTCGCCACAAGTTTGTCTGAGAACTACAGCAAGATAACAAAATTTTGCATCATCAGCCAGCATAAGGAGTTAGTTAGCTCCATTGTAAATGTTTTCCATGCAAATATAGTGCATGTGTAATAGACTGTAATTAATCCACAAGACTATTCAGCCATTCTCGGCTGAAATAATTATAATGAATAAGCAGTTTTATCAGCTACTTTGTGCAACCATTAGGGCAGGCTCTAAAGGGTTAAGTCAAATAACTGAAAGGTTTCAAGCAAAGAGGATGCTTGCAAGAGAGTGGTGAGAAGGTTTCAGTCATTTCTGAACATTAGTAGGAAAAGGTAAGAGCTTTAGACGGCACATCTAAGATTGTGAATTAAAAGATCAAGGAAACTCAGCTCATATAGACACCAGAAAAAAACAAGTTATGATTAGAGCTTTGTGGATGCTGACTGGTGTGCAAATTATCCTTCAGGATATATTACGTAGAATGCATACCCACCAGTCATCTTGCTGTTTATATTATCACCACAAAGAGTTTGACATCCTAACCTCTGTGGAAGGACCACAGCAGGAAGATAAAACATCGGGTTAAGTTATATTTATATTGGAGAATAAGTGCTACTGTTATACCCACAAGATCTAATGTACCCTACCCAACCGAATGTCTTTTGCTGCTACTGTACCTAATAGCTAAAGGTATTTCACACCTTACCTAAAGTGTTTTAAGGTACTTTACCTAAAGTGTTTGAAGGTACTTTACCTAAAGTGTTTGAAGGTACTTTACCTAAAGTGTTTGAAGGTACTTTACCTAAAGTGTTTTAAGGTACTTTACCTAAAGTGTTTTAAAGGAGGTACTGCTTTACCTAGTCCTTTACTTAATAGCTAAGGTACCTTACCTAACTATTCAAAATATTGCTTGTATACTTATCCTTTATGAAAAACATCAGGTAAGAGATAAGATATATTTCATGAAATGCATCATAAAATGCATTTCATCCAGTACACACAAGGTCACAAGTATTTAATATTAAGACTGGCACCTTTGAATGAACTTATATCCTGCTATTACGATGAAAACTGAAAACTATACCAATAGAGAGAACAACTTCTCCACAATGTTCTTGTGTTCATGCAAAACTTCAATTTGAGGACAAGTTCTATACAGTGGACCAAAATACTGTCCCTAGTGTGTCCGCTATTTGAAGTTTTCTGAATGTACCTTAATTTATGAAAATAAATTTCGCTGGGATTGATTTAAAACATCTAAAACATCAAATAAAGTGAAACTGGAACCACTTGATGTGTTATTAACCTTTAGCACATGTAGTCTCGCGTAGCCAGACCCTTTACCAATCGCTACGCGGGAAAAGGGTCTGGTAAACTGACATAGAGCAGTTTGTTCTTGCTTAGTCAGCAAGTGGTTAACTGTTCAATTAGTGTGGGTGTAAATTGTTAAATATTTTCAGGCGCGTGAATTGTTTAGATCAGTAGGCAGAGTTCGTTCTGTATTGCCATGAAGAAATGTTACTTGTGCAAAGCTATGCTGGGAAATGCTGCCTGTTAAAAAGTAATGGCACTTTGATACTGATTCTTGGCTAGCATTATTCACCTTTAAATGCAATGGCCTGTGCACAAAGCAACAACTAAGCGAAACTTCCAACTCCAGATATCTTAAAAAAGCTAGGCCAATTCACTGCTTAAACTATTGGCATCACCTAAAGGAAGAGTTTTGACACGGTTGTTGGAGAGTTGTGCACAGAAATATTACACGTGCAAAAGTTTGAGCAGTCTTACTTCACAGGATATTACGTCACCTATTGTTTGCGGTCTCCCCAATTAGCGAGGGGAACTGAACAAACTGCTCAATGTCAGTTT
>WLWD01002891.1_pt1 | contig 68139 bp, 41 predicted proteins | sample 6712731 | NCBI WGS metagenome assembly WLWD01 (sample SAMN12718690, study PRJNA576275) | sponge metagenome | isolation source: marine sponge | host: Mycale hentscheli | place: New Zealand: South Island, Marlborough, Capsize Point | collected 2014-11-01 | reverse complement strand
ACCAATGGTAGAGAATGGCAACTGAGCAAGATAACTGTGCTACTGCATTCTTACTTTGCAATACATCAAGCGCCACTATGTGGTGACGTACTTACTAGTAAATTTAATTACTCAGATATTATTTTAGTCATTCTCAGAGCTAGACCATAATGATTTTTGGCTAAATTATCCATGTCTGTGCTCATAGGTGGGCAAGAGAACTGAAGTTGCTGTCACTAAGAGTTCTTTGAGTTAATTTAAGGTAATGCTCTTATATATAGTTTTAATATTCATTATTCAATATTCACTATAACCTTAAACTCTATTTTTAGCTCATACACGATCAAGTTTTTTTTCATGAAATAAAAAAATCAATTCTCAGAATAAATTTTAGTGTGGTACATTTTGCCTCCCACCCTTCACTTCTTCAAACAACTTGAGTGACCCCTGACTGCTATGATCTGATAGGATTTATCTCATAATTTGTTCACTACATGCACTCAATATTTCACAGTGCACAAAAACAAAGTGCTTCCTTACTCAGAATTTAATTTTAAAGACATCATGACTTTGATATCAGTTATTGCTACGGCAACTTTATAAAAAAGCCAACTATTTGACTATGTAAGACATGAAGTCTGAGCACAAATAATATGATTCTTCCTGGACGTATTGATATTGCAATTATGGCTGATGGCTTGTGGGAAAAGCCTGTAGTTAAGTAAATAAACATTCTCTCTCTCAGACTAAGTGGCATTTGAGCTGAAGTTTCAACTAGATGTATAATACCTTAGAAATAGCAATACATTAAAGGTGGTCGATTACATACAGCAATTTTTAGTTTTGTTGTGTCCACTTATTTTGGAAGTTTTTAGTAATGTCTATATTCCAACAAATTAGAGTGTGGTTGTTAATGGACATCGACACAAAAATCTGTCAGGGCCTTTCATCTGCTACACATGCTGTAATTGGATTATTGATATAAAATTAGGATTCTAAGAATTATATATCAATGGAGTTGGTCAAATAGTACATGGTAAAAAAAATTAATACAGTTATAAACAGATTAAGCTTTGAAAGCTTGTCTGAAACTTTGATGCACATTGCTTCACTCTATCATGCAGCTCATTTGGTGAAAGTAGTCTAATAACTGAACATATAAACTGGAAATTATTAGTCTCACAGATGATACAATAGTATAGCACAACAGGGAAATGGTAATGTTGTATTTTTACACCATGGTTTAAGTAAATTTAAACTTGGATTGATTATTTCAAACAGGATGAGATTCAATTCTGCAATAGTAATAAAATAACATTAAAAGAAATAAAACTTGGAGATTTACAGTTGCTCAAAAAGTATGGGAACTAGCAAAGCTCTAAAAATTTGGAAACAAGAAAGGTCATTTGCCTCATTTAAGATTCTATATTCTAGATCACTGTTTTGAGAGACCATACTGTTTGTATAACAGTAGCAACATTATGCACTGGTAGAGATGCTCAAGTAAATATAAGTTTAGTAGAAACTCTTGATGCTCCACCAATTCTTGCTTGCCTGGGGAACATCTTTAATTTGATTCATGTTTTATAAATCCTTCATATTCATTGTTATAGCAAATTTTACTTCTTGAATTCAAACACCAACTATGCCTCAGCTTCCTCATGGAATGGACAAACTGTTACCATCTCATCTGCTAGAGTGTTGCCTCCAGCAGGTACAATAGCCATTGCTCTCTTTGAACATCCTAACTTCACTGGACGTATGATAATTCTGTGTCAATCAACTCCTAACCTCCACAAACTGGAATTTGAGGATCAAGTATCCAGCAGCATGATAGTCATGAGAGAATCTTGGAAGATTATTTAGCACAGTAATTATGAAGGAGATAGAACCCTACTACAGGGAACTATGGACTCTTGACTTAGTTTGATGATGGCATTAGTTCAGTCTGGTGCTAAATTTTACTTTTCAAATGACAAAACACTTAGTTATCAAGTATCCTCTACTATTGATGTATTTGATCATTTAGTGAACTTATGACTTACAGCATTTCTTATCATCATAATGGTTATATTGTAGCAGCAGAATTATGCAAACAGTTGTGTTTCTATTTTGATGTATATTTTTTTAAACCTGCTTTATGGTAATAATGACCCATATGATTCAGTCCTTTTCAACTGAAATAATTATAGTGATAATAGAAAAATTTTAAGGTTATATAAGCTAATATTAGGTTTAGTTTTAATTAACACAATATAGGCTGATAGAACCCTCCAAGTGTTGGTATGCCTTTCTCAGCAGTGTGATGAAATGGAATTGAAAGAAGAACAAATATTACTTGTCACAAGTTAGGTCATGTATATAAAAAATGTGTAGTTTACTTTAGACAAAATTTATGAATATAGGGTGATACAATAAATCAGTGAGTCATTACACACTGCCCAGAGAAATAGAGGCAAACTCCAGTCTCACTTCACCACTTCAAATAATTGAACAATTACAGTACAGCTAGATGAATGCTGATTTAACTGAGATGTGTAACTGCTACAGTTTGATGACACAGTAAAGCAACGGAATGCCGCACTATCTTTAACCACACCATCTTTGGCCTGGTGCTGCCCCTCCTTACCTTCGAACTAGCAGACTACTGTAAGGAATTGTGCACTTGTTTAGCATGTGAGGCTTCCTTTCTTGAACACATACCCACCTGCAGGGGTGCTTCTGTAGTGCCAGCTCGTGCTTACTGCTTCCTGTCTCCCATCACCCCAGTAGCTTATCCAATCCACAGGGTGGAGCTATTTCTTTTCCTGTTGAAAACTAACAGATTCAGTGTGGGCTGGGCGGTTCCACTTATTCATAGCTGATGGTTGGAGTGTCCTACTTCTGTGTTAGCACGTAATGAATGATCTGAAACATGGTTCACTGTTTTTGAAAATATTACATCGACAAATCCTATAAATAAACCAAGTACTCATTACTAGCCTTTACTTGAACAATGTAATATTGAGTTATACCAAACAGATTGAAGACATTCATGTTATCAACAAATATGATTAAGGCAGTCTATTTTACTATTAAACTAAACCATTGTAGGTCAATAACTCAGGACTACACCTGATTCCCTATCTGCTAATTATTCCAGCCCCCTATCATTGAAAATGCAATAAGATGTATTGCATTTGATCCCAGCTTTTTTTATTACAGTTGCCAAAAATCTTCTGATTATTGTGAGCACATTTTTTCAATGAGGATGCATGTAGACTGGCAGTACAAGTCGATGTAGCAAATTAAGTTAAAATGATTGGTATGCCAGTGTGTACTTAACTTGATGTAAGTATCATGTAAGATACAGAACAAAATAACACAAGTAATCATATCATTTGGCATTCCTATATAATATATTACTAGTATTATATAATATAGGAAGAAGGTCACTAAATAATCTTAGAGATTATCATCCATCCCATAAACACTTTGGCAGGAACATTTAAAAGGCCAATATTTTGTAAATAAATTTAAAGACCAACGAAAGAGCCATCACTCTACAAACTGAGAATAAAAATGAAGATCTTTCTTTGTATAGTAACTATATGGACTGGTGGATGTGGATATAGGCTTCCTGATCATTCAATGGAAACCATTCCAGGTCAAGATTCTGATTGCTGTGGTAGTTCTGGTCCTGGTCCACGTCCTCCTCCTCCTCCTCCTCCTCCTCCTCCTACTCCTCCTCCTCCTAATCCCTGCCCTTCTAATACAATGGTGTAAGCATGTACACTAGTGATAATTGAGTGCTTTAAATAACCTAGTTAATCGAGGCCCTAACACCACAACTTACACATTGAGTGTGTATATTTTTCCATATATATTATATGTAACTGTTTGTATTAGATCAAATCTTTGCAGAGCCACTATCTTTGAGCACCCTGATTATGAAGGTCGTCAATTGGTTATCAAGAATAAAAATGCTCATTTTATAAATGATTTAATGGACAATAAAGCTGACTCCATCAGTATTCGTGGTAGCTGCAAGTGGTTATTTTATGCCGACTCCAATTTTTATAGCAACTTTTACCTTTTAAATCCTAACAATTATCGCTCAGCTTCCTCTTGGAATGGACAAACTGATACTCTCTCATCTGCTAGAGTTTTGCCTCCAGCAGGTACAATAGCCATTGCTCTCTTTGAACATCCTAACTTCACTGGACGAATGATAGTGCTGTGCCGTTTAAATCCTAATCTCCACAAACTGGAATTCGAGGATCAAGTATCCAGCGTGATAGTCATAGGAGGAACTTGGAAGATTTATGAACACCGTAATTATGAAGGAGGCTCAAGAAGACTTCCTCCAGGGAACTATGGACGCTTGACTCAGTTTGATGACAAGATTAGTTCTGTCTTGTGTTGACGTAATTGTTTCAGATAAAACCTTTGGTTATCAGTAGATGTTGTAATAAATTGTGATGTTGTATCATTAGCTTAGAATATTCATTTCATGTTGTCAAGTTGTACTAGTAATAGAAATTTACTAATAGAGTTACCACTATTTTTGTGTATTCAATTTTATTTTTGTGAAAATTTGAACATTTTTCTAAAAACTTTTTGGTATAAGTTAAAAGTATTTGAAAAGCAGCTTTCTTGTAGTTATTCATAAACTTGTGTTCATGATTATATATATAGTACTTATTACATGTGTCAGAGTATGATATGGTGAAATATTCCACGAGTAGGCTAATGTATTTTCAGGAGTCAGAGGTGAGTAAAAATAAAGCCTGAGAGTGAAACGCTAGCGATATCACTCTGACAGCGTGTAATAAGCGGCTTATTACTTGCTAGATATTCTCACTGCAGTAGTTTGTACTAAGATTGGTAACTCTTGGTGTAAAGTTGGCTGTAAAACTCTCTAGGGGCTTCCCACACCCCCAGCTGATATTATAGCAACTTCTTCTTAGAGGAAAGTACCTGTGAAAACCCTGAAAACTGGCAAGCCAGACTGGTTGCTATAACTACTCGGGCAACGAGCTTGGCAGTACAGCCATGAGATAACACCATGTGATAAGGTAACAACAGGTCATGAACCTAAAAATAGCACCTTAAAAATATCTAGAGTAGAATGAATATAAATAATTATATACTTGAATACATAGGAACTTTCCAACAACAACCAAGTTTGTGGCCAGGAGTCTTGCCATTTGTTAGGAGTTTGGCCTATTTCTAAAATTATTATCTCAAAATTCATAAATACAAAAATACAATAACTGTTTAAACTATCACTGCCCCATAGAGCAGCAGAAAATTGTATTTTTTTTTAGTTACTGATGCAAAGTACAAACCATGATACCAACTCTCGCTGAGTTATCCAGGTGACCTCTATTTGTTTGTATACCTACTAAAGCCAATCTAGCTTCTCTACCTGAAATATAGAGATCCTACTATCACCTATTTTCTTCTCCACATTCTTCTTGACCAAGTCGACTCACCAAGTCTTCTTCACACATATCCATATCAGTGCACATAAGTTTAACGTCCTCTCCACTGACATACATGTACAGAGGTAGATATTATTTCATTTATTGAGGTTTACATAATCATCATCTATCTCCATGTTAAAAGAAACTATGTCCTCAGAGTTGAAGACATGGGCTCTCCTGAAACACTGTGAAATGAGACCAATGACAATCGTGCCTAGGCAAATCACCTAGCTAGCCACATATTAAAATGTTTTCTGATTCTTACCATCTGATGTTATTAATTTAAGCATTCATCTAATCCAAATTTTGGATTGACTACCATACACGTATAAGTCAAACAAAGCAATAGCATGAGTTCCTGCTAACATTACGAAGAACCCCCCCCCCCCCCCCCTCCCCATTCTAAGAGGGAAGGAAAAGCTTTAAAGAGTGTTAGGTGCTCATTAAAATAATCATCCATACTTCTGTAAGAAACTCAACTACACTACTCATGAAGATATGGAGATAAGACTGATGAGTGATGTGTATTTATGTCTGATAGAAATTTATATTAAGTAAAGTTTGCAACTATTTATTACAACATGAATTATATCATTGGTGAGGGGATAGAATGAAAGAGTTACTCTCAGGTGTCAATTGAAACTTAGCTTTATTTATTAATATAAACATTGTAAGGCCTAATGCTTAACAGCATCAGTTGGTGTGAAATACCTTGATAAAGAAAAAACTACGCTGGCTATTTCTAGCACATAAACATACAGTGATGTAATTGACAGGGAGCCCAGGGAGACACTTAGTTATTTGAGCCAATTATAGGTGCATATACATAATTGGTGAGTGATCAATGTGAGACACTCCAAGATGAAACTCGTGAATATTTTCAATCTCCACCAACTAATGCTCTACCTCCTTTCCCTCTCCTTGTGTGTGAGTTATCATTATTGCCAAACTACTAAGCACCCTAGCGAATTTTCACAAAAAACTCTTAATCCAGGGAACTATAGACTTTTGACTCAGTTTGATGATAAAATAAGTTCCGTGAAGTGCTAACATGGTTCAGATAAACATTTAATTATCAGTTAATTACATTAGATTACATGCAGAGAAAATAAATATATAGCTAATAGCTAATTTCAGATGTTTAGTAAATGCATTGATGCAAAGTTAAAATTAATAATTTTGATTATACAGTTTTGGAATAGCTATGAGAGATTTGACTCTAAACTGCAAATAATACTTAATTGCTACTAATTAGCTGTCACTTACTCATCTTTTATCACTTACTCATTTTTATCATCTATTTTTTGTCTGTGTATTGGAGTTCTGCATATTGGTGGTCCTTCAATCTTTTCTCTAAATTCCTGCTAGTTTCATACACATACACAGAGTTGCAGTCCATGCATAGTATGCTATATATACTACTCCTTTCTTTTTCTGCATTGGTGTTGTTTGTTTTACATGCACAGGTAATTCCTTTTAGTGATTGAAGATTGAAAGTTCTCTTTGATGTTCAGAAAGCTGCAAATTTGCTCAATTTTCTCAGTCATGTCTTTGATGTGGGGTAAACATCATTTATTTTCTGTGTTGGAACTCATACTTTTGGATTTTCTATTTTTATTGATGTTTCTATTAATAACTCATAAAGCCATTAGCCAGGAAAATTGTTTAAGATGAGCTAAATCTTTGTCTAGTCTTGCGGAGTTGTATATTGATGTTGCTCTAGAAGTCAATCTCAAAGGCATTAGTGAGAAATTTGAGCAAATTTGCAGCCCTCTGAACATAAAAGTAAATTTCAATCTTCAATCACTCTAAAGAAATTTTTGTGCATGTAAAACAAACTACACCAATACAGAAAATGAAAGGAGTGTAATAGCATTATGTAGGTGAAACTGGCAAGAATTTAGAGGAAAGATTGAAGGAAAACCATATTCAGTCAAAAAAATGGATGATAAAAATGGCATGTCGTACATGCATGGAAAAAATTTCCACAGAGTAAACTGGAGTGAATGCATAATTGTAAAAAAATAGTTCCAAATGTTTTCCCAGGAGGCTAAGGGAAGCATTACTAATACGTACAGAGCACTAATTGTACATCAAATCTAGATGAAGGCCTTGAGCTAACTTCATCTGGATTCCGCTTTTTCAAACTTCAGCATCAGTTGACCCATCAGCTACCTGCATTGTTTGTTTACATTTAATTTTATCCTTAACGGTTACTGGTATTCACCTAAAAACCGGTGAAGGCTCACGAGCCGTAGAGTTTCGTGTTTTTATAACCAATTTAATGCTACTAAACTAGCATAATAATTACTGAAGAAGTTATTATTTAATCATAAATTCATAATCTTCCAAAATTTTAGTCCACAATAATCGTTCTAAAAATATACAGAGCATTATAAATAGAATTTACAACAAGCAACATTTGAATGTTGGAGAAAAGTTCCTCTGCATAACGATGTACATCACGAATATCTGAACAAAATAGCTAAATATTACTAATGTAATAAAAGCTAGTGCTATGTTTATTCCACAATACAGCAAATCATAGCCTTCAAAAAGACGTAGGTGAAGTAAAATTGAGAAAGCAGCTCCAACAGCTGAAAAAAAAACTCCCTTTAACATAAAATGGCAGTCTAATGAGTAGCGCCTTCATAGAGACAGACATTGGACACGTATAAACTCATACAGAGCTGTGTATAGCAATAGATTAGATACTCCATATAAACATCGTGGGAGGATTCGTAGAAGATACATTATCCATAGAAGAACTTAAATGAGCAGTAGAATTGTAATTGTTATCATAAATAAGAGGGAAATCAGTACAGTCAGGTTTCTTTAAAAAAAAGTAGAGGTGAAATTAAGGCCGCTATTGATACCAGAGCCATAATTAGAAATATAATTCCTAAACCAATTTTTTTTTAACATTACACTGTAAAAAAAGGAAATGTTCATAGCACACCCAATAAGGTGTGCTGATGAAGTCTGCAATACGCACGCCATTTCTAGGATATGACCCTAAATCAAAAAGAATGTTCCAAAGAATCTGACCAGTGATACTTCAAGGAAAACACCATCTACTTATGTAGCAATGACTTTGCTAGAATTGATGTGGGTAAACTATGAATATAATTAAAATGTGCAGCAGCTAATGGACAGACTTTGGTATGTGTAGTTATCTTTATATATATCCCAAATGTTCTTTATAACAATGCTTAGATTGTGTGACCTTGACACTTATTCTATAAAGGATTAGTATATCTTTGAGGTCATTAAGAAGTGAAGTCAAGCTTTCTTCTAAAGAGCCAACTATAGTCTATAGAACATGCTTACCGAGTTAAAAAATAAAATCAGTCGAGGTGTGCAAAGCACACTTGGTATTTAAGGGTCTCCGCTCTACAGTCCATCATCTCTGCCACTCATTACATCACAGGACTCAGGAACTTGTTGAAACATGTCAGCAGGTCTTGCATGAGATGTCAACGGGCTTACGCCAAGCCTATGTTTAACACACCAAAATACAGGAGTGCTAAACAAACTCGGTACCATAAAAAAGTGTGCTAGACACACTTTATGGTATGCACTCCTATGGCGTGCTGAGTACTTAGTGTGCCGTGCACACTTCCATTTTTACTGCGTGATGGGAATAATTAATGGCCCAGATGAGGTTTAGCATTATTTATGATACCATGTTGACACATATTTACTGCGACGAAACTGAAGACATTGAAGTGACTTAAAGCTTGATTTTTTCATGAAATAAAAGCGTTATGAGCATGAATTAGTGTGAGGTGCCCCTCTACCCCCATCCCCCCTCTCCCCTCCTACAGTGATCTAATAGGATTTGTCTTGTAATTTGTTCTCTTGATGTACTTAACATTTCACTAATGCATGAAGACATAGTGCTTCCTTATTCATCAGCAGTTTTTTAAATTGATTTTAATGGCAACATGTCCGTTTGGCATCAAATTATATGTATTAACAGATGCCGCTATATAAAGGAGCCAACAATTTGACTCACTTTTTAACTTGAAGTTTGGGCGCAAAACATGATTCTTTTGGGATGCATGATTATTGCAGCTATGGTTGATGGCTTGTGGGCAAAGCCCGTGGAGTATGGAAACTCTCCAGTTCAAGATCTAGCTAAGCAAATAAAGCATTCTCCTATCTTTCGAACCAAGAGGCAATCAGAAATAACATTGCGCCAGTAAGTTGTGTCAAGATCATTGTAAAGAAAATTATTGTTATTTATTTTGTAGGCTATGTGATTGTGAAGCAATTGCTTATCCACATCCCAATTTTGGAGGCCGCTCATTATCTATTAGGCAACAGAATGCAGACTTCCGAAATGATTTATTTACGAATATTGTAGATTCCATCAAAATTAAAGGAAAATGCAGATGGCTATTTTACTCCAGTCCTAACTTTCTAGGTGAGACCCATTTCTTAGCACTCTTTAACTACTCTTCGTCTCCTAGTTGGGGTGGCCCTGGAGATCACCTCTCCTCTGCTAGAGTTTTACCACCAGCAGGGACTCGTGCCATTGCTCTGTTTGATTTAAATTATTATGCTGGGCGTATGTTGGTACTGTATCAGTCCTGTAGTGACCTTGAAGATTTTGCATTTAATGAGCAAGTATCTAGCTACATCATAATTGGTGGTTCTTGGAAACTCTATCTTGATAAAAATTTTGTGGGTAATTACGACTCTCATGGTGTCGGTGAATATCCAGTATCGCATGGAGCTCATATCAGAAACAACACAGTATCATCAGTGAAGTTAGGTTGAGGAATGATGATGGCACAGAAAAAAAACTTTTGTCCTACAAAATTGTATTTTGTTGTGAGATTCCATCTAATTGATGTTTAGTGCTTATATAGTTTCATAAAAATGTAAATGTCTATGTATTCTTATTGTAGGAATACAAAAATTGGTGTTTTTCATTCACCCAGATTTTAACTGTTGTATCTTAGAAACCTCGTAATCTTCATTTTATTTGAGTAAAAGTTTCATTAAGTAGTGTGTATTACTTTAAACCTTCATAATAGATAAGGACAGTTCATTACATACAGTACTATTAACTTATTGAAACCACTGACTTTGGGAGCAGTTAGTAAACTGTATCTACAAGCCAACAAAATTAGAGTGTGGTTGTTAATTGAAAACTACACAAAAATCTGTCCAACCCTTTCATCTGCTACACACAATGCTGTAATTTGCGGATTATCAATATAATGTGAAACTATTCTAAAAACTTGCATTCCAGCAACTTTATATCAATAGAGTTAGGTAACCACACACATCATGAATACAGATAAGTCTTAAACTGATTCCAAGACTACGACTTCCACACATGATGAATGTCTTCTTCAATGTGGAAAGCAATGTGAGGTAGCTAATTCCTTATTTTATTCACTATTATATTCTGAACCCAAATGAACATAGGATATATTTTTTATTCTTCTCTCTTGATAAAAATGAATGATAGGAACATTGATAGGGAGATGGTCATATTCACAAAGTTGTTTACATTAAATATTAATTGAAACTGATTTAATAAACATTGCATTTTATACATGAATAACTCATAATGTAATTGGATATTACTGAGAAGGGAGGAGAGGCTAAACACTTGGAATGGAGGAGGGGCTAAATACTACTTTAGTAAATACTGCTCCTAATTTGATTTCACAAAAGTCCATATGAAGTCATTATTATATTACATTAATCTCAAATATTTCGCAGGGTTGGTTTAACTATTCCAACACAAAAACTAAACAAAATGCAAATTGAAAGTCCTCAGATACTTCAATGAAATAACACTGAATATGTGATATGATTGGTTGATAAAAGATGCTAGTTACTCGTGTAGTTCTAAAGTTACCTGATTGTGCTTGTAAAAATGTGTCTGTAGCTACTGTTGTGTGAGTTGATAAAGATACCATCTGCAGCCACATCTGTGCGATATTATTACAGAGTTATGACTGAATCAAAGGAAACTAATTTTTTAGTTTTTCTTTATCATAATAATAATACATTTTGCAAATATCAATTTTTTGCAAATTACATGATACAATATAGCTAAACACTACCTTTATAGGTACTAAAAACACAGCATAGCCACCCACTTGCTATTGAATGACAAGCTATTTTGGCATGAACAGCTCAATTTGTCAGGACAAACTCTACCACTGGCGCACACTGGTACTGATGCAAAATTTGATTATTCATGGAAATAGACACTTAGTCAAACCAGTACTACATTTTTCTACTTACTGAAAGAGCTATAATGGTATCACTGTCTTTTTGTGATACATTGTTTTCACACTCAAAATTACTGAAAAGCTTGATGTTTTTCTTTACACCATGTCTTTGGAGTTCCTTTTCAAGGACTGAACAAGACTCATAGAGGATATCATCACATTCCTGATGCCCTGTCTCCATAGAATTTTCCATGATGCTCAAGGTAAAATTTTCATGATGTTGCAAAAGACCTGAGTTAGCACATTCACCATAAATCTGTTGAGTTACAATAAACAAACCATCTTTATATCATGCAAAACAACTTTTTTATTGATGTCAATGGCTCTTAATCCTGGGGGTATCAATTATAGTAAAGTTAAATTGTCTTTAATCAATAGTTTTAATGGTGGACTTCTGCTGAACGCTGATGATGACAGATTTAGCTGATAGTTTGGTGTCTAAACTTACATCCAAGAGTACTACCAGGTAAACCAGCCACTATCACTTGTATTTCAGGGGAAAGTTTTATGGTCTTGTGGATTGGCATCAGATCTTGTTTCATCCACTAATTGCTGTTCATTATGTGAATCACCACTTTGGTCTGGTTCTTCCTTTTGTGAAGCAATGGTGGTTGTCAATCCTTCCTGATTAGAAACCTCTATCTGAATTATCTCGTCATCTGGTGCAGTAGTCATTAATGAGGTAATTTGTGATGTATTTAGCAAAAATTAACAATGATATGCTCTTCTCTGTGATTGATCAGTTTGTCAGATCATTTATCTATTTTATAGCATAATATCAGTCTGGTGATTGTATATCTGGTAAGGTACTCTAAAGATAAGTTTGAGATTCGAAGTACAGGAAATACCCTTTCAACAAATAAGTGCAAAAAGTAGTAGCTATTCACACTCACTAGCTATTTCACAACTGAATGAGTTCAAAATACTACCATATAGAGTTGTGGTTATTATTAATTCCCTAAAATAAGAACAGCTGTAACAATTCACAGCGTGGTTTAATTATATTACGGATCTTTTTGATGTGATGGCTCTAGAGAGTTGTTAAAGTAAAATAATACCATGTGAGTGGTTGTGGCCGGCAGCCTGCCTGAGGTGGAGCTCCTTGACTTGAAGAGGCCCACAGCCTGTATGGGGTCGTAAATCCCACACCCTCAGAGCAGAATTTGGGAGGAGTGACTTGGATCCCAGAGCTGACTGGTTCTTGTGTAGGTTCCGCTCACAAAGATGATGACCAGCTTTGATGGTACTCGACTTCCTGCAGCTGAGCGCTCGCCATGCGCAAAATGGTCACTGTTCTCGTTGCAAAATACGTACACAATAGAATGATCACAATATATGATTATGACTTGTTATAATTTAATGAGTGGGAATGGGAAGTGACATGAATCATTAGTAATGTTCAATGTTCGGTAGTGATTGGACGTGGTGTCGAAACGGGCCGAACCAAGGGCGGGGGGGGGGGGGGGGGGGGGGGGAAGAAGAAGAAGTTGAGGAAGAGTGAAGACTAGGAGCTCATGAAGCAGAGGTATCTATCTGGCAATTCTAATGTAGAAGAGTGGAACTAGTCTAGTGACAGCTCTTCTGTATGTGCCTTTGGATGTTTTCACTCTGGCCACTCTAACCAGTCCATCTGTCCCTGGGTGTACCTCTATAACTCTAGCTGTAGGCCATGCTCTATCAAATAATGTGTCATCCTTGATTAAGACAATGTCTCCAACACCAATAAAACGCTGTGGTGTGTGCCATTTGGCCGTCCTCTGTAACACTCGCAGGTAAGTAGAAGACCATTACTATACAGGTGCTGGGTAAGTTGTTGGTAGAACTGCCAATGCTTGAGAGTGAAAATTTTAGAGCTGTCTGGACATTGGGGTGAAGCCTTCAGGGATCTTCCGATGAGGAAGTGTGCAGGAGAGAGCACTTCTGACCCATCTGAGGGTGTAGAGTCTAGCTGAACTTGAGGCCTTGAGTTTAGCATTGCCTCAACTTCTATGATAACTGTAATGAGCTCTTCTGTGGTGAGTCTGTGAGGAGAAATGGGTCTTCATGAACAGAGACTTCATCTGTCACACACCAGCCTCTCATATGCCTTCAAAATGTGGGGAACGGGCTGGAGTGTGACATAGCGATGCAATTCCATCTGAATGCAATGATTACTGAAGTAAGTCTTGGAATGTTAGGCCCAACTAGCAGAGCATCATTTACTGAAGCTCCAGACTCCACCAACTAATGCTCTACTGCCTTTTCCGTTTCCTTGTGTGTGAGTTATCAGTATTGCTCAGACAATATTCTGTCTGTGGTAATCGGGATATTACGCTGAACCCACCCTTAGTGTTGCCAAGCCATTTGCACTCATCCTCATCTTCTTCCTCCTGATGTGTATGTTCTACAGGTTATCTTTTTAACCTATTATGTTACCGCTGAAATATACTTTCTTAATTAAGGGACTACAATATGACATGAAGCATCAAAATGTACTTAAGGAAATGCATCTTCATGCTAAGATATGTGATAGTTATATTCAATTAAATAAAGCAATTCCTCCTATTATTCACAAGCACTACTTTTTGCAATGTCAAAAACATCAAAATTGTTATGTCATATGTATAGCATGGCTGAGTATTTCTGTCAAACCCACAAAAAATGTTCAAAATATAGGGGGATGGGGAACATGTCTTCAGTACCTCATCCCAGTTCCTACATCTATGATTGGTAGGATAGCCAAAACTACCCTTCATATCACCCAACTCATTGGCACTTTCATCACAAATTATCTTACAAAGTTAAAAAATTTGCTTTACAATTTATACTACAAAAAAAATGAAAGAAACATCGCTTAAAATTTTACTTGATATAGCTAAATGTAAAAATACAATATATTAATATTTCCAAAGCTAGTAAACAACCTCAGTTCTAAGTCTTCATTTGTAGTGTAGCCTAATCTTTACAGAAATATGGAGGACTGTTAAATGAACAGCAGGAACTATAAAGTTCACACCCTATACTGTCCCATAGCATATCAGATATATCATGTAGTGGCCACACATTACCATTAAAATAATGGCACTAACGAACCATGGGAATTTGTATCACAAAAATAGTCACTGCTGATGTACCAAGGGGTCGAGTGTGACCATGTAACACTACTGTTTGTACATGGACAGAGGTATATTGACATGTTACTAATGTAGGGTTCTATAACTGAAGCTGTACATGTCCAGATGTGCCATCTTTTCCCATGTGCTCCATGTGTGAGTGACAGACCATCCACATACTCATCCTCGATATTGCGATTGAACATAATAAAATGACTGAATCCAGTTCCCCATCCTCTTTCGAGTATTTTCCTACATAACTTGGAGTAATTAACACCATTCACAGGTATTGGCATAGATAAATTGTACCCTCTACATCCAGTGAAAACTTGTTTATTGTCTGGGCACTATAATGATACATTCCACTTGGATTATATCTAAGTGTTCTTTATTCTTTTCAACTTGTTGATCTATAGTGTTGTTGGAAGGGTAGGTGAGTTGTTGTTGGAAACTTCACTTAGATTATTTTGCTATAGGTGAACGTATTGGTAAGTTAGTCTGTAATGCAGATGCAATACACTAATAAATATAAAAGGAATAAAGTATTACATCTTGCAGCAGAATCTTAGCTGTTCCAGTGTGAATGCTATATACACAACAAAAAGAAAGGTTGCATTGAATTGCTTTAACTCATTATTATGTATCTTGACTGTCATACATAGCTTGACATATACTAAGGGAGAGAATGAACAGCTACATATTATATTAAACAACTTAGATACCAACTTAGTATCAGTAGCTTGATTTTTACCACTAAAATACCATTTTTCTACTGTTTTAAAGTTCATGTGTGATACATAAACAGTGGCCTAGTTTTATGAATGCATAAGTACCATATATGGTATATTTGCATGTTTATAATTTTCCTTAAAATTGTTTTATTTTTCCTATTTTAAATTTCCTATTTTTTGCCTCCTCCCTCAACAGCCCTCATTTTTTGTAGAAAAAAGAACTCCAAGAAAGTAGTAAATAATAAGTATAATCAATTCCCGGATAACTCAACATTGAGTGTCTAATTCTATATTATATAAATTTTATGGAGTGTGATACAATAATATGGACAAATGCGGAAAGGCTGAGTGGAAAAGGATACATTCATATTAGAGCACATGTAAAGTTCCACCTCTTGATAGTAATTTTGTTCTCGATCTTTGTCTGTAAACATTGTTGTTGTTGTGATTGCTTTTGCATCTAGTTTGTTTGCTGTAAGGTGGGGAGGAAAAAAACTGCCAGGTAGGGGAGGGAATGGTCCTTCCCTCAAATAGCTGGGCATGCATACTTGACCTGTCACTTTGGGGGGGAGTGTGCCAACCCCTCCCCCTGACATGTGGGTAGGACTGATCTGCCACTTCCTGGGCAGTCTTTGTGGCTGTTTGCGCTTTACACTGCCGCTGCTGTCCTTCTGGTTCAGTCTCACTGTTTGGCCTTTGCCGTGCCCCACCTTCTGACCTATTTCTATTTCTCCCTGCCTTGTCACACCAGAGGCCCAAACATTTCCTGCCCTGCCATACATCTGGCCCTCAGTGGAGTTCCTAACTGGTGCACACCCTGACCTAATCCTAAGCTCTTTCTATAAGCTCTCCCCTCCCTTCAGGGTTGGTGTGTGTGGGTGGGGCTGTCCTTAGCCATGTTGCCCAACTGGAATCTGCCTGGCTGTAGTTTCTTCTAGTCTTTTCCACATGTTTGAATCCTGCTAATGGGGATGTTCCTCCTGCGCATGGTGCCGCCTTTACTCCGTGGACCATTCTCACTCAATGCGGGACCACTCTCACTCAATGCCGGACCTCTCTGCCCGGTTCTCGCCTTACCACTCCCTAAGGTAACCCCAATTCATCGTGGAGCTTAAACACTTTCCTCTTACCCCCCCCCCCCCCCTCCGGCCCACCCCCCTCCGGCCCACCCCCACCCTCCTTTTTATTTTTATTTTATTTATTTTTTCTCTATGCATACTGTGGGTAACCACATGGCACCCAACTAGCAAGTTGCTAATATCAAGGCCGCCCACACAAAAAGCAAAAGTGATCAGCAGACAAGAGGATGATATGATACTATGATATAAGCTAGCTATTTATATACTAAACAAATACTTTCTTAAGTGAAATTTGAATGATCTTCTGGATGTAGATGTTAAAATCCTGTCTGGAATTGAGTTCCATAGCGGGACTGTACTCACAAAATATGAGCCACGGTGATAGTCTGTGTGCACCCTCGGTAGAAATAGAGGCTTAGAGTTGGCATGACGAACTGAAGTAGAAGGGTGTGGTTCGAAGACTGAGGCTCATAAAAATATTAAAAAAAGAAAGATAGAAAGCAGCGCTGCACTGTAAAAAGTGTTTAGTTACTTTAACTAAAAAAAAATAGTTAAAACTACTGCAACTGAGGTAACAATTTTTTTTCTTATTACAAAGCATTTATATACATGTCAAATTAACAGCAATAATTATCTTCAAATTAACAGCAATAAATATATTTCAACTTAACATTATGACCGTCAAAACAACAAATACTTACTGTTATAATAACCAAACCAAAACATGTTAAACTGGAATTGCGATTATCAAAACAACAAATATTTACTGTTATAATAACCAAACAAAAACTGTTAAACTGGAATACTTATCTTCAAATTAACAGCAATTAATATATTATTTAAACTTAACATTATGGCCGTCAAAACAACAAATACTTACTGTTAAAATAACCAAACCAAAACATGTTAAACTGGAATTGCGATTATCAAAACAACAAATATTTACTGTTATAATAACCAAACAAAAACTGTTAAACTGAAATTGTGATCATCAAAATAACAAATATTCAGTGTTAAAACATCAAAATAACAAATACTTATTGTTGAAATAACCAAACCAAAATTTGTTAAAATGAAATTGTGATCATCAAAATGACTAATGTAAAATTTTAAAATACCAATGATAGCTTCAAATTAGCAACACCCCTTAAAACAACTAATACTTTTGGTAAAAGAACAGTATTAAATTTGTTGAAATAAAATAAAATAGACTACTTCTAATATAAATTGGTAATATAACAGCCCTTATAACCAGGGATTAATACAGGATTTTTGGCTTGAGGTGGGAAATATACATGTGCAAAAATAAAAACTTGAGTTAGGCTATAATTTCAAACTTCTGTAAGTTAGACATCACTTTTAAAAAGAATAAACCATTACATAATCTATTCATTGCACTAATGTAATTATTATCATCATTTCGTCAATCACTTCTAATATTCTTGGAGGGGGGAATCCCAGCTCCCCCCCCTTTGTGTGACACCCTGATAACAATTAAAATTAAACCATTTGCACGTCAAAAAAACAAAAACAAAAAACTTAAATAAACTACCTAACATCAACTTATAATAATATATAAATATTCATGACAGTATGATCGATAGGTTATTGGATTGAAGCTCCCACCAATAATTATACTATTCACAAGATTCAGTCAATTGTCTTATGCATGAAAAAAAAGTTTTAAATGGGAGAAGAACAAAGATGACTCAGTCCAACAAAAATAACAAAAAATTAAACCATTCTCTGAAGATCCGAACAAATTGATAAATATGTGGAAGATTTCCTTCCCTGTTCTGGCTGCGAGAACAAATATTCTTGGAAAAATAGGAACACTTCTCTTGTACTTTTTTCATAGTCCAAATTAAAAACGTAATAGGAGGCAAACCACAAATAAACAGCTTTGATGAATGTTGATGTGGAACAAAGCACATCCTGTTCCAATAAGATGAAGAAAGTAGACTCATAATTGTCACTTAGTTCAGCTATCCATGGCGAATTTTTGGTACGATCTGCCTTAGCCAAATCTTCTGGATTTTCAGTTATCTATAATATTAATGAGTCTTCAATAAAATGTTGGTGTCATATAACTTTACTGAACTTTAACTACTGAATAAATCATTAAAATTAATTATTAAAATTAATTACAATTATTAATTGTCATTCTGGAATCCAAATTTAATTCATAGAAAATGTTTAAATGTACGAGGCAAACTAAAACTACCACAAAAATTGAACTATTATATTCAACTATATTACGATGTGACATGGATTAATTCTCAAATAATTAGAACCATTCTTATCTAGGCGCCTTGGGACCACAAAGGTGACCACAACTCTTAAAGTGCCAGTAACTCACTCTGTCCCAAAAGGTTAATTCAGGTCATTTTATTTATTTATTTAAACTCATTTTATCTCCGTATAAAAAGAGGTGACTTTACATAAGACATCCAGACGAAACAGGCCCTGTCGTAGTTTATAAAAAAGATAACTTGTACTGGGCCACAATTAAAAAATCCACCATTTTCATACAATAATACTGCTCAACCAAACATGGGAGGGAGGGTTGGGGAGACAACAAGCAAAACTTTTAACCTCTCTTCTACCTAGCTTTTAACTAATTGCTATCATTCCTAGAAACTTACAGAATGCTGACTAAATATGAGGCCTATTGGATTCTCTCCTTTAGCTTTCTTGCCAGGGTCATTTTTCTTGCAACAAAATAGGGCACACAATGCCTTCAAAGCAACCTTCTGACAATTTTCACCTAAAATGACAACAAAAACTAATTAAATGATTGAGTCCAATATTGCACTGTTAGAAATTGTCTTTAAAATAATACAAACATATGACACCTTCCATGGTCAAAAACAAGATGCAATTATAAGGTACCACCAATAATATCACACTTGTATATCAAGCTTCTCAGAAAAAGGGAAAAAAAAAAGAATAAAAAAAAAACACACAACAAGAACAACAAAAGAAATGCTCACCTTCGTCAACAAAATTATCTATAAGTTTCACTACTTCTTTACGTTTTGTTTTCCTGGAATACTCCAAAATTGCGGGAACCCACTTATGAATCCACTCGTTACTAAAATTGGAGAAGAGGTTTTCTTTTCTTAGAATTAATTCAAATTCAACTTCAATCTACCACAAAAAAAAAAAAAGAAAAACAATTATCTATACCATAATTTTAATTCTTAACTGGGTGCAGTATATCGCCATGATATATTATTATTATTGATTTAATAATATAGCATAGTTAATAAACACCAACTATTAGTATACTGAAGTTTTCCGAAACAGAAGAATTATTTGTTAGAAATACAGTGACGATAGAGGATCAAATAAGAGAAATAATAACAAAAAGAATATTTAAAATGACCAAGTTAAACAAAAAAAGGGAAAAGAGAGAAAGCAAAAGAGAAAGCGAAAAGTGAATGTGTTTGGGGCTCACATCCACATTATCATCAGTAGGATAAACGTCAGATTACCAAAGGAATTTCAAACAGTGAAACCGATTTGACAAATGGTAAGAATTTCTGTTAACGTACTTGTACATTCTCAAAATAAACCAATCCCTTAATTTGCAAACTGAATGACATAAAGGAAGAGGATTAGTCCAGCTCCAATATTTCTTACCAAATATATCTTCAAAAAAATGTTTTGCCAATTTTTCAGGAATGACAAATTCACTTAAAAATATTTAGCTATTATTTCAAAATAAGTATTATATTAGACTAAATTATTACAAAAATGTAGATTGTATAAATATCAATTTGATGCAATGCACTCACATTGTAAGGTAATTTGATCCAAGGATACTTTGTAATTATTTCCCCAGCATACTTGGCTTCAGTCAAAACATATTGACGACGATAAACATCTGCATAAGAAATTAAAAATAAATCGAACCACAACCTATGCAGTTACGCATCCTTTGGTCGTCAAACAAATACATCAGCTTTCACAGCTTTGCTAATATTGGCAACTTGTGTATTACATTTTCACATTATGCCATGCTATGTATAGAGGATTAGAGAACCGAACAATAAACAGTAATAAGTTAGTCAAATGAATATATATACCATACACACACACACACGTACATACATACATACACACATGTATGTACATACATGCATACATACACACATGTATGTACATACATACACACATACATACATAGGGCTGGAGCAACAAAAATATTGAAAAAAATAAATTCATTTAGTGAAGTAGCATATTTAATTTTAGTGAGAAAAAGTAATCAGGTTAAACCTTAAAACCTGACCTAAGGCTCCGGCCCTGCCTAATCTATTTAGAAAAAGTGCACGAAGAAATTACAAGAAAACAGACGTATTATTTTCTTTAGTAATTATAATGTTTCTATCATGCCTGGTATAAGAATTGTCACATTTTCAATGCACACAAACACGTACCACACAAAAACTACATATGCATGTATACGTCAACATTATAAGCACACAAGCACAGTAATATTAGCAAGCTAATCAGAACAAAAAGAATGTGTAAAGCAATATTATTTGCACCTAATATAACCATTTTTGCCATTCCACTATACTAATTAAAAACAATAACAACAACTGATAACACACACATCACTAATAGACACGCTTCAATCATTCAGTCATATGCTTCAATCATGACTCGCATTTTGACAAATGTTACACAAGGACAAGGAAATAATATTCTCCTTGACATATGTGACCGTCTACGGGAAAACCGGGCGTGCGTAAATATCGAGAAAAGATCGATCGATTTCTTAAAAATGTATTGTTTCAAGCCGACGGAAGGGAACGGTTAGGTCTATTATAGCGGGAACGACTTAAGCTACGACGATAAAACTTGGAGAGCTCAATATATCTGGACGCCGACAACTCCGTAAGTGCAAAAAAAAATTTTTCGAAGAGTGCCGCGTTGTGCCTGGTTTTCCTATAGACGGTCACATATGGTAGAAAAAACTCAATTTTAAGTTATTGTGTTTAGTTTATAAAATCACAACTCACAATTCATAGGTGGAGAAACCAGGGGGGCCAGGGCCCTCCGAGATTTCATTCACAAAATGCCATGCAAGCTAAGCTAACCAACTGGAACTATTGTTGCTAAATTTTTTTTTTCTTTTATTCTTTTTTTTTCCCCTTTTTCTGAGAAGCTTGATATACAAGTGTGATATTATTGGTGGTACCTTATAATTGCATCTTGTTTTTGACCATGGAAGGTGTCATATGTTTGTATTATTTTAAAGACAATTTCTAACAGTGCAATATTGGACTCAATCATCATTTAATTAGTTTTTGTTGCTGTAAGCTTATGGTGCAGTCAACAATCAAAATGCTTTAGCTAGTAATTAATTTATCACAATTCTATTATCACATAAATATTTTGAGGTTTAGGATCAGCCCTCCCCGCAGGTAAATTTACGTTCCTCTGCCAATGATTGTGGCATACATACATCTGCCTGAGATGCACACAGTATAGATATAATACACACACACACACAAGAATAAAAATACTGTACTATAGTGTGGAACATGATGGAGTCAAAATAGTGGTGTAAGAAATAGGTAGGGATAATCTGGTATTTCTACTTCAGTATTTAGCTGTATAAGAAATTAGTGGGCACATGCCATTATAAAATCAAATTATGCACAACTCTCTATTAAGTGCAAGCCCTATGCCTACTTACTATATACAATCCCTAGATTACAAAAATTCAACATCTTACATGTTTCTTTCATCAACTTCATTATTAAATCTTTGTGAGGCTTCTCTCGTTTAAACTCTAGGGAAAGAGCCTGGTGGTTTCTACTATTTATGTCCTCATCCGTAGTAGGTGCATCAGGAACTACTGGGTAACGTGACCCTGTTTTCGCAATTTTGGATGGACGACCACGTTTAGCTGGTAAGGATTCACCATCATTACTGGAACGCCTCCTTTTCTTCTCAATGTTATAAATTCTATCAATTAATTTTTGTGTCCAAGAACCCTACAAAAACATGCAATTGTTTTTTTTTACAGAACTGTGCTGCAGTGCTATGTACTATGTGTATTTGAAAGACACGAAAGGCAAGAGGGAGAGGAAAAAAGATCAGAAGTCGAAAATGGCAAAATAGTCCACTATGTCACAGTTATGCTAGGTCGTCAGCACCTCATTTAGGGTTTCATCCAGAATTTTTCTTGTGAGGGGATACAAACGGGTACATATAATGTGCCACAGCTACATTCTTCTAATATACACTCTAAACCTACTTCTTTATAACCAGCTATAAGGCATGTTGTTATTCCTTTTGAAAAAAATATGTAAATAACAAAATTAACAAAATATAAAAAAGACATTTATATTCTTGGGGGGGATGGGATTTGGGAATTTTGAGGGGGAAGCTGGGTGGTTTGGGGAGGGGAAGCATCCCCTGCCTCCCTCCTTGGATGAAACCCTGCCATTACTAGCCAATAATAAACTACTTATTATCATTCTGTTCTAAGCACTACTTACACAAGCCAGTAATCCTCCTGAATCTGCCATGAATGGATATTTTTTCACAAGTTTCTGAGCAACTTCACGACAAAACATAGTAGTAGGCTTTTCCACTTCTGACTTCATATGACCATACATATGTGTGCAAAGATCTCTCACAATTTCATTACGAGCTTCTATAGTGAGTTTTTTTTCTTTAATACATGACATTATACTTGGTCTCCACATACTTGGAATAACCATAACCGAATCCTCAGAAGACACTGATTCTGTATCTATGCTATGCTGTGATCTAACCGAAGTCTCGCCATCTGAATTATGTAATAAAGCTACATGTGGCATTTGTGGTGATGTGCCAACCATATCATCAGAAACAGATCTACTGTCATCTTGGATTTGGGAGTCCGTTAAACGCATCTGCATCTGAGTGTAAAACAGAAGCATTTACACCTAAATTAAGTGTTAAAGAAATCTCATAGGAAAACACACACGCTGTCAAATTAAGTTTCATTATCCGGCACATACCATGACTGACTAATGTACTCAACAAATTTTGGAAAAAATTTGCAAAAAAAAAAAGACAGTAAGAACTACAACCATAGTACACTCACAAGTGAAGCAAATATTTGCTTAATATGATACTAAACTTGTTCTCTTTACTCAACCAACCTCTCCCCCAGTTCGCATCCCTCATACAGCTCTCCCTCTCTAGCTACTCCTCTCGCAGTACCCCTCACAAAGTAAAGTGGCATGTTACCAAAGTTAACATTTCTAAAATCTCATAGCCAAGGTGTAGATTAAAAAAATAATAACTCAGTGATGATCAAAGATCAAGTTTCTTGACGCCTTATATCATACATCTCCAAAGGCACCTTTATAATTAATCACCCTCTAGTCTACACCTAGTCTCGCTAGCCACACCCTCTACTCAATGGCTTCGGCTCATTCTGCAAGAAAGAAATTGCATCATTCAGCCATGCTTACTGGCTCCAGCTTCTGCTAATAGTCCTCAAAACCTCAACATTTTGAAATTCTAAACCACGGAACAGGCGCCCAAAGTTAATAGCATTCCAGGTGAACAAAACGGGTACAAGCAAAGTTCCAGAGCAAAGCGGTTAGGTAAAGGGTCTGGCTAGTGCGACGACTCTACACCTATGCCAAGTATTCTGACAAATTTTCTTTAGGTATCAGTTCCAAAGTTAGTTGAAAATTACTATACTTCCCCACTAAATCTTTCATTTACTTATACTTTAAAATAAGTACATACATATAAACTTTACCTGAATCTGGAGGGAATTAATGAGTTTAGAAATTTTCTTCACTACTCCAAGTGGCTTTACTAATTTCTGCACATCACTTTCTGTTAATTCCAAAAAACTCTCTCCATCAATTTCATTTTCTAAGTATACATATATACAAAGCTAAATTTCTTCTAACTCAGTGTTATCAGTAAGGCAACACATACTTAGTTCACTACAAGAAGTATTAGCAGCTAAAACTTGATTCAAGTAGCAGCTAGACTAATCCTACCTCGAAAAATATCCACATGAGCTTCCGAAATGTTGTGATTCGCTAAATATGTACCTACTTCTTCCACCGACTTCACCAAGAAATCCATGATGTTGGTAAACTTCACCAGCGCTACAATTAACTTCCAGAGCTTACCCGCCTACAAGGACAATCTGTGCTTGGTCGAGTGATAACCACGTGAACTGACGACAATTAATTGTTGTGGTGAAGGGGGCGTGATAGTCACGCGCTGTTTATAGTTACCAGGTAGTTACTCGAGAAGATTAGCTCTGGAATTCTGCAATAATCTTTGCGGGTGTGTGTAGGAGGATTATTGATGCAAACAGTTTTAGAAGATGTCTACTTCAATTCCAGAAACCTGTCCTTTTTGCAATTTTCTTGCACCTACAGCAGCCCTATGGTTGAGCCATATCAGATCTGTACATAACACTGATGATAATTTTCAAATCAGTTGTTGTAGTACACTCTACAAGAAATGCTCCTCATTTGTTTCCCACATGTACAGGAGGCATAGAGAATTATTGACAGCCAAAACAAGAAATGAATCGTCAACTATGAACTTACCAGCTCTAAGTGATCCACAATGTCCAGAAACTATTGAAACGTATTCTCACTCTGAATCAGATCAAGAACATGCTATCAACCTACTCCTTGGAAATGATGCAGAGGTCCAAAAAAAGGAAAGTGCTTTATTTCTTCTTCATTTAAAAGAGGGCAAAGGATTATCTCAAAGTGCAGTTAATGAAGTGGTGATTGCTTCACAAAAGTTATTTAAGCACACTATGGGTCGTGTCAAAGCTGGAGTAAAAGATTGTTTGTCAAAAAATGGCTTGCTTTCATCAGACATAGTTGGTCTTGATAACATCTTTGAAAATGTTCATGATCCATTTACTGGTTTGACATCAACTTTTTTGCAAGAAAAGTACTACAGAGAAGAACTAAAGTGCATAGTAAGTATGTAATACATCACTTTAAATGACAAAATCTTATGAATTAAGCAACTTTTATTATTGTAACAATTTTGTGACTCGAGATTTAATTTAGCAATGATTTAGCTTTTTTCTGTGTACGTATTAATTTTAATCTTATCATATGCTACAATTTAATGACTATGGTGTAGGTGCCTTCACAAGTTCGTGTAGGACGAGGTTACTATAAAACTGAGAAATTTGGCTCCAAAAGAAGAAAGATTTTGAAATATGATACTTATTCATATGTACCAGTGAAGGCATTATTGCAGCAATTGCTGGAAAACTCTGCAATACGTGATCAAGTGAGTGAAATTAGACCATGTTCACATGGAATATTACAAGATTACTGTGATGGTAAAATATTCCAAGAGCATCCGGTTTTACAGAGGGATAGAAATGCTCTTCAATTAATAGCATATTACGATGAGATTGAATTATGTAATCCCTTAGGCTCATCAAATAAGAAACACAAGGTTGGATGCATTTTTTTAAGCTTAGGAAATTTACATCCAAACATTCGATCATCTCTAGATTCCATGTTCATTGTAGCAGTAGGGTCATCTAAGATTATCAGCAAACATGGGATCAATGAATTTTTGAAGGTATTTATTAAAGACATTAATGAATTGAATCAAAGTGGAGTTTTAGTGCAAATCAATGAACAGAGCAGCAAAGTTTACAACATAGCTCTGTTGGCATTTTTAGCGGACAATTTAGCTGCGCACCAGCTGGGAGGATTTAAAGAATCAATGGGATTTGCATTACGAATCTGTCGATCGTGTATGGCAACAAGAAATAGTTCCCAAAGAAATTTTCGTGAAACTGACTTTGAACTACGAACTGATATTGAACATAAACGCCAATGTGAATTGCTAACTGGTCCAATGCAAAGTCATAACTCAACTTCATTTGGTATTAATCGGCGGTCAGTGCTCGAGGAATTGAAAAATTTTTCTGTTGTAAAGAACTTGCCACATGATATTATGCATGACTTATTTGAAGGTATAGTTCCACGAGAACTGAAATGCATTTTGGTAGAATTTTGCATCAGGTCTAATTTTTTTTCAGTCAAAACATTTAATCAACGTTTGGTGAATTTTGACTATGGACAGCTGGAATTGGGGGATAAGCCAGCTGAAATTGATGAAGTCAGTTTAAAAAAGCCTGAAACCAATATACGCCAATCAGCCTCACAGATGTTGTTACTATTAATGATTATTCCATTCCTGGTTGTGGATTTAATTCCACAGGAAAATCATAATTGGACTTGCTTTCTATTGCTGATAAAAATATGCCAAATATGCTTATCTTGGCAAATTGATTTAAATATAATTGATTATTTGGAAATTTTGATTGAGGAGCATCACACATTATTCACCAGAATTTATCCACAACTCAGTGTCATCCCTAAAATGCACTACATGGTGCATTATCCACGTCAAATATGTTTGTTTGGCCCATTAGTGCACACATGGACCATGAGGCATGAAGGTAAACTTAGTGTTGTAAAAAAAGCATCTTGTCATGGCAATTTTAAAAATATTTCTTTAACAATTACTAAGCGACATCAGCACCATTTAAGTTATCTTTTAAATTCAAACAATACATTCATTAACAGGGACAAATATGATTGTAATTCAAAGAATATTGTAGAAATGGAATCAGACGTGTTGCATTATATTAAACAAAACACACACATTTCAGTGTCAAGCACTATATTCAAGCCGAAAAGCGTTAAGCATAGTTCAATTGTATACACAAAAGGCTCCATTATACTTCTTGGAAAGGGTAATTTGTATCCGCAGTTCTCTGAAATATCAGATTTGTATGTAATTGAATCGCAAGTGATTATTAAAGTCAAATTACTTGAGACCAAATGTTTTGACAACATTTACAATTCTTTTGTTGTTGAAGAACTACCACAAACAGATTTCTTTTTAATTGCGCAAGTGCCAGCATTTCCTATTCTACATATTCGCAAATCATTTGCTCAAGGAAACAATAAAAAGTATATTTTGCCGAGACAATTTATTGTTATTTAGTATGTAATGTTTATGTATCATTAATGGATTGTACTTTATTATTCAATTATTACGTGTACAATGAGGATAAATTATTTGAATATTAAAAGCCAGATTATTTTCAAATTATTTATTAAAATTATATTTACAATTACAATAATGAAAAATATCTTATTCAGTTCATGTGTAATAAAATTGAATTAGTTTCGTTAAAAATAATAGTATTAACTAATTAGAAAGTTGTGATAACAAAATACTAGTTAATATTTAACAGTGTGGTAATGTTATTGTAATTTAACTGAAGTACACATACTTAATGATTTAGTTCTAACAAACTAGAAAGTTATTTCAACAATATATTGGTTAATTTTAACAATCTAGTTGTTTTAACTAATGGTAATGTAAATTTAACTTCATTCACAATTTAGTTTTAACAAATTAGAAAGTTATATTAACAATACATTAGTCATTTTTAACAATTTAGTTGTATTAACTAAAAATATAGTTATTTTAACTAAATTAGGTATATTTAACACTTTGATGTGATAATAACATATTGAAAATATAAATAACAGATTTAATATTCTGTTAAAATAAAAGTGACTGGTTATATTGAAAAAAATTTTTTACAGTGTGATGGTTCGCACATTCGGTGCTTCAATATCGTAGCAGTGGCCAACGCTACTAGAGCCTCCGGCTTGGTATAATGTAGTTAGGTTTTTTGTGGGCTGATAAAAAACTACCCCTTAATTAAATAACTTGTACTTTGCAATTTCCACGTGCGCTTACATGTGGGAGTGGCATTATAATTCCCTGAGAGACACGCTAATGGAAGCAGGCGAAGAAGAATCATTTGGGAATAAAAATGAAACTGCAGATCTATTGCAGGGAAATAGAGAAGGCAAACGGTGGTCTAAGGGAGCTCGAAGAATCAGAAGGGGTGGTGTTTGTATTCGATCTAAGGCAGCTTGGCTGACGTTGATTTGGTGTTGCTGTATTGGTATTACATATGGACTTGTTAGCAACCCCAGTAATGGCATCTTTCAACTTGCAGGTGTTTTTATTGTAGCACTATATGTTGTTAATAGTATTTTTCTGTGCTTTTATCCCTTGGCTGGATATTTAGCTGACAATGTTGTTGGAAAATACAAAATGATTATTCGAAGCTTACAGCTGCTACTTATAGCTCTTCTGGTTTCCATTGTACTAATTGCAATCTTTACGGCCTTAATTTTTTTTGAATATGCCACAGGATTTATTGGATTAGTGGTAGTTCCGTCATTATTTTATCTCGTCATGAATATTAGTTTTATAGGGTTCAATGCCAATGTGATTCAGTTTGGTATGGAGCAGCTCCATGACTCTCCAGTTCACCATCAAAGTCTGTTCATCTACTGGTATGTGTGGATATATTATCTAGTGCAACTGATAATTGTACAGCCTTGGAATATGTTGTTTACAGGTGCTTTTTTTGTACCCACTACGATTTGTGGATTATTACTTTTATTCGCATCTTTTGCTATAATTACAGTATCTTTGTGTGTGGCTCTTAAAAGGAAAGAGTGGTTCCTTATAATTCCATCTGAAGTTAGTCCTTACAAATTAGTTTATAAAGTCACTCAATTTGCTAGGCATCATAAAGTTCCAATTCGTCGCAGTGCATTCACGTACTGCGAAGATGAGATACCTACTGGATTAGATCTTGCCAAAAATAAATATGGTGGTCCATTTACTACAGAAGAAGTAGAGAATGTGAAGGCATTCTATGGTATCCTGAAAATCATAGTGGCTTTAGGTCCGGTATTTTTCTTCACTTATGCAGTAGATCCAGCAATGTTCTGCTATATAGTATCATTTCAGTGGGACTATAGTAGTGATTATCATTTTGAAGAAAATAGCTATGATTATTTTTTTGGTGACAATACTTTGTCTTCAGCCATAGTCGTCATTTTAATTCCTTTATGTTTGGCTATAAAGAACAAGTATAACTGTCCTTACTACCTTAATATGCTGAAAAGAATTGGTTTAGGAATTATATTCCTAATTATGGCTTTAATATCAATAGCTGCTTTAATTTCACCTCTACTTTCGTTTGAGAAACCTGACTGCACTGTTTTCCCTCTTTTTTATGAAAACAATTACAATTCTACTGCTCATTTAAGTTCTCCTGCGATAATGTATCTTCTGCCAATCCTCCCACGATGTTTATATGGAGTATCTAATATGTTGCTATACACAGCTCTGTATGAGTTTATCTGTGCCCAGAGTCCTTCCTCTATGAAGGGGCTACTCATTGGACTGTCCTTTTCTGTCAAGGGAATTTTTCAAGCTCTTGGAGCTGCTTTTGCAATTCCACTTTACCTGCATCAATTTCAAGGCTTTGATTTGCTGTACTATGGAATAAACATAGCACTAGCTTTTGTTACATTAGCAATATTCAGCTACTTTGCTCGAAGATATCAATATCGAGAAAGAGACGACATCTGTGATGTATATCGCTATGCAGAGGAATATTACTCCAACGTTAAAGAAGAGAAATTTTATGATTAAAATGTTTGTTGCTTGTTTGAATTCTATTATTATAGCTATATTTGTGTTGTTAGAATTTGATTGTGAACGAAACATGCATATAGATTATGAAATTCAAGATTGTATAGTAAATATTGTTAAAGGATCACTATGCAGTACCATTTCATGGAATAGGATGTCAGTATATTTGATGGACAAATAACAATGACAAAAAAATAGGAAACAACTCGTGAGTGAGCAGAGAATGTTATACAGTACTAATAAGTGATGAATTAGAATCAGAATATTGGTACACAAATACATATAAAATCACTTTTTAAGTCAATTAATTTGTGTTGCTTTGAACTACCAAAAATGCCCTTTATTTAGCTAATAGGTACAAACAGTAGTACTCTCGTCACATACTCCAAAACTTAGTGAGTACTATTAATATTCACAAATAACTATATAAAGAACATGAAAATCCACATCATAGTACTTGCTTGTCTTTTTCATATTAGCGATTTTTTACCACTGGCACATTATAATATGAAGAAATACCAAATTTATCGAATAGTGCAGTGTAAATATTCATCATTGATGCCACTTGAAGCTCATACTCTTTACCAGGTGACTTAAAATCCATATATAGCATATAGCATATTTTTTATTATTAGAAAAAATTGTGCCTCCTAATAACCTGATAAAAAGTCTGAATCACTCTTGAATAAGTTAAAATGCCAGCTTGTCAAATCTTATCAAGAGTGGTTCAGGCTAAGAAGAACAGAAGAACTGTAAATATCTAGTCCTGCAAACACCCTTAAAATACATGTCAATACAACCTGCCCCACCCTCTAACCTCACTATATTGGCTTAACCACACAATGGATTCCTTTTCCCTAACAAAACTAATTTGCACTCCCTCATTTTGTTCATACCTCTTGTTATGCCGGTATAATTGTATTACTGCTCTAACATTGCTGTTATACTTGTGTGTGTGTGTGTGTGTGTGTGTATTCTAATTCCTCATAATTGTGTTCTGTTTGTGGTATTGTTAGTTATAATTGTCACATTCATTAAATTTGTGTTGCTGCTGCTGGGGCATTGAGGTAAAGTTTTTTATTTAGTTCTGAAATAGCAGTCTGGGAACTGCTTGTTGAATTTACACCTACTGCAACTCTACAAAAACATTCCCAGCCATTGTAACATACAAGACAACAGTAATAATCAGACTTTGAACTTAAATAAGTTAGTTGCTCACTAATGCCTGATTGTTTCTTTTCCAATTAATGAACAATAGAATTATCTAGACAACCATATAATTGTCAGTGTTGTCTTGAATTAAAAAGTTTCATATTATGAAGATCTTTAATTCAATAGTTAATGAAAAAAGGAAAATAAAATAAATTTGAAGGACTATTCCCAAATTTTTAGGTTCTAGTGCTAAATTATTTACAATGTTTTTGCTGAATTGTGTCATTCTTATAGACTTTTTGCTTGATCTTTTAAAGCCTTGCATGTGAGGATTCAAATAACACAATTGACAATTCTTTTCATGTTTAAAACAAACTTATTAAAGCTACATATATTTTTTACTAAACTTAAATTTTTTATAATCTATGCTTACTATTCCAATTTAAATAATCACACCAATAATACAAAAAAAAAAAACATACAGTCTTTAACCAAATTTTGGGAATCTATAGAATTGTGACAAATACAAAATAATGATAGCTAGATACTCTATAATAATATAATAAAGTAAATATCCCTATTTAGTACAAACTGCACAAGTAAGTCCTCTATCAGGATAGTATGGGCCACATGGCATTCCATTACAAGAAGCTTCAGAGTGGTAGAAGACAGCACCATGTGTATTAGCACTTGTCCCTGGAACTCTATCCATATTTAAATCAACACAAACAAACTCAGTGCGATAATGAGCTGAATCACGATGAGCTGACATGAGATAACCATAATATTCTCTTGTCCAGCCACTGGGACAGCTGGTCCTTGCAGGTATCATTATAGAAGTGGTCTTGTCTGGTACGTAGCATACAGCACATGGAGCATTGTGGTTGAAAGAATTGCGCTTTATGTTCCCTTCATATTCTACTCCATATATGGGACTGTGTCCTTGAATACCTGGTCTATAACTCAGCCATTGTGGTTCATTTGGCATACACATGAACACTAATCACCAAGGATACTACACAGAAAGCATTGCTATGAACTGACGCATGCAATTTCCTGTACTCTAAACTCTGTAGCTTTAATAAAAATCTGAATGTAATTTTAATCGGAAACTTTAACTTATTCATTGAAATATTATTATGCAGTCTACTGCAAACTTTTTTCTGGGTAACGTTGGTGCTGTTACTAAAATAAAGTGAAGCTAGAGTTAAGGTCATATTTGGGCTACTTTAAATGCATGAGATTGCTCCATGGAATATTCCTATTATGTTTTTTATGAATATGCTAAAATTTGAAGGTTAGATCTGGATTTGCTAGTTCATTTTGATTTTTTCATGTTTCAATCAATTGTAGCTTATTCATTTGATTTTACAAGAAAGACAGGGAAATTTTGGGGGCTTTCTAAAGTATTTTAGGTCGAAAAAGCAACCTGTATTTTCTTGAAGCTGACTCATAATCAATTTTATTACATTATCTATTATGACTACTATCAAAATTAATTAATAATTATAACTTTCAATTTCACTAATGAACTAGTCCGTAAATACAGATTTCAAACATTAAAACATAGCTTAAGGCTAATGTCATCTGAAGTACAGACTTTATGGAAAGACCAGGCCTTCTACATGTAGCATATTATATTTGGAGTTATTACGTCCATTGACTCGGATACAATGATAAAGTACTCCTTCATTAAGCATGAAGCCTACCTGCTTATGATGGCCCCTGTCCTTTAAGATTCTAGAGGGAACAGCTGATATAATCTTGTAAAAATTTGTCATTCTCGTAATGACACTGTTTGCATTGATTGTCTCAAACCAGGCATATACTCATAATACACTTCATGATTTTGTACACACTCCACACATGTTCACAACTTATCTCACCACATGCTCCAGTAGTCATGTTGGACTTCCTGGACAGCTTCAAGTAATTTTCATTTCACTCATTCATTGAAGTGGGTGCTATTCAGCATTATATATAATAATATATCAATTGTTGTTCTTATTTGACTTTTTCCATATTCACTAAAATAGCACTCAAAGATATGAGAGCAAGCAATTTTAAAAGATAAAGTTACTTTGGTTTTTTACCGAATGTCAAATTGGGGGAGCCAACTCTAAATAGAGAATGCAGCACTCTGATATTTACAGGGAGACACTTAGTTATTTGAGCCAATTATAGGTGCATATACATAATTGGTGAGTGATCAATGTGAAACACTCTCTATGATGTAACTCGTGAATATTTTCAATCTCCACCAACTAATGCTCTACCTCCTTTCCCTCTCCTTGTGTGTGAGTTATCATTATTGCCAAACTACTAAGCACCCTAGCGAATTTTCACAAAAAACTCTTAATCCAGGGAACTATAGACTTTTGACTCAGTTTGATGATAAAATAAGTTCCGTGAAGTGCTAACATGGTTCAGATAAACATTTAATTATCAGTTAATTACATTAGATTACATGCAGAGAAAATAAATATATAGCTAATAACTAATTTCAGATGTTTAGTAAATGCATTGATGCAAAGTTAAAAATAATAATTTTGATTATACAGTTTTGGAATAGCTATGAGAGATTTGATTTTAAACTGCAAATAATACTTAATTGCTAATAGTTAGCTGTCACTTACTCATCTTTTATCACTTACTCATTTTTATCATCTATTTTTTGTCTGTGTATTGGAGTTCTGCATATTGGTGGTCCTTCAATCTTTTCTCTAAATTCCTGCTAGTTTCATACACATACACAGAGTTGCAGTCCATGCATAGTATGCTATATATACTACTCCTTTCTTTTTCTGCATTGGTGTTGTTTGTTTTACATGCACAGGTAATTCCTTTTAGTGATTGAAGATTGAAAGTTCTCTTTGATGTTCAGAAAGCTGCAAATTTGCTCAATTTTCTCAGTCATGTCTTTGATGTGGGGTAAACATCATTTATTTTCTGTGTTGGAACTCATACTTTTGGATTTTCTATTTTTATTGATGTTTCTATTAATAACTCATAAAGCCATTAGCCAGGAAAATTGTTTAAGATGAGCTAAATCTTTGTCTAGTCTTGCGGAGTTGTATATTGATGTTGCTCTAGAAGTCAATCTCAAAGGCATTAGTGAGAAATTTGAGCAAATTTGCAGCCCTCTGAACATAAAAGTAAATTTCAATCTTCAATCACTCTAAAGAAATTTTTGTGCATGTAAAACAAACTACACCAATACAGAAAATGAAAGGAGTGTAATAGCATTATGTAGGTGAAACTGGCAAGAATTTAGAGGAAAGATTGAAGGAAAACCATATTCAGTCAAAAAAATGGATGATAAAAATGGCATGTCGTACATGCATGGAAAAAATTTCCACAGAGTAAACTGGAGTGAATGCATAATTGTAAAAAAATAGTTCCAAATGTTGTCCCAGGAGGCTAAGGGAAGCATTACTAATACGTACAGAGCACGAATTGTACATCAAATCTAGATGAAGGCCTTGAGCTAACTTCATCTGGATTCCGCTTTTTCAAACTTCAGCATCAGTTGACCCATCAGCTACCTGCATTGTTTGTTTACATTTAATTTTATCCTTAACGGTTACTGGTATTCACCTAAAAACCGGTGAAGGCTCACGAGCCGTAGAGTTTCGTGTTTTTATAACCAATTTAATGCTACTAAACTAGCATAATAATTACTGAAGAAGTTATTATTTAATCATAAATTCATAATCTTCCAAAATTTTAGTCCACAATAATCGTTCTAAAAATATACAGAGCATTATAAATAGAATTTACAACAAGCAACATTTGAATGTTGGAGAAAAGTTCCTCTGCATAACGATGTACATCACGAATATCTGAACAAAATAGCTAAATATTACTAATGTAATAAAAGCTAGTGCTATGTTTATTCCACAATACAGCAAATCATAGCCTTCAAAAAGACGTAGGTGAAGTGAAATTGAGAAAGCAGCTCCAACAGCTGAAAAAAAAACTCCCTTTAACATAAAATGGCAGTCTAATGAGTAGCGCCTTCATAGAGACAGACATTGGACACGTATAAACTCATACAGAGCTGTGTATAGCAATAGATTAGATACTCCATATAAACATCGTGGGAGGATTCGTAGAGGATACATTATCCATAGAAGAACTTAAATGAGCAGTAGAATTGTAACTGTTATCATAAATAAGAGGGAAATCAGTACAGTCAGGTTTCTTTAAAAAAAAGTAGAGGTGAAATTAAGGCCGCTATTGATACCAGAGCCATAATTAGAAATATAATTCCTAAACCAATTTTTTTTTAACATTACACTGTAAAAAAAGGAAATGTTCATAGCACACCCAATAAGGTGTGCTGATGAAGTCTGCAATACGCACGCCATTTCTAGGATATGACCCTAAATCAAAAAGAATGTTCCAAAGAATCTGACCAGTGATACTTCAAGGAAAACACCATCTACTTATGTAGCAATGACTTTGCTAGAATTGATGTGGGTAAACTATGAATATAATTAAAATGTGCAGCAGCTAATGGACAGACCTTAGTATGTGTAGTTATCTTATATATATCCCAAATGTTCTTTATAACAATGCTTAGATTGTGTGACCTTGACACTTATTCTATAAAGGATTAGTATATCTTTGAGGTCATTAAGAAGTGAAGTCAAGCTTTCTTCTAAAGAGCCAACTATAGTCTATAGAACATGCTTACCGAGTTAAAAAATAAAATCAGTCGAGGTGTGCAAAGCACACTTGGTATTTAAGGGTCTCCGCTCTACAGTCCATCATCTCTGCCACTCATTACATCACAGGACTCAGGAACTTGTTGAAACATGTCAGCAGGTCTTGCATGAGATGTCAACGGGCTTACGCCAAGCCTATGTTTAACACACCAAAATACAGGAGTGCTAAACAAACTCGGTACCATAAAAAAGTGTGCTAGACACACTTTATGGTATGCACTCCTATGGCGTGCTGAGTACTTAGTGTGCCGTGCACACTTCCATTTTTACTGCGTGATGGGAATAATTAATGGCCCAGATGAGGTTTAGCATTATTTATGATACCATGTTGACACATATTTACTGCGACGAAACTGAAGACATTGAAGTGATTTAAAGCTTGATTTTTTTTTATGAAATAGAAGTGTTATGAGCATGAATTACTGTGAGGTGCCCTTACCCATATCCCCCCTCCCCCTCCCACAGTAATCTAATAGGATTTGTCTTGTAATTTGTTCTCTTGATGCACTTAATATTTCACTAATGCATGAAGACAAAGTGCTTCCTTATTCATCAGCAGTTTTTTAAATTGATTTTAATGGCAACATGTCTGTTTGGCATACATATTAACAGCTGCCGCTATATAAAGGAGCCCACAATTTGACTCTCTTTTTAACTTGAAGCTTGGGCGCAAAACATGATTCTTTTGGGATGCATGATTATTGCAGCTATGGTTGATGGCTTGTGGACAAAGCCCACGGAGTATGGAAACTCTCCAGTTCAAGATCTAGCTAAGCAAATAAAGCGTTCTCCTCTCTTTCGAACCAAGAGGCAATCAGAAATAACATTGCGCCAGTAAGTTGTGTCAAGATCATTGCAAAGAAAATTATTGTTATTTATTTGTAGGCTATGTGATTGTGAAGCAATTGCTTATCCACATCCCAATTTTGTAGGCCACTCATTATCTATTAGGCAACAGAATGCAGACTTCCGAAATGATTTATTTACGAATGTTGTAGACTCCATCAAAATTAAAGGAAAATGCAGATGGCTATTTTACTCCAGTCCTAACTTTCTAGGTGAGACCCATTTCTTAGCACTCTTTAACTACTCTTCATCTCCTAGTTGGGGTGGCCCTGGAGATCACCTCTCCTCTGCTAGAGTTTTACCGCCAGCAGGGACTCATGCCATAGCTCTGTTTGATTTAAATCAGTATGCTGGGCGTATGTTGGTACTGTATCAGTCCTCTGATGACCTTGAAGATTTTGCATTTGATAACCAAGTATCTAGCTACATCGTAATTGGTGGTTCTTGGAAACTCTATCTTAATAAAAATTTTGTAGGTTATTACGACTCTAGAGGTGTCGGTGAATATCCAATAGCTTATGGACCTCAAATCAGAGACAACACAATGTCATCAGTGAAGTTAGGCTGAGAAACAATGATGGCACAGAAATTTTTTTGTCCCACAAATTTGTATTTTGTTGTGCGACTCTATCTAATTGATGTTTAGTGCTTATCTAGTTTCATAAAAATGTAAATGTCTATGTATCCTTATTGTAGGAATAAAAGTTTTGTGTTTTGTTATTCACCCAGATTTGAAATGTTGTATCTTATAAATGTCATAGTCTTCATTTTATTTGAGTAAAAGTTTCTTGAAGTAGGGTGCATTACTTTAAACCTTCATAATAGATAAGGACAGTTCATTACATACAGTACTATTTACTTATTGAAACCACCGACTTTGGGAGTCTTTAGTAATATCTACATGTCAACAAATTAGAATCTGGCTGTTAATTGAAAACTACACCAAAATCTGTCCAACTCTTTCATCTGCTACACACAATGCTATAATTGGATTATCGATATATGTGCAACTATTCCACAAACTTGCATTCCAGCAACTTTATATCAATAGAGTCAGGCAACCACACACATAATGAATACAGATAAGTCTAAGCTGATTCCAAGACTATGACTTCCACACATCATGAATGTCTTCTTCAAGTGGAAAGCAATGTGAGGTAGCTAATTCCTTATTTTATTCACTATTAATTCTGAACCCAACTGAACATAGGATATATACTTTTTTTATTCCTCTCTCTTGATAAAAATAATGATAGGAACATTGATAGGGAGATTGTCATATTCACAAAGTTTTTTTACATTAAATATTAATGTAAAAGAAGAAGTTGTAGGAGAATGAAGACTAGGAGCACATGAAGCAGAGGTATCTATCTGGCAATTCTAATGTAGAAGAGAGGAACTAGTCTAGTGACAGCTCTTCTGTATGTGCCTTTGGCTGTTTTCACTCTGGCCACTCTAACCAGTCCATCTGTCCCTGGGTGTACCTCTATAACTCTAGCTGTAGGCCATGCTCTATCAAAATAGTGTGTCATTCTTGATTAAGACAATGTCTCCAACACCAATAAAACGCTGTGTTGTGTGCCATTTGGCCGTCCTCTGTAACACTCGCAGGTAAGTAGAAGACCATTATTCTACAGGTGCTGGGTAAGTTATTGGTAGAGCTGCCAATGCTTGAGAGTGGAAATTTTAGAGCTGTCTGGACAATGGGGTGGAGCCTTCAGGGATCTTCCGATGAGGAAGTGTGCAGGAGTGAGCACTTCTGACCCATCTGAGGGTGTAGAGTCTAGCTGAACTTGAGGCCTTGAGTTTAGCATTGCCTCTACTTCTATGATAACTGTAGTGAGCTCTTCTGTGGTGAGTTTGTGAGTAGAATTGGTCTTCATGAACAGAGACTTCATCTGTCACACACCAGCCTCTCATATGCCTCCAAAATGTGGGGAATGGGCTGGAGTGTGACTCCAACGGATATGTTGATCATCTAAGTAATGAGCAAGTGACTCTGTTGGAGCAAAACCAAATGTCAGGCGCTTCATCCTTCATCTTATACTATGCCTTCTTTGTTTGTCATAAGGGAACATTGGAAGTCTTTTTCTTTCGGATTGATGGCAATTTCCTGGAACATTTTGCCAATGTCTGCTGATATAGTGATGCGATTCCATCTGAATGCAATGATTACTAAAGTAAGTCTTGGATAAAGGTTAGGCCCAACTAGCAGAGCATCATTTAATGAAGCTCCAGACTCCACCAACTAATGTTCTCTGCCTTTTCCGTTTCCTTGTGTGTGAGTTATCAGTATTGCTCACCTGGTCACCGCCCTAGACAATATTCTGTCTGTGGTAATCGGGATATTATGCTGAACCCACCCTTAGCGTTGCCAAGCCATTTGCACTCATCCTCATCTTCTTCCTCTTGATGTGTATGAAATTCTAAAGGTTATCTTTTTAACCTATTATGTTACTGCTGAAATATACTTTCTTACACATTACCATTAAAATATGGCACTAACAAACCATGGGAATTTGTATCACAAAAATAGTCGCTGCTGATGTACCAAGGGGTTGAGTGTGACCATGTATCACTACTGTTTGTACATGGACAGAGGTATATTGACATGTTACTAATGTAGGGTTCTATAACTGAAGCTGTACATGTCCAGATGTGCCATCTTTTCCCATGTGGTCCATGTGTGAGTGACAAACCTTCCACATACACATCCTCGATATTGCGATTGAACATAATAAAATTACTGAATCCAGTTCCCCATTCTCTTTTGAGTATTTTCCTACATAACTTGGAGTAATTAACACCATTCACAGGTATTGGCATAGATAAATTGTACCCTCTACATCCAGTGAAAACTTGTTTATTGTCTGGGCACTATAATGATACATTCCACTTTATATCTAAGTGTTCTTTATTCTTTTCAACTTGTTGATCTATAGTGTTGTTGGAAGGGTAGGTGGAGTTGTTGTTGGAAACTTCACTTAGATTATTTTGCTATAGGTGAACGTATAGGTAAGTTAGTCTGTAATGCAGATGCAATACACTAATAAATATAAAAGGAATAAAGTATTACATCTTGCAGCAGAATCTTAGCTGTTCCAGTGTGAATGCTATATACACAACAAAAAGAAAGGTTGCATTGAATTTGCTTTTAACTCATTATTATGTATCTTGACTGTCATACATAGCTTGACATAATAGGGAGAGTGGTTTGTTCACCCTTCTTTATATCCAATCTATCCACTAGACTTGTGAACATCCGGAGTGTGCAGACTAGTATTAATACTTAACTTTCTATAGAAGACAATAAATATATTGTGGGGAAAAATTGATTGTTGTGTGTGAAATAAAATGGCAGATTTCTTAATTATAGCGCATGTATTAATTTGCTATTAGAAGTTTATTGAATTTGAAACTTTAACAAGCAGTACCTAATGTGTGTGATAGTCATAGGTTGTAGTAGTTATAGCTAGATATCCTAGGTTTGCCTTCCAGGAAACTCGTAAGCCTATTTCCATTTCAAATAGAAAAATATAGTTTCTAGTTGTTATATATACATTAGTTTTGATGATGACATGCATAGTTATAGAAAGCTGATGAAAAATCTTTATATTCTACAATTTATTTCCTTAAGGAATTAGAAGCAGTAAACTAATGCTAAACAAAATTGTATTATTAGAGTATAATGATATGAAATTATAATGATTACAGTAGAATGTCAGTTATCCGAATTTCAATTATCCGAATACTTCAGTTAATCGAACACCTTAAATCTAATAGTAGTATTTGCAGACATGAGGAGTTGCTTGATCACACCCCTTTATTAGCGTTTTATAATACTTTTTCTATGGTGTTTAGTTATCAGAAGATTTCAGTTATCCGAACACCTCTCGGTCCCAACGTGTTCGGATAACTGACATTCTACTGTAATTTGAATGGTTAAAGTGACTCACCAGCACAGTTTGGCCTTAATGAAACTAACTCAATTGAATACAATTTTAGGTTAGATGAACACATTCATTAATGCTGACTCATTGTCTCTATAACAGTGACATCAATCATACTCAGGTTTACTTAGAAATATTCAAGATACACTCTAAAATATCAATATAAATCTTTATGAAGACCCTATAAGACCTACCAGAGCTAGAATGAACAGCTACATTATATTAAACAACTTAGATACCAAATTAGTATCAGTAGCTTGATTGTTACCGCTAAAATGTCATTTTTGTACTGTTTTAAAGTTCATGTGTGATACATAAACAGTGGCCTAGTTTAATGAATGCATAAGTACCATATATGGTGTATTTGTATGTTTATAATTTCCCTTAATATTGTTTTATTTTTCCTATTTTATATTTCCTATTTTTTGTAGAAAAATAGAACTCCAAGAAAGTAGTAAATAAGTATAATCAATTCCAGGATAAGTCAACATTGAGTGTCTAATTCTACATTATATAAATTTTATGGAGTGTGATATGGACAAATGCGGAAAGGCTGAGTGGAAAAGGATACATTCATATAAAGCACATGTAAAGTTCTAAGTTCATTACATATGGCTAGATCAATACAAATGTTTTATATAGATGCAGTATATACATGAAGTGTGGGGGTACCATCCCAATAATTATACTGGGGTCCTCAAACTCTTCCTTTCTTTCTGTCTTCATCCTCTTCCTTAATATATTGCTTAGAAGGCAAAAATTATAACAGTGATATGCTAATTAATTCAATATGTTTATCACGATGATTGTACTAAGTACATAAGTCAGCCAGAGTACATACAGCTGTCATTTCTAGATGTGTGGAGTAAAAGAGTAATTGTTGGTCTTGATAAGCACATGGTCAGGCTTGTCAGGCTATAGTCAGACTACTTTTTGCAACGAATTAACTTCTTCATAGAGAATAAATTGTTGACAATTTGTCCTTGGAGGTTGTGACACCACCCCCTGACTAGACTCATAGGAGTTGTGAATGTGAAGGAAAAAGAATAGGAAAGAGGCCAGAGGGAATGAGATAAACTCTAGGTAAAAAATGTTTCGTGTATTAAGTGTTAATTGGTGTATCAATGTGTGTTAATATGTTGGTTGAGCAGTCTGTATATAATTTGTGTGTCATCATCATTTAGTTCAGTTTTGTGCTTTGGACTTTTATTCTGTGGTTGTTTTAACAATAAAATCCTATCTCTTTTGCGAAGGGTGGGAGAGGAGAGATAACCTTTTGCCACATCTCTGGTGGCAGCGTAGCCCCTCGAGAAGCCCACAGGAGCATCCATGTGGGGTTGGACTTCTCGAACCGTGCTGGGAGCAACCGTTGAGACTCAGCCCCCATATAACTTGGTGGCAGTGGTGCTGAAGTCTTCATTCTGAGAAGCAAGACATCACCCACAGATGTTGAAATACCTATCAAAAAACAAACAAACTTGCCACAGCATCCAGAAGACAAGTTGGAGTTGCTCTTATGGCTGGGATTTCCCCATACGTTTCTCTCTATCCTTTCTCTTTATTATTTTTTATTCTGTGTATCTGTGTGCAGGTCTCCAGGTGTTCAGGACATTGCGCCTCTGATTGGATGCCAACATCAAGGAGTCTGTTAGTCTATTGGCATACTGTGGTTACTATGAATTGCTTGGAAGAGGCATGGCAACAACTAGTTGCCGCAAATAATGAGTCAGATGAGGAACAAGATTGGGTACGGAGGCAGTTAACTCTTGAAGCTAAATCCACAGCAGCAACACAACAGTTTGTGTCAGTTTCGACGGAGCAACTGGTGAACGTGGATCCTAATGCGGCACTGCTAGTCCAAGTTGTTGATGCTCTGAATGCATCGCTAGCTCTCGGCAAGAGGCAAAGGCAGCCAGGAAAGAAACAAAATCCTTGTTGAAACTTATGCAGAAGCAAGAAGAAAAGAGGTCAAAGGATCATGAGGACGAGAAGCACAAACAGAAACAGGAGAGAGATATTGCAGACTTTGCAAAGTCCTACGAAGAGAAAGATATATCAGCTTACCTTATTTCTGATGATGGACACTTTGAAGGTCCCGTATCTAGGTGGAAAAAGATTCTCACAAGAAAGCTTCCACCAACGGTGTTGTCCAAGGTGGCAGGTATGTTTGACGATTGTACTGTTGCCTTTTCAGATCTAAAGATTAGATTGCTAGACCTTGAGTGATCCTCACTACAAGAGACATGGCACAGAATGCTTGGCCAGGGTAGATGCGGAAAAACTTACGTTGAGTACTCCAAGTATCTCTATAATCTGGGCACCAGGATGTTCTCAAGTTGCAAGACTACATAGGACTGTGTGATTCAACTAGCATCTGGGCTTATCTGTAGTGACTTATTCCCCTTGCATCGACTATCTCGTTTTCCTCCATTGGGCTAAGCTCAAGAACCTGGAAGACTTGTTAGCAGTTGTTAATTGCATTGATGGTGCAGACGTGAAGAATGATAAGAAAGAAAAAGAAAGAAACGACTTGAGAGACTGCCTACATACTGTAAGTGTTTGTAGAAAGCTAGGCAAAGAAAGACCGAGAGGATACTTCTGGAAGGATGTTATCCACTTCCAGAGGCAAGTTGTGAACAATCTAGGTTGGAGTGACAGGCTGGTGGTTCCTCTCCCCAGAAGGAAGACAGTGCTCAGCCCATGAAAGATGTGGTCATCCGGGTGCAAAACGATCAAAAGACTCCATTGCGGGCAGGTTCATTTAGCCAAAACTGGCTGAAGACTGCATTGCATTCTTTAGTCCTGTACTGTTTGTGCTGAATTTAATATGCATGGTAAAGTCCAGACTCCTATGAAGGTCAGACCCCCTGTGAATCAACCTTTTGAGGTTCTCGCTTTAGATCTGGTGGGCCTACTACCTCCAGGCAAAGGTGGCTCTAGGTCTGTAATTACATGTGCATGTTAAGTTACCAGGTGGGTGGATGGTATTCCATTAAAGAAGCAACAGTAAAGGGAGTTGCTGAGAGATGCATTGGATTTTTTGCCATATGGGTATACTTTTGGAGATATTAACTGATAATGGAACTCAATTTGTTGGGTCACTGTTGAAGGATGTCTGCAAGTTCTGGTGTTAACCAGATTCAGACCAGTCCCTACCACCCTCAATCCAATGGGGTTTTAGAAGATTGCATGGGGTGCTAAAGTCCTCCAGCATCCAGAAGACAAGTTGGAGTTGCTCTTATGGCTGGGATTTCCCCATATGTTTCTCTCTATCCTTTCTCTTTATTATTTTTTATTCTGTGTATCTGTGTGCAGGTCTCCAGGTGTTCAGGACATTGCGCCATTGATTGGATGCCAACATCAAGGAGTCTGTTAGTCTATTGGCATACTGTGGTTACTATGAATTGCTTGGAAGAGGCATGGCAACAACTAGTTGCCGCAAATAATGAGTCAGATGAGGAACAAGATTGGGTAGAGGCAGTTAACTCTTGAAGCTAAATCCGCAGCAGCAACACAACAGTTTGTGTCAGTTTCGACAAAGCAACTGGTGAATGTGGATCCTATTGCGGCACTGCTAGTCCAAGTTGTTGGTGCTCTGAATGCATCGCTAGCTGTTTCTCGGCAAGAGGCAAAGGCAGCCAGAAAAGAAACAAAATCCTTGTTGAAAGCAAGAAGAAAAGAGGTCAAAGGATCATGAGGACGAGAAGCACAAACAGAAACAGGAGAGAGATATTGCAGACTTTGAAAAGTCCTACGAAGAGAAAGATATATCAGCTTACCTTATTTCTGATGATGGACACTTTGAAGGTCCCTATAGCTAGGTGGAAAAAGATTCTCACAGGAAAGCTTCCACCAACGGTGTTGTCCAAGGTGGCAGGTATGTTTGACGATTGTACTGTTGCCTTTTCAAATCTAAAGATTAGATTGCTAGACCTTGAGTGATCCTCACTACAAGAGACATGGCACAGAATGCTTGGCCAGGGTAGATGCAGAAAAACTTACGTTGAGTACTCCAAGTATCTCTATAATCTGGGCACCAGGATGTTCTCAAATTGCAAGACTACGTAGAACTGTGTGATTCGACTAGCATCTGGGCTTATCTGAAGTGACTTATTCCCCTTGCATCGATCATCTCGTTTTCCTCCCTGGAAGACTTGTTAGCAGTTGTTAATTGCATTGAAGGTGTAGTCGTGAAGAATGATAAGAAAGAAAAAGAAAGAGACGACTCGAGAGACTGCCTACATGCCAGATTTGTGAGAAAGTGGGATATCCTGCTTTTGAACGCTGGTATCGCAACAGAAGAGATCAGCCCAATGGAGGAAAACGAAATGGAAATCTGGCTGCACGTAAGGAAGTTACTTGTTTTACATGTGGCACACCTGGGCATATTACACCAGACTGTCCAAGAGATAAGAATGGGTAAAGTAGTGGTAGTAGCAAGCAAGAGGTGAAAAAAGCAAATTGTGTGAGTAAAGGCAGTTACAGCATAGATATGGTTATAGCCCATGCCTAATAGGAAAAGTGTTTGAGAAAGAGTACAATGTGTTGCTAAATTTTGGAGCAGAAATTTCTGTTGTCTCACAACAGTTAGTTGATAGCTGTCATTATACTGAGAGTCAGTGAAATTGACAGGTTTTAGCAGTGAGCCGTATGTTGCTAAATTGGCTAAGGCTAATTATTTTGATAGTTGATGTGGATCTTCCTGAACAGCCAACAAAACACAATTATTAGACATATAAGTAGGTGCAACCGTGACCACTTCTTCCCCTTCCAAATCACAGCCCTCTCTCTCTCTTTTCGCCAAATTTCTGGTCTTCACTGCTAAGATTTTTATTCACTTCTGAATACGAATTTGCTTTCGCTTAGATTCAAACAATGATTAAGAAGAAGGAAGAGAATGAGTCTAAGGGTGTGATACCTACTCCAACAAATATTGAACAGGACAATGAATATTGTAACGCGGTAGTGAGGTAAAGGAGTCTAATGGGAGAGCGGATTAGGACATTTCAGAGAGTTTTTGGGGTGAGCATTGGTTACGGGCTTAGGCAGATGAGATGGAGCCTTCGGCAGAAGTAGAGGTAGTTGAAGATAGCAATGGGCTTGATCGCTGTTTAAGCAGTGAGGATGAAAAGGTGGTAGAGTGTGTTGACGTAAGTGGTGAAAGTGATGATGTTGACATTGGAGTTCCCAGAGCTAGGGGTACCGATGATATTAGTTTACTTAAACATTAAATTTTCAATGATGATACTCTAAGTGTTTGTAGAAAGCTAGGCAAAGAAAGACAGAGAGAATACTTCTGGAAGGATGTTATCCACTTCCAGAGGCAAGCTGTGAATAATCTAGGTTGGAGTGACAGGCTGGTGGTTCCTCTCCCCAGACGGAAGACAGTGCTGGAGATAAGCTTATGAAAGATGTGGTCATCTGGGTGCAAAACGACCAAAAGACTCCATTGTGGGCAGGTTCATTTAGCCAAAACTGGCTGAAGACTGCATTGCATTCTGTAGTCCTGTACTGTTTGTGCTGAATTTAATATGAATGGTTAAGTCCAGACTCCTATGAAGGTCAGACCCCCTGTGAATCAACCATTTTAGGTTCTCGCTTTAGATCTGGTGGGCCTACTACCTCCAGGCAAAGGTGGCTCTAGGTCTGTACTTACATGTGCATGTTAAGTTACCAGGTGGGTGGATGGTATTCCGTTAAAGAAGGAAGTTGCTGAGAGATGCATTGGGTTTTTTGCCATATGGGTATACTTTTGCAGATATTAACTGATAATGGAACTCAATTTGTTGGGTCACTGTTGAAGGATGTCTGCAAATTCTGGTGTTAACCAGATTCAGACCATCCCTACCACCCTCAATCCAATGGGGTTTTAGAAAGATTGCATGGGGTGCTAAAGTCCTTGCTCAGCAAAGCAAGAAGTTCAGGGATAGATTGGGCTTCCTTTTTGCCATTGGCGCTGTTCTCAATCAGACAGTTGGCTGACAGGGACACAGGATTCTCCCCACGTGAATTGGTATTTGGGTCCAATTTGAAGGGCCTATTGATATACTGTGTGCTGGATCGATGGAGTCTCCCCTTCAGAAAATAGATGTCCAAAGTTGGATTTATCAACTCCAGGATAAACTGGAGATTATCAGGGATTGTACACATGTAAGGAATGGTGAAGAGAGTAGGAAAAGAAAAAAATTGATAGATAAGAACAAGCTATTTGAGCCATTAACTCTAAGTGAAAAGGCTACGGTGAGGATACCTAGATTACATAGTGGTTTGGAACCTCTATAGGAGGGTCCATATGTTGTGAGTGAAATTTTGGGACCAGTTACAGTTAAAGTGAAAAGAGATGTAAAAGATAGAACAGGGAGAATAGTGCATATATAATACAAAGCGTATTTCGGATTGTGAAGCAGTAGTGTATTCAACAGTGTTAGCAGAATATGTAGCTGACAATAAAATGGATGTGGCCGTATTGTGGGGAATTGTGATGGTTTTAACCAGGAAGACATTGACAGCTTGACTAAAGAATATAAGACTACATTTTCTGATAAAACAGGTACCTCAGAGGTGTCATGTATGGAGATTAAGCAACATCCTGGTGAACTTAAGAAAGGAAGTGAAAAATGAAATAGATTCCTTGCTGGAAGCAGGAATAATAGAACCAAGTGATTCTGCATGGTCTAGCCCATTGATACCTGTGCCCAAGGCGGATGGTAGTGTTAGACTTTGTGTTGACTACTACCGAGCCTTGGTTACCCTCCCTAGAAGAAATACTTGGGAAGGCAGGACATGCAAAAATAATGTCAAAAATTGATTTAGCTAAGAGGATACCACAAGATACCAATGAGAGCAGGGATTTGACAACATTCATTTGCCCCTTTGGGAAGTACAGGTACACAAAGATGCCTTTCGGTCTCAGAATGCACCTGCTGCATTCTAGACAGCAGTGGCTAAGGTTCTTCAAGGGTGTGAGTCTTTTGCAATTCATTACAGTATATCCATGATAATTTAATGTTTTCATAGTGGGTTAAGTTTTGATTTGTGTATCAATGCATGTTAATGTGTTGGTTGAACTGTCTGTATATAATTTGTGTGTCATCATCATTTTGTTCAGTTCTGTGCTTTGGACTTATGTTCTGTGGTTGTTTTAATAATAAAATTGCAAAAGGTGGGTGTTCGGGGTGTGTAAAGTCCCGAGCTGGTAAAGGTCAGTCGACCGGCAAGGATCGAAGGACCAGGAAGCCGCCCTATAAAGAATCACTGCAGAATGCCAACGCAAGCAGGAACCTGCTAGTTAGCTATCCGATGACCTCTCATTCATCAATTCACTTTCAACTTGAAACAAGAACATTACATTTACAACACATTTATGTCATGCAGCGCAATGATATACCAGTGGGTAGGGCATTAATAATGTTCTGTTTGTGGTTATTGTGACGGTTTCTGCCCCAACCTTAGCTACTAGAGCCACCGTCACACTTATCCGAGCCTAGCTAGCCCTGGTCAACAAGTGCAGAGTTAAATTTTAATTGACGATAAGATATGGAACAATCGAAATGAAGCTATTCTAACCTCTGTTAGACTGAGCTTATTGACAAAAATCAAGGTAAGATTTAGTCAAGATTCGCCGTAAACAACTTATTCAACGGTTCATTAAACACTGTTGTGTATCCTCACAAACGTCCTGGATTCGAGGATTTCCTGTCAGGACTGCTGTCTCCAGCTCACCTGGGGGGGTGGTCCCTGACAGTTATGGAAAGGGTCTTGAATACAAGTGATCAGTTCTGTGGGGTAGATTGAGCTTCTGGTTCAGGATGAGTTCCTTGTCGTGAACAGTGGGAGAGGAGAAATAACCTTTAGTCACATCTCTGGTGGTAGCGTAACCCCTGGAGAAGCCTGCAGGAGCATCCATGTGGGTTGGGACATCTGGAACTGTGCTGGGTGCAGCAACCGTTGAGACTCAGCCCACACAGAGGCGTGTGTAATGTGGTTATTTGCAGTGTAACTCATTACAATTTGGCTAAAGGATATGTCTACTTAAAAGTGGCACATTTAATCACTTATCTCCGCATACTGGCCACACCCAATGACTACACCTTTTCCTAGTCTGACCAGCTAAAATAAAGCTTCCTTCGGCCCTGCTGAAAAGGTACTGTATTATTAATTATTATACCATTTTGATGAATATTTAGAGAGAAACAACTGGCTACACTGAACTGACATACATTGCTAAGGAATTCACAGAAGAAATGACAGGAAGAAGGTAATTTTAGGAACACATTAAATAAAAACTTAGTATCATCTTATTATTCATTCAATTCTTACTATGACTAAAAACTCTTTTATTTAGCATAAATTAACGTATTTTTGATGAAACAAAAGTCAATTGTTTCAATTGTTTGTGTGCAGTAGCTACATAGTGCCTCCCAACTCCAGACTGTAATGATCTGATAGGATTTATCTCATAATTTGTTCACTACATGCACCCAATATTTCACTAATGCACAAGAACAAACTCCTCCCTTTTAACAACATCATGACTGTTTGATATCAAGTTATTGGTATGGCAACTTCATAAAAGAGCCAACTATTAGACTATTTTAAACATGAAGTCTGAGCTCAAACATGTTTCTTCCGGGATGTATTATTATTGTAGTTATGGTTGATGTCTTGTGGACAAGCCTGTAGTTAAGCAAACAAAACATGCTCTCTCTCGGCTGAGAAGGCTATTGAGTTGAAGTTTCAACTATATGTATATTATATTAAAGGTTGGTCCATTACGTACAACAATTTTAACTTGTTGAGTCCACTTATTTTGGGAGTTGTTAGTAATGTCTACATTCCAACAAATTAGAGTGTGGTTGTTAATGGACATCGACACAAAAATCTGTCAGGCCCATTCTGCTACACACGATGCTGTAATTGGATTATCGATATAAACATTGGATTCTAACAACTCTATATCAATGGAGATGGTCAAGTGAGTATTACAGGTAAGAAAATTATTACAGCTGTAAACAGATTGAGCTTTGAAAGCTTGTCTGAAACTTTGATGCACATTGCTTCATTCATGCAGTTCATTTGGTAAAAGTAGTCTAATAACTAACATAAACTGGAAAATTTTAGTCATACTGATGGTATAATATGGTCGAGCACAACAGGGAAAATGTAAAACTGTATTTTCGAACCACAGTTTAAGTAAATTTAAAACAAGGCTTGATTTTTTCAAACTGGTTGAGATTATATTCTGCACTAGTACTAAAACAAAGACCATTTTGTTTAGCACTTACTAGAATAAAGAAGCACCAAATGTGCGAAATCTCAGCACTACCAAACTATTACCATATAAAATTCAGACCAAAAGAACAAGCAGTTTCTATTGGCTATTTATATCAGGCATCAATATTATAGCTCGAACAATGAAAATGGTGCGTAAAAGCCCTGTCTTCATAAGAAAAGCAGAAACACTTACTGGTATATATTTTTAACACGAAAATTCACTTCTTTCAACTACGTTAACTTCCCTGAGCATACAAAGCAATCTACACCAAAGGCTGCAAGCAATTTATTTGCTCACGTGATTAAGATGTAATGCTAGGGGGCGTTACCCCCAAAAGCTGGTACCTACGCGGTGCTGAAAGCTTCGCATTTTCTCAGCAATTACAACCCGAAATAAAAAAAAATAGCACAATTAAAGGTCCTGGATTATAGTAAATCAACGGTCAATTGTTAGTAACCAGAGCGTAACAGCGGAACAGACGCAATATCACTGAAAGAGAGAGCAATTTAGGGATACACAATCATCACGTGGGAAAAGTGACCTTCTTGTTTCCACACTTTTTGAGCTTTGGTAGTTCCCATACTTTTTGAGCAACTTTATTAAAAAAAATTTTAATTAACTTTATTTTGAGTACTTTAATGAAAGTATCATGAAAGATGCAGCATTGGACAAATGTAGTTCTGTAATTAGTTGGCATTTCCTGTATGCATTAATAAACGGTATTTTTTACTATAAAACCTAGCCCATATTACATGCGTTGCTAGAAACCTTTAAAAGGCGGGCAATTGTGAGTGAATTTAGAGAGAAATAAAAGAAGCGTTTCTGTACAAATTAATTGCTTCTCCATAATGAAATTTTTTCTTTGTATAACCATAGCAACATTATGCTCTGGTAGTGCTGTTCGAATTCGAGTACCAGAAATCATTCGTCATCTACCATCAATTAAACCACCAATTGATGCTTGCTCGTCACGAGAATATCGGTATTCCGATTCTTGTTGTTGTCCCTTAATTTGCTGCCCTCTTGTAGGTTATTCCCATTCATGTCTTCATTATTCAAATCCATCTAGAATCTGCTGCTGTCCTAGAAGACATTGCCCTACTCTTCCTCCTATAACTCTTCCTCCTACTACTCTTCCTCCTCCACTTCCTCCCTGTCCTCCTAATCCAAGTTTGTAAGTATATCTAAATTATTCATAGCATCAACAGCATGTACATTTGTACTAAAAAAATGTGAAACTATTTGTATTAGATCAAATGCATGCAGTGTGACTGTCTTTGAGCACCCAAACTATAATGAAGGCCGTGAATTGGTCATCAAGCAGCAAAATGCTAATTTTCAGAATGATTTGATGGACAACAGAGCAGACTCTATCCGCATTCATGGCAGCTGCAAATGGTTATTTTACACAGACCCTAATTTTTCCGGTAGTTCATACATTTTGAATTCCAATACCAACTATCCCTCAGCTTCCTCTTGGAGTGGACTAACTGATACCCTCTCATCTGCTAGAGTGTTGCCTCCTGCAGGTACAATTACCATTGCTCTTTTTGAACATCCTAACTTCACTGGACGTATGGTGATTCTGTGCCGTTCTAATCCTAATCTCCACGAACTGGAATTTGAGAATTAAGTATCCAGCGTGATAGTCATAGGAGGAACTTGGAAGATTTATGAAAACCGTAATTATGAAGGAGGCTCAAGAAGACTTACTCCAGGGAACTATGGACGCTTGACTCAGTTTGATGACAAGATTAGTTCTGTCTTGTGTTGATGTAATTGTTTCAGATCAAACCTTTGGTTATCAGTAGACGTTGTAATATTGTGATATTGTATCATTAGCTTAGAATATTCATTTCATGTTGTCAAATTGTACTAGTAATAGAAATTTACTAATAGACTTACCACTATTTTTGTGTATTCAATTTTGTTTTTGTGAAAATTTGAACATTTTTCTGAAAACTTTTTTATATAAGTTAAAGTATTTGAAAAGCAGAATTTATTTTCAGGAGTCAGAGGTGAGTAAAAATAAAGCCTGAGAGTGAAATGCTAGCCATATCACTCTGACAGCGTGTAATAAGCGGCTTATTCCTTGTTAGATATCTTCACTGCAGTAGTTTGTACTAGGATGAGTAACTCTTGGTGTAAAATTGGCTGTAAAACTCTCTAGGGGCACCCCACACCCCCAGCTGATATTATATAGCAACTTCTCTAACTGGTTCAGGAGGCTTCCCTTAGAGGAAAGTAGCTGTAAAACCCCTGAAAACTGCCAAGCCAGACTGGTTGCTATAACTACTAGGGCAACGAGCTTGGCCGTACAGCCATGAGATAACACCATGTGATAAGGTAACAGGTCATGTACCTAAAAATAGCACCTTGATCGTCAAATCCATAGACTGCAAAATAATTGCAACACACTCATACATTTTTAAATACAATATCCCCATGCAGTGCAATAGCCTGGACGGTAGCTATTGGTGATAGAGCTCTAACAAAGCAAATGCCATTATCTAGGCCTCCTCAACTTGGAGCTGAGGACAAATTGAAAGTGATAAATTTTGAGCTCCACCGTGAAAGTTATAATTAGTTATTGCACAAGTCAAGTACTTGAAGCCTAACAACAAGTTGAAATTGAATAGTACAAAAACCAACTGGCTATTCAGAGTACTAATGTTTATCTTTAAATGACTATGCACAATTAAATCAGCTCTTAACAGACATAAGAGTGAGCGAGATTCTCTCAGGTTAATATCAAAACTTAGATTTGGTTATTTTATATATTTATAAACATTATATGACCTAACACTTGACTGCACCAGTTTGTGTGAAGTGCCAAAAAAAAACTAGGATGGCTTTTTTTAGCACGCAAACATACAGTAATATAATTTGCAGGGAATCAAGGGAGACATTTACAATTTTGAGCCAATTGTAGATGCATTATTATACATAATTGGTGAGTGATCAAAGTGGGACACGTTCAGTTAAAACTCATGAATATTTTCAATCTCCACCAACTAATGCTCTACTTCCTTTCCGTTTCCTTGTATGTGAGTTATCAGTATTGCCCACCTGCTCAGGGCTGTTGCGAATTTTCCTTCTATGATAAACGGGATATTACGATGAATCCACCCTTAGTATTGCCGCAATTTTGGAAGATAAAGTTACTTTGGTATTTTACTGAATGTCAAATAGGGGGGACAACCCTAAATAGAGAATGCAGCACTCTCTGATATTTATGTAACTAGATGATTGTTAGGAAATAATTATGGATTTAAATAACGGTACAAAAAATGTAATTAAGCCCATTAAAGTTTAGTCACATATTACTCATTGCTAATATAGCCCAAATACCTCACATTTAAACCCACTGTTTAGCTAATCATATTTACTGACGACATCTTTTCCTGTAAAGTCTTGTGTGACTAGGTATAAGTGATTTACCAAACATCATGTGGCACATGCAATGAGATATATTTTGGACATACTGGAGATCTCTAACAGAATGAAGGAATCCAGAATGAAAGAACACCAAAGAGCTCTCACTTCATGGGATAACTTTTATATGACATCTGCCATAGCAGAACATGCTATCAAAACAGGGTACACCATTGATTGGAGTGGTGCTAAAATTATTGATAGAAATGATCACTTCTATCAGAGATGTCTGCTTGAATCATGGCATATTCAAAGCAATAAGAATGCTCTAAACAGAGAAATTGGAACTCTCCTTAGGGTATACCAAAGCCTCATGCAATAACTTGTTATAAATTAGCCATAGTGACTCATTAACATATCATAGCCAGGTCATGGCAACATTACCTAGAGGAGGTCATTTTTAGTACTATCATAGCACTAATGATGGTTACTGAAGAGTGACAGAAACATTTGCTAAATTAAAACTTAACATGGACTGTATTATAATAATTGTATCTATAAGTATCTTTTCCTATAGAAATTCACTGACACCATTTGCATTATTCCTGTGTAAAAATCTTTTCTGTGTAAAATGTAAAAATCAACACAGCTTTATAGTAGTGCTTGATATGTGATCGTCAAATCCATAGACTGCAAAATCATTGCAACACTCATAAATTTTAAATACAATATCCCCATGCAGTGCAATAGCCTGGATGGTAGCTATTGTTGATAGAGCTCTAGCAAAGCAAATGCCATTATCTAAGCCTCCTTAACTTGGAGCTGAGGATAAATTGAAAGTGATGAATTCTTAGCTCCACCTTGAAAGTTATAATTAGTTATTGCACAAGTCAAGTACTTGAAGCCTAACAACAAGTTGAAATTGAGCAGTACAAAAACATACTGGCTATTCAGAGTACTAATGTTCATCTTTAAATGACAATGCACAATTAAATCAACTCTTAATTTAAGGAAGGAATGAGTCAGTCCATGACATACTTAGAAATGGAATCAATTATTTCTACAGTCAGTAGCAGAATACTTGGACATAGATATAGGAATTCATTATCTACTCTACATACAGTAACACAATTAATAAGTTCTACAAAGGTGGTATATCTCTTACAACAACAGATAATACATTGGATATTCACTGCTAGTGCTTATAAAGGCACATCCTACATCTGTCCCTGTTGTACCAAATTTAGTTGGTCATGGGTACCATCTTTAGGGCTGCAACTACCTCTGAGACATTAGGATTAAATGATTACAGGATAAAATAGAAATACAAGAAAATGTTTGACACTTTATGAGATGATGAAGAATGAGATCCTGCCAACCCTTGCTGCTCATAATCCTCCATACTTCTGTAAGAAACTCAACTACACTACTCATGAAGATATGGAGATAAGACTGAAGAGTGATGTGTATTTATGTTTGGTAAAATTTTATGTTTAGTGAAGTTTGCACACCATGTATTTAAAACTTGAATTATATCATTGGCGAGACATAGATTGAGCGAGATTCTCTCAGGTCAATATCAAAACTTAGCTTTGGTTATTTATATATATAAACATTATAGGACCTAACACTTGGACTGCATCAGTTTGTGTGAAGTGCCTTGAAAAAAAACTAGGATTGCTTTTTTTAGCATGCAAACATACAGTAATATAATTTGCAGAGAATCAAGGGAGACACTTACAATTTTGAGACAATTGTAGATGCATTATTATACATAATTGGTGAGTGATCAAGGTGGGACACGTTCAGGTAAAACTCATGAATATTTTCAATCTCCACCAACTAATGCTCTACTTCCTTTCCCTTTCCTTGTATGTGAGTTATCAGTATTGCCCACCTGCTCAGGGCTGTTGCGAATTTTCCTTCTATGATAAACAGGATATTACGATGAATCCACCCTTAGTATTGCCAATCTACTTACATTTGTAATCACTTTTCCCTCCTGATTTGTATTAAATTCTACAGGTTAATCATTTTAACCTTATGTAACTGCTGAAATATACTATACTTAATTGGAGGAGCACGAAGCATCAAAATGTACTTAAGGAAGTGTATCTTCATGCTAAGATATGTGATTGTTCACAAGCACAATATTTTGCAAATCATTAAGTCTTCTGTCTTACAATTGTAATTAATACATGGACGTGTATTTCTGTCTATAACACAAATGATGTTCAAAATATTGGGAGGAGGGGAACATACCTTCACTGCCCCACCTCCAGCCCCCTCCCAGTTCCTACATCTATGATTGGTAGTATGGCCATAACTTCCCTTCATTTCACCCAGCTCATAGTCACTTTCACCACATATTATCTTCCAAAATGAGAACTCTGCTTTACAATTTTCATAAAAAAACAACATCATTTTCCTTAAAATGTTAATTGATATAAATGTCAAAATACAATATAAAAATATCTCCAAAGCCAGTAAACCACCTCAGCTCTAAAGTCTTCATTAGTAGTGTAGCCTAGATCTTTACAGAAATATGGAGATTGTTAAAAGATCAGCAGGAACTAGAAAGTTCCGTCCATAGCACATCAGATATATCATGCTGTGGCCACACCATACCATATATATATTTAGTTCCCGTTGCTATATTGTTACTAGGTGTACTAACTTGGTAAGTGTGCACTATTTTTTGCCTTTAGGTATATGAACTGTGCATACTAACCACCCTTGGGGTATTGCTATTTTTGAGTTTTAGTTTAATAGAATAGGCTGGATAAAGGGGAGCCGGTTACTGAGGCCTGGATATGCATATCGACCTACATGGGACCAGCAGCATAGTTGGGATAACTCTGGAATTTACCTTAGCTAGCTGCTGAACTGCTTACGGCAGAGCAGCCAAGGGTAGAGTTAGATCAGATAACAGCTGGCAGCTACAATGCTAAAGTAGGTGTGCTTCAATTGAATTTTAATTGAATTTTAATTTTGGGCCAGAAAACGCAAATAATTGCCATTTCTTGAAAATGCTGATAATCAAAGTTGCTAGTGGAAACTGGGCATGCGTAAACGGGATCTAAAATAGTTAGAGCATGCCCTTAGGTACTGGTGAATTTAGTGCACAAAGCCCTCTGGCCTACAGCCCTTGGGCTTCAGTGCACTAAATCCACCAGTACCTAAGCGCTTATGCTCTAACTATTACATAGTGCACTAGAAAAACTATATATGTGATTTTATATTCATGGTGAAACAAAAACCAATGCTATTATCATTGTAGTCTAACTTATAATTGTGTTGTACAAGTGTGTAGAGTTGACAAAGGTTTTGGTCCCTAGATTAATCACATTTTGAATTCAGGCATACAACATTATACCAATCTCTTTTTGAAAAATAACGTTGGATATAAATATAATATTAGAATTACCCAACTTAAAATAATTCAACATTAATGTAAGTTTGAGTTCACATTTTTTATGGTGTGAATTCACACTGAATTTGATGTGAACTCACACCGAATTTGGTGTGTACTTCACAACATAATGATGAGGTGTGCACATCACACCATATTTTGGTGTGACTATTGTTATAAGTGATTCACACTTAATTTGGTGTGAACTACACACCTTTGGGTTTACAGTGCAGGTTTTATATCACATTTGAACGGAAAAGTGGCTGAACCGGGTGTCTGGATCAATTCCTGACGACAATCAAACATTATAAAATTATGTATTGTCTAAAAAAAGTATAGCATGTGAAGGAGGGAGACGAATGTCAAGTTTGCATTCTAGTGAGTGTTTTTATGTCATTAGGTAAGTGAGCACTCACAGCTCAACTGCATAAGGATTCATTGGGAGCAGATCTTTGCTTATCTTACTGCCTGACTCATTGATGATGTTCAATGTAAATTCTTCACATTGAATAGAAGCTGAAGATTTTGATCTGAGGATTAATCTGTAGCTCATTTGTAAATTGCACAAAAATTTAAGCTCACTCCAGTTTTAACAACTGTGTCTATACATTGTCTATTTCAAAAGCATAGCCGGATATCACCAACTTTTAGTAAACTCACTTCATGTCACAAGAAAAAATCTAGCTTCTCTTAAGCACTGATAATACCAGCATCAATGCATCCAATTTTAATACTTTCACCTCTGTATTAGCTGATTGACCAACAATGCTGTTTCTACAGCACAGTATTATATTTCAATCATAGCACCATTTTTCAATCTCCAAAAAGAATACCAAAAAACTTTCCCACCTTCTGATCAATACTATTAGTCTCGATCATTGTCCATAAACATTGCTGTCATTGTGACTGCTTTTGCATCGCTTGTTTGCCATAAGGTGGGGGAGGAAAAAACTGCCAGGTAGGGGAGGGAATGAACCTTCCCTTCCCCCAGACAGCTGGGCATGCATACTACTTGACCTGTCACTTTGGGGGGGAGTGTGCCAACCCCTCCCCCTGACAAGTGAGCGGGACTGATCTGCCACTTTCTGGGCAGTCTTTGTGACTGTTTTAGCTTTACACTGCTGCCCTGCTGTCCTTCTGGTTTCTAGTCCCACTGTTTGGACTTTACTTTGCCCTATCCGCCCTTCCTAACTATCTCTATTTCTCCCTGCCTTGTCACACCAGAGGTCCAAACATTTCCTGCCCTACCATATCTGGCCCTCAGTGGAGTTCCTAACTGGCGCCCAACCTGACCCAATCCCTATCCCTAATCTCTTTCTATATACTCTCCCCCCCCCCCCCCCCCTATGGGTGGGTGGGGCTGTTTCTTGGCCACTTTGCCCGACTGGAATCTAGGCTGTAATTTCTTCTAGCTTTTCCCAAGCGTTTGAATACTGCTAAAGGTATTTCCCTCCCGCATGTGGTGTTTCCTTACTCCCACTACTCCCATTCAATGCGGGACCTCTGCCTCGTCCTCGCCTTGCCACTCCTGAAGTTTACGTGTTAATCTTTACTGACTATAGATATATAGCTAGATGGCCTGCACTTCATAGAAACCTACGATGTCCACCTTAACTATGCGCGCATACAACCTCAAAGAAATACCACTAATCTAAAGATACAGAAGCCGGTCAGGCCGGAGTCAGGCGGTAGCCTGACCAATTTTACTAATCTCAACGTTGAAAGTATAGTCAATGAGGAATCTTATCAGCCAAATATTTTCTTTTTGAGTCGAATAGAAATCTGAGGTCAGGAACTCATTCTAGCGAACAGAAGTAGCTAGTTGTTTTCTATAAGCAGAAGTCTTGGTATGGAATTTATTAGTGCCATCTAGAACTGATCAAGATACAACCAAAAAATGTAGATTTCACACGCATGAGTAAAGTACGTGATGCCTTATTACTTTTCCAGAATACTAGCATGCTCAGGAAACTAGAGATTATATCCATTTATAAGACCAGTGGGAGTCTCCCGTGTTCACATAGACTGGCGTCGCCGACCCTTTACCTTCCCTATATTGGTGGGCGGGGGAGGAAGGAAAGGTTTGGTAGCTCTACTATACTATATTATAGTCAACAACTTGTGCAAATGACGTCACAGGTTTATTGCGTTTATCATTAACGTGTAGGCTAAAATCAATCGCGAGTCAAATATTTCGTTGCAAGTAAACATTTTGTTGGAATGTCTCGTTGCGACTGTGGTGTTTCAATAACAACAATAATGGCTGGTTCACACTTGTGTAGGAATTAGTCATATACAAGTGACAAACTCTGGAAACAAGCACTTTTTCCGTACCCTGTAGTGAGAACGACAAAAACATCTCTTTTTAAAATTCCCTTTCATGTGCCCTGACGTTTCCCACGAAACTGTAACTTCTAAACTCGCTCTTCATCATTTGACTTTCCATAAGAAACGACGCAGAATAAACTGGGGCGCATTGAATATGTGGTTGAGTAATGCGTTAACGATTCTGCAATCTGATTGGAGCGCCTCTATTTTGGTGCTGGAACAAGTAAGTCGTTGATACTAGAGAGCTACCAGACCCTTTCCTTCCTCCCCACCCACCAATATAGGGGAGGAAAAGGGTCGGCGATGCCAGACTAGTGTTCACACGCATCCAGTAAAGTGTTCCTCCTCCCCACCCACCAATATAGGGGAGGAAAAGGGTCGGTGATGCCGTCACACGCACGAGTAAAGTACGCAATGCCTTATTACTTTTCCAGAATGCTAGTATGCTCAGGAAAGTAGAGATTAAGTAAGACCAGTGGGAGTCTCCCGTGTAAAGTACGTGCCTTATTACTTTTACGGAATGCTAGCATGTTCAGGAAAGTAGAGATTATTCAGGGGCGGATCTAGGGGGGGCTCGCCTAGTGTCGTATGAGCCCCCCTTTTTTCATGATGAGCCCCCTTTTTTCAAGATGAGCCTTCATTAGCTAGCCACTAGATTCATTTCTTACCTTAAGCCGGAAAAGTACGAAATATACTTTTCGCTGTCCAGTTCCTTTTTTTGTTGCGGTCGCAGCCTTCTAATAGGCGCACTCCATCAATTTTTATATACTGAGTCAGGAATTTTGCAATTCGTCCTTTTGAATGGTAGCGTGTCTAAACAATAAAACTAGACTGTTTTTAAAACCTCCTACCAAGTAAGCAGGTGATGGTAGTAGTATCTTATAACACCATTTAGATTGTGTTAATGTAGTTAACAGTTTCATATTATTGTTTAGCTCTCCCTTAGCTCTAGGTAGGAAATTTACTTATTAAGGTGAATTTCTTAGATGTAAATGACTGTCAATTTTATTAATTACTAAAAATATATTGACATCAGCTTAGATAGCTGAGCTGTCTGCTAAAACTTTTTTTAATGCAATTGCTTGGCCAGATTAAAAATCTGGGTCACGTTTTACTTTAGGTCCTATATTGACTCATCCCGTCCGGTCACCTTACGATGTCATCGCGACGCTCGCGCGCTCAGCCCCTCAGTACGTGCTAACATGCGCCGATATGCGCCGATCACCTTGACTACTGTTGTGGTTGTTCAATAATTTTTATTTATAACAGTGAGCAGACAACAATTGTCTGGTTAAAGGGAATTGGAGCATTAAAGAATAGTGCTAACTGTAAGAATAGTGCTAACTGTAAGAATAGTGCTAACTGTAATAAGTGTGGCAGTGTATGCAACTTTGTCATCAAGAAGGGGTCTTATTGCTGGAGATGCCCCAAGTCTGGATGCCAATCTGTAATTTCCATGAGAGATGGGAGTTTTTAATTTCTGGTAGCCATTTGAAGCTGAATGAGATAGTGGAAGTTTCTTACTGGTGGGCTTGTGAAGCTTCAGTATCTATGGCTGTACAGCAGACTGGGCACTCCACCAAGACCATTGTTGATTGGTATAATTTCCATCGAGACATATGTGCACAGTGGTTTCTAGACCATCCAGTGCAGATTGGAGGAGTAGGAAAAGTGGTGGAAATTGATGAGTCAAAATTTGGACGAAGAAAATACAACAGAGGAAGATACAGAGATGGCCATTGGGTGTTTGGAGGTGTAGAAAGGGGAACCAACAATGTGTTCATGGGTGACTTGTTTGACACATACTTACCTGAATATTTGTGGAGAAGAAAGTTTAAAAATGATGATCCTTTTTTAAAAATGTATGAGCATGTAAAGGAACAATACCCACTATCAACCAATTTTTGTTCTATATAACCCTTATATCTTACTTAATATCATTGAAATTCCACTAATTACACTTTTACGCCATCAATCTTATAGCTGAACCCGATTAATAGTAAGGTGACGCGACATGATGCGAGGTGACGCGACGCGATGCGCTGATGCGCTCAATGTAGGACCTAGGACCTAAAGTAAAACGTGATCAAAATCTGTACAGATTATTACATCATATGGGCATTTAGCTAATAGCTTGTCAGAAGTGTGTTGAATTGTTTAGGAGGCCCAGGCTGAGTAGTTCTGGAATTTCTCCCACTCATGCTTCTGCTCCTCCAGAGGCATCCTTGTCAGTAATCTGGATTTATCATCTCCACCAGCTCATTCTCCCTCTCAAAGTTCACTATCTTCCATCATCACCTCAGCATACAACACTTTTTCCTGGGTCCTAGTCCATTACTAGCTGTTTTGTCATCTTCACAGGCCTCTCTTGCCTGTGAAGCGGCCAGCTACACTGTGCACTGCTCTACATGCATGTGATAAGGATTTTTCCCTAACATTTATGTCTTTTTGCAGATTGGTTGCACTATTCCAGTAACTGCATGTGAAAATGAGAGAGCCAATAGCACGCTTAAGAATTTGAAAACCTATTTAGGTCTATGGGGCAAGAGAGGCTTTCATCACTGGCATTAATGAATATTATTATAATATTAAAATTGACTTGATGATGTCATTGACATTTTTAAACTCAAAATAGCTTTGTAATTGTTTTTGTATTTTATTCATAATTTTTATTGAGCCTATTGTTACATAATTCATTCATTCATTTCCTGGACAGAATGCCATTATAATTAGCCATTTACATTATTTCTTCATAATTAAACTTCAACAATAATAATATACTATGTTCATATACCTTATATTTTTTCACTCCTTTTTTTTGCATTTTTTTTTTGCATTTTTTTAATCATTTTCATTAATTTCAATGGACAGAACCGTGTTACTTAGCCCGTTATACTCTTTCTTCATGGCTAAACTTGATAATTATTACTACATTCATCAAAATTGCATTCCTACTTACTTAACTTTAATGTTCTTTATAATGAACTGATCCATTCATTTTATTTGTTCAAGCCATTTTAATAGTTCATTTTTTCATTCCCTAGTTAATGCTAATAAAATGAAGCACCCAAGGCACAAACCCTCAGCGCTATTAAACTCTACCTAGCTATTACAATATAATCTCCTTCCAAAAGAACAAACAATCTGTTAGCTATTTAATGAGGCATCAAAATAGCTTGACTTATGAATAATGGTACCTGGAAACGCTGTCTTCATAAGAAAAGAAGCTAAACTAGCCAGAAACACTCACCTGTATACATTTTCTATGCGAAATTTCACTTTCAACTCCTTTAACTTCCCTGAGCATAAAACGTACTACACCGCTGGCTGCAGAAGCTGGTACTAAAATCTTCGTCCTGAGCAAGTTCATACCTAAATCAACTGTTAATTTTCAGTAATCTCCAAAATCAGAGTGTGAAAACTTGACAGGACGACTGCTATAACCTTCTTGTGCATGCACGCTGAGGGTTAATTAATGTATGAATCATAATTATGAATATACTCGTAGGAAGTAAATAGAACGCGTCCTAAAATCCCCCCTTGAAAAATCCTAGATGCGCCCCTGTATCCATATAAGACCAGTGGGAGCCTCCCGTGTAAATACACCAGAGTGTGGTTCACAATAGGATAGTCCATTACCAACCTCAGATAATTCCAACAAAGATCTGGCTGCTTCTTGTTTATCTCCAGATTCTACTCTTCTATTCTTTGCCAATGACACTCTTTCAAACCGCTTCACTCCCTCTTCTAATCTTCTCTTTGCAGGACTCTTTGTATGAGCAAAGACTGATGGCACATAATCTGGGGATAAAGGATCATCACTCTTCAGTCCGCAGACAAAATGAGCACTGCAAATCCAGGAATGCTCACTAGGTGCCCAGTTCTTCCTTGCCACAGCAACTACCCACTTTTCCCTCCTCTCTTCGTCCCTAGGAAAGCGGTAGAAATGAATCCCAGAACCTTTGCTGTAACGATTAGTACAACCAACTGCACAACAACTCTTTCCCATCTCGTAAGGCTTTTGCCACTCGCGGACTCGATCTGGTAAAGTACGCAATTCCCGTGACGTCATTGCATAAGCTCTATAAGACTAGCCTACACAATGGAGCGCCAAGTAGTAACCGATATAGCTAATAACAATAACTAACCACAACCTAGGTTAGCTATTAGACTTATTAGACAGTTCGTCCAATTCATTTCACTCTCCAACACTTCACCCACGTTATCCCTCACGGAGCATGGTCTCCAGCAGGTAACTATGCGTGGGTGATATAGAAATCAAATAAATGTATGCGGCTGAGTGTATGCATGACACATTGAGAGTCTCTTTATAGTCAAGAAGGGATTAGCTCTGAAGAAAGGTGTAATTGACATTAATCCAGCAGTAGCCAGCTGATGCACTGAAGCAATAAACTTCACTTGTTTGTTGTTGTTTTCTGAGTAGCTAGTTATTCATTTTTTGTTGTTGTTGTAATTACTGATTTAGCTAAATGGTGTTGAAAACTAGTAAAATATCAAGACAATAAATAAAGCTGATACTTGAACAAACGCCTTGTATGGCCTGACCAATCAAAAATAGCTTCCTACTCCCCAGTACAGCTTCCTCCACACCTTTCCTTCCCCCGCCCTCATAAAACAGGAAGGTAAGGTCGGCGAAACGCCAAACTATTATTGCAGCGCTGAAGTTTCGCACATCCGGTGCTTCAATGTCATTGGCAGTGACCTAAGAGGGAAGAGGTGAGCTAATGGAAGCAAGTAAAGAATCGTTTGGACGTAAAAATGAAACTGCACATCTGTTGCTGGGAAATAAAGTAGGCAAACTGTGGATTAAGGGAGCTCGAAGAATCAGAAGGGGTGGTGTTTGTATTGGATCTAAGGCAGCTTGGTTTACTTTGATCTGGTGTTGCTGTATTGGTATTACATATGGACTTGTTAGCAACCCCAGTAATGGCATCTTTCAACTTATAGGTGTTTATATGGTAGCACTATATGTTGTTAATAGCATATTTCTATGCTTTTATCCCTTGGCTGGATATTTAGCTGACAATGTTGTTGGAAAATACAAAATGATTATTCGAAGCTTACAGCTGCTACTTATAGCTATCCTGGTTTCCATTGTACCAACTGCAATCTTTATGGCATTGTTTATAACTGGACAGTTCGCAGGATTTGTTGGAGTAATAGTAGTAGCTGTCTTGTTTTATCTCGCCATGAATATTAGTTTTATAGGATTCAATGCCAATGTGATTCAGTTTGGTATGGAGCAGCTCCATGACTCTCCAGTTCACCATCAAAGTCTGTTCATCTACTGGTATGTGTGGATATATTATTTAGTGCAACTTATAATTGTACAGCCTTGGAATATGGTGTTTACGAATGATTTTTTTGTAGCCATTCCGTTATGTGGATCATTACTTTTATTAGCATCTTTTGCTATAATTGCAGTATCTTTGTGTGTGGCTCTTAAAAGGAAAAAGTGGTTCCTTATAATTCCATCTGAAGTTAGTCCTTACAAATTAGTTTATAAAGTCACTCAATTTGCTAGGCATCATGAAGTTCCAATTCGTCGCAGTGCATTCACGTACTGCGAAGATGAGATACCTACTGGATTAGATCTTGCCAAAAATAAATATGGTGGTCCATTTACTACAGAAGAAGTAGAGAATGTGAAGGCATTCTACGGTATTCTGAAAATCATAGTGGCTTTAGGTCCGGTGTTTTTCTTCACTTATGCAGTAGATCCAGCAATGTTCTGCTATATACAATCATTTCAGTGGGACTATAGTAGTGATGGTGGTATTTTTCAAGAAAATAACTATCATTATTTTTTTGGTGACAACACTTTGTCTTCAGCCATAGTGGTCATTTTAATTCCTTTATGTTTGGCTATTAAGAACAAGTATAACTGTCCTTACTACCTTAATATGTTGAAAAGAATTGGTTTAGGAATTATATTCCTAATTATGGCTTTAATATCAATAGCTGCTTTAATTTCACCTCTACTTTCGTTTGAGAAACCTAACTGCACTGTTTTCCCTCTTTTTTATGATAACAATTACAATTCTACTGCTCATTTAAGTTCTCCTGTGATAATGTATCTTCTGCCAATCCTTCCACGATGTTTATATGGAGTATCTAATATGTTGCTATACACAGCTCTGTATGAGTTTATCTGTGCCCAGAGTCCTTCCTCTATGAAGGGGCTACTCATTGGACTGTCCTTTTCTGTCAAGGGAGTTTTTCAAGCTCTTGGAGCTACTTTTGCAATTCCACTTTACCTGCATCAATTTCGAGGCTATGACTTGCTGTACTATGGAATAAACATAGCACTAGCTTTTGTTACATTAGCAATATTCAGCTACTTTGCTCGAAGATATCAATATCGAGAAAGAGACGACATCTGTGATGTATATCGCTATGCAGAGGAATATTACTCCAACGTTAAAGAAGAGAAATTTTATGATTAAAATAATATTTGTTACTTGTTTGAATTCTATTATTATAACTATATTTAGCTTTGTTGTTAGAATTTGATTGTGAACAAAAACATTCATAGATGAAATATTTAAGATTGTATAGTAAATATTGTTAAAGGATTGAAGAAGAGTAAAACAATGTATTATGAATACTCAAGTATTACAAAGATGTGGAGAAGGATCAGCCAGCCACCTAATCTGCCCTGGGAGCCTTGATTTTATCACTCTCACTAATACAGGCAGTGATATACACGCACACGCACTCACACACACTCACACACACACACACACACACATACGCACGCACACACACGCACACTCACGGGAGATAGACAGAATATTACACACTTATGGTACTTGAGGGACTACAGGTTGAGACCAGTGTTGTTTTGGTTCAAAGATTTTGGATATTGTTAGTTTTCGTACTAAATAAATATTTTTTAGTTTTTTTATTCCCTTAATGACTTCCTGAAGATTTGTTTTTTTGTACTTCAGTACTTCATAAAAGATTTAGTTAGTTTTACTGTCACCTGACTTATTTAGGAGTTATGTACTGTTTACTGCCAAACAAATTCAAAGATTTTCTTATAGCACCCACAGAGCAGCCTCAGAAGTGCTAGACCTAGTTTTGGAGATAAAGACAGCAGTTGGACTGCTACAATTGAGGCCCGGTACGCGAGGGTCTACCGTACTTGCGTTTGCGCAGAAGGTCAGAAATATTGCTGATGTCAGCAAATGGTCACTTTAATACCGAAGGACGCGAAAACGCGTTACAATTTTCATATTATTACAAAAAAACAACATCATTTTTGCCTTAAAATGTTACTTGATATAAATGTCAAAATACAATATCAAAATATCTCCAAAGCCAGTAAACCACCTCAGTTCTAAGTCTTCATTAGTAGTGTAGCCTAGGTCTTTACAGAAGTTAAAAGATCAGCAGGAACTAGAAGGTTCACACCCTATTCCGTCCCATAGCACATCAGATATATCATGCAGTGGCCACACCTTACCATATATATAGTGCACTAGATAACTACATATGTGATTTTGTATCACAGAAATAGTCGCTACTGACATACCAAGGATTTGAATGTGACCATGTAATTACTGTTTGTACATGGACAGAGATATAACACTTCACACTAAAGGGACCCTTTACCAAATATAATTATATTCATGGTGAAGCAAAAACCAATGTTATTATCATTGTATTCTAACTTATAATTGTGTTGTTGTACACGTGTAGGTTTTATATCACATTTGAATGGAAAAGTGCCTGAACCGGGTGTCTGGATCAATTCCTGACGACAATCAAACATTATAAAATTATGTATTGTCTAAAAAATGTAGCATGTGAAGGAGGGAGTACGAATGTCAAGTTTGCATTCTAGTGAGTGTTTTTATGTCATTAGGTAAGTGAGCACTCACAGCTCAACTGCATAAGGATTCATTGGGAGCAGCTCTTTGCTTATCTTACTGCCTGACTCATTGATGATGTTCAGTGTAAATTCTTCACATTGAATAGAAGCTGAAGATGGATCTGAGGATTAATCTGTGGCTCATTTGTAAATTGTACAAAAATATAAGCTCACTCCAGTTTTAACAACTGTGTCTATACATTGTCTATTTCAAAAGCATAGCCGGATATCACCAACTTTTAGTAAACTCACTTTATGTCACAAGAGAAAATCTAGCTTCTCTTAATCCATACATCCATACATTCTCTTTCAAACAAAAAAAGAACAAATCCAGTTTCATCTCCAGTATATTCGATTAAGACTCCAGCACTGAATAAGAGCATCAATGCATCCAATTTTAATACTTTCACCTCTGTAATAGCTGATTGACAAACAATGCTGTTTCTACAGCACAATATTATATTCAATCCTAGTACCATTTTTCAATCTCCAAGAAAAGAATACCAAAAAATTTTCCCACCTTCTGATCAATAATAGTAGTCTCGATCATTGTCCATAAACATTGCTGTCATTGTGACTGCTTTTGCATCTAGCTTGTTTGCCATAAGGTGAGGGAGGATAAAACTGCCAGGTAGGGGAGGGAATGAACCTTCCCTTCCCCCCAGACTGCTGGGTGCTTGACCTGTCACTTTGGGGGGTAGGGTGCCAACCCCTCCCCCTGACAAGTGGGCGGGACTGATCTGCCACTTTCTGGGAAGTCTTTGTGACTGTTTTAGCTTTACATTGTTGCCCTGCTATCCTTCTGGTTCCTAGTCCCACTGTTTGGACCTTACTTTGCCCTGTCCGCCCTTCCTAACTATCGCTATTTCTACCTGCCTTGTCACATCAGAGGTCCAAACATTTCCTGCCCTGCTGGCCCTCAGTGGAGTTCCAAACTGGCACCCACCCTGACCCAATCCCTATCCCTAAACTCTTTCACTCCCCCCCCCCCCCC